>Ga0194043_1000754_pt1 | contig 18150 bp, 16 predicted proteins | sample JunL4415m_MetaG_FD_161274 | JGI IMG/M metagenome (GOLD analysis project Ga0194043, IMG submission 161274) | Anoxic zone freshwater microbial communities from boreal shield lake in IISD Experimental Lakes Area, Ontario, Canada - Jun2016-L442-15m | ecosystem: Environmental > Aquatic > Freshwater >...
TCCCTGCCCCCGCCTCCCCTCTCCCGGCATCGGGGGCACCCAAGCGCGCACCTAGCGCGCACACGGCACCCAAACCGCTGTCACTGAAACTCCCCTGGGCGCCGAAAACTGCACTTTCCCGCCCCCACAAAGCAGACAGCCCAGACCCGAAGGTCTGGGCTGCGCTGGATGAACGGTGCGGCAGTCAGCTGCCGTTGGGGCGCTTTCCGTGGTTCGCGCCCTTCTTCTTGCGGTCCTTCTTCTTTCGTCCGCGCTTACTCACGGTGATCTCCTCGGTACGTCGACGTCGGACTCCCATCGTCCCACGTGCGCTGGGAACCACTGGCACTGGGGAATGAACATCGGTCAGTCGGACTGATAGCGGTAGGTGATACGCACCTCGCTGATGCGCTGCACCACCCGCAAACGCACCTGTTCAGGAGCCGGTTCGGAGCAGCACGACCGCGCCACCAACGACTTGACCATGCGATCGAGCGCCGCCTGTGCCAGACAGGGTGCGCATTCCTCGAGATGTTGCTGAATCTGTTCGCTGGTCGCGGTGTCGACTTCAGAATCGAGGAAGTCGTAGAGGCGCGCCAACACCTCGTCACACGGAGTTTCGTGGGGGCGGCCGCAACTCATGTCGCGCTGCCCGCCGATGTGAGGAACCCTCGCTCGATGGCGTAGTCGGTGAGCAACTCACGCAACTGACGACGGCCGCGGTGCAGACGGCTCATGACCGTGCCTATGGGTGTACCCATAATGTCGGCGATTTCCTGGTACGAGAATCCCTCGACATCGGCCAAGTAGACGGCTTCGCGGAATTCCTCAGGAATCGACTGCAGAGCTTCTTTGACGTCACTGTCAGGCAGGTTGTCGAGGGCGACCGCCTCGGCCGAACGCAATCCGGTCGAGGTGTGCGACTCGGCGCGATGCATCTGCCAGTCTTCGACATCATCGGTTGAGGACTGCAACGGCTGACGCTGCTTCTTGCGGTACGTGTTGATGTAGGTGTTCTGCAGAATGCGGAACAGCCACGCTTTGAGGTTAGTGCCGTCGCGGTACTGGTGGAACGCCGCGAATGCGCGCGCGAACGCATCTTGCAGCAGGTCTTCGGCGTCTTGCTGGTTGCGCGTGAGGCGCAGGGCCGTGGCGTACAACTGGTCGAGGAAGGGAAGCGCGTCTCGCTCGAAACGAGCAGCACGCTCTTCGTCGGTTTCACCTACGGGCGCGCGGGTAAAATCGTCGCCTTCGCCTTCACCGATCAACTCGGTGAGGCTGGCGCCGGCCTCGTCGTTTCCGTTAGTTACCATCACAGACGAATCTACCCCGTGAGTACGACCGGCGCCTGTCGCCGGGACGCCCAGCTGAGCCGTGAAGCCTGCCGCTGCCTCGCCGAGTGGGCCAAATGAGCCCGGGTCGCCCACGATTGTCTTGTCGCCCTTGACCTTCTGATCGCCCGCCGGGCTGACGCCCGCCGCGAATCGGTCTCCAGACGCAGAGCGGGTGGCAGTCATTGAAGTCGGCACATCAGTTCACAACGACGAACCCACAGCAAAACATTCCCGACATTCCCGCGCTCGATCCTCGGCGCCACGCCATTTCGATTCCTACTTCATTGGTCAAGAGATGCCCGTCCGGGGCTTCGTTGGTCAAGAGATGCCCGTTAACGGCACCGGCGTGAGTAGTTCCGGGCCGTTGTTCCGAACGAAATTGACGGCAGTCGAGACCGGGTAGGCGTCGAGTATGCCGTCGAGTGAAGCTTCGAGCCGCGTCACGATTTCCGAGGGATCAACGACGGACGGGTCGAGCCACGCGTCACGTTCGGCGGCCGGAACGAGCAGCGGAGTGCGGTCGTGGATGTGACCGAGCGCGTCGGTGGCTTCCGTGGTGAGCACTGTGGCCGTCCAGAGCCAGGCCGCGGGGTCGTCGTCGTCACGGGTCCGATCGCGCCAGATCTCATAGAGACCGGCCATCGCGAGCACCGATCCATCGCGCGGGTGCAGGTACCAGGGCTGCTTGAGCGGTTTACCCGACTTACCGCGCGGGGCATCGGGTGCGTCGACCACCTGCCATTCGTAATACCCGTCGGCAGGAATGATGCAGCGTCGGCGCGCCCAGGCTTTGCGAAACGACGGCTTCTCGGCAGCACTTTCAAGCCGAGCGTTCGCCATCCGATTTCCGATCGAGGGGTCCTTGGCCCATGACGGCACGAGCCCCCACCGCACCACCGCGAGCCGGCGCTGAACGTGATCGTCGGCGTTGGTGCGCTCGAGGACCGCGTACACCGGCTTGGTGGGTGCGACGTTGAAGTCAGGCGGTAGTTCCTCGGCCGGTGGCGTGTCGACCTCGAACTCTTCCACGAGCTGATCGGCCGACTTGGAAGCCGCGTAACGTCCGCACATGGGCAGAGTCTGACACCCGTCGGCCGATTCCCGAACGTCGGAATAGGCCGAGCGCGCCATGCTGGGGTAAGAAAACTGCGTCTATGCGTGCTTAATGTCCCCCCATGCGCAAAAGGGTAGGTTTGGGGGGTGCCGTCACTGTGGAATGCGCCCCGCGCGCTCACTCCCGTGCAGGCCACCGTCACCGTTCCCGGCTCGAAGTCGGTGACCAATCGCGCTCTGGTGCTCGCCGCGCTCGCAGACGGCCCCTCGCGCATTGACGACGCACTGATCGCGCGTGACACCTCGCTGATGATCACCGCACTGCGATCGCTCGGAACATCCATTGACGGCGACTCCACCTCGCTCACCATCGAACCCGCCGCATTGCGCGGTCCGGCCGCCATCGACTGCGGCCTGGCCGGAACAGTGATGCGCTTCGTGCCCGCTGTCGCCGCACTCGCCACCGGCGACATCGCATTCGACGGCGACGAACGCGCTCGCTCGCGCCCGATGTCACCGGTCATCGACGCCTTGCGCCAACTCGGAACCACGGTCGACGATCACGGCAGCGGCTCCCTTCCATTCACCGTGCACGCCACCGGACGAGTCACCGGAGACGACGTCACCCTCGACGCCTCCGCCTCGAGCCAATTCGTCAGCGCGCTACTGCTCGCAGGCGCCCGCTACGACAACGGAATCACCGTGCGCCACCGCGGCACGGCTGTTCCGTCAATGCCGCACATCGATATGAGTGTGGCGATGCTGCGCGAACGCGGAGTTACCGTCGACGTTGACGTCAGCGATCCGTCGACCGCCACCTGGACGGTGCATCCCGGAAACATCGCGGCCGTCGACGTACGCGTCGAACCTGATCTTTCCAATGCCGCACCTTTCCTCGCCGCGGCCGCCATCACCGGCGGCCGCGTCACCATCACTGGCTGGCCGCGTAGCACGACCCAAGCTGGCGATGCGCTACGCACACTGCTCGCCGACATGGGGTGCACCGTCATGCTCGACGATGCCGGACTCACCCTCACCGGCCCCGCCCAACTACTCGGCATCGATGTCGACCTGCATGACGTCGGCGAACTCACTCCCGTCATCGCTGCACTCGCAGCACTTGCCTCAACACCCAGCACCCTGCGCGGAATCGCTCATCTACGCGGACACGAAACCGATCGACTCGCTGCTCTCGAACACGATCTGGGCGTGGTCGGCGCCGACGTCACCCAAACCGACGACGGCCTGCGCATCGCCCCCGCCACGCTGCACGAAGGCGCCTGGCTCGCGTACGACGACCACCGCATGGCCACCGCCGGAGCAGTACTCGGCCTCGTCGTCGACGGCATCACCGTCGACGACATCAGTACCACCGCCAAGACCCTTCCTGACTTTCCGAGCCGCTGGGCAGCGTTGATAGGAACCGGAACCGCGTGAGCCCGCGTGGTGGCCGCAGCGGCCGCGAACTCGACGAGGATGACGTACGCGTACGCCCGCAGCGAGGAAAGTCACGACCACGCTCGAAGGATCGACCCGACCACGTCAATGCTGAAGCGGGATATGTCGTCGCTGTCGATCGTGGGCGATTCACGTGTGTCGCGGGCGATCCGCATGACGATCGACCTGACGACGTCGAACCTACGTTGATCATGGCGGTCAAGGCACGCGAACTAGGTCGCAAGGGCGTCGTGGTCGGCGACCGTGTGGCCATCGTGGGCGATACCAGCGGCGAAACCGACGCACTGGCACGCATCGTGCGCGTCGAACCTCGCATCACCTCACTGCGTCGCACCGCTGACGACACCGACCCGGTTGAGCGCATCATCGTGGCAAATGCCGATCGCTTGGCCGTTGTAGTGTCACTGGCTGAACCTGCACCGCAACCGCGTTTGGTCGACCGCGCCCTCGTTGCCGCCTACGACGCCGGACTCAAACCACTTCTCGTTCTCACCAAGAGCGACCTCGCCTCACCCGACGAGCTCCTCGCCGACTACGCCGCACTCAATGTCGACACGGTGGTGTTGCAGCGCGGATCCGATCTGGCTGAACTTCGCGCACTGCTACACGATCAGGTCACCGTGTTCCTCGGATCGTCGGGCGTCGGCAAATCCACGCTCGTTAACGCACTCGTTCCCAGTGCTCAGCGAGCCACCGGTCACGTCAACGAATCCACCGGACGCGGTCGGCACACCTCAACCTCCGCCGTCGCCTTGCCACTTCCCGGCGGTGGCTTGATCGTCGACACCCCCGGCCTGCGTTCATTCGGTCTGGCCCACGTCGACTCAACGCGCGTTATCGATGCCTTTCCGGAATTCGTCGAAGGCACCACCGACTGCCCGCGTGCGTGCTCACATGACGAGGAAGAGTGCGGCCTCGACGTCTGGGTCGCTCAGGGTCATGCAGGAACCGGTGGCGCCGAACGTCTGTCATCGCTGCGCCGGGTATTGCGTTCACTAGCTGACGATCAGGCCAACGGATGACGTCCGACCGCTGATCACTGCGACCCGACAAGAGCAGCGATCGGCTACCTCGGTAGCGTCATCCTGTGACCGTGTCGTGGGAAGACGATCTGTCCTTGGCGCTGAGGATTGCCGACGCCGCCGACGCCCTCACCACCGACCGTTTTAGGGCCAACGACCTGCAGGTGACCACCAAGCCCGACCTCACGCCCGTCACGGATGCTGACCGCAGAACCGAATTGGCCATTCGCGCGATCTTGAAAAGCGAGCGCCCGGGCGACGCGGTTCTAGGCGAGGAATTCGACGGCACCGGTGAGAGCGCTCGCCTCTGGGTCATCGATCCCATCGACGGCACCAAGAATTACGTGCGCGGGGTTCCGGTGTGGGCCACGCTGATCGCCCTTGTCGTCGATCACGAGCCTGTCGTCGGCGTAGTGAGCGCGCCAGCCCTGGGCCGCCGCTGGTGGGCGGCCGCCGGCAGCGGCGCCTTCACGCGCGACGTTGATGGAAGCGAGCGCGCCATTCGCGCGTCAGCGGTTACGCACCTCTCCGACGCCTCGTTCAGTTTCAGTGATCACGTCGGTTGGAATGATGTCGCCGCGTCCGGTACTGACAGCAGTGCGGGCTTCCACACATTGCTCGACACCTGCTGGCGCAGTCGCGCCTACGGCGACTTCTGGTCGCACCTACTCGTCGCAGAAGGCGCCGTGGACATTGCCGCTGAACCTCAACTCAATCCGTGGGATGTCGCCGCACTCGTTCCGGTCGTGCGCGAGGCCGGTGGGCTCATCACGCGCTTCGATGGCACGCCCACGTTCGGCGGCGCAGGCACGACGAGTTGCGTGACCACCAACGGCCACCTGCATGACGAAGTCGTTGCCCTCCTTCGTCCTTGATTGCGCCATCGGGGCGATCAAGCCAATCAACCCATGTACCTGCCCGGTTTTCAGCAGTACAGTCTCAGTAGTTCGCACCCGTGACCCCGCACTATTCGGTGGGGACCTCGCCACCGGGAGGCATCATGAAGGTTTCGGCCATTCTTGATCACAAGGGCAATTTCGTTGCGTCGATCACTCCCCACTCCTCTGTGACTGAGGCGCTACGAATGCTCGCCATCAATGGAGTAGGCGCCCTCGTCGTCAGTGACGATGGCCACACGATCGGCGGCATCATCTCTGAGCGCGACATCGTGCGGCGGCTTCATGACGACGCCGGCACTCTGACCATGCGCGTGCACGAACTCATGACGGTGACCGTGCACACCACGAAAGCCGACTGCCCCGTTGACACCCTCATGCGTGAGATGACCGATCGCCGTATCCGCCACGTTCCGGTTGTCGACGACAATGGGCAGATGATCGGCATTGTCAGCATCGGTGACGCGGTCAAAGCCCGACTAGGCGAACTCGAGGGAGAACGCAGCGCCTTGATTGACTACATCACTACCGGTGGGTAATGCGCGCGAACTAACCCCACTCTGGCAGGATCGAGGCATCGACCCTATGAGGAGTGTCAGCACCCCACATGACTGCCACCGCCCCGGCCGAGACGGGCACAGAGCCCAATCGCCGTGATCCTTACGTCGACCTGCTGCGAGCGCTCTCGCTGTGCGTCGTCGTGCTGTGGCATTGGGGTTTCACGATCATCGCGTGGACACCGCACGGTCCCGAACCCACCAGCCCTTTGCAGTGGACCTACGGCCTCTGGCCGCTCACGTGGCTGTTCCAGGTCCTTCCGCTGTTCTTCTATGTCGGTGGCTACGCGCACTTGCGTGTGTGGGACAAGGTGCGCGCCAATGGCGGCGGCTACGGAGTGTTCGTGGCCGGTCGCGTACGACGGCTTGCTATTCCGACCGGTGCATTAATCGCAGTGTGGCTCGGCATCTTCGAGGTCGTCAAGTTCTTTTGGAACCCCGACTGGATGTGGCGATCTGTCATTCTCATTCTGTCGCCACTGTGGTTCATCGGCGTCTACCTCCTACTCGTGCTGATCGCACCGGTGATGATCAACTTGCACCGCCGTTGGGGAGTTGCGGTATTGGTCAGTCTCGGAGGTATCGCCTGTCTGATCGACGTCGGTCGCTTTCACCTCGGAATCGACTGGCTCGGCTGGGTCAACTTCATCTTCGTGTTCGCGTTTTGCCATCAACTCGGATTCTTCTTCGACGACCTCGTGGCACTGCCACGCCATGTCGCCTGGTCTTTGACGCTCGGCGGACTCTTCGGGCTCGCGGGGCTGATTCTCTCGGGTGTCTATCCGGCATCCATGGTGGGCGTGAACACCGACAAGATCTCGAACATGGGACCACCCAACTTCACCATCATCATGTTGGTGATATTCCAAGCAGGCGTCGCCGAACTACTCCGACCGTACGCGCTGGAATGGTTGAAGAAACCTCGCGTCGGCATCTTCAACGCACTGCTCAACCGCGTCTCGTTGCCGCTGTTCTTGTTTCACACCACGGCCATGGCGTTGGTCATCTTGATCGTCGTCATCATTCTCCGCTACCGACCACCCTCGGAACCCACGCTGCTGTGGTGGGCCGAACGACCGCTGTGGGTGGGCGCGGCCCTGCTGATGATGGTGCCGGTGTTGTGGGTTTTCTCGCGCAAGGACCTCTGGTACGCCTTCGACTCGATCAAACTGCTGCGCCAGGATGCGCACCAGAACGAGTCGAGCTTCTAACCCTCGTGCGCTTCGATGCGGCGCACTCGCATCGGCAATCCATCACGCGGTCGCACAGTGACAAGTGGTTCGGCATGCACTGATGCGGAGTCGACACCCTCGAAGGTCCAACGGCGCGCAATCGACGACATGATGAGCGTGGCCTCAAGGAGTGCGAAGTCTCGGCCAATGCACAGCCGCGGACCCGAACCAAATGGTAAGTAGCCCGTGCGGTTGGGGTCGGACGCCCCCGTGCCAAGGAATCGTGACGGGTCGAACCGTTCGGGATCGGGCCACAGATCGGGGTGCCGATGCACAATCCACGGACTGATGATGATGAGCGCTCCCGCCGGCACCGTATGCCCGGCCAGCACGTCGTCTTCGTACGCCTTGCGGGTAATCAGCCAGGCCGGGGGATACAAGCGCAGCGCTTCATCAACCACGGCGCGCGCATACGGCAGGCGAGAGAAATCGGCGAACGTGGCATCACGGTCACCGAGCACCGAGAGGGCCTCATCGCGCAGCATCGCGGCAGCATCGGGCGAGGTTTCGAGCAAATGCCACGACCACGTCAGAGCGCTGGCAACCGTTTCATGACCGGCCACCAAGAATGTGACCATCTGATTGCGCACGCCCTCGCCACCACCGAACCCTTCGACCAGCAGATCGAGCATGTCAGGATCACGCTCGATGCCGACCGGTCGTAAAAGCCGTTCGGCGAGAATGCGCTCGACCGCACCGTCGAGTATCGACAGACTGCGCCGCAGGGTGAGATTGCCCGGTGTCGGAACCCACAGTGGTGGCGACAGCGGGTTGCGGGCCTTGCCCACCACTACATCGAGGGCGGCAAGGGTCGCGTTTGCCAGCGTCGCTGCATCGCCGGAGAGATCGGTACCAAACAACGACCGGCCCACGACTTCCAGTGCCGTATGCATCATCGCAGCGTCGACATCGATCACTGTGCCGTCGGGAAGCGCACTCCAGTCACGATCGAGGCGGGCACACGACACCGCCACATGATCGGCCACCTTCTCAACCTGCGTGGGATGAAATGCCGGTTGCACCACGCGCCGCTGCTGACGCCAGGCCTCCGTGTCGGCGGTGAGTAATCCTTCACCCGTCACCAGTGAAAGCGACGTGTACTGAATCGTGCGCTTGCCGTACGCGCGTTGATTGACTCGCAGCACCCGATCGACAGCTTCGGGATCACTGATCAAATACGACGGCGGTGACGGAATCGGAAACTGCACGACATCACCGAGTTCGTGCCAGGTCTGCTCAAGAAAGGCCAACGGATTGGTGCGTATCAATCCGAAGGCGCGCAGCATGTCGCCGCCCTGCGGCCCGGGCGCCGTTACCGGCGTTCGGAAGTAACGCTCTGGCGGGCTCTTACTCACGACACGTCCTGCGCAACCCGAGCGGCCGCACGCTCACGGATGAACTGGATCACGAGCACGACGACGCCCGCGATGGCGATCGTTCCGCAAATGACGGTTGCCACACCGAGTAACTTCAGTGCGGTCGCGGCAAGCACGACCATCAGCAACGCCTTGAGCAATCGGCCGTCATAGCGCGATGACATGCGCGCTCCGAGCCACACTCCGGGAATCTGCCCAACAAGCAACGCACCCGTGACTCGCCAATCAACATCGCCGATTGTCATGTGTGCCAAGGCTCCTGCGGCAAGCATCGGAACCGCCTGGGTCAGGTCAGTACCAACCAATACCCGCGGCGCCAACAGCGGATACAACACCAGCAAGCTGATCACAATGAGCGAGCCCGAGCCCACTGATGTCATCCCGACGATGATTCCGACAACAAAGCCCACCGCGAGAGTGAGCACACGCTTGATCGGAGCCATCGGCCCACGACGCGGGTCGTCGGGAGCCACCACTTCGACGTCCGAACGCCGTAGGCGCACAATCCACGGCCGCACCACACTTGCTGCCAACGCGATCAGTAAGACGATGCCAATGATGTATTTGAGTTGCGCCGCACTCGCCGGATCTGACAGCGCGCGCGCAAACACGATGGTGCCGAGCAAGATTCCGGGAACAGACCCCAACGACAGCCATTGCACCAGGCCCCAGTGCACGGTGCGAGTGCGCACGTGCACGATCGATCCGACGGGCTTAATGATGGCGTTGGCCACCACATCACTCGACACGGCGACAGCAGGTGGCAACCCAAAGACAAGAATCAACAGCGGCGTCACGAGCACCGCGCCGCCCATTCCGGTGAGGCCGACCATCAGTCCCGCGAGTAGTCCCCCCACCGCAAGCCATACGTCGAGCGACTCGATCACGACGACACCTCACCTGGGCAGCGACGCCGCATGACACCTAGTGCATTGCACGCTGCGCCCACGTTCTGAACCTAACGCACCCGGGTGCGCCACCGAGGTCGGGAATCCCGCGCCTCGGTCTTTAGTTGACATATCAACTACAGTTACTACGACCAAGGAGGTCCTTCATGCCGGCCATCACCGCTGACACGCTCACCCTGCCGCGACTCGACGCCAGTGACACGACGGCGCGACCTCGCTCGGTCAAGGCTGTCTCGACCGCTCCACGCGGACATGAGGGCGAGGGCTTCCCCGTGCGGCGAGCATTCGCGGGCATTGATCTCGCCGACCTCGATCCGTTTATTCACATGGATCAGATGGGTGAAGTCGAGTACGCACCGGGCGAGCCGCGCGGAACCGCATGGCACCCGCACCGCGGTTTCGAAACCTTCACGTACCTCATCGACGGCCGCTTCATTCACCAAGACTCCAACGGTGGTGGCGGCACGATTTCCGACGGCGGCACGCAGTACATGACCGCTGGTGGCGGTGTTCTGCACATTGAGACACCTCCCGAAGACCTCGTCATGAACGGAGGGCTTTTCCACGGTCTGCAGTTGTGGATCAACCTGCCGCGCGAGAAGAAGCTGATCGCTTCGCAGTACCAAGACCTGCAGGGTCGTGACTTTGCACTGGTGAGTTCACCCGACGGGGGCGCACTGTTGCGCGTGCTCGCCGGAAGTATCGCCGGCCATTCCGGTCCGGGAATCTCCCACACGCCGTTGGCCATCGCACACCTCACCCTGGCCCCTGGCGCGCGTATTGAGATTCCGTGGCCGCAGGAGTTCAATGCGCTGGCCTACGCACTCAGTGGCCACGGCAGTGTGGGCGCTGAGCAGCGCGGCTTTGGTGAGGGTCAGTTGGCGGTGTTTGGCGCCGGCGACACGGTGGTGATTGAGGCCGACTCACAGCAGCAGTCGAATATGCCGAACTTGGAAGTGTTCCTGCTCGGTGGCGTGCCGCTGCGTGAGCCCGTTGCCGCCTATGGTCCCTTTGTCATGAACACCCGCAGCGAACTCGTGCAGGCCTTTGAGGACTACCAGTCAGGCAAGTTGGGCACGGTCCCGCCCGACGCGATCCAGCCGTTCCACGGCTAATCGTCGCTACGAGGCGGGCAGTCGCTCGGGCAGTGGGTGCAAGAACAGCCCACTGCCGAGTTTGGGCTCGAACCACGTCGACTTGGGCGGCATAATCTCGCCGCGATCAGCCACCGCCACCAACTGCGCGACCGACGTGGGCATCAGCGAGAACGACACAGCGTCATGACCTTCATCGACGAGTCGTTCAAGTTCGGGCAAGCCGCGAATTCCGCCCACGAAATGTAACCGCTGATCGCGTCGCGGGTCGCCGATACCGAGCACGGGTTCGAGCAGGTCGGCCTGCAGCACGTCGACATCGAGCACGTCGTCTGCGTGTTCGATTGTTGACCGCAGTCGGTACCACTGACCGTCGTAGTACATACCGAACTCGCGCAGGCTCGTGGGCGCGATGGCTTCACCCACGGCTTCGACAGCGAAACTCTCGCCCACCGCAGCAAGGAACTGCGCGGACGTGAGGCCGCTGAGGTCAGCGACCGCACGGTGGTAGGGCATCAGCGTGACCTGATCGGCCGGAACCACGACAGCGAGGAACTGATCGGCGGTGCCGAGGTCGGCGTCGGCACCGTGCTGCTCACGTCGCGCATCGCGCACACGTTGGGCGGCTGCACTGCGGTGATGACCGTCGGCGATGTACAGGGCCGGCATATCGGCGATAGCGCTGACCACCGTGTTGATCTGCCCTGCGTCGGACACGACCCACACCTCGTGCGAGATACCCATCTCAGACACGGCGGCGTAGTTGGCCGGTGCACCCGTCACGACGGCATCGAGGAAAGACGCAATGCGCTCGTCGGGCGGACTGAGAAGGAACACCGGCTCATCGTGCGCGCCGACACCTTCGATATGGCGCACCCGATCGTTTTCCTTGTCGGGCCGAGTCAATTCATGCTTGCGAATAATTCCGGCCTCGTAGTCATCAACGGAGGCGGCCAGAACGAGTCCCACTTGTTCGAGGTCTCCCATGCGCATGCGGTACACCGAGACCGTGGGTTCGTCATCAAGGCGCAGCACACCACGGTTGATGAATTCGGTGAGTGCTGCACCTGATCGCGCGTACACAGCATCGTCATACGGATTAGTCGACTCGTCGAGATCGATCTCGGCCCTCGACACGTGCAGAAAACTGTCAGGGCGACCCACGGCCATCTCGCGCGCTTCCGCCACGTTCATGACGTCGTACGGAAGCGCCAAGACCCGCTGTGCGGAATCGGCAGTGGGGCGTAGTGAACGGAAGGGACCTACGGCAACCACGGCCGATTCTCCTGACGATTGGGCGGGTGTTAGCCGACCGGGCGGCCAGCGTAACTGAAGTGCGATGACGACCAGCTGTTCCAGGCATCAGTCACGTGCACGCCGACTGAAGGGCTGGCGGCCTCAACAATTTGCCCACCACCGATGTACATGGCGACGTGGTGCGCATTGTTGAAGTAGAACAACAGGTCACCAGGTTGCAGTTGATCGGTGGAAATGTGACGCACTTCATTGGCTTGGTCGTACGAGTACGCAGTGAGCGACACTCCTGCCTGACCCCACGCCCACGCGGTGAGCTTGGAGCAGTCCCAGGTGTCTGGCGGGTGAGCGTCGTAGGTGTAGGGCTCGCCGACCTGCGCGAGTGCCGCAGCAACAGCGATCGCCGCTTGGTCAGATCCGACGAAGCCGCCGTTTTGGCCGCCACTGGATCCGCCATTGTTTGAGCCACCGTTACCGCTGGCGGGGCCACCGGTGTCAGCGGTGTCATTGCTCGAGCCGCTCGTGGTGTCGTTGTTGTTGGCGGCATTAGCAGCGCGCGCCTGCGCATCGGCTGCTGCCTGCTCGGCTGCTGCTCGCGCTGATGCCGCTGCTTGCGCTGCTGCCGCTTCGCGAGCCTTGCGCTCAGCCTCAAGGCGTTGACGCTCTTCTTCCTTGAGTTGACTGAGCACCTGCTGCTGTTCGGCGAGGTTGGCCTTGATCGCTGCCTGCTGACCGGCGATTTCCTTCTCAACGGCGGCCGCGTCGCCCTCTTGCTGACTGAGTTCGGCAGTGGCTTGCGAGAGTTGAAGGCGTGCTGCCGTGGTGCGTCGCAGTACGGCGTTCTGACCCTTCGCCACGATGTCGAGTGCGGCACTTTGCTGCAGGAAGTCGGCGGGGTTGTCAGCCATGAGCAACTGCACCGAAGTGTCGAGCCCACCGGAACGATAAGCAACGGAGGCCATCTCGCCGAGATTGCCGGCTTCCTTGGCAAGAGCTGCCTTGGCACGAGCGGCCTTCTTCTGAGTGACACCCTGCTTGTCATGAATGCGCTGGAGCCTCACGCGCGCACCATTGAGATCCTCGGCGACCATCTCGGCCTGGGTCTGGAGTTCGGCGATCTGCGCCTCGACGTCAGCGATAGTTGCGGTGGGTAGTGCCGTTACTGCAGGAACCGCAGTAAAAGCCACTCCCATGAACACCACCGCGGTCACGGCAATGATGGTGCGACGACCACGCTTGGTACTTGGCAACTGCACGCCTTGTCCTCTCCCCTGCCGCCTACCGAGTTAGCTGACGGGCTCGGGCTGGGAAAAGGCCCTACCACCGGCCGAGGCCGGCGGATTCGCCCCAGGAACACGTGGGTCCCCGGCTCTGGACCGGCCCGTGTGGACCTGCCGCAGATTCGGCGGTTCATGGTTCGAGGCCACTGTCGTGACCTCGACTGACCTCGTCAGCCTACCAAGGGATCTGGAAACTGCCGACCGAGACGGCGAATTGTGCATAGTCGTTATATCCGTTTTATACACTATGCCCCCCATATCCCGAGGGGCGCCACAATCTCACTATGCGGGAATCTTGATCAATTTGTCCCGGATCGGCCGACTCGGTCCCCCCACAGCGTTCGACATCCCTAGGGTGGTCACACGGCAGCGCCGTCCCAGCCTTCGACACCCTTCGACACCCTTCGACACCCTTCGACGAAAAATGCGAGGAACGACCATGGTCGAGACCACCCCGTTCCACCCACGACTGTCTGAACTCAACGAGACGGGCCTCTACGGGCATTGGTCGGGCTATCTATCGGCACTGCGCTACGAGTACTCGGCAAAGAACGAGTACTTCGGTATTCGCAACGCGGCCGCCGTCTTCGACGCCTCACCTCTGTACAAGTACTGGATCCGTGGCGGCGACGCTCAGAAGTTCCTTGAAGGACTGATGTCGCGCGATGTGCGTACCTGCAAGCCCGGTCGCGCCCAGTACACGATCTGGTGCGACGACAACGGCCATGTACTCGAAGACGGTGTCCTTTTCCGGCACGCCCCCGACGAGTTTCTCCTCACCGCCGCCCGCCCCAATCTTGGTTTTTTACAGGATCAGGTACGTCGACTGAACGTCGAGGTCATCGACGTCTCCGACGACTACGGCGTGCTCGCACTTCAAGGTCCGCGCTCACGCGACATCCTCACGCCGCTTGTTCCTGAAGTCGCTGAGTTGTCGTTCTTTGGCATGACACCGGCCAAGATCGCCGGCCACCCTGTCACCATCAGCCGCACCGGATTCACCGGCGACCTCGGCTTTGAGGTCATGGTGCCCGCTGAATCGGCGATTCCGGTTCTCGATGCGATTCTCGAGTCCGGCAAGCCGCACCACCTGCGTCCGTTCGGCGAGGAAGCCCTTGGCATGGCACGCATCGAAGCCGGCCTACCACTCATTGACGTCGACTTTTCGTCTTCGCGCTTTGCCTTCAACGACGACCAGCGCTTCTCCGCTTGGGAACTCGGATTCGGTTGGACGCTGCGCGGAATCGACGATGACTCGCGCGTGTTCACCGGCCGCCGCGCACTACTGCGCGAACGAAACGAGAACACATCTCGCTGGGCCACCGTCGGAATCAGCATCGCGACCACTGATTACCGCGCGCTGCATGAGGAACACGACGTCGTTCCGTACATGGACGAGATTCCGGTCGACTGGCACACGATGCTCTACGAAAACTCCGACTGGGTGCGGGCTGGCTACGCAACAAGTTTGATGTACTCGCCCTTGATGCAGCGTCACATCGGCTTGGCACGGGTGCGTCCGCACTTGGCCGAACCCGGCACCATCGTGCACGTCGAACAAACGATCAACCACGAGTACTACACGGTGCCGGCCACAGTGGTGCCGCTGCCCTTCTTCAACCCGGAACGAAAGGTGTCAATGGCATGAGCGAGGGCAACCAGTACGATGCGATCGTGGTCGGAGGCGGACACAATGGCCTCACCGCCGGCGCGTACCTCGCCAAGGACGGCCTGCGCACACTCATCCTCGAGCAGCGTCACCTCGTGGGTGGTGCGGCTATCACTGAAGAGCTTCGCCCTGGCTTTCAGTTCACAACGTTCAGTTACGGCCTGAGCCTGCTGCGCCCGGAAGTGATTCAGGAACTCGAGCTCGTGAAGTTCGGTTTCATGCCGCTCGAGATGCCCACGACGTTCTGCCCGATGGAGAACGGCGACTACCTGCTCATGGGTCCCGACCATGACGCCAATCTGCGCGAAATTGCACGCCACTCGCCTCGCGACGCCGACGCCACCGAGCGTTACGATCACGACATCTCGCGCGTCTTGCAGTACCTCAAGCCACTGTTCGACCGCATGCCGCCCAACCTGTTCAGCGGAGACCCCGAAGACAAGGCTGAGATTGCTTGGCTGCTCAAGCATCTGGGTTCAGGCGATAAGAAGGTCGTGCACGACACCGTGCGCCTACTTACCGGCAGCATCGCCGACTTCCTCGATGACTACTTCGAAAGTGATGTCATCAAGGGACACCTCGCGTCGAGCGGAATCATCGGCACCAAGGTTGGTCCGATGTCACAAGGATCTGGCCTGGTGTACTTGCTGTTGGCTCTCGGCGAGCACGATGGCAACATCGGCAGCTGGTCATTCCACAAGGGCGGAAACGGTGGCGTCACACAGGTCATCGGTCGCGCTGCTGAGGCTTACGGCGCCGAGATTCGGCTGAACTCACACGTCAATCACGTGTTGGTCAATAACGGTCGGGCCACCGGCGTGGTGCTCGACGACGGTACCGAATTTCACGCACCGGTAATCATCAGTGCCCTCGACCCGCGTCGCACCTTCCTCGAACTCGTCGACTCACGCGAACTGCCCAGCGATCTCGTCGAAGCCATTGAGCGCTACCGCTTCCAGGGCACCGCATCGAAGGTCAACTTCGCGCTCGACGCCGCACCGCGCTTCCCCGCCCTCGGCGACCGAACCGATCAGTATCGGGGATTCATCAACATTGGTCCGTCGATTGAATACCTCGAGCGTGCATTCGATCAGGGCAAGTACGGCTGGTACTCCGACCGCCCTTACCTCGACTGCTGCATTCAGTCATTCCTTGACCCCGACATGGCACCTCCGGGTAAGCACGTCATGTCGTGCTTCACGATGTACACGCCGTACGAACTCAAGGGAAGTGACTGGGATACCGAGCGCGAGAACCTCGGCGACGCCGCGCAGCGCACGCTCGCGTCATTCTTCCCTGGCTTCGACGACCTCGTACTGCAGCGCGAAGTGGTGACCCCGCTCGACATCGAGCGCATCACCGGTCTCTCGGAGGGCAACATCTACGCCGGTGAGTACCTCGCGCCGCAGACGTGGATCTTCCGACCGGCTCCGGGCTATTCCGACTACCGCACTCCGATCGAGGGCTACTACCAAGGCGGATCAGGCACCCACCCCGGTGGTTGTGTCAGCGGCGGACCGGGTCGCTTCGTCTCGCAGCAAGTCCTCAAGGACCGCCGCCCCTAACCGCCCCCGCCCCCCTTACTGTTTCCGCCCCTTTTTCCGCATGGGGGGACATTGAGCACGCATAGACGCAGTTTTTGGTACCCAAGGAGACCGAGAACCGCGTTCCCGGCAGGATGAACCCATGAGTTCGTTCACCGATCTACTTGCCCTCGAACGCGTCGACCGCGACATCTTCACCGGAAGTTGCCACGCGGGCGCGCCGCTGCGCGTCTTCGGCGGACACGTCGCGGCTCAAGCGCTCACAGCAGCGGGCATCACCGTCGAAGACACCCAGCGCAAACTCGACTCGTTGCACGCCTACTTCCTGCGTCCTGGCCGCACCACCGACCCGATCGTGTACCTCGTCGACCGACCGCGCGACGGTCGCTCATTCACCACTCGCAGAGTTCAGGCAGTCCAATATGGCGTGACCATTTTCGTGTTGAGCGCATCGTTCGCCATTTCTGAAGATGGGCCCGAGCATCAACCCGAGGCTCCTCACGTGCCCGCTCCCGACGACTGTCCGGTGCTCGACATGCGCTGGCTCGACGCCGCAACAGAGGATGCCGGCGGAACGCTGATCGAAGCGCGCGAGATTCCGGCGGATGCCATGCGCGATGACACCCACGGTCGCTTTGAAGGCGGCCTCTGGGTGCGCGTGCAAGGCGCGATGCCCGCTGACCAGCGCGTACATAACTGCGCACTCACCTACATCTCCGATCTTCGACTCGCGGGCGCCGCACTGATGAAGCACGGCGGCTACGAAGCAAACCCCGGAATGTCGATCACCTCCCTTGACCACGCGATGTGGTTCCACCGCGACTTCCGCGCCGACGAATGGCTGCTTTTCGTGCACGGATCACCCGTGGCAGGCGGCGGTCGTGGGCTCAACCTCGGCCAGTTCTTCACCGCCGACGGCACTCTGGTCGCCTCGGCTGTTCAGGAATCGCTCATGCGTCGACTCGCCGACTGACCTGCACGGTGTGACACTGGGCTTAACCCGAGGAGTAAAAGTGGCAGGACCCGCGATCGGCCAGCTAGCCCCCGACTTCACGTTGCCAGGGGTTGTGCTCAGCGATGGCACCGCCACGCGTAGCGACTTCACCCTCTCCGAACACCGCGGCGCACCCATCGTGCTGGCGTTTTACCCCGGTGACGAAACGCCCGAGTGCACCAAGCAAATGTGCGCCTACTCCAGCGAACTCGCGCAGTTCAGCGCACTCGGCGCACAGGTGTGGGGAATCAGCCCGCAAGATCTCGACAGCCACGAACGATTCGCCCGCAAAGAATCGCTGAGCTTTCCACTGCTCGCCGATGTGGGGCGTGGTGTGGTGAATGCGTACGGAATCGGAATCCCCGGTCTGGGTCTGCGACGTTCGACGTTTCTCATCGATGCCGACGGCGCGCTGCGCTGGAAGAACGTGTCGTTCCTCGGCCTGAAGTTCGACAGCGTCGACACTCTCGCCCGCGAAATCAATTCGCTAGCGAAGATCT
>Ga0194043_1000756_pt1 | contig 18138 bp, 22 predicted proteins | sample JunL4415m_MetaG_FD_161274 | JGI IMG/M metagenome (GOLD analysis project Ga0194043, IMG submission 161274) | Anoxic zone freshwater microbial communities from boreal shield lake in IISD Experimental Lakes Area, Ontario, Canada - Jun2016-L442-15m | ecosystem: Environmental > Aquatic > Freshwater >...
CCGATCGAGACGATCACGTCACCCCGACGAATCACTTCGATCCAGTCGGCAGGTCCGACCGGTGGCAGGTAGGCGAGGGCTGCATCGTTGAGCCAGTTGTCCGCCAGTCCACGTTCCTTCGCAAGCCCGGCGACGATGTCGACGGCCGCACCCGCGGGGACGATCACGGCGTCGACGTCTGATGTCGAACGACGTTCGTGGTCGAGGAGTGACAAGGCCGCCCCGCCGACCACTCGGATGCCTGCCGCGATTCCGGCCGCATCGAGGCGGGTCGCCAGCTCTTCGAGAAGCTCGCGAACCTCGTCCGGTGTCATCGTGGCCGGCATCAGATGCTCGCGAGGACAGCTCGGTCGAGGTAGACGCCGTGGCGTCGAATCGCTGCGGGCGTTGCCTTGCGGGCCGCGTCCTGCAGGGACGGGACCTCTTCTACGTCCCAAGGTTCCTCGAGGGTCCAGACAGCCTCGTGGAGCCAACCGGGACGTGGCAGCCGGGCATCGACGAGGGCGTAGTCGGTGACGGCCGCGATGAGGGCGTCGAACCGGGGGTCACCCGTGCGTCCTGGTGGGGCGATCGCCAGGGCGACACACGTGGCTCGGTCGGCGCCACGAAGATCGTCGTTGAGTTGGATCACCTCGCGCCAGGCGGCGCGCACGTCACCGACGTCCAGTGCTCTTCGCACGTCTTCGCCCGCCGCCCACACCGGGCGACGCCGCGTGGGGAGGACGCTCAGCTGGCTACCGAGCTCGTTCAGCAGGTGCTCGAGTCGGCTGACCGTCGCGTCCTCGGTGCCTGACTCCACCGCCGCTACGCCTGGCTGGCGTACCCGGGCCGCTGCCGCAAGGGCGCGCTGCGAAATGCCGTGACTGGTTCGCGTGGAACGCAGGAGTCCTGATGCGGACATGCTCGCCACCTCCATTCGATACGGTAAAGCGTATCAGCGTGGGCCGGTGTCCAGCCAGGCGATCGGCGGAGAATCACCCCCAGAAGGCGAAGGTGGGATCCTCGTCGATCTCGCCAAGGACCTCGTCAAGGGACCCTGAGGGAAGTTCGGGGTACTTGCGGAATCGGTCACCGTCGGCGCTCACCTCAAGTCTCCAGCTGCGGGACGTCGTGACGTACGTGAGACGGGCGAGCGGGTAGGACTCCCACGGCGCTCCATCGTCGCCATTCCACGGCGGCCGCTCTTCTGCGATCACCACTCTGCGTCCTTCGACCACGCCGACCACACGCACCTGCTTCGAAGCCTCGCCTGTCACACGGGATGCACACCACTTGCGGATGCGCGCGAGGTCGGTCTCGGGGATATCGCCCGTCGTCACCGGCTTATCGTGCCAGTCAGACGGGCTCGACCGTGCGTTCGAGCCCGTTGTTCTTGGCTGTCCAATCTTTGACGGCAACCCCTTGACGTTCCGATCTTTGCCGCTCGTGGCGGGGCCGTTAGTCGCTAATCTGAACTCAACTCAACCCTCGGAAAACCACATGCGCCGAATTGCTTTCATAGTCACAGTCACCGCCGGGCTGACCTTCGCGGCCCTGGGATCGGTTGCCGCCGAGGGAGTGAGCGTGGGCGGGGCGACGGCCCGCAGCATCGGAGTGTGGATGAAGCCAACAGCCTGCAGTCAATTCCCCATCGAATACGCGGGAATCCCACCTCAATCGACGGCATCGATCAACGTTCTCGACGCCATCACCCGCCGCGACCTCGGTTCCGAGCTCCTCCTCCCCCGCCATCCGCAATCGGGACGGGTGAACATCGAGGTATGCGCCCACCAGGTCAAGGACACCTCCCGGATCCTGCTGACCTTGGACGTAAGCGGGGTTGGCGTTGGCGACTCCGCGCCCTTCGCGTGGTCACCGAAGCCGAACACGGTGCGATGCGTCAACAAGAGGACGTACGACATCCGCCGCTACACCGGCAAGAAGTGCCCAACAGGCTGGGTGAAGCGCTAGCCGCGCGACCAGGGAGTCGATTGCCAAACTGGCCGCACCCGAACCACCGTGCTCCCCGGAGGGCAGCGAGGCCCCTGACCAGCGCCGAAACGGCCGGCCGCGACAGAGCAGTTCCCCGCTGACCCAGTGAAGTTAGGTCAGCCCGTCGCGTCGGTACCGCACGGGCGCGGTCTAGGTGGCCGCCTTCCGAAGAGGGGTGAGTGGATTCCTTCGCGGTCGATTGACGTCCGGGGCGTGCGCAACGGATGGATCCGGGGAGTCCGCTCACGTGAGTCCTTCTCCGCTGAGGGGTGTTCGCGGTACCGTCATGCGCTAACAGCGAAAGCCGATCCGAGGGTGAAGCGATGCTATTGACCCGAACGCGATCAACGATCGTCACTACAACGGCCCTGTTCCTTGCCGCTTCAATGGTCCTGGCGGCGAGTCCAGCCGTCGCCGTTGCGCCGGTTGCGGTCTCCTCGGCCAAGGCGAAGTGCGTCAACGTGAAGACCGGGTTCGCGCGCTACTCACCTCGCGGTGTCTGCAAGAAGGGCGAGCGAAAGGACCGCAAGCCGTGCGCCAAGGGCGGGTCATGCGTCGTGGGAGATACGGGCCCTGGCGGGGGCAGGATCTACTACTCGGCGCGTAAGAAGCAGACCTGGGGCCGCTATCTGGAGGTTGCGCCTAAGACGTGGAATGGCTCCACGGGCGACCTCAACGTCAACTGGTGCTCCAACGTGGTCGATTCGATCCCCGGCACCCAGGCCACCAGCCTGGGAGCCGGCAAGGCGAACACCGCCGCGATGCTGTCGGTGTGCACCTCCGACGCCCCTGTCACCGCCTCCGGCTACCGGGGTGGCGGCAAAAGCGACTGGTACTTGCCGTCCCGGGACGAGCTGAGGGCGTTGTTCCTGCGGCAACGGATCGTCGGGGGCTTCCAACTGCACGGCTATTGGAGTTCCTCGGAGTCCTCACCGAACGAGGCCTGGATCCAGGACTTCTACTCCGACTACCAGCCCGCACCATCGGACAAGGGATTCGCCAACTTCGTGCGGCCGATCCGGTCTTTCTAATCGGCGTTTCCTCGTTCGCATCAATCGCCGGCTCCCGAGCCACGTCGACCTCGGCCTCGGCATCTTCGCCGCCGCACCGGATACGAACGGCGTGTGACAGATCCGCCTGAAGCGAGACCTCAAGTCCATCGACGCCGTGCTGCCGGACCGAGGTGCGTCTCCCTGCAGCACCGAGGCCCGTCTCACGTCAGCACGGCCGACTCTCGCACCCCCGGTGACGTCAGCCTGCGGGCCTACGTTCACCGAAGGGGTGTGTCGTCTGGTCGGCATCGAGAATGCCATCGAACGCCTACCGTCACCCACACTGAGCTCCCAGTATTGCCTTCCGATCCGCCACTTCGTCGGAGCGCCTGTGGGTGGACAATGAGCCTGCCGGGGCATGGACCCTAGAGGACGCGCCGGCTCCGGTGGCGGTGCTCCTGGGCGGGGGTGTTCGACATGACGGCCATGCCCAAGACCATCTGCTGCGCCTCAGGCTTGATGCTCGCTGCCACATGGGCGACGGCTTGCTCGGGAGCGACGCCCAGCGCAGTCTCGTCGGCCACGGCCGCTTCGTCCTCCGCAGCGGCGAGTGCCGCGCCGGCGGTGCCGAGCACGCCGCCTGCCGTTGCCGTGACCGAAGACGTTCCCTACGCGACAAGCCCCGAATCATCGACGCTTCCCTGGCTGCCAACCCTGATGGACCTATATGCGCCGCAGGGCGCCAAAGGCTTGCCGCTCGTGGTCTTCTTCCACGGCAAGCCGCTAGACAAGAGCGCCTACGGCCCCGCTGCCGAGGCCATCGCTCGGCAGGGAGCGGTCGTTGCGGTGCCTAACTGGGGCGTCAGCGTCTCTCCGGCCGGGTTGCGAGCAGCCGGTGCGACAACGCCGAAGATTGCGGAGGCGTGGAGACAGCAGCTCGACGGTGGCGCATGCGCGGTGGACTATGCCGTGACGCACGCCAAGGACTTCGGGGCCGACCCGAGCCGGTTGGTGCTCGCCGGGAACTCGGCCGGCGCGAACGAGGCCAGCGTCGTCGGACTAGGCGAGAAGGCAGCCTTCCCCGGCTGCCTGGCTTCCGCAACGGCCTGGAAGGCCAAGGGCCTGATGCTGTGGGAGGGCGACTGGATCCTCGCAGACACCGGATATGGATGGGACACCTTCCAGGGCAAGTTGCCCCGCTTGATGGCCGTCACGACGCCGTGGCAGATGCTCGACGACGCGAAGGGACTGCCCGTGGTGTTCGGCGTCACCGATACCAGCCGGCAGTCGATGCGCCGATGCGCCGCGACCGAGACCTTCGATTGGCTGGTGTGGCGTGATCCCAGCGGTGAACTGCGCCGCACGCTCACGGACCTCGGTGCCTATCAGGACGGCTGCATCGACACCGGAGAAGGAGGCGCCCTGATGGCCTCGGCGATGAACGAGAAGGGCTTGAACGCGACCCTGCTCGACTTCACCGACCCCGGGTCGTCCCACATGTTCCTGGGCGAGCGCGACCTCGACCTGATGGCCCAGCGCACTGTTGCGCTCGCCAGCAGATGACAGGCACCGGCTCCCGACCGAGCACACTGTCGGACTGGCGGTGGCTCGACCGGCACGCAGGCACCCCGGCCACGCTCACGCAAGTACCGCGTGACGGGCTGACGTACCGGCACTGGGTCAGCGGGGAGCTGATCCGCTTCGTGCGGGAGGACTGACGTCTGCTGGCTATCGTCCTCGTGGCCTGATCTGCCCCAACCGAGGGATTCGCCTGCCGCGCACCGGTCCTTCGACTTTGATGTCGAGACAACCCCACCTGAGGAGCAAAATGGGATACCGAGTCAGCCTCGATCATTCCTCCTGCGCGGCCACCGCCGATTGCATGAAGTACGCCCCCGGCATCTTCGAGCTCGGGCCAACCGGCGCGATGCTCCTGAACCAAGAGCAACCACCGGAAAGCCGCAGGGCTGAGGTTCAGCAGGCCGCCGACATGTGCCCAAACGCAGCAATCATCATCTCGGAGGGACCCTGAATCGCTGGCGTTGCCCCTGGCGAGCGAGTGCGGCCCGATCCCCCGGATGAGCCGCCCTCGTAAGACACCTGTGCCGTGACGGCCAGGTTGTACCCGTTATCGGACGGAGCTAGGCATCCGATCCAGATGACCTCTGATCCTTGACCCGAGAGCGTTGGCGTCAACATTGGCGAGGCCTAAGGTGGCGTGCGGCGAAGCTGCGGTTAGCGCGGTGCGACGACAGGCGTCGACTTGCTCTGCTGGGCCTTGGCGGTCTTCGTTGCGCACCCGCTGAGTGTCGCGAGGCTGACCTTCGGCTTGTTCGTGTAGCAGCTGGCCCCAACGGACCAGGGCCCGAGCAGGATGCTCACGGTGACGCCGCGCTGGTTGTACTGCCCGACCCCGTAGATCACTGACCGGGTGGCGGTTCGGCTCAGAACGGTGACACCCGCCTGCTTCGCTGCCGCGTCCACGAGCATGGCCCAGTTCTGTGCCGATGCCGCCGCATCCGTCCAGCTGTCGATCGCGGTCATGATCATGTTGAAGGAGCCGGTCGTCTGACTGTTGCCGAAGATCCTGCTGGCGCTTACCTGGCTGCCGATCTCCCACGAGGTCAGGTCCCCCGAACGCCAACCTGCCGGCTTGGGAATGTGCAGCAGCTTGACCAACTGCGGCCAGGTCAAGACGGTGGCAGCCGCGGCTTCAGGCGATACCTGTGCGCTGCGAGTCCGTGGAATACCGGCCACGGCGACAGGCGTTGCCAACGCGAGCGCCGTTGCCGCGGAGGCAAGAATCGCCACGGTTCGAAGATCACGCCCACCCCGAACGCAGGCCCAGTCTGCGATCGCCTCCCGCTGAGGTATCGGATCTCCTATCCGATGCAGCCTTCGGTTCGTGCGAGCGGAGCGGGCGTGCCTCACGTCCGCGGCGCTAGCTCTCACAGGCGTCTGGTCGGCCACCGGTGAAGTGCTACCCAAGAAGGTCAAGTCCTTTGACGGGCTGAAGTTGGGGGATCGACGTTGATGTCGGCAAGTCCCCGCGTCCTATGGCCTAGGAATCAACCGAGGGGTCACCCGAGGCCGGGTGGCGCATGACGCCGTCGCCGTCAACCCACTTGTGCAACATCGAGCTGAACTGACCGAAACTCGCGCCGGACACGCGGCGGCCGCGCAGCTGACACGAATCCAGTTGCAGCGGATCGAGCAAGGGGATGAACCAGCGTCGTCGCATGTCGGGGGCCCTCAACTCCTCCTCGAACCACCGACGCGTGTCGATGGGAGTAGCGCCGACGATGAATCGATGTTGGACCTTGGGGCCGTGGACGCCGATCAGCACCTTGGGGCTGGCGTCAGGATTGGCGAGCCACTCATCGCGATGCCGCTCAATGTCCCACCGGCCGCGCATATGGGACAGGACGTCAGCGTCATCGGGATTCGCCATGCTGAACTTCCGGCGCCCGTCGGAAAGGAAGTCGCCGGCCGCGAGGTACACGATCAGCGCGCCGCCGGTTGCTCGGCCGATTTCGTCGAGAGAGAGCGGCGGCAGGCTAGGACGTTCGGCGTATGCATCGGGGACGCCGAGGGGACGGAATCGTTTGCTGTTGCCCGCCGCGACGTTGAACTCTGGGCGGACAGCCGAGATCAAGACCGACTCGACGTTCAGGCCCTCTTCGCGGTCACGAAAGGGACCGGCGATCTCGATGCTGTAATCCGATCCCGCAAGGAACGCACGCAACGCGTCGTTGTGGCTGGCACCCGGATGCTCAAGGGGGCGCTCATCCTCCCGTCCGTAGCCCACGTATTTAGGTGCGCCACCTTTCGATCGATACAGGTACACGTAGTGCTGGTTGTGCGTCATCAGGTGATCCCTCCTGCTGCTGGCAGGCTATTTCGCGGGGAATGCCGAATGGTGGGAATCCAGACGACCGAGCAACTTTCCGCGCAAGTGAGTGAAGACTAGGTCCAGCTCAGCCGGGGTGTGGCGCAAGGCCTTCGTCCTGGACTGTCGGAGGTGCGACGTATCGTTGGTGTTGATCAGGAGTCCTGGCGACAAGCCCTCCGGCTTGCCAGGCGCCAACCGCGCGACGCGCACGGTGGCCCCGGAGGAAGATCCGCCCCCCTTACCGGGGGGAAGAGCGGAAGGAATCCTCATGGGATCGTTCAAGGACGTCACTCCAGCCGAGATCGATGCTGCATTCCAGGAGCAGAAGACTCGACTTCCCATCTACTCCGAGGCGGCCGCCTTGGCAGCGGCCGTGGTGGTGCGTCGCGACCTGGCCATTCAGGGCTGGCCGGGATGGCTGTGCAAGGTGTGCCGGCGAGTGCCGTTGCGGAGCCAGCCGCCGTGGTCCTGGTTCGGTTGCGAGACCTGTCGCGTCGTGGATGCCCGCGCAGCGTCGCTGTTCGGGGGCCGTCGGATCCTGCCGTTGGGTCAGCACTCGATCATGAACGGCACCAGCATCCGGCTGTCTACGCCTGAGGGACCGGGGCTGGAGGCCAAGTTCGAGCAGTTCGTCGCGCTTGGGCATGGTTGGCAGGACCTGTCGCGGTGGGCCGCCGTCGAGGGAGACCGCCTCGCCGCGGCCGTGCCGGAGGCGGACTGGCGGGGCTCCGAGTCAGTTCCCATAGCCACCTGGCAGGAGTGGTTCCCCGCCAGTCGCGTCGCATCGGCGGACGCGTTCGCCCGACTCATCGCCGAGCAGCAGCCGTGGCTGGTGGAGATGGAACCTCGCGTCGGCGACGCGGACTGGCTGACAGGGGGCGGCCTTCATGAGTGAGGACCCGATCTGGCTGGACTGGGTGGAACCCGAGGTGACGGACCTGGCGGGCGAGCAACTGCACGCATTCGTCGACCAATGGCATCGCGAGGCGCAGCGGTATCGCCGCGAGCGACAGCGCGTCAGTGCGGGGCATTCCGACGCGTACCGGTTCGCCTACTCGGCCTGGTGGTGCAGCAAGCGGGAGTCGATGGGTCTGCGTGAGCAGCAGCGTCGGCGGATCATTCGCGAACGCGACGCCGTTGGGGGTGTAGGGGAGTGACGACCTCGGACCGAAGCTGTCTGATCCCCCTGCACGATCTGGGCGACGGCATGTGGGTTGCGGTGGACCGCCGCGTGCACGGCACTAACAACGAGATAAGCGGCACGGCCGGCTACAAGTACGGACTCGACTCGGTGGCTGGCGTGCACTGCGAAGTGTGCTGTTGCAACGGCAGCCCGATCGGTTCGTGGTCGTAGTACTGAGGACGAGCCTTCATGGCATGGATCACGAGCTCGTTCCCGCTGTCGAACTGCAGGACATCGAGTTCCAACAGACGCCCGACTTCATCGAAGCCAAGCCGGAACTGCCGTGCCGGATTGTCATCGTCGAGGTAGGCGACATACGCCGGTTGGGACGCGGCGGTCAGAACGCTCTGCGCATCGATCCCGTGCTTGAGGGCAGACGCGTGAACTTCCACTACGCAGCGCCGAGCCACGCGCGTATGGCGGCGCGGATGGCTTCGGAACGAGTGACGTGCTCGGCCTCAGCTCGAGCACCCAGCGCCTGGAGGAGGTCAGCGTCAAGACGCACCGGCACAACCGTGCTCGGACCGTCGCCGAGTGGTTGCCGACCTCGTTTGCGGAGCATCTCGACGGGGTAGCCGGCCTCGGCCTCGTCGGCCCACTCCTGGATCCGCTCGTCGCTGACTGGCTTGCCTTTGATCGTCCCTGGACTCATGTTCAAATCGTAATACGAAAATACGGGAAGGTCGACACCTCTCAGTCGCCGGCCTTATCCCCAGAAGACGAAAGTGGGGTCCTCGTCGATCTCAGCGAGAACCTCCTCGAGTGAGCCCGAAACCAGCCCAGGGTACTTCCGGAATCGATCCCCCTCGGAGCTCACCTCGAGGTTCCACGTGCGGGAGGACCTGACGTAGGTGACGCGGGCGAGCGGGTACGTCTCCCAGGGCGATCCGTGACCTCCGTCCCACGGCGGCCGCTCTTCGGCGATAACAACCTGCGGTCCGTCTACCACGGCCACCACCCGCACCTGGTCCGCGGTCGCAGCGGGCGTTCGGGTCGCGCACCACGTGCGGATGCGCGCGACGTCGGTCTCAGGGATCTCGTTCGAAGTCACGGCGACATCGTGTCAGTCGCCGGGAGGTCCGCAATTGCGATGAGCCGATCGCAAGCGCCTCTACGCTGAATTGAGCCTCGCGACACCCGCCGCAGACGCACTCCGAAACAAGTGTATTTGTGAAAGTGTCCCTATGTGGTTGTCAAGCGGCTGCTGGCATTGCCGGGACGTAGGCCTTGTGGTGCCGAGAACCCGTCGGAGTCCCTATAGGTGTGGGAGGTGGCCATCCGGCCGAGGACAGGGGTCGGATCAGAACCTCACGGGCGTGCGTGGGTTGAGCCACACCGGCCCGCCGGAGGATCAGCTGGCGAGCACGAGTCCTGATCCGAGCATCTTGGCGCCGAGGACGACGAACAGGATCATCATGATGGTGGAGTTGTTGGCGAGGAGCCAGATCCTCAGCTCGTCGAGCGGTCCCTTCGTGCGGTCGCCCAGGACCAACACGGCCAGCACGGGGATCAGAACCGTGGCTGACGCCGCGAGGCTGAACAGCGCGACGGCAAGCAGTCCCTCGGCCGTCGTCGCTCCCCCTTCAGCGATCGTGACTCCGCCGCTGATGGCGAGCGGAAGGTTCTTCGGGTTGGCTGTAGCAGCGACGAACCCGAGGCCGAGGACCTTTGCCGGCCCCAGGGTGTCGACCGCGCTGAAGATCTTGGGCTGAGGAGACTCCACACCCGGCCTCGGCCTCTGGCGCCATTGACGAACCGCGAGCGCGAGGAACAGGACCCCGAGGACCATTTGGATGACGCTGCCGCCGTCGGCCGCGGTCGGGTCGGTGGCCACATCGGCGCTCTCGGACAGGGCGTAAGAGACCGCGGCGACAAGGAAGACGCCGGTGAGCCAGCCCGCGGCGAACATCGGGCCGTTGGTCCGAGCCCGGGACGACACCAGCATCAGGATCAGCATGATGATCGGGATCGGGCTGATCGCGATCGCGATCGCCTGCGGCAGCGACTGTCCGAACGCGGTCCAGGTCATGTCAGCCAACCGCGATGGAGTGGGCATCGGCGGCAGTCATGTTCAGAATTCATCTCCGGTCGGCTCATTGGCAGGCGACGGCATCGGGCAGTTTGTAACTGCCATTCAGGACCGATTGACCGGGGCGATAAATGCGCATGAGGAAGTTCCAACCCTCGGGGGCATCCAGGCGATTGGGCACATCGCCGCAGGCTTCCTGCGACCCAAAATGAACCGTGAACGTGCCGTCGGCATTCAGCTTGGTGTTGTATGCATTGAGAATGTTGTTCACGCTCTTCATGTAGCCATCCGCGCCGTACACGGTGACGGACCAGAACCCATCGTTCTCGGGCACCTGGTAGGTGGCGGTGTGGCATATGTCGGCGGGCAGATGTCCGTTGTAGTTGATGTACGCCGCGTCCTCGTTGGGGAAGAGTCCCCACGCCCCGGAAGCGGCGATGTGACGGGTCTGTTCATCCGCTTCGCCGCGCTTGCCCATCCAGCCGTCCGGGTACAGATCGAACTTCGCGAACTCCTCTTTGTATTCCGCGGTCAGTGCGGCCAACGATGTCTTGTCCCATTGCGGCTCCGGGAACGGGTCGGCGCTGTTGGCCTTGATGACAAACTGGTCCTGCAATTTGTTGACCAGCGCGATTTCCGCTGAATCGTTGGGGTGGAACAGTTGGATGCGAACATTGATGGCGAGATACTTGGTGTCCTGGGGCAGTGTGTGCGTGCCCGAGGTGTAGATGACGCCCGGACAATAGTGATCGTTGTCAAGCAACAGCACGGAGAAATAGCGGTCCGTCGGCATTTCAGGCACCGTGATGGTGGCACCCTTGGACGTGTCCACCACGGCCACCGTGTAAAGCGTGTCCTTGTTCATCCGGACGACCGTTTGACTGTCCAGCGGTGTCACATTGCGGAAGCTGAACATGCTGTTGACGCCGCCAGTCAGCTGCGATGCGTTGTAGAAGGTTCGGTCCGTTTCTGCCCGGCAGTAGGACTCCTGCGTCACGACGTGTGTCTCGATGATCTCGTTCATTTCCTTCACTCCTTGTGATTGACGCTGGAGATCTTCGCTCGGATCTCGTCGAAGAACGCGATCACGTCATCCGAGGAGTCGAGCCGGCGCCCGTCGGTAGTGAGTGACACGTCGTCGGTCGTTGGTCCATGCCGGCAAGCAGGTCGTTCAGCTCGTGCGGGGCGTGGGGCCCCTTCAACCGTGGCATCTCTGGAGGTTACCGGTTTGTCGATCGAAGCACGGACTGAATCACCCCGACTTTGATGCGCACTCTGTTGTGAGTGCGCTCGCCGGGTTGGCGGCGCTTGTTGCAGCGTAGTAGGCGGTCTCGTATTCCAGGGGTGGAATCAAGCCGAGGCGGTGCATGAGCCTGCTGGTGTTGAACCAGTGGACCCAGGTGGCGACGGCGTCCTCGAGCTCGGCGAGGGTGCGGGGTTGGCGGGGCAGGAACGGTGATCCGATCCGGTAGCACTCGGTCTTGAACAGTCCGATCGTGGTCTCGGCGAGGGCGTTGTCGTAGGCGTCGCCGACGGACCCGATCGATGGGACGAGGCCCTCCAGGAGGAGGGTCTCGCTGAAGTGGATCGAGGTGTATTGGGATCCCGCATCGGAGTGGTGGATCGTGCTGCCCTGCAACGGGTTGCCCTGGTTCCTGCGGAACTGGGCGGCCTGGCGTAGGGCCCGCTCGATGAACGCGGTGCGCTTGGACGTGGAGCACTCCCAGCCGGTGATGGTGCCGGCGTACGCGTCGATGACGAACGCCGTATACGCCTTCGCGCTGGTCAACGGCGTGTCGGTGAAGTCGGCGACCATCAGCCGGTTCGGTGCGGGCACGACGAAGTTGCGGTCCACCAGGTCCGCGGCCCGCGCGTGCGACGGGTCCGGGACGGTGGTGCGGACCTTCTTGCGCCGGGTCGCACCCGTCCAGCCGTTCGTGCGCATCAGCCGTTCCACGGTGCAGCGCGCCACCAGCGGCGCACCGTCGGGCCGGGTGCGGTTCAGCCACGCCCACGTCTTCGTGGCCCCGTAGAGCGACTCCGGGGCGCGCCTGCCCCGCTCGTCGGGGGTGCGGGCCGCAGCGATCCTGGCGGTCACGGCCGCATCCGACAGGGCCCGCGCGGATGGCGGGCGCCGCAGGTGCGCGTAGTAGGTGCGGGGCGCGATCGGGCAGCCATCCAGGGTCAGGACGGTGCAGATCGGCTCGACTCCCCAGCGGTGCCGGTTCTCGGTGATGAACTGGCAGATCAGCGCAGTGGCCGGTCGAGCTCGGCCGCGAAGAAAACCGATGCCGCACGCAGGATCTCCACCGTGCGTTCCAGCTCCGCGTTCTTGCGCTTGAGGTCCCGGATCTCCCGGGCCGCCTCCGTCGTCACACCCGGCTCCTCACCGGAGTCGACCTCGGCCTGGCGAACCCACCGCCGCAGGGTCTCCGACCCGAGCCCCAGACGCTCGGACACCTTCCCGATCGCCTCATGCTCACTGCGGTAATCCTCACGATGGTCAACGACCAGCCTGATCGCCTTGGCCCGGAACTCCGGACTGAACTTCTTGGGCATGAACGCATCCTTCCCTCGAAAAGGAATGCGCACCAAAGCCGGGGTGGTTCAGACCCCCCTCGGAGACATGGTTGGAGAAGGGGTTGTACTAACGATTGGTGAGGTTGCCGAGGTCGGTGCGCTGCTTGGGCGCGTCAGCACACGTCGCCATGTGGTCGGCGTAGAGGGCATTCTCGCCGGGATCTCGACACATCTGTGGACCTCTCGCCGTGGGCAGTTGACGGCAGCCTGTGGTGAGATGTCGGGCAGACGTCCAAGACCATCGTCGTGATCAACATGGCCCCGATGCGCCGACCTTTGAACTGGCTACGCGCTATTTGACCTTCCGATCGTTGCCGTTCGCGGTCGAATTACCGTCACCAGCGCAGCGCTGCCCCTTCTGCCCCGAAAATGAAAGGGCAGCACCCCTTCTCGAGTGCCGCAGTGGGAGAGTTGGTCGGCAAAAATACGTTGCAGTGCAACGACTTTGCAGTGTGGCCAGGGGCGGGGTCGAACCGCCGACCTTCCGATTTTCAGTCGGACGCTCGTACCAACTGAGCTACCTGGCCGTGGACGTGCCGGGAAAGCATATCGGGGCCTTCCGGGGGCCTGAATCGTGGTCGCCCCCTGTGACCGGCCCGTCGAGCCCAGGATTACCGGCCGCAGGCCGTCGCGCGGCCTGCGGCCTGCGGGCGGCCCGATCGATGCCCGACCTCCCGGCCCGCCGCCGACGGACGCGTCACCCAAACGGCATGCACATCCAGCCATTCGGTCCGTAGGAGACGTTCATTCCGGCCGGACAGGACTGTGTGGGTGACGGCGTTGGCGTGGGAGTGGGTGTGGGCGTCGGGGTAGGTGTGGGCGTAGGAGTGGGTGTGGGTGTCGGGGTAGGTGTGGGCGTGGGAGTAGGCGTTGGCGTAGGTGTCGGGCCCGGCGCCGGGCCTGGTGCCGGGCTCACCCGCACGGTCAGGGCAGCCGTCGCCTGCGTCGTCGCCCCATAGCCGGTGATGACGAAGGTCTGTCCCCAGGGCTGCGTCGGCGATCCGGAGAGCACGCCCGAGTGCGGGTTGAAGCTCATGCCGGCCGGAGGGTTGGCCGACAGCGTGTACATCACCGCATGCTGGAAGCCATTGGCAGAGATGGCCGCCGACGACATCGGCGTGCCGACCTGCCCGCTGATGTTCTGCTGGTTGGGGCTGAGCGTCCGCGGGGCCGGCGGCGGTGGTCCGCTGTCGGTGATGTTGAAGGTCAGCCCGGTCTTGCCGGTCAGCCCGCCGCCGGCAGCCGTGATGAGGAAGGTCTGCGCCCACGGTTGCGTCGGAATCCCGGAGACCGAGCCGGTCAACGGGTTGAACATCATGCCCGTCGGGGGGGCCGACGACAGTGCATACGTCACCGGGCCGGTGAAGCCGCTCGGCACGATCGCCGCAGAAGTCGTGAACGTGCCGACCTGCCCGTCGATGACCTGCGACAACGGCTGCAACAGCGGCGCGAGGTTGGGCAGCGCCTGTACGTGTATCGAGATCGACGCCAGCGCGGAGTGGCTGGCACCGCGACCGGTGATGAGGTACGTCGCCGCCACCGGCAGCGCCGGCGAGCCCGACAGGATGCCGGTGTTGCCGTCGAACACCATGCCGTTCGGCGGTGGCGACGAAAGCGTGTAGATCACCTTGTTCGCGAAGCCGGACGAGGACATCGGCTGCGAGTTGATCGGCTGGCCGACGGTGCCCGTGATGATCTGCTGGTTCGGAGTGAGCGCGTACACCTGGCTCTGCTTGACGGCCAAGGTCACGGTGCTCGTTGCGGTGTTGCCCGACGTGTCCTTGCCGGTGATCGTGTAGGTGAGCGGCCGCTGCACCACGGCGGATGTCCCGCTGATGCTTCCGTTGCCCCTGTTGAAGCGGAGGTTCAACGGGAGTGGGGGCGCGATCGTGTACGTGGGGATGCCCACGAAGCCCTTAGCGGTAAGCGCCGGAGTGGCCGTCATGGGATTGTCCACTGTCAACGCGTACGACTGGGTGGCAGGCGACAACGTGGCGCCACCCGTGACCGTGATGCTGACCTGGGCGTTCGCGGTGCCAGTGAGGCGGCGGTCGGTCGCGGTCACGAGGTACGTCGTCGACGGCTGCGACGTGGTGGGTGTGCCGCTGATGATGCCCGTGGACGAATCGATGACCAGCCCCGCCGGTAGGCCCGGGGCAGTGAACGTCGGCGTCTTCTTGAACCCCGTCCACGTAAGCTTCTGCGACGTCAGGGCCTGGTTGACCTGCCCCGTCAGCGACTGGGTGCTCGGCGTCAGCGTGCGGCCGAGCACCTGCAGGGTCACCTGGGCCGTCGCGGTGTTGACGGTGTCGGTGGCGGAGATCGTGTACGTCGTGGCCGCCATCGACGACTGCGCCGCCCCGGAGAACGTGCCGGTAGTGGCCTCGAAGGTCAGCCCGGTCGGCAATGTGGCGGGGTTCTTCCCGGTCGCATCCAGCAGCGAGTACGTGACGCCGTTGCTGAAGCCACTGGCCGCGTAGGTGATCATGTCGTTCGGTGCCGTCGGAGCCGAGGTCGAGGTCCACGTCTTGACCGGCTGGTTGACGTAGGTCGTGACCGTCTGCTTCGAAGGCGACAGGGTCGCCCCGCAGCCGTCATTGGCCAGCAGCGTCACTTCGATCGTGTCGACGGGGACGATCGTGGCCATGTCGGGGTTCTGCGACTGGCCCTGGAACGCGAAGCGGTCGCCGAGGCTCACGCCGTAGGAGTCCGACGTGGTGGCGATGGCCTGCTGCCACAGGTCCCACACCGCGTACGTCGGCAGGAGGGGCGTCTTCGTGATGGGCGCGAACAGGTCGGCAAACGCTGGCTGCGGCGTGGCGAACGGAGTGCCGATGGCGTTCGTATTGGTGTTCCACGCCTGCGTGTCCATGCCCAGGGTCGTGGAGAAGAATCCGTTGGCCATGCTGGCGACGAGATCGCCGTAGATCCAGCCGTAGATGTCGTTGCCGATCGAGTTGATGAACGTGCCGTTGCCCTGCGTGTACGACCAGGAGTTGGCTGGGTCACCGGACGTCGACAAGTACGAAGGTTGCGTGCCACCGAGCTGGTACGGGCCGTTCTGCAGGTACACGCCGTAGCCGGCGCCGAATTGCTGGATCGTGCCCGTCGGGTCCCATTCGAACCAGGTGCCGCCGCCCATCGTCGTGTAGAAGCCCGCGGCCGGCAGGTAGATGGTCTGCGTCGGCACGTCGTTCGCGGTTGGCGTTGGAGTGGGCGTAGGTGTCGGCGATGGCGCAGGTGTCGGGGATGGCGTGGACGTCGGGGCCAGTGCGATGTTGCCGTACTGGTCGAACGTGCCGCTGTAGTCGTAAGGCGTCGGGTCCTCACTCAGGGCCGAGTTGCCAGCGAAGTAGCCGCGCACCCGCACGGTCTGCCCGCCGAGGAAGCTCGTCAGGTACGACTGCATCGACGGCCACGTGCCGATGCCCTGCGGACCCCACGTGGGGCCGGCCAGGCGAATGCGATCCGCGGAAGTGATGCCGGAGCCGTCGTAGATCTCCAAGTTGGTGTCGAAGTTCGTGATCGAGGACGCCCACTTGGAGTTCTCGACCACGTTCTTGATGTCATCCCAGCAGCCGATGCTGCGAGTCGCTGCGCCGCCGCCCGACTGCTGCAGGACGTTTCCATTGGCGTCCTCGAACGACATGCTCGCTGGCACACCGAGTTGATCGATGGCCGTGACGTCGCCGTTGACTGCGCCGCTGTTGGAGACGACGGTGAACTCGACGTAGTCGTACCTGTAGGTCTCGTTTGGGCCGGGCTGGGCCTGGTTGGTGAGGCTGGCGTTGCTGAAGTACAGCCGGCCGCTGGCCAAGGCGTAGTCCTGCCGGGTCTGAAGGGTGAAACTGTTGATGCCACTGGACGTCGGCAACGCCATGCTGGTGCCCTGCTGGTACACGTTGCCTGCGTTGTCGAGCAGCACGCCGTCCTGCGTGCCGTTCAACGTCACGAAGAGCGTGTTGCCAGCGCCTGGGAAATTGGCGTTCTGGTTGTTCAGCGTGATGGTGATGCAGAAGTAGCCGCCCGCAGTCGAGCAGCCCCCCGCCCTTGCCGGTGCCGTGCCGACCACCCCGGCGATCAAGGCCAATGCAGCGATGATTGCTGTTGTGAAAATGCGACGGGAGGACGGGAACATGGTCATTGCATGGCTCCCAACATGGCTGGTTCATCCAGCGTAGGGACACCGTGAGGCGTAGTCCTGTCGTGCCGGGTCAGCGCAGGCTACGGTCCGGCTCTCATTGCTGTCGGCGACGCCGAAGTCGGGGGATGGCGTAGCCGCTGGTCCTCAGCAGGATGACGCAGGCCACCACGAGGAGCACCGGCAGCCCGACGCCGAGGATGACCCAGATCCAGAAGGAGTCCAGCTGGTTGTCCAGCCAGGTGAAGTTCATCCCGAAGTAGCCGGTCAGGAAGCTGATCGGCAGGAAGATCATCGTGACGATGGTCAGGACGTTGATGCGGTCCGACTGCCAGGACCCCACCTGGGCCTGGATGTCCTGGGCGGCGTTCCGAATGGCGCCTGCGAGGTTGTCGATGAGGCCGGACGTCCCCTGCACGGCGCCGAGGAACTGCTGCATCTGCCCCATGCCGTCGGTGTCGAGCCCGGCGACCGTCCCCGGGTAGATCAGCGAGGCCTGCACGTTCACCACATACATGGGGAAGCGCAGCGCCAGTGGCTGGAAGGCGGTTCGGAAGCCGTTGAGTTGCTGAGTCTGGACGGGCTTGGGGGTGGCCGTCGCGATGATCTCCATGTCCAGCGCGCCGACGCCGATCATGGTCCGCGTCAGTCCGCGCTGCACGGAGGCGAGCATCAACTGCAGCACCACCCCGAGCAGGGTCGACGGGTCCTTGTGCAGGACGTCCACGCGCTCGGACACGCGCTGACGGATCTGCTCGACGGCGACATCCCCCGCGCTGCGCACCGTCACCAGGCGCAACTTGTTCCAGGCGAAGAACACCTGCACGGCCGGGCTGCCGTCGTCGTCATCGATCCAGCAGACCCCGTGGACGTCGCCGGGGGTCATCAGGAAGTCCGCGCCCGGCCCCTCGGCGAGGATTCGGTGCGCCACGGCCGGGTCGATGCCCACTGACTGGAACAGTCCGTCGGCGGCTGCCTCGTCGCCGCCGTGCATGCGGACGTCGATCCACGCGATGCCAGGCTGGTTGGCAGCCGCCTGCGCCTCCGCCACGCTGCACGGCTTCGTGGTGCTGCCGTCGAAGATGGTGACGTCCACGTATTGGAGCGTAGCCGCGCAGCGGAGGGGTCTCGCGCCCGTTGCGCGCCGCGGAATGCGGCCCGGAAATGCAACGAGGCCCGGAGATTGCTCTCCGGGCCCTACGTGGCGACCCCGACCGGGCTCGAACCGGCGACCTCCGCCGTGACAGGGCGGCGCGCTAACCAACTGCGCTACGGGGCCTCGTGAAGAGACCTGTATCCCCAACGGGATTCGAACCCGTGCTGCCGCCGTGAAAGGGCGGAGTCCTAGGC
>Ga0194043_1000757_pt1 | contig 18123 bp, 15 predicted proteins | sample JunL4415m_MetaG_FD_161274 | JGI IMG/M metagenome (GOLD analysis project Ga0194043, IMG submission 161274) | Anoxic zone freshwater microbial communities from boreal shield lake in IISD Experimental Lakes Area, Ontario, Canada - Jun2016-L442-15m | ecosystem: Environmental > Aquatic > Freshwater >...
CTTCCGCACCCGATGCTCTCCCGCCGCGGCGAGCAGGCCGTCGCGGAATTGCGGGCGCTGGAGGAGAACCGCATCTGCGGCCTCGTCACCGACGAGGACTACTTGCGGCAACGTGCGGAAAAATTCCGCGCGCTCACGCGGCCGGTTCCCGGCATGTGGCTCGCGGCACTGCTCGGCGTGCCGCTGCTCGGCGTGCCGCTGCTCGGCGTACCCGCAGGCGCTCTGATCTGGCTGCTCACGCACGACGAGCCCTGCGCATTCGCGATCGCCGTCCTCGCGGGCGCATGGGGCATCCTCTCGATCGGACGCGTACTTCAGGAAGAGTGCACCGAGCTTTGTTCCCGAGGACGGCGGAAAATCCTCGTCGCACTCCTCGACAACGATCTCCTCACCGCGAGCGAATTTGCGGAGCACGAACAGCGGCTCATCCGCGGGTCGTAACGCGGGCAATCCTGCCCGCGGAACATGAGCGCGGATTTGCGCCGACAGCCCGACTCACATCCCTCCGACGTCCCGCGCGGCGACAGGATTTCTGTTCCTGCGCCGCCTCGGGAATTACGCGTCCGCGGCGGGGCCGACGATCAGCTTGCGGCCCTTGAAACGCTTGCCGCGCAGCCCGCTCACGATGTCGCGCGCAGCCTCCTCGCGCACGTCGAACATCGTCATCGTCGGCAAAATGTGGATCGCTCCGAGCACCTCGCGCGACATGCCGGTCTCGTTCAGGACGAAGCCCACGACATCCGCGGGCCGCACCATCTGCTCGGCGCCGGAATTCATCGCGAGCCGCACCATGCCCGGCTCGTGCGACTGCGCCGAGACTTCGTCGCGCGAACCGAACACCGGACGCGTGCCGCGCTCGCCGGCCGGTGGACGCTGATCGCGCGGCGCGAAACGATCGAACTTCTGCGGACGTGGTGCGTCGTCGCGCCTCGGAAAATCACGCGGCGCGGCCCTTCGCGCGTCGTCCCCGTTCTCGCGCACGTCGCCGCCATCGCGCTTCGCAAATTTCTTCGCCGGGTTGCGCGCCTCGTATGCGGGGTAGTCGCCGCGGCTCTGGTACTCGCGCTTCGGCGGCGCGGGACGATCCTCGGGGATCTCCACCGACTTCGGCCCGTCGCCCTCGAGCATCGAGAACATCGCCGACGCGATGTCCGTCGGCGTGTGGCCTGCGTCGAGGAGCTGATCGATCAGCGCGTCGTGTTTCTTGAATGCGCCGCCTTCGAGCGTCGTGCGCACTTTGTCAAAGAGCGCATTGCTGCGCCGCTCCTCGACCTGCTCCGCCGTCGGCACAGGCTCGCGGCGGATGCGCGCTTTTGTGAACCGCATGATCTGCTGCAGCTTCCACACTTCGCGTCCGTCGGCAAAAGTGATCGCGCGTCCGCTGCGGCCCGCGCGTCCGGTGCGGCCAATGCGGTGAACGTAGTCCTCCGCGTCGTGCGGCAGGTCGTAGTTGATCACCACTTCGAGGTCATCCACATCCAGCCCGCGCGCGGCGACATCGGTCGCCACGAGGAACTCGATTTTCTTGTCGCGCAGCTTGCGCATCACGCGTTCGCGCGCGGCCTGCGCGATGTCGCCGTGCAGCTTGTCCGCCATGAATCCGCGCGCGGAAAGATGCTCGGTGAGCTCGTCCACCATCAGCTTCGTCGCACAGAAAATGATGCCGTAGTGCAGGTCCATAAGGTCAATGATCCGGCACAGCGCCTCCAGCTTCGAGCGGCGGTTCACCTCGTAATACACCTGGTCAATGTCCGGCACCGTGAGCTTCTGATCCTCGATGCGCACGTTCACAGGATCCTTCGTGAACTTCGCGATCATCTGCTTGATCGCCGGCGGGAGCGTCGCGCTGAAAAGCACCGTCTGCCGGTCCGGCTTCGCCTTGGAAAGAATCGAGATCATGTCGTCGCGGAAGCCCATGTCCAGCATCCGGTCCGCCTCATCGAGCACGACCATGCCGATATTTGCCATCGAGAGCGATTTGCGCTCGATGTGATCCATCACGCGCCCCGGCGTGCCGATGATGATCTGCGCGCCGTTCTTCAGCCCGGCGAATTGCCGCTCGTAGCTCGCGCCGCCATAGATCGGCAGCTCCTTCACGCCGCGCTTGAACTGCGCGAGCCGCGACACTTCCTCCGCGACCTGCATCGCGAGTTCGCGTGTCGGGCAAAGCACGAGCACCTGCGGCGCGCGCACCGTCACATCCACGCGCTCGATCGCGGGAAGCGCGAAGGCCGCCGTCTTTCCCGAGCCCGTCTGCGACTGGCCGACGACATCTCGCCCGGTCAGCAGGACCGGGATCGCCTCGCCCTGGATCGGCGACGCAAGCTCGTAGCCGACGTGCGCGACCGCCTTGAGAGTTTCCGGCGACAGGCCGAGTTCGGAGAATGGTTTTTTCTGCATCCGCGAACCTTGCCCGCGCACCAGTGATTAGCCAACGAAATCAAGTGAACACGCATTGTGCATCCGCGCGCATCGCACGATGCTCGCACCGAATGCCGCGCGCCGATCTGCCCGGAGAAATCCTCGAACTCCCGTACCTGCCACGCATCGTCGCGGAGACGGACGACTTTCTCGTCGTGGACAAGCCTCCCTTCCTGCGCATCCACCCGAGCAAGCCCGACCAGACCGATACGCTCTGGAACGAGCTCCGCGCACTGCTCGCATACGAAATCGCGAACGGTGGACAGGTGAGCATCATCAACCGCCTCGACCGCGAAACGAGCGGCCTCGTGCTCGTCGCAAAGCACCGCGCTGCTGCGAAGAAATTTTCACAGCTCATGGAGCGCCGTGGCATCGGCAAGGAATACCTCGCGCTCGTATTCGGATGGCCCGCGCAGAACGAGTGGAGCGTGGACGCGCCGCTGCTCCGGCAAGGCGACATCCGCCCGTCGAAAATCTACCTCAAGCAATGCGTGCATCCCGACGGCTCGACTGCGCTCACGCGCTTCCGAGTCGAACGGCGCATTGAAAAAGACGGCGAGAAATTTTCGCTCATACGCGCATTTCCCGAGACGGGACGCATGCACCAGATCCGCATCCACCTCGCGCACAGCGGACATCCCGTCGTCGGCGACAAAATCTACGGCGCGGACGAGACGTGCTACCTCGACTTCATCGAGACCGGCTGGATCCCCGCGCTCGCAAAACGCCTCCTCCTCGCGCGCCACGCGCTGCATTCCTGCGCGCTCATCACGGACGAATACGAATGGCGCACCGCCCTGCCGCCCGATCTCGCCGCTTGGGCTGGAGTCCCGGACGCTTGATTGGACGTCGAATGTTCAATGTTGAGTGTTGGATGTTGAGCGCGCCGCACGGCAGCCGACTTTCACCGTTCAACACTCCGCAGTGACACCCGACCCTGTTCGGAAAAACCCAATCCCGTCCCTTGACAGCATGGCGCATGGCCCATTCCCTGCCCACCTGTGAAATTCGCCCCACGATTCATCGCGGCGCTCGTCTTGCTCGGGTGGCTTTTTGCCATCGGGCATCTCGCGACGGAGCATGGGGCGGGCGCATTTTCCGGCGTGGATCACGAGCTAATCGGGCATGATGACGACCACCATGATGAGGATACGGAGCATCACCACCACGACCTCTCGGTGCTGCCTCCGGGGCCGCTTGCGAAGGCGACGGACCACGATGCGCTCGCGCCGGTCTGGGTTGCGCTTTGGGGCGAACTGGCCGGGAGCCTGACGCTCATCCCGCGGGACTCCGCGCAGCCGGACGCGGACTCCTGTTTTGGCAATGCGCCGCCGGATGGGCGGGCCTTCGGCTGGCTTCTGGTGTGCCATACCGCGCTGCCGGTGCGCGGGCCTTCGCTTGTGGCGTAAAGTCGGGCCCACTCGGGTCTGACGTTCTCTCGTGTTCACGCGGCGCATCCTCGCGCCCGCGTCGCCCGCGCGCATTCGCTGCGTGCGACTCCCGCAATGCAACCTCTTCCCCGTTTTCCTTCCATGTTCCGAATCCTCACTTTCATACTGCTCTTCCCCGCCACGGTTGTGGCCGCCGGCACCACGCTTTCTCTCGATGACATCAACGATCGCGTTCGCAGGCACAATCCACAGCTCGCCGCTGCGCGACTCCGAATCGAGGAAGCGCACGGCCGCCTCGACAACGCCGGACGGCTCACGAATCCCAGTCTCGATTTCGACTACGCGCAGAACGTCCGCACGCCGGAGCACGGCTTCCGGCTGGAGTTCATTCAGCGGTTCCCGCTCACGGGTCGTCTGCTTTTGGAAAAGGCCATCTCACGCGCGCAACTCGCCGCCGCCGAGGCGGAGGTGCGCGATGTGGAACGCAGGCTCGTCGCCGATGCTCGCGCCCTCGCGGTAAAATTGCTCGCGCTGTGGCATCAGCGTGCGCTGCGTGTGAAGCAGGTCGCGAACAGTCGCGAGCTCGCGGAGTTCATGAGCAAGCGTGTCGCCACGGGTGAGGCCGCGTTGGTGGATGCTTCTCAGGTGCAACTCGAGCGCGGCCAGCTCGAAACCTCGCTCCTGCTGCTCGACAGCGAGCGCGCAGCGCTGCTCGGGGAATTGCGCCCGCTGCTCGGCGTGCGCGTCTCGGACTCTGTGGAAATCACCGGCGAACTGCCGATGCCCGTCGGGGTTCCCAAAGGCGCGGTGGATCCGGAAAGGCGCGGCGATTACCAGGCTGCCCAGCGCGTGGCCGATGCTGCGCGGGAAAATGCGGCGCTCGCGAAGGCGAACAAATGGGCGGACATCGGCGTGGGCCTGACCGCCGCGCAAACGCGCGCCGAGGATGCGCCGGATGGACTCAGACGCGATACGATGGTCGGCCTGAAGTTCAGCCTGCCGCTGCCGCTTTGGAATGCCAACGAGGGCCGCATTCGCGAAGCAAACGCCGCGGCGATCCGCGCGGATAAGGAAGTGACCGCACTCGCCGTGCAAGTCCGCGGGGAAGTCAGCGGCGCACGTGGTGAAATGGCCGGGCTCGCCAGGGTCATTTCGTCCATCGCCGACGTTCTCATTCCGAAAGCGCAGCACATCGAGGAGCAGCGCCGGACCTCGTACGGCATCGGCCAGACTGCGTTCATCGAAGTCGTCCGCGCGCGCGGCGGGCGATTTGAACTCGAAGTACAGCTCGTCACCGCGCTGCGCGACTACCATCTCGCCCGCACGCGCTACCTTGCGGCCACCGGTGCGACTGCAGCGCCGGCAAAACGCAAATGACCCGCACCATGAACACCGCACTTCTGATCACCAAAGGCATCGTCAGCGGCGGCTTGATCGTCGCCATCAGCGAACTGGCGAAACGCAACAACTCGACGGCGAGCATCGTCCATTCGCTGCCGCTCGTCTCGCTGCTCGCGCTCATCTGGCTCTTCGCGGAGACGCGCGACACCGCGCTCATCGGGAAGCACATGACCGGCACGTTCTTCTTCGTCCTGCCGACCCTGCCGATGTTCCTCTTCGTGCCGTGGCTGCTGCGGCGCGGGTTCACGTTCTGGCCGGCGCTCGGCGCGGGCATCGTGCTCACGGTCGCCCTGTATTTCCTCACCCTCGGGCTCATCCGCGCCGCCGGCATCCAACTCTGAATCCACTGCATCTTATGCTTCGCACACTTGCCCTTTTCCTGATCCTCACCGCCGCTGCACTTGCCGCGGCCGATCCGAATCGCTCCGCCAACCTCGTCATCCTCGACGAGACGGCGGTGAAGAACCTCAACCTTGTCACGGTCGAAGCCGAGGAAGCCGACTTCGAAGAAACCATCTTCGCACTCGGCCGCATTCGCGTCGCATCGGGGCATCGCGCCGTGGTCAGCAGCCGTGTGCCGGGCCGCGCCATCTCCGTCTCCGCGCACATTGATACGAAGATTGAAAAAGGCGCGGAAGCCGTGGTCGTCGAAAGCCGCCAGCCCGGCGACCCACCGCCGAGCGTGCGGCTGTTCGCGCCGATTTCCGGCCACATCTCAATGGTAAAAATCGCGCCCGGCCAGCCGGTCGAAGTGGCCGATTCACTCGTCGAGATCGTGGACCTCAGCAGCGTTCACGCAGTCGCCGCATTGCCCGAGCATCTCGCGAATCGAGTGCAAGTCGGCCAGAAAGCGCGCATCCGCGCGACGGGCTATCCCGACAAGGAATTCATCGCGGAAATCGAGCACCTCGGCACCGAGGCCGATGCGGCGTCGGGCACCATCGAGGTCGCGTTCCACGTCGAGAACCCGGAGGCCATTCTCCGGCCCGGAATGCGCGCAGAGTTTTCCATCGTCACCGGCAAGCGCGAAGGCGTGATGAGCATTCCCGCCGAAGCCGTGCAGGGCGATGGCGGGCAGCGCTTCGTCTATATCGCCGACTACGAGCTGAAACACGCCTTCATGAAGACGCCCGTCGTGCTCGGCGCGCAAAACGATCGCATGGTCGAAGTGACCGGCGGCGTGTTGCCGGGCGACCAAGTGGTGACGCGCGGCGCCTATGCGCTCATCTTTGCGGGCAAAGGCAACACGTCGCTCAAGGAGGCGCTCGACGCCGCGCACGGCCATCCGCACGCCGACGACGGCTCGGAGCTGACTGCGGAACAGGCCAAGGCCGCCGCCAGCAAGGGTGGCTCTGGCGCGGGCGGCAACCGCGCGGGCGTGCTGCCCCCGGTGGCCATGTTCTTTGCCGGCACCACAGGGCTGCTCTTCATCCTGCTCGTCGCGCTGGGCCTCAAGCTCCGCAAACCCAACGCCGCCTAAACGCGCCATGCTCACGAAACTCATCCAGCTTTCGCTGCGCCACCGGCCCATCGTTCTGGCGCTGGCGATCCTGCTGCTCGTGCTCGGCGTGCAGACCACCCGCGAACTGCCGGTGGAAGTGCTGCCGGACATCACGAAGCCGACCGTCACCATCCTCACCGAATGTCCCGGCCTCGCGCCGGAGGAGGTCGAGACGCTCGTCACGCAGCCCATCGAGGCGGCGGTGCAGGGCGTCGGAGGACTCGACCGGCTGCGGTCGAATTCCGACGTGAGCCTCTCGCTCGTCTTTGCGGAATTTGCGTGGGGCACGGACATCTATCGCGCGCGGCAACTCGTGCAGGAGCGGCTGCAAGCTGCAAGCGGCAGCCTGCCCGAAGGCATCAAGCCCGGCCTCACGCCGGTGTCCTCGCTCATGGGCGAAATTTTGCTCGTCGGCCTGCGGAGCAAGGACATGCCGGCGCGCGACCTGCGAACGCTCGCGGACTGGACGGTCGCGCGGCGGCTGCAAAGCATCGCGGGCGTCGCCGAAGTGCTGACCATCGGGGGCGGCGTGAAGCAGGTCCACATCATGCCCGACCCGCACCGGCTCGCGGCGATGGGCGTCACTTTTGCCGAGCTCGAAGCCGCCGTCGCGAAATCCTCGAACAACTCGACGAGCGGCTACCTCACCACGGCCACGCAGGAAATCATGGTGCGCAATCTCGGCATGAGCACCGATCTGGACGAACTCGGCAGCACCGTCATCAAGAAGCTCGGCGACAGGCCCGTGCTCATCAGCGACGTGGCGCGCGTGGAGTATGGCGTTCAGCCGATGCGCGGTGACGCGAGCGTAATCGGCGAGCCGGGCGTCATCCTGAGCATTGATAAGTCGCCCGGCTTCGACACGCTCAAGCTCACGGCGGCAATCGAGCAGGCGCTCGCGGAACTGAAGCCCTCGCTGCCCGCGGGCGTCGAGGTGGAGCTGCTCTTCCGGCAGGGCGATTTCATTTCGCACGCCATTGGCAACCTCAAGGAAGCCATCCGCGACGGCGCGATCATGGTGACCATCGTGCTGTTCCTCTTCCTGCTGAATTTCCGCACGACCTTCATCACGCTGACTGCGATGCCGCTCTCGTTCATCACGGCGCTGCTGGTCTTCAAATGGTTTGGCGTGTCGGTGAACTCGATGACGCTCGGCGGGCTCGCCGTCGCCATCGGCATGGTCGTGGATGACGCCATCGTGGACGTGGAAAACGTCTTCCGCCGCCTGCGCGAGAATGCCGCGCTGCCCGTGCCGAAGCCGAAGCTCGAAGTCATCGCGTCCGCGTCCGGCGAAGTGCGCAACAGCATCCTCTACGCGACGGTGCTCATCATCCTCGTCTTCCTGCCGCTGCTGAGCCTCGAAGGGCTGGAAGGCCGGCTGTTCACGCCGATCGCCATCGCCACCATCGTCAGCATGGCGGCGTCGTTCGTGGTGTCGCTCACGGTCATCCCGGTGCTCTGCTCGCTGCTGCTCAATCCCAAAAGCAAAGCCATCCGCCCGCAGCCCGATGCGAGTGCGCCGACACATGTCCACGCACACGACGACGGCTTCGTGGTGCGCGCGATGAAGTGGGTCGTGCAGCGCACGTTCCTGCGCGCGGCGTTCGGTGCGCCCTTCGCGGTGCTTGCCGTCACCGGCCTGCTCGTCGTCGGGGCGCTGATGTTGTATCCGATGATGGGCAAGGATTTCCTGCCCGCATTCAACGAAGGCAGCGCCACGATTTCCTTCGCGAGTGCGCCGGGCACTTCGCTGGTGCAGAGCAACGCCATCGGCGACACCGGGGTGAAGCTGCTGCTCGAAATCCCCGAGGTGAAAAGCGTGGGCCGTCGCGCCGGACGCGCCGAACGCGACGACCACGTGATGCCCGTGTCGGTGAATGAGTTCGACGTGGAATTCAAGGAAGGCGGACGGCCACGCCAGGAAGTCTTCGCCGAGATCCGCAAGAAGCTCGGCGGCGTGCCCGGCACCTTCACGAATGTCGGCCAGCCCATCGGCCACCGCCTCTCGCACATGCTCAGCGGCGTCTCCGCAAAGATCGCCGTGAAAGTCTTCGGCCCCGACCTCGATGTGCTCCGCGCGAAAGGCGCGGAGATTGAAAAAATCGCGAAAGGCATCCCCGGCCTCACCGACATTTTCCTCGAAAAGCAGGTGCCCATTCCCCAGCTCCGCATCGTGGTGAACCGCGACCGCGCGAAAGCCTATGGCGTGCAACCGGGTGCCATCAACGAACAGCTCTCCACGTTGCTCGGCGGCAAAGTCCTCGCCGAACTCCGCGAAGGCCAGCGCACGATGGATCTGCTCCTGCGCCTCCCGCCCGAGTGGCGCGACGCCCCGCAAAAGCTCGGCGACCTGCTCATCGAGACTGGCAACGGCCAGCGCGTGCCGTTGCGCCTCGTCGCCAATGTCCGCGAGAGCAAAGGCCCAAACGTCATCAACCGCGAGAACACGCAGCGGCGCATCGTCATCGGCGCGAACACCAGTGAGCGCGATCTCCAGTCGCTCGTCACACGGCTGCAAAACGAAGTGCTTGAAAAGGTGCAATTCCCGCCGGGCTACTACCCCAGCTTCGAGGGTGAATTTAAAGCGCAGCAGGAAGCCTCGCGCCGCATCGCGATTTTCTCCGGACTCGTCTTTGTCGTCATCGCGTTTCTGCTCTTCGGCTACTTCCGCAGCGCCTCTCTTGCCGCGCAAGTGCTGCTCAATATCCCGCTCGCGCTCATGGGCGGCCTCGCGCTCACGTGGCAGCTTATCAACAACATCTCCATCGCCACGCTCGTCGGCTTCATCGCCGTCGCCGGTGTCGCCGCGCGCAACAGCATCATGATGATCTCTCACTACCTCCACCTGATGAAGCACGAGGGCGAAGGTTTCACGCGCAAGATGGTCACGCGCGGCACGCTGGAGCGACTCGTCCCCATGCTAATGACTGCACTTTCCGCCGGCATCGCACTCATCCCGCTGCTCCTCGCCGCACACGAACCGGGCAAGGAAATCCTTCATCCCGTCGCCGTCGTCATCGTCGGCGGACTCGTCAGTAGCACGTTCCTCGATCTCGCTGTGACGCCCGCCGTGTTTTGGCTCTTTGGCCGGCGTGCCGCGGAACGCGCACTCCGTCTGGACGCCCCTGCCGCACAGTAAGAATCCACAACCACAAACCCGCACATGAAAACCAGCATCATATCCATCCTCATCCTCGCCGCTCTCAGCGTGGTCTTGCCCGCGCATGAAAGCATCACCTTCGGGCCGAACGGCGGAAAGCTTGTCGCGCTCGATTCACCCGCGACGCCCAGCGCTGAGGTCGTGGTGAAGGAAGGCCAGATCGTCGTCGGCCTTTTCGACAAAAGCAAAAAGCCCATCGCCTTGGAGATGCAGGCCATGACGATCACCGCCGGCGAGCGAAGCGCGCCCACGAAGCTCGCCGTCACGAAGACGGCGGACAGCTTCACCGCACCGCTGCCCGCAGTAGATGATTTCTGGGCCATCTTCCAGCTCAAGGAAACGCCGGCGACGAAGGCGCACACCTTCCGGGTCCACTATCAGACGAAGGCGTGCCCCGAGTGCAAGAAGCCCGAATGGCTCTGTTCATGCGGTTCGAAAACCAACGGGGCAAACATCGCCGTCCCTGCATCCCTCGACGGCCTCTTTGCCGAAATCAACCAGCACCACGGCGAGTTGAAGGAGAACTTCGCCGGGAAGAAATATGAGGCCCTCGACGAGGTGACCAAAGCCTTCACCATCCTGCTCAAAGCCCTGCCCGCAAAATCCGCCGACAAGTCCACCGCCGTCCAGCCGCAAGTGGACGCCCTCGTCGCCGCCCTCGCCGCCCTCGCCGACGCCAATGCAGGCCGCACCCTGCCGGCCGCCGCGAAAAACCTCGACGCCTTCAACACCGGCATCGCCGCGCTGAAGAAGAACTTCCCGGAAAAAACTGCGAACGCAAAACTGAAATAAACCCGCCCGGCGACTGGCTCATCGTGGAGTTCAAGGAAAGCGCCAAGGCCAAGGCCGCCACCGCGCGGACGCCGACATGATGAAAGCCTTCATGGCACTCGGCCACGCCAGGCTCAGGCTTTCGCGGCGCTTTTCGCCAGACGATCAGCCGGCTTCGCCGGGTTCCGTGTTGCGTTTGAAATGCACTTCCAGCACACGGCGTCCGTCGGCCTTGGTCACTGTGGCGTCGAAGTCCTCGATGCGCGTCTTTTCGCCGGTCTTCGGGAGGTGGCCGATGCGCTGCGTGATGTAGCCGCCGATGGTGCTCACCTCGGTGCTTTCGAGCTCGAGGCCGAGCATTTCGTTCAGCTCATGCAGGCTGAGTGTCGCGGCGATGACGAACTCATCCTGGCTCACGCGGCGCATCTCGGGCTTGTCCGCGTCGAACTCATCCTGGATGTCGCCGACGAGTTCCTCGATCACGTTGTCGAGCGTGACGATGCCGGCGGTGCCGCCGAACTCATCCACGACGAGCGCGAGGTGCGCGTGACGCGCGAGGAAAAAGCTGAGCAGCTTTTCCAGCGGCATCATCTCGGGGACATTGTGCAGCTCGCGCTTGATGCTCGTGATGTCGGGCTTCGGCTCGCGCATGGCGCGCAGGAGATCCTTGATGTGGACGAGGCCGATCGTCTCGTCGAGGTGCTCGCGGCAGAGGGGGAAACGCGTGTGCCGCGAGTCCATCGCGCGCTTTAGGTTTTCCTCGAAGGTGTCCTCGGTGTTCAGAAAAATCACGTCACCGCGCGGAGTCGTGATATCGCGAACCACGCGGTTTTGCAGATCGAGCGCGTTGATGAGGATTTCCTTCCCCATCGGACTCACCTCATCGGCGCGCGCGCTCTCCGCGAGGATCACGCGAAGTTCCTCCTCGCTGTGCGCGATCTCGCTCTCGTTCACGGACTCGATGCGAAAGACCGTCTTCAGCAGCCAGTTGGAGGCCGCGTTCAAAAACCAGATGGCGGGCTTGAAAACCACGGTGAACCACCGCAGCGGCTGGCTGATGAACAGCGCCATGGGAAGCGGCCGCCGGATGGCGAGAATCTTGGGCACCTGCTCGCCGAGCGTGATGTGCAGGCAGGTGATGCCCGCAAAGCCAAGCACGACGCAGATCGTGTGGATGGCGGTCGCGTTGACGATCCCGATCTTGTAAAATAGCGGCGCGAGCAGCACCGAGAGATAGGGCTCGCCCACCCAGCCGAGGGCGAGGCTGGCCAGCGTGATTCCGAGCTGGCTGGCGGAAAGGTAGGAGTCGAGATGCGAGAGCACATGCCTCACCACGGCGGCGCGCTTGCTCCCTTCCTCCATAAGGACATCCACCTGCGCACTCCGGACCTTCACGAGCGCAAACTCTGAGGCCACGAAGAAACCGTTGAGCGCGACGAGCAGCAAGATCGCGCAGATTCGCAGCATGACCGTGCCACCGGACTCCCATTCGCTGGGCAGCAGGCCGACATCGGCGAGAAGCGTCGGAATGGCGAGAAAGTGAGTCATCGGAAAAGAAACGAGCCGCAGGCCATCGGCCTGCGGCTCGTGAAAAGGTCAGCGGAGCGACCTACCAGCTCGATTTGGTCACACCGGGGATCAGGCCGTTGGAGGCCATCTCGCGGAAGGCGATACGGGAGATTTTGAAGCGTCCCATGAAGGCGCGCTTGCGTCCGGTCGCATTGCAGCGGCGGCTGAGGCGCACGGGGCTCGCGTTGCGCGGGAGCATCGAGAGGCCGATGTAGTCGCCCTTCTTTTTGAGTTCAGCACGTTGCGCGGCGTATTTCGCCACACATTTGGATTTGCGTTTTTCGCGTTCGAGCCAGCAGGTTTTTGCCATAGGTAAATTTTTGGGAGCGCGGAAAGTAAGTGGCACGGTTTGGAAAGCAAGCGCATTTTTCTGCACGCGCGCCCGCCAGCCGCGGTCGCTGCCACCGGCGAATATCTGGCCCTTTTCATTCATGCGTCCGCCGATGAGGCCGGACTTGAAGCCCTTGCGGAACTGGAAGACGACGCCCTGCATGATGCCGTTCACTTCCTCGATGAAGACGCGCGAGATATTCGAGTGGCTCTGGTCGGCGATGAAGAGCTGCTTCTCAAACGGGCCGAATTTTCCGCCGCTCATATCGGGCACGATGAAGGATGACGAGTTGCCGATTTTTCCATGCACCATGTAAACGACGGGCGGCACGAGTTCCTTGATGCGCTTGCGCTCGAGCACCATGCGATCCGGGTCGGCGGCTTTCTCGCCGTCCTTTTTCTTTCCCGACTGGAATGCCTCGGGGATCGGATCAATCGGGCGCGGGCCCATGTTCGGCGCCTTGTCGTACCAGATGTTGCCGCCGGGATGGCCCTGGAACGTGCCGGGGATGAGATGCTGAAGCGTACACGCGCCGTGCTACGGGCCCTGATTGTCGGTGTAGTACACTTCGTTGTCGTAGTTCACGACGATGCGTCCGGGGGAGCGGATGCCGCTGCACGTCGGAACCATCGTGCCGTCGGGCTTCACGCGCACGCACCAGCCGCGGAATGGGGCGCTGCTGTTGAACGATCCCGTGAGGCACAACACGACCCAGATGTCGCCGTCGTTCTGGAAGACGAGCTTCACCTTCTGCCCCGGCTTCACGTCGAACTCCGTCACGTCGTAGCGCATCTGCGCGCGCAGGGTCTTGATGGTGATGGTCTCGACTTCCGCGGCAAATGCGGAGGTGGCGAGCAGCGCGGTGGCGACGAGGGCGAAAGAACGGGGACGCATCATGGCTTATTGAAAGGTGCGCGCTGACTACTGCGGCGTGCGCGTGCCATTAGGATTTTCCCGTGCGCGAGCGCGGAACGTCGGTAGCCGGGACTTTCCAGCCCCGGCTACCGACGCAGCGCGCCTCACGCCCCGGTCGCACCGTTTTCCGCCGCGGGCGGAGCAGCATGAAAGTGCCCGAGCGGTGTGACGAGATTGCCTGGCAGCGGCCACACTTTTTCCTGGACGCGCGCGGCGAGGTGCTTCGACGTCGCGTAGCCGGCGGAAATCATTTCGAGTTTTGCGTCGAGATTATCCACGTAGTGCAGCGCCCACGCCTCGGGCGTTTTTGGCACGACGGGGCTGCCGAATTGCAGTTCACCGTGATGGCTCGCGAGCAGGTGAAGCAGGTGCAGCCGCACGTCCTCGCACGCGGGATCCAGATGCAGCCAGCCGGCCCACTCGGGCTTTTGCTGGAGCCGTCGCCAGAGCGTGTTCACCACCTCGATGCCGATGGTGATGTGACCGAGCAGTTCGCCGCGCTCATCGAAAGGCATCATGAAGCCGTCCACGGGCATCTGGTTTTCCCACAGCTTGCCGCAATCGTGGAATAGCACGCCCGCTGCGAGCAGGTCGCGGTTCAGCGCGGGGTATGCCGATGCGATCGCCATCGCCGAACGCATCATCTGCGCGACGTGCTCGACGAGTCCTCCTCGGCGCGCGTGGTGGTTCACACGGGCGGCGGCGGCGCGGCGGAAGCGGTCGCCGAAATCATCGAGGAAAAGTCCGCACAGCGCAGCGAGCCGCGGATCGCCGAGGCCGCGCACGGTCTGATCCAGAAATGCGTAATCCGCCGCCTGCTTGCCGCGGATGTCCAGCGAGCCGTCGAGCAGTTCGGCGAGTTCGTCGGGCTTCAGTTCGCGGATTGTCCAGCGTTTGGAATCCAGACCGAAGCCGGGGCTGATCGTAAATTCCCCCGCGACCTCCACAAATGCGCCCACCTTCGCGTTCTCGCAGAATTCAAACGCCGGTCCATCGCTCCACGCGCGCAGCGTGAGCTTTGCCCCCGCGTCGGCGAGCACCGCGGCGTAGAACGGCTTGCCTTCGCGGGTGTCCTTGCGAGTGAGCGATTCGACTTGTGCATGAACGCGCGCCTCGACCCGGCCGTCGGCTGCGGCACGCTTGAGCTGCACGATGGGCAGGAGATCCATGCGTGTTTGATCGAGTCCGCGGGCGGGCGCTGTCGAGCAGGAAAACGGCGGGGCAATCCGCTATCCCTCGTTCCTCGGCGCGCGCACGAGCGCTGCGAGATCCTTCGGCAGCGGTGACTCGAAGCGCATCTCCTCGCGCGTGACGGGGTGCGAAAATTTTAACATGCACGAGTGAAGCCCGAGCCGGCCCGCGGGATCGCTCTTTGCGCCGTATTTTTCGTCGCCCACGATCGGGCATCCGGCGTCGGCGAGATGCACGCGGATCTGGTGACGGCGTCCCGTTTCGAGCGTCAGCTCCACGAGCGATCGCCATGTGCTCTTCGCGAGGACGCGCCAGTGCGTCACCGCGTGCCGCGTCAGGTCGCTGCGCGGCGCGCTGTGGACGCGGTAGGGATTCGACTCATCGAGGTCCGACTCGAACGTGCCGCTTTCCCCCGGCAGCTTGCCTTCGACGACCGCCTCGTAGCGCTTCTCGAAAGTGTCCCACGATTTTTGCAGCGTCTCCTTCACCAGCGGCGTCTTTGCAAAGACCATCAGCCCCGAAGTCTCGCGGTCGAGCCGGTGGACGATCCACACGCGCTCCTTCGCGCGCGGGTTGCCGAGCCGTAGGTATTCCGTGAGCTGGAAATAGGCCGTCTTCTCCGGCTCCGCCTCGCTCGCGATGCTCAGCAGGCCCGACGGCTTGTCGATCACGATGAGGTGCGCGTCCTCGAAGAACACCTTCATCCCGCCGCCGAGCTTCGTCTTCGGCACTGCGAACCGGTCCGTGCGCACCGCCACCACGTCGCCGCGTTTCAGCGGATGATCGAACTGCGACACGGGCCGCCCGTTCACCGTCACCGCCTGAAATTTCAGCCACGTGCGGATCTGTTTTTTCTTCTCCTGCGGCCATTCGGCAAAAAGGGTGGCAAGCAGCGGCGACGGTTCGCGCACAGTGATGGGTTTCGGCATGGCGCAATGTCGCCGCTGACTTCACGGATGTCGAACCTCCTCGTGCCGCCGCGCCTTTGCGCCCAAGGATTCCACGGTGCCCGGCTTTTCTCCGCTGTCCCGACCTTCCATGAAAACACAACGCTCCCTCCTCGCCGCATTCGCCCTCGCAACTTCACTCACCGGTTCCGCATTTGCCGGCACCGGCGTCGGGGCGAAGCCGCTCGACGGGGCGGAGGTGATCCTCGATGGCACGCGGGCCATGCTCGATGAAAAGTGGATCTATTGGGAGGGGCCGGGGTTCAAGTCGGCGATGCCGATCAAGTGGAAGATCGTGGAGGACCCGGTGGACAAGGACAAGGGCACGACTGTGATGACGGACGACCGCGCGGCGGATGGCGGAAAGTTCGGCGCGGCGGACATCGTGACGAAGAAGCAGTACCGCGACTTCCGGCTGCACATCGAATTCTGGATCGCGAAGGAGCGCGGGAACAGCGGCGTCTATTTGCAGAACCGCTACGAGATCCAGGTGCTCGACGGCGACAAGACGAAGCACGGCATGGGCGCGGTGATCAATCAGACGGAGTCGCCCTACCACGCTTACAACGGCACGGGGAAATGGAACGCGTATGACATCACGTTCCGCGCTGCGCGGTTCAAGGACGGGAAGATGGTGGAGAAGCCGGTGGTCTCGATGTTCTTCAATGGCAAGAAGGTCCACACGAATGTGCAGATCAACCAGGTGTGGGGCGGGCCGAATTCGGGCCTCGACGGTGGCAATGACGGCGGCAAGGGAATCACGGACACGCCGGGTGGCATCAAGCTCCAGTGCGAAGGGCACGACGTGCGCTATCGCAATGCGTGGATCAAGGAACTCGATCTGACGAAGCCGGACACGGATTTCAGCGAGTAGGGCCCGCGCAGCGTCAGAAACTGCGGAGTGGCGGGATTTTTGGCCCCCAGGCGATGGCCTCGGGTCGGGAAGCGCACGGGCACAGGGAATGCTAAATCCTCGCAGAATGATGCTGTGTTCCACGAACATAACGGCGCGTCCCTCGCACCCACGACGGGGACGCGGGGGATTCAGCCTTGTCGAGGTGATGGTGGCGGTGGCGATCCTTGGGATCATCGGCGGCACGGTCTTCATGGCGATGTGCCGGCTGCACCGGAACGCGGCGGACAACCGGAACTACGCGAGCGCGCAGATCATTCTGCGCAACGCCGTGGATCAGGCGCTGACGCGCGGCTGGGACGATGCGGATTATCCGACCGGGATCATCGCGCCGACGATCACGGACAACACCGTGCCGTTCGATTCGAGCGCGGGATACTGGGTGCAGTGGAACCCGTTCAGCGAGGCGGACACTTGGAACCCCGCGGAGACGGTGCCGATTTACAGCGACCAGATGGACGTGTCGCGCAATGTCAGCGGACGCCTTTACCGCAAGGTGCAGTTTGTCACGGACACCGACTACCTGCTCTGGGTGACGATGCGCCTAGACTACACCTACGACGGCAAGGCGCACTCGCAGCAGATGGTGACGGTCCGATCCGCAGACTGACATGAACATGGGACCCCGTCATCGCTCCGCGCGCAGCCGCGCCTTCACGCTCGTCGAGCTGCTCGTGACGGTGGGCATCGTGGCGTTCATGGGCGGCGTGATTTACGTGATGCTGAACGGGGGCACGGTGCTCTACACGAAAATCTTCCAGATCTCCACCGTGCAGCAGACGGCACGCAGCTCGATGCAGGCGATGAGCGCGCATGTACGAAGCCGTGAAGCAGCCGACGCTCACGGATGCGGGTGGAAACGACTTGCCGGCGATTGATGCCAATGGCGACGGTGATCCGAGTGTCGCGGAAAACTGGGTGCCGGCGGCCGGCGTGAAATTCCGGATCGCGGTCGGGCACGCGCACAAGCTGACGCGCGACGCCGGATCGACGGACAGCGCGATCTACGTCGCGACGAGCAGCGCTCCGATCATCACGGGCGACATCGTGATCACGCCATACCCGCAGATCTCCGCGCCGGTGACGGGCGTGGTGACATCGGGCGCGGAGCTGACGCTGCAATTTGCACAGACGCTCGGCGAGCTGTCGCTGCCACCGCAGACCACGCCGAAGCCGGCCTTCGTGGCGATAAATTCACCCGCGTATGTCGAGCGGATGAGCCTCTTCATCGCGGTTCCGATCGCCGGGACGAATTCGATGGAGCTGCGCTACTACCCCGTGGCCAAGAGCGTGGGGACGGACGGCGCGGCGGCATTCAACGACCGGGCGAACTACCGTGTCCTCGCGAGCAACCTGCGCGCGGACAATGGCGGCGCGCTGCCATTTTCCTTCACCGGCGATCCGACTGCGGCGATCCTCACGCGCGATCCGGAATATCGCGCAGTGCGGGTGAATCTGCAGATCCAAGCGCGGGAATACAACAGCCGGAAGAACGCGGCCTTCAACTCGAATCTCGCGGTAAACTCGGCCCTCGTGTGGAAGAGCGCGGAGCACGAGCAGTTCGCGACCGCCGATCCGCTTCCGGTCGTCACGCCGACACCCACTCCCGCCC
>Ga0194043_1000759_pt1 | contig 18082 bp, 12 predicted proteins | sample JunL4415m_MetaG_FD_161274 | JGI IMG/M metagenome (GOLD analysis project Ga0194043, IMG submission 161274) | Anoxic zone freshwater microbial communities from boreal shield lake in IISD Experimental Lakes Area, Ontario, Canada - Jun2016-L442-15m | ecosystem: Environmental > Aquatic > Freshwater >...
AATTTACTTTTTTTTCATCATTTTTCTTCTTTTTTTCATCTTTTGTCATCATTTTTCATCTTTTTATTTTTTATGAGAAAAAGTATTGTTTTATCAACAAAAAAAATTAAATTTTCATTCCTAGTTTAAAAAAGGAATGAAAACAATAAAGATGGAACAATGTCAATTCTGTGATAATATGTTTGGTGATATTAAGATGCTACGTCAGCATCAAAAGAAAACAAAGTATTGTCTTAAAATACAAGAAAAGTTGACTAAAGAAAGAGAAGAGGCATCAGCTAAAGAATCAGCTGAATTATTAACATTACAATCTCAGACAAAAGAATTAACTTGTCAATTTTGTAACAAGCAGTGTAAAACCAAATATATACTCAACAATCATCAGACACAAGCAAAATATTGTCTAAAAATACAGGAATCTCAAAATTCACAAAAAATTATATCATCTATAGTTACCTGTAAATATTGTGAAAAGAAAATTTCATCTGGAAATTTTAACAGACATAACTCAATATGTAAGAAAAAAATGAATTTTTTTAACCAAGAAATAGATAGAATAAAAGCTGAAAAAGATCAAGAAATCGCTCTGTTGAAAGCTGAAAAAGATCAAGAAATTACCAAATTGAAAGATGAAAAAGTTGAAATATATAAAAATATAGCAGAAAACTTTCAGGCAGCTGCGGAAAGAGCAAATTATGTTATTGAGGAGATAGCTAAAAAGCCTACTTATCAGAAAACAACCACTAAAAATATTCAAAATAATCTTATGATTTCTCAACTTACACCGTTAAATTTGACTAAACCAAGTGTTGAGAGTGTTATAGATTCTAACTATACAAGTAATGATTTTTACGGTGGTCAAAAAGGTGCAGCACAGATGATTTATAAGCATTTTGTTACTGATGATAATGGTAAATCTAAAATAATTTGCACAGATATGAAACAAGGTGCTTTTCATCACAAAAACTCAAATGGTGAACATATTATTGATTATAATAATTCTCATTTGATAAAGACAGTTCACGCTCCTCTAAAAAAGAAAGCGTGTGAGATTGCCGCAAAAGAGTTAGTTAAAAACCCAGATATGATGAAAGAAATAAATAAAAATTCGACTTCTATATCAGAGATGACTTCAAGACCTGGGGTTTTCAACACAGCAATGGCTGAAATGACTGGAAAAAATTCAGCTAGAGAATTGTTAATCGAAAAAATATCATCTGAACATAATTTGTTAATCACAGAAGAGTGGTTAATAGAAAATGCAAAATTCTTAACAATAGAACATATATTAAGAGGACCAGAGGGTTATGCTGATTATGCATTATCTTATCCTTTAAATGATCGGCTTATTGAAGAAGAATATTTAGAAACTACATTTATAAAGTATAAGGATAGAACAGGAAATATAATAATAGATTATGGTGGAAAGATGTTGACAAAGATGATTTTTGATTCAGTAAAGGATAGAACTTATGAGTTAATAAATTCTAATGACAATGTAATCGTTGAATACGAAGATATAGAAGATTTTAATTTTCAGGAAGAGTTCATAAGTATTGTGATGAGCAATATATAAAGAAAAACTTTATTTGGTTATGATTTTATGAATCTAAAAAGAAACTAGTATAATCAATTATGAGTTTAAATATAACGTGTGATAAAAATCCACCAATAAATTATATGATATCTAACAAAAATTTATCGTGTAAGCAAGTTGCTATGCATCTGTGTAGCATAGGAATTTCAGGGACCGTAACATCTCAATTTACAATTAATTGTGAAAAGTCTAAAACAAATTGTAAAATAGAAAATGGTTGTTTACTTACAATTTACAACACTTCTATTGAAAATTTTTATAAAAATGTGGTTTATCCTCTAAATATAAAAAATTCTCTTACTTGTGGATATGTTAATATTGATGGTGTATATACTGGATGTGTAAATAATTTGTTTAGGTCATCGGATTGCAAATAAAATGTTCATTGATTATAAATTATATATAATTTATAAATTATTTTATAAAACGTATTCTACCAAAAAAAACTAAAAAATCCGGATTTTTGCGGAGATGGTATTTTGGGAGGTGTTTGAGTTTTAGGCATTGTAGGAGTTTTTATTGTATCATTTTTAAATTGCTCTAGTTCTCTTATAGAAGAGACAAGTAATCTACAAATAACACGATCTACAAAAAATATATAAAATTTATGAGTTCCAACTATTTCAATACGGTTCTTATCTGGAAAAGCTCTGATATAGGTATTGTATTGACTTTCTTGTATTCTGCGTGATTTGGCGTAATCCCACATAAGTGTTCTCGCATCTTTAATATTTTTAGTATAAAAATTTGGAACACCATTAATTGACAAAACAAACATTTCTGAATCATCTTTTACCAAAAAATTAACACTTAACAATAATTCGTCTTCACTATCATCTTCATTGTTCTCAGACTCATTGTTATCATCTTCATCCTTCTCATCTTCATCCTTCTCATCTTCATCCTTCTCATCTTCATCCTTCTCATCTTCATCCTTCTCATCTTCATCCTTCTCATCTTCATCCTTCTCATCTTCATCCTTCTCAGAATCATTAATTTGATTATTGTCAACTTGATTATCGTCAATATATTCGGTACATGAAAGATATTTTACATTTTTATCTTCAGAATTTGAAACATTATAATTATCCTTTTCATTTGTTGAAACACAGTTTGTATTCATGAGTTAATTTAATTATTGCTAAAAAGTTTTTAAATAACAAATTAGTAAAATTTTAAGACTTTTAAAAATGGTTCAAATTATAAAAATGAAAAAACATTTATGGAATGGAATAATAAGATAAATGAATCCACCAGTTGAACAAATACTTCGAGAAAACTATGTAGATGGAGTTTTTCACACTCATGTTTCTATGGTACAACCTAGAGGAAAATTTCAATTTAATAGAGAAAAACTAGAAGATTTTTGGAACGCATACTGTACAAAAATTTTTGAGGATGAAGATGCTATTGTAGGTGTTGCTGAAAAACCGCAACATTATTTACCTGTACTTGCTGATATAGATTTAAAAGTCAAAGAAACGGATGATCCATGCCTAGAAGATCATCTTTATACAAAAGATCAAGTAAGACAGGTGATTGATATATACCAATCAGTTCTTAGAAATATTGTAGAAGAATGTACTGATGATCATTTGATTTGTGTTTTGTTAGAAAAACCAATGTATTATATTTCAGCTGGGGAAACAACATATGCAAAAAATGGATTTCATTTGCATTTTCCAAATCTTTTTTTGAGTAAAGTAGATCAAGAAGTGCATCTAATTCCTAGAGTGAAAGATGCAACACAAGAATTAAAGATATTTTTAAATCTTGGGTATGAAGATTCTTCAAGTGTGATTGACAAGGCTTGCTGTACAGTTCCGTGGTTGATATACGGAAGTCGCAAATCAGAAGATATGGATCCTTACAAAGTATCATCAGTTTTTTTATCTGATGGTTCTGAATTGAGTATTGAAGAAGCTTTTAAAAATTATAAAATTTATGATATGAAAGAAAAGCCCATTCCTATTCAAGGAAATATAAAATTTTTTCTGCCGAGAATTTTAAGCATAATTCCTTATGGACGTTCAACACAAGAATTAATAAACGGTTTAATTTCGCCTCTTAAAGGAAAATTACAACAAGAAAAGGTAAAGAGTAAAAAACCATTAAAAGTTTCTGTTGAAGAAGCTCTTAAAATTTCTGAAAGACTTCTTCCAATGCTTGCTGATTTTCGTGCGGAAGAAAGAAATGATTGGATTACAGTAGGGTGGATTTTGTATAACATTGGCGATGCAAGCACTCAAGCTCTTGATCAATGGATGGATTTTTCAGCGAGATGTGAAGAAAAATATGATGAGGCAAGTTGTATTTACGAATGGGAAAGAATGGTAAAAAAAGATCTAACACTTGGAACGTTAAGACATTTTGCGAGCATTGACAGTCCACAACTTTATAATGAATTTAAGAGTGAACAAGCAGAACACTACATAAAAGAATCTTTAAATGGTTCACACAATGACATTGCAAAAGTTTTATTTTCAGAGTATGGAAATGATTTTGTATGCGCTTCAATAGCTGGAAAAACATGGTTTCAATTTAGAGATCACAGATGGGAAGAAATTGAAGAAGGTGTGTTTTTACGTGAAAAAATTTCTGAAGAAATTGTTTTACGATATTCGACAATTGGTTCTGATCTATTTATGAAAATAGCTGGTATTCAAGATAAGGGAGAAGAGGCAATGTTTAACGCACGATTAAAGCAAGTTCAAAAAATTATAAATAATCTTAAATCATCTCCTTACAAATCTAACATTATGAAAGAGTCAATGGAAGTATTTTATGACAGACGTTTTAAACAAAAATTGGATCAAAATCCTTACATTATTGGTTTTAAAAACGGAGTCTACGATCTAAAATTGAACGAATTTAGAGATGGTCGTCCAGAAGATTTTGTGAATAAGACAATGCCAATTAATTACATTGAGTATAATGAATCAGATGAAGTTGTACAAAATGTAATCGACTTTTTGGTAAAAGTTTTTCCTGATCAAACCATTCGAACTTATTTTCTAGATACATACTCTGATATTTTTGTTGGAGGAAATAAACAAAAAAAAGTGTATATGTGGACAGGAGAAGGAGACAATGCTAAATCTATTACTCAGAAATTTTTTGAATTAATGTTAGGAGAACTTGCTATCAAATTTAATACACAATATTTTACTGGCAAAAAAGTCGCATCTGGTTCTGCTAATCCAGAATTGTCTAGAGCTGCACCTCCTGTGCGACACGCTACGATGGAAGAACCAGACGCGGATGAACAACTTAATATCGGAGAATTAAAAAAGCTAAGCGGTGGAGATAGTTATTGGGCACGTGATTTGTTTGAACCAGGAAAAAGTACAAGAGAAGTTTTTCCAATGTTTACTCTTACTTTTATTTGCAATAAACTTCCTAAATTAAAATACTCTGACAAAGCAACTTGGAACCGTATTCGTGTCATTCCATTTGAGTCTACTTTCGTTGAACCAAATGAACCGTGTCCAACTACTCTTGAAGAACAACTCAAACAAAAACGTTTTCCTATGGATAAAGAATTTGGTAAGAATATTCCAAGTATGGTTTCCGCATTTGCATGGTATTTGCTTCAGTGGAGGCAAAAAGTCAGTGTTCGAATTGAGCCAGAAAAAGTACGTGAGGCTACAGCTATTTATCGTCGTCAAAATGATATTTATCGTCAATTTATTGAAGAATGCATTGCAGAAGACAATTCTGGATCTCTAAGTATTACAGAAATGTATTCTCATTTCAAAGATTGGTTCAAAGAAGGTTGGCCTAATATGTCTTTGCCCATCAAAAACGAAGTCAAAGAATATTTTGAACGTTTGTGGGGAGATTCAGAACGTGGGGTTAAATGGAATGGATATCGAATCAGGACTTTGCAAGACGATCTTGATTCTGGAGAAGTTGTCATTCTTGATGAAAATGATTTGGTTAAATATTCAGACGACGGAAAAGCACTTCCTCCTATGTAAAAATATTTATATTATATTAATCTACAAGTTAATATAATTACATTGTCCGTTTCTCATTATAAATTTAAACCTACGTATATTAATTATAAATAAAATGGATTCTATTTCTAATGCAGGACAACACTGGTTTCCAACAGAAGATGAAATATTATTAGAAGAGTTAAATAACAATATTGATATTCAGACAATCGCATATGATCATAAAAGAACATTAGGAGCTATTAATGCAAGACGACGATTAATTGCTGGTAAAATGTATTTGAAAAAATTTTCTATTGAAGAAATAATGAATAAAACAAAATTAGATGAAAGAACTATTATAGAAATAATGTATAAAAAAGATAATTATAAATCAAAAATTAGTTTGTTAGAAAATGATATTGAACAAATCAAACATACTCTACAAAAATTGGTTGATTTTGTTTATAAATCTTAAATAAGATTTTTTTGCATTTATATAAAATTAAATATCTTGTTTCTAAAAAATAAAATTGATTTAAAGATATTCATTCTATAGAATAGGAAGAGAGCATAAGATAGATCATTCGATTGATCTTATGTAACGTTTTCCAAAGTCGTGTACTACCAGCAATTCAAATATCAACTTTTTTTTGAGAAAAAATGTACGCAGACAACTTTGGAAATCTTAATTATATCCAAAAAGATAATTGTCTTTTTGGATCTGTAGCTCAGTTGGTAGAGCGCCGGCCTTTTAAGCCGGTGGCCGTGGGTTCGAGTCCCACCAGTTCCGTACAATTCCAAACATGTTTTTTGAATTGTTTATAATACATAAAAATTGATTTTATAATAGCAAGTCCTTTTAGCGTTTTTTTCTATCAATGTTTATAATTTAGCACGTGGATTTAATTCAGAATGGTTTACTAATTTGTAAGAATATTTTATTACAAATTTATATTATTAATTTTAATATCCATCCAGTTGCAGTAGTTCTATCTACGTCATATTTAAGTCCTATTTGAGTGTAATTTAGTTTTAAAACATTTCTATCATATAAAAGTTCTTCGTCACTTGGTTTCTTTATACTTGATTTTGGTTTAATACTTTTAATACAACTTTTGGTTATGCCAAGTTCTTTTTCATACTTGACAAACCATTTTTTAAGAGCATTGTTAGACCTTTTGTATACTTTTGCTAATTCACTCATATTTTTGCCACAATCTTCATATTGCTTTTTTAATGTTTCATAATCAGGTATAGGTATATCTCTTATAGATGATTTACTATAACAAGAAGCACATCTTGCAGCCTTATAAGTTATCTCAGTTTTGCAATCAATGCAAAAATTTTGTTTTTCTTTTTCCATTACATTTGAAATATATTCTTCTACAATTGTCTTATTTTTCTTAGCGTATTCACGAATTATTGTCTTTCTCTCATCCTTGGAACCCCACACTTTTAATTTGAATTGTAAGAGCATATCTTTTAATTGCTTTGCATCGTACTTTTCAATCTCCTCTATCATTTCTACTTGTTTTACCTCTGATTCTTCACTGTCAATCTTTACATCCTCTTCATCCTCTTTTTCTGAATCTGTGTTTTCATCCGTCTCTGTAATTTCTATTTCAGTAAACTTATCACTCAAAAGTTCTGTTTCATCCTCTTTTTCTGAATCTGTGTTTTCATCCGTCTCTATAATTTCTACTTCAGTAAACTTATCACTCAAAAGTTCTGTTTCCTCTATATCCTCTATATCCTCTTCGTCCTCACAATCTAATACTTTTCCATCATCTACAATATTTTTATTCTTCATTATACTGTGTTCTTTACACGGCAAACCAATATACTCACATAAATGTCTAATAGAGTTTATTATTTCTTCTAATTTTACACTTTTTATCCATTCTCCATTGCTTGGATTAAGCTGATTTTTGTATTTTAGTTTGATTATTTCTTCAATTAATTTGTTATTCTCTACGTAGATAAGATAATGAACTTTATAATCTTGCGGAGCACCTGTTTTATATGATGATAATCGGTTTTTAAATGCTGGCGTTGTCTCACTCGCTGATTGTGTTGACATACCTATTTTATAATAGTCGTCTTGGTAGTAAGTAGTAAAAGCAACGTGTGACAATATATACACCACATTGCCAATCTCATAAACGCCTCTTCTACGTCTTTTAAGCATTTTATTATGATTTTGCGTTACTGATGAGAGACGACGAGTAATAGTCGCTTTTTCTAGTATAACTTGTTCTTTTTCTTCTATCGCTTGTTGTTTTTCTTGTGTCAATAACTTAATTTGTTCTTGAAATTTATTCTCTAGTTCTTTGTTTGATTTCTCTTGACCTAATTCAACTTTACCTGTAATAAAAAGTTCATCAAGCCAATTTGATACTTGTACTGCAAAATTTGATGATAACCATTGTGCAAGATGATAACCAATTTTTCTATGAACCCATGTCCCAGTATGATTTCCACCTATTTTTGATGTTATTAATTCCATTCCCTCAATTTGAGGGAATGAGTTTTTTAATACTTCAATAAATTCTTTCGAACTTCTAATATAATTATCTAGTCGTTTTCCACCTGCTTTACATAGCATAGTAGCGTTTATATACCCATCCTCTCTCATTGGAATGGTAATAGAAGATCCGTCAGATAATTTTAGTGCACAATTAAATAATCCATCCGATGTTTTTACTAATTTAGTATTTGATTTAAAGACTTCACGTGTATTATTTGGCAACTGATCGTTTTTCAGTTCGGCAGTTGTCATTTTTGTTTTGTATTTATATAATATAAATACAAAACTTTAAATTGGAGTTGCCTAGTGATATCTACGTGTGACATTATATACACCACATTTCCAATCTCATACACACCTCTTCTACGTCTTTTAAGCATTTTATTATGATTTTGTGTTACTGATGAGAGACGGCGAGTAATAGTCGCTTTTTCTAGTATAACTTGTTCTTTTTCTTCTATCGCTTGTTGTTTTTCTTGCGTCAATAACTTTATCTGCTCTTGAAATTTATTTTCTAGTTCTTTGTTTGATTTCTCTTTACCTAACTCAACTTTACCAAAAAGTAACAACTCTCTAGTCCAACGGGAGACTTGTAAAGCAAATGAAGAACTACACCATTGTGCTATTTGTATAGCTACATCTGGATGAGCAAATGTATATTGTGTTTTTCCCACTCTTGTAGAGTTTAAAAGTTCACTTACCTGAATTCCGGTTAGTGAAAAAAATGTATTTAATAACTGATCAGATGATTTATTTTCTTTCCATTTATTAATATTTTTTCCAGATGCTTTGCATAACATAGTAACATTTATATAACCATCTTCTCTCATTGGAATCGTAATAGAAGATCCATCTGGTAGCTTTAGTGAGCAGTTAAACAATCCATCCGATGCTTTTACTAATTTAGTATTTGATTTAAAGACTTGAAGTCTATTATTTGGCAACTGATTGTTTTTCAGGCTAGCAGTTGTCATTTCAGTTTTCTATTTATATAATATAAATAGAAATCTTTAGATGTCCATATAAATTTAAAGCTGCATATGACAATCTCATAAACGCCTCTTCTACGTCTTTTAAAGCAAGTGTTTGTTGGTTTAACACATACCAAGTTCATTTCAAACAAAAAAGTTTAGAATAATTCAGAAAACTTAATCATTAGTCGCGGGGATCGAACTCACAAGATTATTCAAAAACTAGTGGCCGTGGGTTCATCTACCCGATTTCATTTTTTTAAAAATATTTAGTTTATGATTATTTTGTAATATTAATTAATATTACAAGTTTACAACGATTTAAGGCAAAATGCTTAATTCTTTTCCAGACCTTGAGTGGAAAGTATTCATTATTTTATTATATCAATATTCTGATCACACAAATTTTGATTGCAAATAGCCAAAAATTAATTTACAAATTTTTTCTACATTTGTAGTTTTAAAAATAAAATTGATTTAAAGAGAAGGTTTTATAGAGTAGGAAGAGAGCATAAGAGATTATGTGAAGTCCCCAAAGTTGTGTACATCCAGCAAATTCAAAAATTCAACTTTTTATTGAAAAAACTGTACACAGAAACTTTGGGGACCAGTAGCTCAGTTGGTAGAGCGCGCGGCTTTTAACCGCGTGTGGGTGGGTTCGAGTCCCACCTGGTTCATCATTTCGAACATTATTGTTCGAAATGATTAAATAATTTTGTCCCCAAAGTTTTTAAACCTAGCTTTGGGGACCTGTAGCTCAGTTGGTAGAGCATCGGTCTTATTAACCGAATGTCTTGGGTTCAAGCCCCAACAGGTCCATCATTCCAAACAAAAAGTTCGGAATGGTTATAAAATTTATGTAGAGGTACCTTGAGAAAAAATTGAATTTTTTTAAAGATTAAATAATTGGTAATTAATTCTTTGAATGACATTGAAAGATAATCTATCATACATAGATTCAATTTTATTGGAGCCATCTACTAGTCTTTATTCACTTTATCAAAAATGGGGAGCACATTATATTTCTGATAATTTAAAAGATGAGATATACGAGATATATATTTCAAAAAATCAATCATGGTGGTGCGTTCGATCTTTAAACAAAACTGAAATTGATCCAGTAAAGTCAGAAAAAATTTCACAATATTATTCATCTTTAATCAGACATTTATTAAAATATAACAAAAAAATTGTATTACATTGTAAGATTCGATGGGAAAATAAGCATAATACACACTCAAATGCATTAGTTTTCACAAAAAATGAAATTACGAACGAATGCAATGTCACTCTTGTTGAACCAAATAAAAAATTATGTTACTCATTTGTAAGACTAATTCGTAAATTAGTTTCGTCATTAAAATGTGATCTACGATTGGTAGCAGCTAATTCTCATTTACAATATGCAAATTATCTTCGTTCACTTGGTTATTCTAATTATCCTGTGTGTCGGCATTTGACACTATTTTTAGTATATCGTTTACTACATAAAAAAAATATTCAGTATAATTACTTCAGTGATTTAAAAAAAGAATTACACCAACCTTTTAATTTATTTTGTAAAAATCTACTATAAAAAGGAAAAACTCTTTGAATTATTTTTATAGAATTAAACTATACCCCATCTGCCCAAAGAACCATCAAAAATACGATACGTATTAACTCTATTGGGTATGTCTAGTTCTAATACTTGATTAAAAGAACGAGCATTATAAAACATATCTTCCATAGTATGTAGACTACTTAAATCATACCATACTAATGGTTGATTAAAAGATGTTGCCCGTTTAAACATATGACTCATATCAATTACTTTAGCCGTTTCCCATCCATTTTCCCATTCTAATGGTTGATTGAACAAAATTGCTAGTTCAAACATACTACTCATATCTTCTACATAACTAGTATCAAATGCTAAAATACTATTAAAGCCATTTGCATCTCTAAACATACAACTCATATTAATTACATTACCAGTTTCCCATACTAATGGTTGATTAAACGATCCAGCGTTCTCAAACATATGACTCATATCTGTTACATTATCAGTTTTCCATTCCAATGGTTGATCGAAACAAACGGCACCGTCAAACATATGACTCATATTTGTTACTTTTCTTGTATCCCAATGTAATTGTTGATTAAATGAAGTTGCTTCTGTAAACATAGCAAACATGCTTTCTACATTTTTTGTTTCCCATACTAATGGTTGATTAAATGAAGTTGCACAAGTAAACATATTTGACATATCTTTTACATTATCTGTTTTTAAATCCAACGGTTTATTGAAAGTTGTATAAGCAAACATACCTCCCATATTTATTACATTATATGTATTCCATTTCAACGGTTGATTGAATGCAGTTGCATTAATAAACATTTCTTCCATATTTATTACATGAATTGTATTCCATTCCAACGGTTGATTAAATGAAGTTGCTTCTGTAAACATACCCATCATGTTTTCTACATTACCTGTATTCCAACGTAATGGTTGATTGAATGATTCTGCACCAGAAAACATAGCAGTCATATCTTTTACATTACTTGTATCCCAATGTAATAGTTGATTAAATGAAGTTGCATTTGAAAACATTCCTGACATATCAGTTACATTACTTGTATTCCATTCCAACGGTTGATTGAAACGAGTTGCATAATCAAAACAATGGGACATATCTCTTACTCTACATGTATTCCAGTTTGTTATTCCATACATCTTGGTAATACTCATACATTCAGACATATCTGTTACATTTTTTGTATCCCAATAAGTTAAATCGAAACTAAATTTATGGTCCTTAAATAATTTATGCATATCAGTAACATTTCTTACATCCCAATATCTTATGATATCGGTTTTTTTACGAGAACGTACGAATTCTACAATAGTAGTGTTGTTTAATCTAGGTATATCAGTTATGTTACCACCTAAAAATTCCTTTTCTAATGTACTTGAATCTATCTTTATCAATTTATCAAGTAAAATTTTTGCATAATTTCTTATAATCAGAGACGAATCACGTTTGTATAAATCTATCAAATCATGAACTCTGCTTGTATATCGACGTTCTCTAACAATTCGATATAGATACTTTTTAATTGTAACATCCCATTCTTTATGTACTAGTTCTGGAACATTTCGACCTAGATACTTCTTAATCGTAACATCCCATTCTTTATTTTGTATTCCTAAAATGTAAAATATACCAGTGCTTATCAATAATCTAAGCCATATACGTGTATTCATAAAATCAACTATATTAACTTTACTACGATCTGCTTGAATAGCCGTATTTATAATACGAACAGAACCAATATTTGCAATATTGGATTGAAGAGTATCTGTTTCATCATTAAATAATTCTGTTAGTATTTTAAGAATTACATTTGATGGAAGGAAAGAAAACTGAAATCCAGATGGTATATTATCGTCTTTTTCTGATTCAGAATCTTTTTTTCTGATTAATGATGTCCATTCCAACTTACTAACTTTTTTATCTTTTTCTGATTCAGAATCTTTTTTTCTGGTTAATGGTGGCCAATCCGACTCCTTATCTTTTTCTGATTCAGAATCTTTTTTTCTGGTTAATAATGGCCAATCCGACTCAGATAAAGATGGGGTCGCTCGTGGTGAGTAAGAATAAGAAGTTATTAGTGATTTTTTTTTGCGATCACCAATATATTTGTATATTTCTTTTCCGTTTAAAATTAAACCAACGAATCCTTTAGGAAGTGGAATTTCTGTGTCAAAAAAGTTTTCAGATCCCCATTGAGTTTCACCTGTAAATATATTTTTGTAATAGTATTCACCAGAAGAACTTTTTTTTTCTTCAAATTGCATTTATTATTAATAAGATAATAAAGTGTTTAATATATTTTAACAAATGGTGTTTACGCCGGTTAGTTTGGTTAACAATTAATTCTAAAGAATTAATTTTGACTTATTTTACTAAAAATATTGTTAAGACGATACTCTATCAAGATATAAATAGTACTTTTACAAAAAAATATTTTTTGTAAAATTATATATTTAATTTGTTACTTAATTATAATAATAAATGGAAGAACTTTGTAAAAAATTAATTAAAACGTATAATGCAAATTTATTAGATGGTGCCGATATTGAATTGCAAAAAGCATTTTATAAAGTATCAGAAACAAAACACAATTGTATTAAAGATAGAAATGTATTGTCTGATCTTATTTTAAATCATCTTTACGTAGAACAAAAGCCATGTCCTGAATTTATAGGAGGTCCAAAAACTCTTACTGTACACTGGAAAGAAGAAGAGCAGAAAATGATATATATATTTGGAGAGACTCATTCTGATAAAATGGATTGTGAAAAATTTGGAGAAAAAGCAAATGTTGAGTGGGATAAACCTGGTTCAAAAAAAATGTCAATCGAATATTTTTTGAGTGAACTAATTCGAACTACAGATGTTTTTATTGACGTTTACTTTGAATTTCCTGCATATATGAAAGAACCAAAAAAATATGAAGATTCTTTTGAACCTTTTAAACCAGAACTACGTAGCAATCAACTTTTAGAAAAATTCAAAAAATGTGTTCAATATGCATCTAGACAAGCAAAAGAGTGTAAATTAGCAAGAATTCATTTTTTTGATGTTAGATATGAAGATAATGAAGGTTATAATGAAGGTGTAAACGATGCATCTTGGTTTAAGATTAAAGTAGAAAGAATTTTAAATCTATCATACTTAAATAATCTCGATAAAATAACAAAACTTAAAAAAATTCTATCAAGTGATCAACAAATTATAAACGTGTTGAATGAACTTAATTTATCTTCATCTAAAGATTTTTGGATAGGTCAAATTAAAAAAAATAAATACGCAGAAAAGGAAATAAAAAACTCGTATTTATCAGAAGAAATTATGATATTTATTGAAAAAGAAATGGAAGATTTAGAAGAATATTTAAACAAATGTAAAAAACATGTTTCAAATATTTTAAACCCAGAAATTGATAATGATTCTTTTTTACAATCTTTTGAATTTGTTTATTATGTAATTGCACTGATTAATACAATTGTAGCTGACGTATATACTCTTTCAAGAGTTTTTAAAATATTTAAACTTGAAAAGAATCCATATGAAGGAGCTTCGTTTAAAGATCAACCATCTCAACCTCATAACATAATAATATATGCTGGTGATATTCATTCAGAAAGATACAGACTATTTTTAGAAAGAGTTGGTTTTCAAAAAATCGCTAGTTCTGGTGGATCTTTAGAAGATCCGGTTAATTGTCTAAATATGAAAACAATACGACAGCCATTTTTTTCGTTTTGGCCAATGACAATTTTTAATACAAAATTATAACGATATACTCTATTTGGTAATTAAATTTTAAACAGGGAGTCCTAAATTTTCTAATGCAATTCTTGCCGATTTTTTAGCATTCTCATTCTCGTGCAATAATAGTTCTGAAATTGGTCCAACTATTCCAGAATCCATAATTGCATCTCGGTATAAGTGATTTAAGGCTATTTTACTTATTGCAATTGTTACCATAATTTTTGTAGGAATAGTATCATCACGAATGAATAAATCTTTCAATATGTTAATACCATCTTCTACCACAATTCTTTCACAAAGAATTTGATCGAATGCAAATGTGGCTAATACACGTGGTGCAATCCAACTATAATGAGGAGGAGCCTCATTATTGTGAATAAATAAAAGAATTGGTGTTATAGATTTTTCTAATATGTCTATATTTATGTTCGAAAAATCATAATCTTTAGTAATTTCCATAAGAGCTATCAAGACATACTTTTTTATTCTAACGTTTCTATACATCAAAAGATTTATTAATGGTTCGAGTGTGTTTTTTGACAAAAGAAGGTCTCTGTAGATTTTATTTCTAAAAATTTTTTCAATAATTATAACTGGATATAAAAGTAAATCATCATTGTCTACACTAGCTAAATTATGTTCATCTACCATCATTTCGACAAGTGTATCGATTATATCCTCATTTAAAAGTTCCTGAATGTATATATCCTCTGATAGGTAGGATAATGCAAAGGCTGCATTCCTTTTACATACTAAATTATCACCTTTTAAGAGAACAACCAAAGGTCTGATAGCACCATTCTGAGCAATAATATGAGTATGTTGAGAAGAATTAGTCAGATTAGCAATAATAATTGAAACATATTGATTTATCTCTTCATTTCCTAAACTAAAAAGTTCAATTAGTTGAATTATTCCATTTATTATACTACTTCGATTATCAACTATTATTGACATCTCAGCTAGTTTTTTTACAGCTTTTTTTTTTGCATTTTCGCTATCATAAGATAATATCTGTATTAATTCTGGAATACTTTTTTGTTCAAATTGTTCGTTAACAAATTGTATTCGTTGTTCCCATTTTTCAATTAAATCTCTATAGTACCTATTTCTATTATGAAACTGTGGAACAGTTCTCTCTATATCTTCTCGATCTTGAAATTGCCAATGGCTTTCTAAAGGTCCAAGATCTATATATTTCATAGCATCTACACCTGTTGATGTAGGATGATTATATCTTCCTAGCATTTCGTGAGGCAATATTGAAAATGGTTTCAAAGATACATAATCTTCTAAAACACTACCGTCTTCAGACAGAAAATTGGCTCTATCAAATACGTTTCTCCACCCACGATCATGAGTACTAATTTCTTGACATAATTCCTCATCAGTCATATTGTTAATCTCTGCAAGTGGAAGTTCAGGTGCAATATAACCAATCCATCTTCTCATTTTTACTCTTTCATCTTCTGACAATGTGTCTTGTCCACAAAATTTTCGCCAATTTGGTAAGTGTCTTTCACACCTACCTTCTTCTTCAGCCGTAGTTTCACATTCATAGTGAAATGGACAATCTCCGTCAAGACATTTTCTGCATATTGACCGCTGATTGATCGACGGATTAGTGTTTAGAAGTGGTGAAAAATAAGCCGATGACAATCTTTCACGATTTTTACGACTTTTATTTTTAAGTACATGTTTATGATCACCTACATAATTTGTCATTTCTTTTCTCTTATGTTTATGTCTAAAAAAATCTTCAAAATCAAGTCTTCTTAATAAATCATCTGGTTTGTCTTCATATTGTCTTTGCGATTCTATAAGAAATTCTTTTATTCTTGCAACTGATATTAACCCAATTCCAATAATATTATCGTCGTTGCATGAATAGAATCTCTGTGTTTGATATGTTCTGAGTACATTTAATATCTCATTTAATCTACCGTAAACCAAACAAGAAACTGGTCTGGATTTATCGTCTCTATGACTTGTTAACCTAATAGGTGTATCTCCTCTTGGATTATTTCTTGTTCTTGGATTAATTAATCTTGTTTCATTTATATTAAGAGTATAGATTGCTCGGAATCGATAACCATCTTGATGATCATAAACATAATGTTGAGGTACGTTTTGAGTATTATACGTTAATCCTAATTCTTCTTCGAGTTCTAAAAACATTCCATCATCGTATGTTTGATATCTTTTACATTTACCTGACATTCCTATTTGAATATCATAATTGCCATCGCTATCAAGTTGAATTGGTCCTAATATATACATACTATCATCTAAAAATTGAGTATTAATTAAATCATTTAAAAATTCAAGTCCGTATGTGCTTATTTTAATATCGTTATCATATTTCCATACTGATATTTGAGTTGAAACATAATGAAGAGTATTGTTGGGAAAATCTGGACATGAAAGTGCTTTTCTTCTATTATGTGGTGGATCAAAAAACCCAACCATAATATCGTAAGACATTTTATTTATTTATTTATAAGAAAACTTATATTTTCTTTTAAATAAATGGAAGATTTAAAACGCCGGTTTTGATTATTTATATACTTTTGGACTACGATGTTTCGTTGATAACTTTTTCTCATACGTTCTTAACTCAGCTTTTCTATACGCAAATCTGAAATAATTCAAGTAATGCTCTGGTTTTATTCTTCTTATTGCACTTCTTACACTTCTCTGTAAATCTCTATAATTCAATACTCCGTCTTTTTTCAAGTAATGTTTCAATTGACTAAACCAATTTTCAATAGCATTTGTCTTTGGTGTATATGGAATTGAATATAATAATTCATTCTCACTTTCATTTATTATTCTTCTTACATTTTCATTTCTATGTGCACCTGCATTATCTACTATAATCAAATGATTTCTGTATTCATCCACTATAAATTCATCTAAAAATTCTATAAATCTTTCTGTTGTCATACCACCTTGTTCATATAATTTATATCCTACTATACAAGTTGAAGAAATAGCTGAAAGTAAAGTATATTTCTTAAATACATTATTGTTATTTGACCTTGATACACAACGTTTTCCTAAATCGCATCTACTGTAATCTGGAACTAAACCAAGTTGAATAGATGTCTCATCCAAACATATAATTTTATTTAATATGTATTCATCTACTTTTCTATAAAATCTATTTAGTTCTGCTTGTTTATCAACTGCTTTTCCATACCTAACTTCTGGAAAATGTTCCTTTCGTGTTCTTTTGCGGGTTTTATTATGGTCTCTTATAACTTTTCCTAAATGCTGTGGTGTCAAATCAAAATCTGGAAATCTATTTTCTAATTTTTTAGTTAATTCCAACATTGTTATTTGTTCATTTTCTCTTAATCTTGTAATAGCATAATCTATTTGTGCTTGTGTAATTTTATATGAAACAGCGTCTCTATTATGTCTTTTTATTTCATCTTCCTCTTCATATCTTTCAATCCATCTTTTAAGACTTCTTTCAGGACAGTCAAAAATTCTACAAGTTTCAGCATAACTTACATTATTATTTAAGTAATATCTAACAGCCGTTATTTTCAAGTCTTCATGTTTATGTGGCATTTATAATTTAAAAATAATTTATTAAATAACAACTACAACAATGCGTAAAAAAACTGAACTATACAAAAAAGAACAAGATTATATTATAGAAAAATTAATTCAATTGTTAGAATTAGATGACCAAATGAGCACAACTTTATATG
>Ga0194043_1000760_pt1 | contig 18071 bp, 15 predicted proteins | sample JunL4415m_MetaG_FD_161274 | JGI IMG/M metagenome (GOLD analysis project Ga0194043, IMG submission 161274) | Anoxic zone freshwater microbial communities from boreal shield lake in IISD Experimental Lakes Area, Ontario, Canada - Jun2016-L442-15m | ecosystem: Environmental > Aquatic > Freshwater >...
GCCAAGGCAATGGCCGACACCACAAGGGGTGCGGACTGGCGAAGGCGGCTGTGGCCCTCGCGCTCGGGGTTCGACTCGGGCATGGAGGATCTCCTGATTCGGGGTGTGTCACCGACAACGTAAGCCCGCCCGTGCACCGTGTGAACCGGGCGACACCCCACTGTCCAGCCACCCCTACCGCCGACCGTGAAGGTGTCGTACTGCCCCTACCGCGGGCTGCGCACGGGGGACGTCACACGCGCGCACGTCGCTGTCTGGATACCCCTATCGGGGCGTGGCCTACACTCGTTCGACTGTGCTTCATCTCCTGCTGCTCGAGGACGAGGATCTGCTGCGTCTCACGCTCGCCTCGGCTCTGCCGGACGAGACGATGGCGGTCGTCGGTGCATATGGCGATGCGAAGAGCGCGATCCGCGCGGGCACGGACACCCCCTTCGACGTGCTCGTCACCGACCTCGACCTGGCGCAGGGGCAGGGGCCGGACGGCATCGTGGTGGCCAATGTGCTGCGGCGCACGCGGCCCGAGATCGGTGTCGTGCTGCTCACGTCGTATGCAGATCCGCGTCTGGTCGGCACGAAGCTCGACCAGCTGCCCGCGGGCACCGAGTACGTGCGCAAGAACGCGATCCGCGACATCGACACGCTTCGCGCCGCCATCCGGCGGGCCGCGATCGGGGCGGCCGAGCCCTCCCCGTTGGAGACCGCGGTGACGCTCACCGACACACAGATCGAGACCATGCGCCTCGTCGCGCAGGGGCTCAGCAACGCCGAGATCGCGCGGCAGCGCGTCGTTACCGAGGGCGCGGTCGAGGTTTCCCTCCGCCGCATCGCCCGCAATCTCGGCTTCGGCAACGACTCAACGCAGAACGTGCGGGTGCAGATCGTGCGCGCGTATTTCGAGATGGCCGGGGCCAGCGGTGCCCACAACGGACAGCCGACCTAGCGCGCGCGAGCTGCTTGGTGGTCGCTGGGCCATCTCGCTGCGCGGCTGGCTGATCGTCTCCGCCCTCGTGCTGGTGATCGGTGCGAACTCGCGGTCCCAGCTGGACGTGCCCGCGCCGACGATCGCTGTGGTCGCACTCGCCGGATGGGTGCTCATGTCCGTGCTCTACCTGGCTGCGCACCTCACCGTGTTCCGCAACCGCCGCACCGCGCCCGTGCACGTCGCGTGGCTTGTCGCGCTTGGCGTCCTCGTCGGCCTCGCGCGCGCAGCGGCCGCCCTCGCCGTGCCCGAGAGCCGGGCGGTCCTGGGCGACGGCTGGATGGGCGCGGCGACGGCGACGCTGTGGATCGTGTCCGTCTCGGTACTCATGGTCCTGGTGGTCACCTACCTGATCGCCGTGTTCGACTGGTACGCGGTGGAGCGCACGCGGCTACTTCGGTGCGAGATCGACGCCGAGGCCGCACGCCTGCGTGCCGTCGGCGCGCTCAACGCCGCACGCGGCGTGATCACCACGCGCATCCAGAGCGCCCTCGAGGACCAGCTGAACGGACTTGAGCGGGCCGCCACGGCCGGCGACACGGACGACCGCCTCTCCGACGCCCTGCTCGACACCGCCGCAGGATACGTGCGGCCAGAGAGCCATCGGCTGTGGCAGGAACGCGACCCCGCACTGCGCCGCGGCGGCATCATCGACCTCGAGCGCGCCAGCTTGGCCGCCCCGTTGCCCATCGCCCTCCCCTATGCGCTCTGGGCCGTGGTCGTCATACCGGCATCGGTCCTGCACTTCGGCCTCCGCTGGCTGCCCAGCGCACTGGCGCTGCTGGTCGCGATGGCGGTGTTGTACCCGCTCGGGACGGCCGCAATCCATCGCTACGCACCCGCGGCGCGGTATGTGCGCGCGCGACTGATCGCACTCGTCGTCATGGCGGCTGCCGCGGTGGCATACGTCGGCACGGCTGCCGTGGGGGGCCTGCAGGCGGCCTCGCCGCTGCAGCAGGTGCTGTCGGGAGTCTTCATCATCCTCATGACCATCCTGGTCAGCTGGGCGCAGGCCGCAATCCGCATCGAGGATGCGCGGCTGAGCTCGCTGCGTTCACTGGCCGAGAGCGCTGAGTTCGAGCGCCTTGCACTTGAGGCCGCGACCGACGAGATGCAGCGCGAGCTCGCGCTGTACCTTCACGGCACGGTGCAGGCCGGTCTCGTCGCGTCGGCCTACTCAATCCAGGATGCCGTGAACCGCGGCGACACGGCGGCGCTCGAGTCGGCGATCGCCGACGCCCGCGCCTCGATCGCGCGCGTCGGGCACGACACCGGCGACACAACGGCGCACGACCTCAACACTCTTCGCGCGACGATCAACGAGCGCTGGGACGGCGCCATCGCGATCAACTGGCACCTGCCGGCCACCGAGCCGGAGCCCGCGATCGTCACCCGCATCGACAACGTGCTGCAGGAGTGTCTCGCCAACGCGACGATCCACGGCGCCGCGACCGAGGCGACCGTGCGCATCGTCGTCGAGGACGACGACGTGATCGTGGAGGTCACCGACGACGGCACCGGCATCGGTGGCGGCAAGCCGGGCCTCGGCAGCGCCGTTCTCAACGAGGCCACCGGCGGCCAGTGGTCGATCGCGTCGGTACCGAGCGGTGGTGCGCAGGTGCGCGCCGTCGTACCCAGCTGACGCCGCCCCGCGGGGAGTCCCGGCGCGGCATGCAGAACGCGCGAGGGCGGCCCGAAGGCCGCCCTCGCCATGCTGCATTTGCACCGCAGAATTGTGCCGCGTTCCCTGTCAGTGCACCACTTCGCCTACTCGTAGGTGAACGGTGCCGCCAGAGCGCTGGGAGGGCTGACCGGCGTGAGCTGGTGTGCGACGAAATTCCGGTTCCTCGGGCCTTGGTTTCCCAGGTTGACGTTATTGATGCACTGCGTTCCGGAACCGATCGCCTCGTGGTACCCAGGGAGCGGGTCCATGCTCGTGTAGGAGACCGAAGTGTTGCTCACGGTGAATGCGGGCATCGCCCCATAGCGAGCCGCAAAGAACGACCCGACCGGCAGGTAATTCGGTGAAGTATCCGCCACATCCTCGACGTACAAAGGCCCACTGCAGTCATTGGTGAGATAAAAGGCGACTCCGTCAGTAAAGGAGGAGCCCGCCGTTGCGACACCGGTGATGCCGCTGACGTACCAGATCCGTCCATCTACCCTGCGCCAGAAGCCATCCACCCGGCCGTTGGCCAGATTCAGGTATGGCACTGGTACCGGAGTCACGTCGGAGACGACATTGCCGTTTGCGTCGCGAATAGTGATGCCGCCACCGCCCGAGCCGCCTGAGCCGGCTGGGCCGGCGGGGCCGGCTGGGCCAGCGGGGCCGGCTGGGCCAGCGGGGCCGGCAGGCCCCTGCGCGCCGTCCTTGCCGTCCTTGCCATCGAGACCCTTCAGCGCAGCCTGGCTCAGGTCGCTCACCTGAACAGCACCGGGCTTGATGTCCGCACCGTTGATGCTGCCGTCCTTCAGGTCGTTACCGGTGAGGCTGCCGTTCTTGACGTCGGCACCGGTGACGCTGCCGTCTTGAATCTGCGATCCGGTGATCAGCGCGCCGGCGCCCACACCGATGCCCCCTGCGGCAATTGCCAGGGCGATGGCGGACACCACGAGGGGTGCGGATCGGCGAAGGCGGCTGTGGCCATCGCGTTCAGGTGCGGGATCGGACGTGGAGGGTCTCCTCAGTCGGGGTTTCTGACCACCACGGTAAGTGCTCCATCGAGCCGTGTGAACGGAACCGGCACGCACTGTCGTGCTCCCCGTACCCCCCCGGGTGCAGGTGTCGTACTACCCGTACCTGATGCCGACCTAGACTCACCCCACGATGATCAGAGTGCTCCTGCTCGAAGACGAGGCGTTGCTCCGTCTCACGCTCGCCTCAACCCTCCCCGACGACACCATGAGTGTGGTGGGGGACTACGGCGAGGCCGCAGAGGCAGTGGCTGCCGCAGACCAAACTGCGTTCGACGTGTTGGTGACCGACCTTGACCTGTCCCAGGGGCCCGGGCCCAACGGGATCGTGGTGGCCAATGTGCTCCGCCGGGCCAACCCGCGCCTTGGCGTGGTGCTGCTCACCTCCTACGCCGACCCGCGGCTGGTGGGCGCCAAGCTGAGCCAGGTTCCCGAGGGCACCGCGTACGTGCGCAAGCAGGACGTGCGCGACATCGAGACCCTTCGCACGGCAATCCGCCACGCGGCCAACCGCACGGGCGACAGCACCCCGGCCGACCTGGCGGTGGCGCTCACCGACATCCAGATCGAGACCATGCGCCTGGTGGCTCAGGGGCTCACCAATGCCGAGATCGCCCGACAGCGCGTGGTGACCGAGCGGGCAGTGGAGAAGTCGCTCTCACGCATTGCGCAGAGCCTGGGACACGAGGGCGATGCCACCAAGAACCCGCGCGCGCTGATCGTGCGGGCGTACTACGAGATGGCCGGCGCCGGCAGTGCCAGCGACACGTCCTCGCCCTCGCCCGGCTGAGCTTCTCGGTGGCCGCTGGGCCACCTCGGTTCGCGTCTGGCTGATCAGTTCGGTCGCGTTGCTCCTGACGGCGCCCGGGGTGAAGACCCTGAGCGGAGCGGAGACCGACGTGATCGTGAAGACGGTCGCGCTGCAATGGCTGCTCCTGAGCGTCCTGTATGTGGGGGCGCACTTCACCATGTTCCGCAACAGCCGCACGAGCCCTGTGGCACTCCCGTGGGTCATCGCCTTCTGGCTTCTTCTGGGCATCACCAGGTTCATCACAATTCTCGTCGGCGCACGGGGCGACTCAGGTCCGCTGCACACCGTGAGCGGGGTGATCACCACCGCGGCGAGCGTGATTCCCGGCACGCTCGTCGCAGTCCTGCTTATCACCTACGTGGTCGCCGTCAACGAATGGTATGCGGGCGAACGCGCACGACTGCTGCGCTTTGAGGTGAACGCTGAGGCCACGCGACTGCGCACATCCGGCGCGCTGAGCGCGGCCCGGGCGGTGGCGACGCAGCGAATACGCACCGACCTCGAGCAACGGCTTGAGACGCTCGACAGGGCAGCATCGTCTGGCATCGACCCGGGGCTGTCGGATGCGCTACTCGATGCCGCCAGTACGTCGGTACGCCCCGCGAGCCATGCCCTGTGGGCGCAGGCCGACACGCCACCCACACGGCGCCCGGAGTTCCGTGCTCTCGAGCGCGCGAGTCTTGCCACCCCGCTCCCTGTGCTGCTGCCATTCGTCCTGTGGTTCGTCATCGCGGTGCCGAGCATCGCGATCAAGGCCACCTGGGCCAGCGCGGCCGCAGGCGCCCTGATGGCCCTTGCCGGCATGGCGGTCTTCTATGCCCTCGGCAGCGCCGCCATGCGGCGCTTCGCCCCACCGCCCCACTTCGCCCGCGCGCGCATCATCGGCATCGCATCCATCGTGGCGGCCACGCTGCCCGCGCTCACCGTGTGGTGGCTCATGGACCCGGCCGGCTACGCCTTCCTCGGCCCATCACCGTGGGCTCGTCTGGCAGTCGTCAGCACGATCATCCTGCTGACAGTGCTTGTGACCTGGATTCAGACCGGCCTGCGCATGCAGGACGACGACATCCGCGCCCTGCGCACGCAGGTTGAGGAGACCGAGATGGAGCGTCTCGCCCTGGAAGAGGCCACCGAGCGCATGCAGCACGATCTGGCGCGGCACCTGCACAGCACCGTGCAGGCCGGGCTTGTGGCATCGGCGTACGCCATCCAGGACGCCGTGAACCGCGGAGATCAGGTGGCCCTTGAGCGGGCCATCGCCGAGGCCCGCGTCGCGGTGGCACGGGTGGATGCCGACGAGGCGCCCCCGACCACTCACGATCTGCAAGCGCTGCGCGATGCGATTGACGCGACGTGGCAGGGCATGCTCAGCATCAGTTGGGAGCTGCCCTCATCACCGCCCCCCGCCGAGTCGGTGCAGCGCATCGGCAACGTGGTGCAGGAGTGCCTGGCCAATGCATCGATCCATGGAGCGGCCAGCGCGGTAACCGTGCGCATATCGGCTGATGCCCCGTCGGGCGAGGTGGTCGTGGAGGTGGCCGACAACGGCACCGGCCTGGGCGAGGGTGCGCCGGGCCTCGGAAGCGCGGTGCTCACCGAGGCGACCGGGGGCAGCTGGACCATCGCACCCGCGCCCTCCGGTGGCGCCGAGGTGCGCGCCCGAATCACGGCCTGACCCGAGGCGGCGGCGACACGAACGCGGGCGTCAATCGGCGCACTGCGTCACCCCTGCGCGAGACGCTGCTTCGTACGTTCGGCCCATGCCGAAGAAGTACCGAGAAGTCCGCGCCGCCCTCATCGCCGCGGGGTGGGAAAAGGTTCGCCAGTCCGGATCGCACGAGACATGGAGCGGCCCAACTGGGCACGGACGCGTGGTTGTCGCCGGGAAGAACTCCGATACCGTGCCGGTAGGAATTCTGGCGTCCATTCGACGCAATACCGGACTGGAGGACATGCGATGACCGAGTACCTCGTCGTCTATGAGACCGCCGAGGACGGGGCCTGGGGTGCGTGGCTGCCCGATATCGATGGGGTGGTTGCGCTGGGCAAGACCCGTGACGAGGTGGAGAGCCGCATGCGCGAGGCGCTGGCGGCGTTCGCTGAGTACGAGCGCGAGGAGGGCCGGGAACTCCCGCCGCCTCACAACTACGCCGGGTACGCCTCGGCTCCGTAGAAAACGCGCGAGGGCGGCCCGAAGGCCGCCCTCGCGGGAACACTCAAGGGGTTGAGGAGATCAGTCCTCGCCCTGTGCCTTGGTGAAGCCATCCGCGCCGTCGAAGCGCTGCAGCTTCTCGACGTGGGCCCACATGTGCTCGGCAGCCACGGCCTGCAGGAGGTCGATCAGCTGGGCGTCATTCAGCTCGGCGGCGTCGTCGCGAAGCATGAAGCGGGCGCGCCAGGCGTCGACGGTGTCGGTCATCACGTCGTTCGGCGGGTACAGCATGGTGCCGCGCGAGTCGACCATCTTCAGGTAGAGGTCGCGCCCCTCGCAGATGCGCTCCATGCTCTCGCCGATGCTGATCTTGTCGCTGGCCGACTCGATGAAGATGTCGACGCCACATACCTGACGGGTCTTCACCTTGACGAAGTCAGGGGCAGCGCCGAGCTGCGGCAGCTTGATCGGCTTGTACTCGCGGATCTTCCAGTCGGTGGGCTTCTTGCCGAGGTTCTTGATGATCTCGTTGGTGTAGCCGGTGGTGCCACCCTGACGCTCGTCGCCGACGACGTCGCGGGTCATGACCTTGCCCTCTTCGAGGGTGGTGATGACGGCGTTCTCGATGAGGGCAGCCTCTTCGAACATGTCCAGGTGACGCAGCATCATCACGCCCGAGAGGATCATGGCGGTGGGGTTGATGACGTCCTTGCCGGTGTACTTCGGCGCCGAGCCGTGCACGGCCTCGGCAATAAACACCTCATTGCCGATGTTGGCTGACGGCGCGAAGCCCAGGCCACCGATGAGGGCGGACGACAGGTCGGAGAGGATGTCGCCGTTCATGTTGGTGGTCACGAGCACGCTGTACTGCTCGGGGAGCTTGACGAGCTGGTGGGCGGCGTTGTCGACGATGACGTGCCACGACTCGATGTCGTCGTACTCGAGAGAGACCTCCTCGAACACGCTCTTCAGCGTGCCCTCGGTCATCTTCATGATGTTGGCCTTCGACATGGCCACGACGCTCTCGCGACCCTCGGCGCGGGCGAGCTCGAACGCCAGGCGCACGATCTTCTCGGTGCCCTTGCGCGAGATGAGCTTGAGGCCCTGCGCAACGCCCGGCGTGAGCATGTACTCGATGCCGGCGTAGAGATCCTCGACGTTCTCGCGCACGACCACCAGGTCGATACCGCGACCGGAGTACGGGGTCTTCACACCCGGGTACTCACGTGCGGGGCGGATGTTGCCGTAGGTCTCAAACAACTTGCGGAGCGTCACGTTGGCGCTCTTCTCGCCGTAACCGATCGGCGTACCGAGCGGCCCCTTCATCACCACGCGCGTCTTGCGGATCGAATCGATGGTGTCCTGGCGCACGCCAGATGCCTGCCCCTCGAGGAAGACGCGCTCACCGGCGTGGCGCTCCTCCCACTCAATCGGCGCGCCAGTGGCCTCGATAATGCGAATGGTGGAATCCACGACCTCCGGCCCCACGCCATCACCCGGGATCAGGGTGACCAACGTCTTGCCGGACTCGGTTACGTGAAAGTTGCTCAAAATCTGCCTCTCGTCGACATGCTGCGGCGCCGGTGCGCCCCTCTCGTATCCGGGCGAACAGCAAAATGCGCCCGAAACCCGATGAAGAGTACCCGCCCCGGCACCCTCGGTGCCCGCCGTGCGGTCGCATGTGAAACGCCTCGTGCGCCCGGACCATGCCGCTACCGTGGCGCGATGCCCATTCTCGACCACGTGGTGTGGGGCGTGCCCGCCATCCAGCCGGTAGCCGATGCGCTCCTCGCCACCCACGGGCTCACCACCCTTCCCGGCGGTGTGCACCCCGCCTGGGGCACGAGGAACGCGGTAATCCCCCTCGCGGGTGCATATCTCGAATTGGTCGAGGTGTTCGACCCCGATGCCCCGATGGTGGGATTCACCGCAGTCGTGGCGCGTGCGGCCGACGCTGGCGCTGGGCTCTGCATGTGGTGCGAGCGCACCGACGACATCGAGGCCGACGCGGCAACCCGTGGCCTGCACGTCACGCATGGAGAGCGCGATAACCCCGATGGGTCGATCCTCACCTGGCGGGTCGCTGGAATGGCCGAGGCCTGCGCCGACCCGGCGATGCCATTTCTCATCCAGTGGGACGACCACGCCACAATGCCCGGATCAATTGTCGTGGATCACCCGGCGGGCGAGGCCCGAATAGTCGGCCTCGACATTGAACCAAGTGGCCCGAGTGCGCTGCGTATCTCATCTGCGCGCGGCATCTTCACCCTGCCGTAGCCGGCGACCCCTCACGAGCGAGCCCAGTCACCTGGCGACGAGCGTCTGGTGGCGATCTGCGGGGCGTGTGATGCCCCCCGGGCTGCCGGAAGGCTCTGGAACAACCTCGCCCCCCTCAAGCCGCGGAGAGATCACGGTGTCCACAGACGTGGGGCAGGCCCAATCCCCCGTGGACACCAGGCCCTTAGCGCCGGTGTGCCACCTTGCACGCGCCCCGGACGGTGTCGCCCTTATCGATGAACACAACGGCCTTCGATCCCTGATCGCAGATCACCGTGTCTCCGGGTGATCCGTCCTGGGAGTTGATCGTGGTACGTCCGCGGTGTGACACCAGCGTGTCGTTTCCGGAGTTACCCTCCATGTGCGACGCGCCCGGGGCAAACGACTCGATGCGGTCGTTTCCGGGGCCACCCATCACCACGACGCGGTTGGCACGAATGAAGATTGTGTCGTTGCCCGTTCCGCCCAGGATGTGGGCGTTGGGGTGCGTGGCGTGCACCGTGTCGTGGCCGCCTCCGGCAAAGATGTGATGCCCAGCCTGCGTAGTCCTGTGGGTTTCCCCGCGCGTGGAGCCGTGGATGTGGCCTCCCGTGGACGCCTGAGTGGGAGCACCTGCTGCGCGGCACACCACCTGGTAGCGCACGTGGGCACCAGGGGGTACGGCCGTGATGGTGAAGGTGGCTCGACGAAGGGTGTGATGTACCAAGGGCTCCTCAACCTCCACTCCACGCTGTGCGCCCACAATGGCGGTATCGGCATGAAGCATGTCGGTGCCCGATGGGCACGACAGGTGGCGAATGCCCGCAACGTCTGACCTGCCATTGACAACGGTGAGGCGCGCATCCTCAGCGGCGCGCGCAGCGGCCTCCCGGGCACCCACCGCTGGAGCTGCGGGGGTGGCGTCTGCCACGGGAACGGCAGATTCAAACGGCGTTCTCTCTGATTGTGTGTAGACGCCGGTCGCGAGGTCATAGAGCGCAATCGGGGCGCCATCCGCCGGGCAGCCACCAGTCCTGTCCGAAAGGCTGACGCACCCCGTCTCAGAAACGCACCCGTCGCCAAATCCCTGCGCGATGTGACCGCCGCCTTGTTCGAATTCAACGCCCCACGCCCAGTGGCGGGTATGGCTCACGGTGTTCAAGGCGGAGATTGTCGTGCTGAACGTCGCATCGGCGACCGTTGGCCACACTGCACCGCTCGACCGCCAATAGCAAATGTGCTCGGGTTTCATGCGTGACGAGTAATCCCCAAAAGTATAGGAATGCGACTTGCCCCCGCCAATGGACATCATCCCGGATCGAACGGCAGTCCTGCATGCGTTCATGCCCCCCGCCGACCAGTACTGCGTCCCATCACCGAAGAGGTGGCCCACTGCGCAGTTTGGCGCACACATCGTTCCGGCCACGGCATCAACGCAACCGAGATTCTTGTCGGCCAGGGGGTCAGCCTCGAAGGTTGTGCCGACAGTCGTCACACCCGCAGGAACCATGAAGGTGCACGTCAGCTTCGTTCCCACCGATTCACAGGGGGGGGTCCACGCAGCGATCTTGTTTCCCCCAGACGGCGCCGCAGTGACAGTGATCGATGTGCCCGCGGCCCGGTCCGCGGTGCAATCAACACTGGGGCTGCCTGGGCCGGCTGTGTTTGAGCAAACGAGCGGAGCAGCCCCTGACGGGTCGGGCGCGGTCACAGACCCGCCGCCTCCGACCTGAAACGTCAGCACGGCAGCGGACGCTGTGCCCACGGCAACACCGCCGATGCCGATTGCAAAGATGGAGGCGAGAACAAGGAGGGTTCTACGGTGCATGGAGGGTCATCCGGCTTCATTCGGGGGCGCAGAAGAAGGAACCCTACAGCCCTTCCCGGCCGATGCCCCGGTCGCGATCATCATCTCCGTGTGCGTATCCCGCCTGAGAAGGCCCTCACCGCCTGATCCACCAGGCCCGGGCCGGTGCCAGCGGGGCTTGCGACAACCCCGATGGGTCGATCCTCACCTGGCGGGTCGCTGGAATGGCCGAGGCCTGTGCCGACCCGGCGATGCCATTTCTCATCCAGTGGGGCGCGTGATGCCCCCCGGGCTGGCGGAAGACTCTGGAACCTCGCCTGCCCTCGGCCCGGGAGAGAGCAGGGTGTCCACGGACGTTGGGCAGGCCCAATTCCCCGTGGACACCAGGCCCTTAGCGCCGGTGCATCACCTTGCACGCGCCCCGGACGGTGTCGCCCTTATCGATGAACACAACGGCCTTCGATCCCTGATCGCAGATCACCGTGTCTCCGGGTGATCCGTCCTGGGAGTTGATCGTGGTACGTCCGCGGTGTGACACCAGCGTGTCGTTGCCGGCGTTCCCCTCCATGTGCGACATACCCGGGGCAAACGACTCAATGCGGTCATTTCCGGGGCCACCCATCGCCACGACGCGGTTGGCACGAATGAAGATGGTGTCGTTGCCCGTACCACCCACGATGTGGGCGTCGGGGTGCGTGGCGTGCACCGTGTCGTGGCCGCCGCCAGCAAAGATGTGATGCCCGGCCTGCGTCGTCCTGTGGGTTTCCCCGCGCGTGGAGCCGTGGATGTGGCCTCCCGTGGATACATGAGTGGGAGCACCTGCTGTGCGGCACACCACCTGATATCTCACGTGGGCGCCGGCGGGGATGGACGTGATGGTGAAGGTGGCCCGGCGCAGCGTGTGATCCACGAAGGGCTCGTCCACCTCAACGCCACGCTGTGCGCCCACAATGGCGGTGTCGGCGTGGAGCATGTCGGTGCCCGATGGACACGAAAGGTGGCGAATGCCGGCGCGGTTTGATCTGCCACCGACAAGAGTGAGGCGCCCATCTTCAGTGGCGCGGGCAGCCGTCTCGCGGGCGCTCACCGCCGGCGCAAACGGTGCCCGCTCTGCCGGCGTGTACACGGTCGACTCGCCGGTGACGAAGCTGTAAAGCACGAGGTCGTCGCCGACCGGACAGCCGCCGGCATCCAGCGAGTCGTACACGCACCCCTCATGAGACACGCACTCGTGACTTCCAAATCCCAGCGCACCCATGTCATCCGTCGGAAAATCGGTCGACTCAAACTCCACACCCCAGGCCCAGTGCCGGGTCGCGTTGGTGGTGTTAAGGGCACTGATTATGAGCGACTTGCCCGTGCCTGCCATGGATGGCCAGATGGCCCCGCTCGAACGCCAGTAACAGACATGCCGGGGCACCAGGACCCCACTGCCATCGCCCAATGTGTACGAATGGATCTTGCCCTTTCCGATGGACATCATCCCCGATCGAAAGGCACCGGCGCACTTCTTCACGCCCCCCGCCGCCCAGTACCGGTGCCCATCACCCGTGAACTGGCCCACCGAGCAGCTGGTGCTGCAGGTGTACCCGTAGTTTGCATCGGTGCAGTCGAGGTTCCCTCCCAGGGGGTTCGGGAAGACGGTGCCGACTTCCGTTGGAGCGTCGGGCATCGTGAAGGTGCACATCAGTCCGGTCTTCACCGCCGCACACGGGCCGGCCAAGTCCCAGTGATCTGGAGCGCGCGACGCGGTGATGGTGATCACTGTGCCAGCCACCCGTTCCACACTGCAACGGACAGCCGGGCCTCTCGCGTAGCGGTTCGAGCACGTCAGGGCGTCAGCCTCAGTTGGCGTCGAGGCCACCACCGACCCGGAACCTGCGACCTGGAACGTCAGCACCGCGGCGGACGCTGTGCCCACCGCAACACCGCCGATGCCGATTGCAAAGATGGAGGCGAGCACAAGGAGGGTTCTACGACGCATGGAGGGTCATCCGGCTTCATTCGGGGGCGCAGAAGCAGGAACCCTACAGCCCCGCCCTGTCGATACCCCGGTCGCGGTCATCGTCTCCGTGGGCGTATCCCACCCGAGAAGGCCCTCACCGCCTGAGCCACCGGGCCGGGGCCGGCGGAACACTCTGGAACCTCGCCTGCCCTCGGCCCCGGAGAGAGCGAGGTGTCCACGAACGTTGGGCAGGCCCAATCCCCCGTGGACACCGTGCCCTTAGCGCCGGTGCACCACCGTGCATGCGCCCCGGACGGTGTCGCCCTTATCGATGAACACAATGGCCTTCGATCCCTGATCACAGATCACAGTGTCCCCGGGTGATCCGTCCTGGGAATTGATCGTGGTACGTCCGCGGTGTGACACCAGCGTGTCGTTGCCGGCGTTCCCCTCCATGTGCGACATACCCGGGGCAAACGACTCAATGCGGTCATTTCCGGGGCCACCCATCGCCACGACGCGGTTGGCACGAATGAAGATGGTGTCGTTGCCCGTACCACCCACGATGTGGGCGTCGGGGTGCGTGGCGTGCACCGTGTCGTGGCCGCCGCCGGCAAAGATGTGATGCCCAGCCTGCGTCGTCCTGTGGGTTTCACCGAGCGTGGAGCCATGAATGTGGCCTCCCGTGGACAGATGCGTGGCAGCACCTGATGCACGGCACACCGCCTGGTAGCGCACGTGGGCACCAGGGGGTACGGCCGTGATGGTGAAGGCGGCCCGACGAAGGGTGTGATTCACCAGGGGCTCCTCAACCTCAACGCCACGCTGCGCACCCACGATGGCGGTATCGGCGTGGAGCATGTCGGTGCCCAGTGGACACGACAGGTGGCGGATGCCTGCAACGTCTGACCTGCCGCCGACAACGGAGACGCGCGTATCCTCAGCCGCGCGCGCGGCCGCCTCGCGGGCGCCCACCGCTGGAGCTGCGGGAGTGGCGTCTGCCACGGGGAGGACAGATTCAAACGGCGTTCTCTCTGATGACGTGTAGACGCCGGTCGCGAGGTTGTAGAGCGCAATCGGAGCGCCATCCGCCGGGCAGCCACCATGGGCCGGCGAGTCGTTGACGCATCCCGTCTCAGAAACACACCCATCGCCGAAGCCAGTTACATCGCCGCGGGCCCCTGATTCGAACCCAACGCCCCACGCCCAGTGGCGAGTTCGGTTTGCGGTGTTCAATGCGGAGACCGTAATGAGGGCCGGTGCAACGGCGATGGTTGGCCACACTGCGCCGCTCGACCGCCAATAGCAAAGCTGTCGGGCCTGCATTTGTTGCGACTTATTCCCCAACGAGTAGGTGTGCGACTTGCCCCTGCCAATTGAGTACATCCCGGATCGAACGGCAGTCCTGCATTCGTTCGCGCCTCCCGCCGACCAGTACTGCGTCCCATCACCGTAGGTGTGGCCCACTGCGCAGTTTGGCGTGCACATCGTTCCGGCCACGGCATCAACGCAACCGAGATTCGTGTTGTACGCGGGGTCAGATTCGAAGGTGGTGCCGACAGTCGTCGCAACCGCGGGCACCGTGAAGGTGCACGTCAGCGTCTTTCCCGCCGATGCACAGGGTCCGGTCCACGAAGAGATCAGATTTCCCGCAGTCGGCGACGCAGTGACAGTGATCGATGTGCCAACGGCCCGTTCCGCCGTGCAATCAACACTGGCGCTGCCCGGGGCGCTTCCATTGGAGCAAACAAGCGGGGCAGCCCCTGACGGGTCGGGCGTTGTCACAGACCCGCCGCCTCCCACCTGAAACGTCAACACCGTGGCGGACGCCGCGCCAGCCGCAAGACCGCCGATGCCGATTGCAAAGATGGAGGCGAGCACAAGGAGGGTTCTACGATGCATGGAGGATCGTCCGGCTTCATTCGGGGGCACAGGAGACGGAACCCTACAGTCCCTCCCGGTCCACACCCCGATCGCGGTCATCGTCTCCGTGGCGTATCCCACCCGAGAAGCCCCTCACCGCCTGAGCCACTAGGCCCGGGCCGGTGACGAATGGGCTTGGGCATGCCCGCATTTGAAGAGGTCCCGAGCGATGACCCACATGATCTGGAGCCCGGGCGCCCCGCGAGAAGGTCGTCCGCTCGCTCCCATCGCCGCGTGGGCCGCGACTCCCGCCAGACGATTGCCGCTCCCTGCCGTCCCTACCCCCCCAACTTGCCCTTCACCAGTGCACTCACGGCCCCACCCTCGGCCTGACCCTGCGCCTTGGCCATGACGATCTTGATCACGCTGCCCATATCCTTCATGGACGAGGCGCCGGACTCGGCGATGGCGGCGTCAACGAGGGCCTCCAGTTGCGCCTGGTCCATCTCGGCTGGCAAGTAGGTGGACAGGATCTCGAGCTCGGACTCTTCCTTGGTGGCCAGGTCCTCACGCCCCGCGGCACGGAACTGCTCGATGCTCTCCTTGTGCTGCTTGGCGATGGAGCGGATGACCTTGATCTCCTCCTGCTCGTCAAGATCCTCGCGCTTCTCGATGCGTGCGTTCTGCATCGCGGCGATGGCGCGTCGCACCACACCGAGGGTGTCCTTGTCGCCCGCCTTCATGGCGGTCTTCATGTCGTCGGTCAGGCGCTCGAGAAGGCTCATGTGCGTGCCCTAGCCCGCGAGGCCGGCGAGGTACTGGCGATACGCCGGCTCGTCCATGAGGGCGTCGAGTTCGGATGCGCTCGAGAGGCGCACCTTGATGAGCCATCCGCCGCCGTACGGGTCGTTGTTCACCAGTTCGGGGGTGTCGCTCACCGCGTCGTTTACGGCAATGACCTCGCCGCCCGCGGGGGCGATGATGTCGCTCACGGCCTTGACCGACTCAAGCTCGCCGTACGAGGAGCCCGCAGTCACTGAATCGCCAACGGCGGGCGGGTCGTAGTAGACCACCTCGCCCAGGGCGTCCTGCGCAAACCACGTGACGCCGAATGTAGCCTCGTCGCCATCCACGCGCACCCAGTCGTGCTCGGGGTGGTAGCGCAGGTCTCCGGGGTAGGTCTCGTCGCTCACGAGTGGTGTTCCTTCCTGGGTGATGTATCGACCATGGGCAGCGAGGTGACCTCGGCCGCCTTTTCCTTACCGCGCACGTCAATGGACACCTTGGCGCCCACATGCGCGTGCTCGGGTGAAACGTACGCGAGTGCGGCGCCCACACCGAGAGATGGCGAGAACGTGCCACTGGTGACGGTGCCCACCTGCTGTCCATCTGCCATCACGGGGCACCCGCCGCGAGGGATGCCCTTCTCGGTGATGAGGATGGCCACGAGACGGTCGGGGGTGCCCTCTGCCGCCTCGCGCTGCATGCGCTCGGCACCCGGAAATCCACCGTGCTTCAAGTCGCAGGCCCACTTGAGGCCGGCGCTGATGGGGCTGCGATCGCGCCCGAGCTCGTTTCCGTACAGCGGGTAGCCCATCTCAAGGCGCAGGGTGTCGCGGGCGGCCAGGCCCGCGGGCACCGGCGCGTCGGGCCCCGCCATGAGGGCGTTCCAGATGGCAGGGGCGTCACCGGCCGGGCACATGATCTCCACACCCGGCTCGCCGGTGTAGCCGGTGCGTGCCACCAGGCACGCCACCCCGGCCACGGTGGCCTCGGTGGCCTCCATGTAGGGCAGCGAGAACGGCTGGGGCGATGCGATGGGTGTGAGTGCCTTCGCCCACGCGGGCCCCTGCAGGGCAAGCATGGCCACCTCGGGCGAGCGGTTGACCACCGTCACGCCTTGGGGCGCAAGCGAGGTGACCCGCTCCACGCACGGGGCAATGTTGGAGGCGTTGACCACCAGCAGGAAGCGGTCGAGCAGTGCGTACACCAGCAAGTCGTCGATGACCCCACCGTTGTCGTCGGGCAGCAAGGTGTACTGGGCCTGCCCGGGGCCGATGCGGGTGATGTCGTTGGTCAGGATCGACTGCAGGAACTCCCGCGAACCGGGGCCCATCACGTCGATCTGCCCCATGTGTGAGACATCGAAGAGCCCGCAGGTGGACCGCACGGCCAGATGCTCCGCGCGCACCCCCTCGTACTCAACCGGCATCTCCCACCCGGCAAACGGCACGATCTTGGCTCCGGCCGCCACGTGGGCGTCAAAGAGCGATGTCCTCTGTAGGTCGGTCACGCGGGGCAGCCTACCGGCCGCCTCGGTGCGTTCAGTCCTTCAGGAAAGAGGGCACGTCAAGCACGTCACCCGACACGTCGAACGAGGTGCGTTCCTCGCTGCGGCGCGGCGCAGGCGGACGCGAGTCGCTGGCCGGGGAGCGACCGAATGCCGGGCGGTCGCGCTCGGCACGGGCCTTCTTGGTGGCCTCGCGGTGGCCGTCGTCAAAGCCGGTGGCGATGACCGTGACGCGCACGTTGTCGCCCAGGCTCTCGTCAACCACGGTGCCGAAGATCACGTTGCAGTCGGGGTCGGCCGACTCGCGCACGATGCTCGCGGCCTCATCCACTTCGAACAGGCCCAGATTTGCGGTACCGGCAATGGAGAGAATGACTCCGGTGGCGCCCTTCATGCTGGTCTCAAGGAGCGGCGACGAGATGGCGGCGCGCGCGGCCTCGGAGGCGCGGTTCTCGCCCGTGGCGATGCCGATGCCCATCAGCGACGAACCGGCGCCGGACATGATGGTGCGCACGTCGGCGAAGTCGAGGTTGATGAGACCCGGCACGGTGATGAGGTCGGTAATGCCCTGCACGCCCTGGCGCAGGATGTCGTCGGCCATGTTGAAGGCGTCGACGATCGACGTGTTGCGGTCAACCACCTCGAGCAGGCGATCGTTCGGGATGATGATGACCGAGTCGACCTGCGAACGAAGGGCCTCAATGCCCTCGTCGGCGCGGCGGGAACGCTGCTTGCCCTCGAAGGCGAATGGGCGGGTGACCACGCCCACCGTGAGCGCGCCCTGCTCGCGTGCGATCTGCGCGATGACCGGGGCAGCCCCGGTACCGGTACCGCCACCCTCGCCTGCGGTGACAAACACCATGTCGGCGCCGCGGACGGCCTCTTTCAGTTCTTCCCGGCTCTCCTCAGCGGCCTCGCGGCCCACGCGGGGCTCCGCGCCAGCGCCGAGACCGCGGGTGATCGTGCCGCCGATGTGGATCTTCACGTCGGCGTCGCAGCCGGTGAGTGCCTGTGCGTCGGTGTTGACGGCGATGAACTCCACGCCGCGCACACCCGCGTCGATCATGCGGTTGACGGCGTTCGATCCGCCACCACCCACACCCACGACCTTGATGACTGCCAGGTAGTTGCTGCTCTCCACGTTGCCGGTCCTCCCCGGGCACGATCAAAAATCATCGGGATGACGGAGGTCATCTCGTTGGGGCACGTTTCGCCCGCCACGACCGTAGTCCTCCCCGAAAACGGGGTCAACCCGCACTTGAGGGATTCAT
>Ga0194043_1000761_pt1 | contig 18045 bp, 18 predicted proteins | sample JunL4415m_MetaG_FD_161274 | JGI IMG/M metagenome (GOLD analysis project Ga0194043, IMG submission 161274) | Anoxic zone freshwater microbial communities from boreal shield lake in IISD Experimental Lakes Area, Ontario, Canada - Jun2016-L442-15m | ecosystem: Environmental > Aquatic > Freshwater >...
ATTCTGGGGAGATGCTTGCCTTGCAATCCGAGATCATGCGTTGGCATCAGCAATGACTCAACGTTCCGGGTTTATCGCGTTAGCGGGGCGTCCCAATGCCGGTAAGAGCACCCTTACGAACAGGCTTGTTGGCGAGAAAGTAACAATCGTTTCCGTGCGGCCCCAAACCACCCGTCGGGCAGTACGCGGTGTTGTCACTGGCAAGGAGTCTCAACTTGTCCTCACAGACCTACCAGGTGTTCAGCGGCCACTTGACGCATTGACTTCGCGGATGCAACGGCGCGTAGAACGGGAGCTCGGTGAGACCGATGCAGTTCTGTTCGTCGTCAATGCACATGAAGGAGTAGGCGCTGGCGACCGTTTTATTGCTGGACTTCTTCGCAAGGCGAATGTCCCGGTAGTCGCTGCTGTCAACAAGATTGATCGAGTCTCAGCGCCGACTCTTGTACGCGTGTTGGGGGCGACTGGAGCTCTTCAGATAGCGGACGAGATTGTGCCTGTAAGCGCGCGGACGGGCGAGGGAATCGCCGACCTGCTCGCCCAGCTTGTCGATCGAGTTCCGGAGGGACCGTTCCTGTTCCCAGAGGATTCCGTTAGTGATCAGCCGCTCGCAATTCACCTAGCTGAGCTTGTCAGGGAGCAGGTACTCGCAAGGACTAGGCAGGAGTTGCCACATGCAGTTGAGGTAGAGGTGGAAGAGCTGACGGTGCGCCGCGACGGAATGACGATCATTCGAGCAACGATCTTTGTAGAGGCTGAATCTCAGAAGGGAATCGTCGTTGGTCGTGCAGGAAAGATGATTGGTGCAGTCGGCACTGCAGCCCGAGCCGAGATCGAGCAGTTGGTTGACGGGCCGGTTCACCTCGATCTACGCGTACGAGTCCGTCGTGGTTGGCGTGGCGATGAAGCGCTGCTCGACCGACTGGGGATTGACTGACGGGAGGGTCAGTTCGACAGCGAATTAGTCAGCTGTTGCGCGAGCTGTTCAACGAGGGCACTGCTCTCTGTGCCAGCCGGTGTTTCCGTCAACTTAAGTAAGGTGGTCTGCGCGTCGAGCCCACTCCGCAGCTCCGCAAGGTGTGCTGATTCGATCGAAGCTCTTGCGCTATTAAGTTCGGCAGCCTTGGCGGCCCCGCTGGGTAGCGTCTCGGAATCGACAGCAGAAGAGATCAGCTTCATTTCCGATCTGCTGAACCCAGGCGGACCGATGCGATTGGCAACCACTAAGTCAAGTGGGCGATCCAGCTTCTCCTTCAGCCAGCTGTTGAGTTCAACTGTTTCGGAGACCGGTAGCTCGGCGAGAGTGGTCACAGCTACGAGCATTGAGCGGATCGGATCGGTGAGTAGGTCCCAAACCCGCTCTGATTGTTGTTTGACCGGGCCGCTGCCCGCAATGTCGGCAAAGGTTCGTGGTGCAGTCAGCATCGCGGTTCCATGACCAGACGCTGGCGCATCAAGGACAACAAGGTCATGCTCAACCTTTCCGCGTCCCCATCTTCTGCCCGGGCCAAGTTCCCACGCTTTGGTGATTGTGACCATTTCACGAGCACCTGGAGCTGCAGCAACGAAGTGCGCGAAGGATCGACTAGCACCAAGGGCGCGCCCCACGGCTGCACCGGCCTGTGCGCGAATCCACTCCTGTAGAGCAGCGTCTGGGTCGATTGTGATCGAAGCCAAATTTGGTCCGAGAGTTGTCTCGCTGCCCAGCGGCTGTGGCTCAACTCCAAATGCGGCTGGAATGCTTTGCTGGCCACTCACCTCACAGATGACAGTTCTATTGCCGGCAGACGCTGCTGCAACGCCAATCGCCGCTGAGATCGTTGTGCGTCCAACGCCGCCTTTACCCGTGACGACAATCAGTTCTCTGTTTCGGAATTGCTTCACTGCTTATGCGACTATGACGGACATGGCGATTGCAAGCAGCAATAAATCCCTTGAGGAGGCATATGACCTCTGCAGGAAGATGCAGCGGCGTCACGACCCGACCTTCTATTTAGCAACAAGGCGGCTGCCAGCTGAGATTCGGCCTTCTGTCCATGCTGTCTATGGGTTTGTAAGAACAGCCGATGAAATAGTTGATGGTCCAAGGCGAGCGGACTCGGCAGATAAACGCCTAGCAGCACTCAATGCCTTGGAGTTGGAATTAGCTGCCGCGAGATCAGGCGAGAAGGTGCGGACTGCGTCTGTCAATGCGATCGTTGACGCTGCTCGGACTCATGATCTTCCACTTGACGAACTTGGCCCATACCTAAGCTCAATGCGCCGGGATATCGAGCCGCTGCGGATTGTTGACTGGAGCGACCTTGAGTCTTACATGGAGGGTTCCGCCGGCTCAGTTGGCCGCATAATGGCGCCGTTGCTTGGTGCTCCACGGGAGGCGCGCGCTAGCTTTGCTCGTCTCGGTCTGGCGTTTCAGCTGACAAATTTTATCCGGGATTTTTCCGAGGACTTGGCCCTCGGCCGCCTCTACCTTCCGGCTGACGAACTGATTGCCGCCGGGGTAGATCCAGGGATCGTCAGCGGCCGGCCGGCCGAGGCAGGACTCCGCGCTGTTGTTGAGCGCCAGGTTTTCCGTGCACGTGTTCTGTTCAGTGAGGGTGAAGATGGTGCGCTCAGCGTCAGCCCAAGCGTTCGTAAGGGAATTACCTTTGCTAGGGCGATCTACCTGCGGACCCTTGATCGCGTTGAGAGGCTTGGTTTCGACGTAACGGGCAAGCGGGCGAGTCTTTCGCCAGTCGGACTCGTTAGCGCAGCATTCCTTGGGTTGAGAGGCTGATTGATGGCTGTTCGTGCGACGGCTCGCGGAAGCGAACGGACCGACTTAGGGGGCACAGAGGTTGATGTGCTCATTTGCGGTGCTTCCTTCGCTGGGCTGGCTGTAGCTCGGGAACTAGCAAACAGTGCTGCGAGGGTGCTCGTAGTTGATCGCTATGAGATTGGTGAGCGGGCAACATCAGCCTGCGCAGCCCCGACGCCGTGGTTACTGGCGCTCGGTCTAGAGCGGTCGATTCGCCAGGAGATTCCGGCGATGAGTTTCGCTACGCCACACGGGCGCTGGCGGTATCCGTTGCCATGGAGTTGGTCTTCTTTCGATTACCGACAGCTATGTCAAGAGCTTTGGCGGCAATGTGGTCAAGCCAGATTTGAGACCGCAAAGGTTGAGTCGCTAGTTGAGGGAGGCGTCAAGACCGATCGGGGGATCATTAGGGCTGGAGTGATTGTTGATGCCCTCGGCTGGCGGAGGGTCCTCGACCGCGAGGGCTATCAACCGCCAGATGCCCCGCTGTCGAGAGGTCTAGAGGTGCACCCTCACGACGATCGTGGCGAGGATCTCGATATTTGGATCGACCGCTCGCTAGTTGGCAGGGGTTACGGCTGGAGCGTCCCGGCTGGTGGAGAGCGGCGTGTAGGAATTGGCAGCTACCTGCCACGTGATCATGTTCGAGAGCCGGTGGTTGAACTCGCATCTCGCCTCGATTGCGACGCAGTCAACTATCAGGGGAACTGGTTCCCCCACAGACTTCGCGATGCAACCGGCGACCAAGTTTTCTTTGTGGGCGACAGCGCCGGTCACTGCGTTCCCCTGTCTGGCGAGGGGATTCGCCCAGCGTTCTACTTCGGAATAGCCTGCGGGCGCGAGATTCGCGCAGTTCTTGCGGGCAAGCAGCCCCTAGCAGAGGCGCTCGTTAAATATCGGGATTTCAGCTCCTCACACTCACGGTTTTATTCGCTTACGCTGCTGCTCCAGCAGTTGCTGCCAGCCCTTCCGCCGAGAGTCCTTTCGGCTTTTCTGTCGGTGATGTCAAGGCCTTGGGTTGTGCGTCGGGCCTTCGGTTGGTACCTAAACCAGGCGTCGCCGTCGTTCGCTGACGCTGGCAGCGCCAGTGAGATTCAGCAGCCTGTCGCCGCTGGCGTCTGATGTGCACTGGCGCAGCGACACTGCCGTCACCGCTGTTGTTGGCTCTAGGTCGCTACGATCGGCATCTCCGTGGATACAGGTGAGATCAGCTTCGATGAGCAGGGATTGGTCCCCTGCGTGGTACAGGACTGGTCTTCGGGCGAGGTTCTGATACTCGCCTACGCCAACGCTGAGGCTGTAGCGAAGACGATTGAAAGCGGCGAGCTTCATCTTTTCAGCCGTTCACGGCAGGAGATCTGGCATAAGGGAGCAACCTCCGGTAATACGCAGCGAGTAAAAGCTCTTCGCATCGATTGCGACGGCGATGCTCTGTTAGCGCTCGTTGAACCGTCCGGTCCGGCCTGCCACACAGGCGAACGCACCTGTTTTTACCGTGGTGATGTCTCGCCGCCAGCTAGCCATGAAGTGTTACCGCAGCTTGAGCGAACGATTGCCGAGCGGCAGCTGAGTCGTCCTGCCGGCTCGTACACGGTCACTCTGCTCGACGACGCTGCCCTCAACGCGGCGAAGGTTGAGGAGGAGGCAGAGGAAGTTGGTCGGGCGGCGCGCGAGGAGTCCGAGCGGCGAGTCAGTGAAGAGGCCGCAGACGTCATCTATCATCTTGCGGTCTTGATGCATAGCCGCGGACTCACGTTCGCTGACGCTGCTGAAGTTCTCGCGGAGCGCTCGGATGGTTGAATCAGATCGATCAAGGATTGCGGCAGCTGTCGTTCCGCAGCGCGAGGAAGCGATCCAGCTGGCTGGCAAACATTCGATCGTTCCGGTCCTGCACACCGTTGTTGAGGACTGCGAAACGCCGGTTTCGGCCTTTCTGAAACTGCGCGGTGATCAGCCGGCCTTCCTGCTCGAGTCAGCTGAACGTGGTCAGCGGGTCGGTCGCTACTCCTTTATTGGCTACCGGCCGCGTGAAGTGATTCGCTGGTCGCTCGGTGATCCGGGAGACCCGTTCGACATTGCTAGAGAAGCAGCTGACGATCACGACATCGCTCCGGTTGTAGGGATGCCGCCGTTTGCGGGTGGTGCGGTTGGAATGTTCGGTTACGACCTTGTGCGGACCGTTGAGCCGCTAGGTCCCCCAAACCCCGACGGGGTTGGGCTGCCAGACATGGCCCTGATGTTGACCGACGCAATGGTTGTATTTGACCACTTGCACAACACGCTTTCGGTCTTCTCTCTGATTCGTTCGTCTGACGGCGATCCCGGTGAGAGTTGGGACAACGCCGTCGATACGATTGCGTCGATCCGCTCGCTGCTAGCTCAGCCGTTACCTGCCAGCAGGTTGGTTGAGCACGAACAGCCTGACTTCGTTTCAAATACCGGGCCTGAACGCTTTAAGGAGATGGTCTCGAAGATCATCGAATATGTACATGCTGGAGACGCCTTCCAGGTTGTTCCCTCCCAGCGCTGGTCAGCTGAGACCGGGCTGTCTGCGTTTTCGATCTACAGAGGGCTACGGGCCGTAAATCCGAGCCCGTACATGTACTTCCTCGACTTCGGTGACTTTGAGGTTGCCGGTGCCAGCCCTGAGCCGCTACTGACTGTCAGCGGGTCACGAGTTAGTACTAAACCAATCGCAGGAACAAGGCCACGAGGGGATACCCCTGATGAGGACCGGCAGATCGCAAGTGAGTTGCTACTCGATGAGAAGGAACGGGCCGAACATGTGATGCTCGTTGACCTCGGAAGAAACGATTTGGGGCGAGTATGTAACTACGGGACCGTCGAAGTAGAGGAGCTGATGGCGGTCGAGATGTACTCACATGTGATGCACATCGTTAGCTCGGTTGGTGGCGAGCTTAGGCCTGATGTAGACGCCGTTGACGCGCTGCGGGCAGTCCTTCCTGCCGGAACGCTTTCGGGAGCGCCGAAGGTACGAGCGATGCAAATTATCGACGAAATTGAACCGGTAAAGCGTGGTGGCTATGGCGGTGCGGTCGGATGGATTTCCTACTCAGGTGATCTCGATGTCTGCATCCACATTCGAACGGTCGTAGTCAAGGACGGAATCGCTCATGTTCAAGCCGGCGGGGGTACGGTGGCCGATGCGACTCCCGAGTACGAACTTGCCGAATCGGAAGCTAAGGCCAGAGGCGTACTTAAGGCCGTTGAGATGGCAGCAACACGTCCGGATTGGAACTGATCGGTGAAGGTTCTCGTCCTCGATAATTACGACTCGTTCACTTGGAATCTCGTCCAATATCTTGGCGAGCTTGGCGCTGAGGTCGATGTTGTTCGTAACGATGCTTCAGACGCTGGGCAGTTGCTGGAGCAGGGGTATCAGCGCCTCGTAATCTCACCGGGTCCCTGCACGCCTAATGAGGCAGGCATCACTCTTGATTGCGCGCGCCGGTTCCCTGAGGCAGGAGTTCCGACACTTGGGGTCTGCCTCGGGCATCAGGCATTAGCGCAGGCGTTTGGTGGGTCAGTAGTTCGCGGGATACCGGTCCATGGCAAGCTCGGAGTTGCTGAACATGATGGATTGCGGATTTACAAGAATCTGCCCTCGCCACTCTCGGTTGGCCGCTATCACTCGCTCGTTGTGGATCCAGCTAAGAGCGGAGAGATGAATGTCGTCGCAAGTTCACCGGAGGGTGTGGTGATGGGTGTAAGGCACCCGGAACTCCCAGCCGAAGGAGTTCAATTTCACCCCGAGTCAATTTTGACCGAGAGCGGTCATGACCTACTGGCTAATTTCCTTGCCGAGGATACGCATCAGGGAGGTGCCTAGTGGAAGATGTTTCTCCTCCTAATCCAGTCCTTATTGAGGCTATCGATGGACTCTGCGAGGGACACGACCTAGATCTGAATCGGTCTGAAGCCGTGTTGCTTGAGATTATGAATGGGCGCGTCAATCAGTCCCAGGTAGCTGGCTTCTTGATTGCGTTGCGCGCTAAGGGTGAGACCGCCGCGGAACTTGCCGGCCTAGCTAAGGCGATGCGAAGCCTCGCTACCAAAGTTGACTGCAGCCGCACCGACCTTGTTGATACCGCCGGAACGGGAGGAGGAAACGGAACCTTCAATGTCTCTACGACGGCGGCACTTATAGCCGCGGGAGCAGGGTGTGCGGTCGCTAAGCACGGCAATCGATCGGCAACGAGTCTTTCCGGTTCAGCAGACCTTCTGGAAGCTCTGGGAGTAGGTCTTGATTCGGATCCGAGCTTAGTCGCGCGATGTATTGACGAGGTTGGCTTCGGTTTCATGTTTGCGCCTGCTCATCATCCGGCTACCCGTTTTGTGGTGCCAGTCCGAAAGGCGCTTGGGACTAGGACTGCTTTCAATCTGCTCGGTCCACTGACTAATCCGGCTGGGGCGGATCGACAGATAATTGGCGTATCTGATCCGGCAGTCCTCAAGCGGATGGCTGAAGCGCTTGTCCTCCTCGGTACCAAACGGGCTTTGGTCATTTGGGGAACTGACGGTGTCGACGAACTATCCATTTCGGCGCAGTCGCTTGTTACGGAGGTTCGCGATGGGGTTATTAATGAGTTTGAGGTTTCGCCAGAGGAGCTCGGGCTGAGCCGTGCTCCGATCGAAACTGTTGCCGGTGGAACTCCAGCTGAAAATGCGGCTGTTACTAGATCGGTTTTGGCAGGAGATACTGGTCCGCAGCGAGACCTCGCTGTAATCAATGCGGCTGCGGCAATTCTGGTCTCAGGTGATGATTCAGACCTGTCTGAGGCGACTCGCAGAGCTGAGGAAGCCATTGACACCGGAGCAGCAGGCCAAGTTCTTGATCGGCTAGTCGCTCTGACAGGCGGTGCTGGTTCTTGAGCCGTCTCGACGCGATCATCGAAACGACCCGTCAGGACGTCGAGATTCGCCGTAGACAGCTACCCGAGAGCGAGTTGCGTTCGAGGCTCGGGGCGCATCGCGATGACCGGCCTTTTGCCGAAGCGCTATCTCGGCCAGGAATGTCTTTGATTGCCGAACACAAACGTCGCTCGCCTTCGGCAGGGGCAATTCGTGAGGATCTTTCCCTTGAGCAGGTCGTCAAGTCCTACGAAGCCGGCGGAGCAGCCGCTATCAGCGTGCTAACCGAATCGAGAGGCTTTGGTGGCTCACTTGAAGATCTAGCTGCAGCGAAGCTAGCGGTAGATCTGCCAATCCTGAGAAAGGATTTCATCGTAGACCCCTATCAGCTGCTCGAATCTGCAGTCTGGGGAGCCGACGCGATCCTGCTGATAGTTGCAGCGCTGCACCCGGATGACCTAGCTGAACTGTTTGAAGAGGCAACATCCCTCGATCTAGATGTACTAGTTGAGATTCACAACCGAGATGAGCTCGAAGTCGCGCTCAGATGTGGCGCGGAGCTGATCGGAATTAATAGCCGCGATCTTGGAGACTTCACGGTTGACATCTCCCGGACCTTCGAACTGATCAAGGATGTGCCGGCAGGCAAGACAGTCGTTGGTGAATCAGGGTTTAGTACTCGTGATCAGGTTGAGGAGCTCGAATCGGTCGGCGTAGACGCTGTTCTGGTGGGGGAGGCATTGATGCGTTCAGACGACCTCGAGGCTGCTGCGCGGCGACTGTTGACCGGACTTAACTGATCTTGAGATTCAGCCACCATCATCACTTCTATGAATAAGACAATCGCAGCAATGTTTGGGGCAGGAGTAGTCGGTGGATCAATCGTCGCTGGCGTAATTGGCGTTAGCGGAGTTGGATCATCAACTACGACTGTTATTGCCAGTCAGTCAGCAATCAACGGAAAGACAATCTCAGTTGCACAGGACCAAGTGCTTAGTGCTCGTGAGATTTACCGCCGCGATGCTCCTGGAGTCGTTTTTATCAAGGCCACAGTCACTCGAACCCAGTCTGACCCGTTTGGCTTCGGTGGCGATCAGTCCGGCGTTGCGACCGGTTCAGGCTTCGTAATCTCGGACAAGGGCTACATCCTTACCAACTTCCACGTTGTTGACGGCGCATCTGCCATCAACGTCACCTTCGACGACAAGAAGTCAGTTGCCGCTCAAGTTCTTGGCCGCGATGCTTCAACAGATCTAGCGCTGCTTAAGGTTGACCCCAAAGGAGCCAACCTGCATCCACTTACGCTTGGGCAATCGAGTGATAGTCAGGTAGGTGACCCGGTACTCGCAATCGGTAACCCGTTCGGTCTTGACCGCACGCTGACGACCGGAGTTGTTAGCGCTCTTCAGCGCAATCTCAAGGCACCGAACGGTTTCACAATCAATGACGTGATTCAGACCGATGCTGCCATCAATCCCGGCAACAGCGGTGGCCCACTGCTGAATAGCGCTGGTCAGGTGATTGGAGTCAACAGTCAGATTGAGACCGGTGGCGGTTCATCCGGAAATGTTGGAATTGGATTCGCGGTACCAATCGATACGGCTCGCAAGATTCTTCCTCAGCTTGAGCATGGTCAGAGTGTCGAGCGTGGGTGGTTGGGAGTAGAGGTTGCGTCCGTTGATAGCTCGATGGCGGCACTTAAGCTGCCTGTTGATTCCGGCGCTCTTATTCAGAGGATTACCCCGAATAGTCCGGCCGCCAAGTCAGGACTGCTTGCTGGAACCAAGCAGCAGAAGCTCTCTGGTCAGCCGATTACCACCGGGGGAGACATCATTATTTCGGCCAACGGTCGCGAGATTCGCACTGCGGAAGACCTTCAGGCTGCAATTGGTGGCGAGAAGCCTGGCAGCGTGATTGAGATCACTGTCAAGCGTGGCGACAAGACGATTAAGGCCAAGGTTAAGCTGGCGCCGCGGCCTGCACACGGGTAATTAGGTCCTCGGGCCACTACGATCCGGTAGTGGCCCTAAACCCAGTCAAGATCAAGTTCTGCGGGATGACTCGTCCTGAGGATGCGCAGCATGCCTTAGACCTCGGGGCCTGGGCGGTAGGAATGGTTTTCTATGAGCAGTCGCCACGCAACTGTCCGGTCGATGTCGCGGCTGAAATAAGCGCGGCTGTCCGTCGACAGTGTGAGAGCGTCGGCGTCTTCTGCAACGCGCCTCTGGCGATGGTCGGCAGGATCGCCGAGGACGCCAACCTGACGATTGTCCAACTCCACGGTGACGAAGGTCCGTCCTACTGCGATGAGATAGCCCGACGGACTGGTTGTGAGGTGATCAAAGCCGCTCGAGTCAGGTCATCTGCTGATGTGCTCGGTCTGAGGGTGTTCCGAACGAACTATCACCTGTTGGACGCACATGTGCCCGGTTCACGAGGTGGAACTGGCGAAAGCTTCCCTTGGGAACTTGCAGCTGGGCATCGCGGGTCGATTCCCGTGATTCTCGCTGGGGGTCTGACACCTTACAACGTCGCTGAAGCTGTCGATCAGGCCCATCCGTTTGCGGTTGATGTCGCCTCTGGGGTTGAGTTATCTCCAGGAGTCAAAGATCACCGGCTGATGGAAGACTTTGCCCTGGCAGCCCGAGGTCCAAGTCTGGAGGAGAGCCCGGTATGAGCGTCATAGAGCATCGCTTTGGCCCATTTGGTGGGCGATATGTGCCAGAAACGTTGATGCCCGCGTTGGTTGAGCTAGAGCTGGCGTGGGCAGTCGCCCTTGATGATGCGGAGTACAGGAGCGAGCTGAACGTCCTGCTTCGCGATTTTGCAGGGAGACCGACTCCTCTCTATTTTGCGGAGCGAATTTCCGCGGTGACCGGTGGCGAGCTTTGGCTGAAGCGCGAAGATCTACTCCACACGGGAGCACATAAAATCAACAACGCGCTTGGGCAGGCATTGCTTGCTCGCCGGATGGGTAAGCAGCGAATCATCGCCGAAACAGGCGCCGGGCAGCACGGTGTCGCCACCGCAGTTGCCTGCGCTCGACTTGGGCTTGAGTGCGTCGTCTACATGGGAGCCGAAGACATGCGTAGGCAGAGGCCCAATGTTGAACGGATGCGCTTGCTTGGAGCGACGGTTGCCCCTGTCACGTCCGGAACTGGAACCTTGAAGGAGGCGGTTAGCGAAGCAATCCGCGACTGGGTTGGATCGGTTGCTACAAGTCATTACATAATCGGATCTGCCGTTGGTCCGGCTCCCTTCCCAGCGATAGTGCGTGATCTTCAACGAGTTATTTCCGACGAAGCCCGAGCGCAGATGATTGAGCGAACCGGTTCGCTGCCAGAGCGGGTAATTGCCTGCGTTGGCGGTGGCAGTAATGCGATTGGCGGTTTCGCAGCATTCCTCGATGACCCAGATGTTGAGCTAATTGGTGTTGAGGCTGCTGGTGAGGGGCTCGACAGCGGAAGACATGGGGCTCCGCTTACCGCTGGTGGACGGCCAGGAATCCTGCATGGCTCGCTCTCAGCAGTTATGCAGGACGAGGACGGACAGATATCGGAGGCTCACAGCGTCAGTGCTGGGCTTGACTATCCAGGTTCAGGCCCGCAACACGCGTGGCTGAGGGAGTCTGGTCGTGCTAGGTACGAAGCTGTTGTCGACAGAGACGCAATCGCTGCATTCCGCCGAGTAGCTGAGTTGGAGGGAATCATCCCAGCGCTTGAAACAGCACATGCCTTTGCTTGGCATTTCGCAAACCCGGGAGGGACTGATCTTCTGATCCTCTCTGGCCGTGGTGACAAGGATCTCGATGAAGTTCTGGCTCAGGCGTGACTGAGCTAACCGGTGCGGCGAGAATCGCTGCGGCATTCGAAGCAGCAGAGGGCCGTGCTGCATTAATGCCCTACCTGATGGGGTGCTTCCCGGATGCCGCGACATCGGTCGCTGTCGGCCTTGCCTGTGCAAACGCCGGAGCCGACCTGTTGGAGCTAGGAGTTCCCTACAGCGACCCACTTGCAGATGGTCCGGTAATCCACGCAGCAGCCACCGCCGCACTCGAGTCTGGAGCGACACTCGACTCTGTTCTCGATGTTGCCCGCCAGTTGAGCGATCGAATTCCGGTCGTTCTGATGTGTTACGCCAACCTCGTGCATGCGCGTGGTTGGGGCGCGTTCGCAGAGGCGCTTCGTGAGGCTGGTGGTTGCGGGTTGATCTGCCCCGATCTGCCCCTTGAAGAGGCGCCTGAGGCCTTAGAGGCACTTGATGCCCAAGGACTCGCGCTTGTCCCCTTAGTGGCTCCGACTACCCCAGACGAACGTCTGAAGGCGATTGGCGATCGTGCGCGTGGCTTCCTCTACACAGTGTCAGTCGCGGGCACGACCGGCGAGCGAGCCGCTACAGCTGATGGCGTCGGTGACGTCATTGCGCGGGCGAAAGCTTCGACAAGCGTCCCCGTCGCTATTGGGTTCGGGATCTCGACTCCCGAGCAGGCCGCTGCAATGGCCGACGCTGGTGCCGATGGCGTGATCGTTGGCAGCAGACTCGTGCGCGCGGTAGGTGAGTCGGTAGACCCTGTTGCTGAGGTGTCAGAGCTTGTCAGTCAACTCGCGGGCGCACTGCGCTAGGCTTCACTCTATGGGACTTGTTGCCGCCGTTACCGCCGCCGTATCGCTCTGGATCATTCTTTGGTCGACCGGGACCAAGAGTCTTGACGCGTTCCTGCTTACGTTGGTAATCGTGCTCGTTGCGGCGACGCTGCGAGCGCTTCTGCCTAAACTGCCAGGGCGTCAGACGCCTCCTGGCGACTGACGCGCTTACTTCGACTCAGTAGTGCCCTGAGTTGTGGTTGAAGTTGTGGAAGCCGTCGATGCGGCCTTTGCCGGCTTGGCGGCTGGCGGGAATGGAATTGGCTTACCGCAGCGTCCGTTAGCTGCCAAAGCGAGTTGAGCTGAACTCCACTTAACCGGGGTAGCTTTCTGCTTCTCAAGCTTGTACTTCTTAGCGTCTGAGTGAAGATCAGTTGGGTATAGAGCAGGACAGAGATAGGCCAGCTGTAGATCATTTAGCGCAGGGTTTTCCTTAACCAGTTGGACTCTTGCCTGCCTTTGAGCATCGCTTAGCTGCCCGCCCGGCGTTGGGCCGGCGTCGGATCCGCAACCGGCAATTGCAAGCGCTAGAGCGAGCACTGATATGGCTTTGAACAGTTTCATCGCGACGAGCGTACCCTACGGGCGAACGCGGGCAGTCCTAAACTGCTTCGGTGCTCAATAAAGCAGCCGCCCTGACACTCGCAGTTGGCCTCTCTTGCGGCGCCTGTGGACAAGCTGATAATCGTCCGTCTTCGCTCTCGAGCGTCACTATTCGTGTGGCCGCTCCGCTTAGTGGAGCGCAGGCGCCTCTAGGCAGAGACCTTGTAGATGCCGCAAAGCTTGAGTTAAAGCGGATCGGTTCCCGAGTTGGGGGCTTGCAGATTGAACTGCGCACGGTTGACGACAGTGCGCCTGAGTTTTCTCAGAAGGGTCAGGAGACGCCGTCAGGAGCTGAGGTGGTCTCCGAGCAGGCTGACATTGCCGCGAATGATCCGAGCACGATTGCGTGGCTTGGAGACTGGGATTCGAACAGCACTGCGGTCGCTCTCCCGCAGCTCAATCAGTACGGAGTTGTAGCCGTGTCACCTGGGGCTACTGCAACTCCGCTCACAGGTCATGACCTTAGTTTTCCGGGGGCACCAAGTAAGTACTTTCCAGCTGAGGAAACCTTCGGTCGCAGCTTTGCTCGTGTGGTAGCCAATGATGATCAGGTTGCCAAGGCTGCGATTCAGTCACTCAAGAAGCGGGGAATCAGACGGGTGTTCACAGCTGACAGTGGCGATACTGACGGCGGTTCTTTTAGCTCGGCGATTGCAAGGCAGGCCCAGGTCCTAGGAGTAAATCTTGTCGGTCACACAACAGTGACCGGCAATGAAAATGGCTGGCTCGATCTTGTAAATGAGGTGCGAGCTTCTGGGGCTGAGGTTCTAGCGTGGGGGAGTCCGGTTGGAAGCGGTGCTGAAAGCGTCTGGAGTGCAGTGGCTGCGAGCGGCGCTCGGTTTGAGATGTTGGCCGGTCCCGGAATCTTCGGCCCTCAAGTTGCCCAACTCGCCAATGCTGGATCGCGGACGTCGCTCTTCAGCCCGATCCTTCCTGATCATGCATATGGAGAGGATGCGGCGGCTGCTTCCGATCGCTTCACGGCCGCGAGCGGGCGTAAGCCGCTGCCGGGAGCGCTGACAGCAGCCGCATCAATCAAGGTTCTTGCTGAGGCCATAGCGCTGGCTCAGAGGACGCAAGGCCCACAGCTTGGCGGTGACGACTTGCGCGCGGCAGTATCGGCTGCGCTGCACAGATTGCCAGCGGTCCAAACAGTTCTAGGCAGGTTGAGCTTCGATCGGAATGGGGATCCGCGGACGAGGCGGATAGCCGAGTGGACTGTCGACTCTGGAAGACTCGCCTTTGTGAAGGTCACTAATCAGTGATGGGGCGAACGCTCATGCTGGCCGCGGCGCTCGCTGCTGCTCTGATGCTCAACAGCTGTGGTGAATTACCAGGCGGTAAGCGAAGCGTACGAACCTCATCGAAACCACGCCTGACCGTCACCATCTGGTCGAGCCTTCCGCATCGTGGGCCGCAGCGCGGAGCTGCGCGTGCCTACGAGCGCGCCATAAGAGGCGCGCTATACGACTACCGCTACCTGAATCCCGATCTACGGATTCGTTATGTGGCTCTCGACGACTCAAGTGCTCAGGCGCATGGCTGGGACGCGACGGTTGTGGTCGCTAACGCTCGCCGTGCAGCCCGTAACCCCACGACGGTCGGTTATATCGGCGAGCTTGATTCGGGTGCGACAGCGGTAGCGCTGCCACTGCTAAATCAGTTTGGTGTCCTGATGATCACTCCGGCATCAACGATGCGGGGACTAACGCTCGGCGGTACAGGGACGGGGCCAGGGGAACCATTCCAGTACTACCCGTCCGGCAAGCGGACGCTCGTAAGGCTGGTTCCTCAGGACTCTGTTCAAGCGGCATTGCTGGGCCAGCAGTTGGCGGATGATCAATGCCGCGCAGTCGCGATCCTCAATGATGGGACTAGCTACGGGTTGGGGCTTGCTCAGCTTGTCGCGGCCCAAGCACGTGCGCAAGGGACAGATGTGGCATTTGCTCAGACGCTCAAACCTGAGTCCGCCGGCTACAGGCGGTTGGTTCGAGCCCGTCGGGAGCCTTGCGTTGTATACGCGGGGGAGGCCGGAAGATCAGCAACTCGCGTAATTACTGACGTTGCTCGAATTGACGCCTCCGCAAAGCTTTATGGCAGTGACGCGCTGGCCGTGCCGTCATTTGCCAATCACGCTCTCGGTGGGATTGACCCATCGATCGCGAAGCGAATGAGGTTAACCGTTCCGCTTGGCAGTCTTGACCAATACCCAGCGGTTGGCCGCACGATGATGCGCCGAATCGCTGGTTCGCCCTCGGACCTAGTCGCTCCAGCAACTCCATCAGCCTACGCGGCCGCTGAACTGCTCGCTCGCTGTCTAGCAGCTACCAAGCGGATCGGGGCTCGACCCCGCAACCGGGCGGCAATTGTCCGACTGGCGGTTGGCCGCACACATCACAGTGCTTCGCTCGGGACGTATTCAGTTGTTCCTCGTGGCGACACCACAGGTAGGCGATATGGGCTTTATGTGATTCGTGACGGGCGCATAGCCTTAGTTCGGCCGCTCGTAATCCGAGCCCACCCCCGCTCCAAGGCGAGCCGCTGAAAAGGTTTAGCTCGCGAACATCTCCTGCAATGCCAGATCTAGATCCGGGTTCTTCCACCCATAACCAAGTGACTGGGCCTGGCTAGGAATTGCGTTTTGTCCGGTCGTGACGATTTCTGACATCTCGCCGTAGAGCAGTTTGATTGCGAACGCTGGCACAGGAGCGATCGACGGGCGGTGGAGTGCCCTACCGAGTGCTTTGGAGAGCTGCTTATTCGTTACCGGTACAGGTGCTGTCGCATTCAATGGCCCCGACCAGCTGTCGTCTCCATCGATCGCAGCGAGGATCAGGCCGACGATGTCGTCAATGTGAATCCAGGGAACAAACTGCTCTCCACCGGCGACCGGTCCACCGACGCCAGCCTTGAACGGCGGGAGCATCTTCGCGAGCGCTCCACCCTCTGAACTGAGCACAACGCCAGTTCGCAGCAGTACGGTACGGATACCCAGCTCAGTTGCTTCGAGAGCTGACTTTTCCCAGTCGACACATACCTCAGCTAGAAATCCTTCTCCCGGGGCCGCTGTCTCGTCAACAGGCTCGGGACCATGGGCTCCGTAGTAGCCGACTGCTGAACCACTTACAAGCGTCTTCGGCGAAGGATCTGCCTGTCGCAATCCCGCAATCAGGTTTGAAGTTCCCGCCACTCGCGACTCGCGAATTTGGTTCTTAGCATCAGCCGTCCAGCGCTGTGAGACTGGCTCACCCGCGAGGTGGATGACAGCGTCACGGTGAGCTAGAGCCTCAGGGGGAGCCTGTTCAGTGGTGGGGTTCCAGCTGACCGCTTCGACGCTTCCGAGTTTCTCTTGAGCAGCATGAGGATTCCGGGCGAGCACGGTTACTTGATCGCCCCTGCTAAGAAGTTCCTCGACGAGCTGCGTCCCAATTAGCCCGGTCGCTCCGGTGACAGTAATTCTCATGGCGATGTTCCCTTCAGTGTGAGCCCGCCGTTAGACGGAGTGGATGCGTTCTACCTCTGCGGCTGTGAAGCCATGCTCATTGCCAGCGGCGGCATTGCCGGTTTCGCGAGCTTCACGGGCCACTGCGTCTGCTACGGCTGGCGCGACGTCGCGGTTGAATACGGATGGAATTATGTAGCACTCCGCGAGCTCTTCAGGCTTAACAATTGAAGCAATTGCCTCAGCTGCGACGAGCTTCATACCCTCGGTGATGTCGCGGGCGCGAACATCAAGTGCTCCACGGAAGATTCCCGGGAAAGAGAGAACATTATTGATCTGGTTCGGATAGTCGGAGCGTCCAGTAGCCATAACTCTGGCGTAGGGAGCAGCCTCCTCAGGCGAGACCTCTGGATCTGGGTTAGCCATCGCGAATACGATCGGGTCCTTGGCCATTCGGGCAAGAGCTTCGGCGGGCAAGACGCGCGCCCCGGAGAGCCCAATAAACAGGTCGCAGTCGTCAATCACATCGGCAGGAGAACCAGTGCGCTTCTCCGGGTTAGTCGCCTCCGCAAACCAGCGCTTGATTGGTGGCATTGAGCCATCCTCGTAGTCTGAGCGGCTGGTTGAAACGGCTCCCTGTGAGTCACAGCCAATGACATCAGTGATCCCGGCAGCGAGGAGCATCTTGGTTACGGCGATGCCAGCTGCACCAAGGCCCACGACAAGCACCTTCATGGTGCTGAGCTCCTTCTCGATTAGCTTCGCGGCATTCATCAGCGCAGCCAGCACAACGACTGCGGTTCCATGCTGATCATCGTGAAAGACCGGAATGTCAAGTTCGGCGCGCAGCCGGTCCTCGATTTCAAAGCAGCGAGGAGCTGAGATGTCCTCAAGGTTGATACCACCGAAGGATGGGGCAATTGCCTTTACGGCTTGGACGATCTCATCCGGGTCCTTTGTGTCGAGGCAGATAGGGAAGGCATCTACGCCAGCAAATTCTTTGAAGAGCATTGCCTTGCCCTCCATTACCGGCATTGCAGCGCGAGGACCGATATCTCCCATTCCGAGCACGGCAGTTCCATCAGAGACGACAGCAACCGTGTTGCGCTTGATCGTGTAGACGAAGGCGCGGTCTGGATCATCATGGATCGCCTGACATACCCTTGCGACTCCTGGGGTGTAGGCCATCGAAAGGTCATCTCGCGTGCGCACGGCGTGCTTGTTACGAATCTCGATCTTTCCCCCCTGATGCATCTGGAAGGTTCGATCTGTCGTCTCAACTACGCGTACTCCATCAACCTGCTCAATTGCCGATGTGATCCGGTCCCAGTGAGCGCGGTCCTCTGCGGCCACGCTGATGTCCCGGATTGTGATCTCACCGGTTACATCGACGAGGTCAACAGCTCCAATTGTTCCGCCAGCAGAACCAATAGCTGTCGTTACCTTTCCCAAGGTGCCGGGCTGGTGCGGTAATTCGACGCGGATCGTGAGTGTATATTGGGCGCTTGTGGAGGCCATTGTTGCCTTAGGAGGTTGGATTTCTATAGCGGCACCAGGTCGGCCCGCCAGTAGTTATTGATAATACGGCCCTTCTTAGATTTCGGCTTAGGCGGCGCACGGCCGCGCCCGTCGGTAGCTTCTCTCCCGTGGCGACGACGAGTGATCAACTTGTATTGATTGATGGAAGT
>Ga0194043_1000765_pt1 | contig 18036 bp, 17 predicted proteins | sample JunL4415m_MetaG_FD_161274 | JGI IMG/M metagenome (GOLD analysis project Ga0194043, IMG submission 161274) | Anoxic zone freshwater microbial communities from boreal shield lake in IISD Experimental Lakes Area, Ontario, Canada - Jun2016-L442-15m | ecosystem: Environmental > Aquatic > Freshwater >...
TGGTTATAGTAGGCGTCGTAGTAACCGGCCGACAGCGCGTAGGTACCGATCATGATGCGGCGCTTGACTTCTGGACCAAAGCCGGCCGCCCGCGTCAGTGCCATCACCTCTTCGGCGCTGTGGCTGCCGTCATCACCGACCCGCAATCCGTACCGCATGGCGTCGAATCGGGCCAGGTTGCTCGATACCTCCGAGGGCAGGATCAGGTAGTACGCCGACAGCGAGTAGTCCAGGTGCGGGCAGTCGACCTCACTGATGTCCGCGCCGAGGGCGGTGAGTTGCTCGACGGCGGCGGTGAAGGACGCCAGGACGCCCGGCTGATAGCCCTCCCCGCTGCGCAACTGTTTCACCACCCCGATCCGCACACCCGTGAGGTCTTGCGTGGCGCCTTCCCGGGCCGCAGCCACCACCTCCGGACGCGCCGCGAACAACGACGTCGAGTCGCGCGGGTCGTATCCGGCGATCACCTCGTGCAGCAGTGCGGTGTCGAGCACCGTGCGCGCACACGGGCCACCCTGATCCAGCGATGACGCGCAGGCAACCAGGCCGTAGCGGGACACGGTTCCGTAGGTGGGCTTCACCCCAACCGTCGCGGTCAGTGCGGCGGGTTGGCGGATCGAGCCACCGGTATCGGAGCCGATGGCCAGCGGAGCCTGAAACGATGCGAGTGCGGCCGCGCTGCCGCCGCCGGAGCCACCGGGAACACGGTCGGTATCCCACGGGTTGCGGGTCGGGCCGAAGGCGGAGTTCTCCGTCGACGAACCCATCGCGAACTCGTCCATATTGGTCTTGCCGAGGATCGGTATGCCGGCGGCGCGGATGCGTGCGGTGACCGTCGCGTCGTACGGCGACACCCAGCCTTCGAGGATCTTGGATCCACAGGTGGTCGGCATGTCGGTGGTCGTGAAGACGTCCTTGAGCGCCAACGGAACCCCGGTCAGCGGTGAGGGCAGCACCTCCCCGGCAGCGACGGCGGCATCGACGCCAGCGGCGGTGGCCAGCGCCTGATCGGCAGCCACATGGAGGAAGGCGTGGTATCGCTCGTCGGTGGCGGCGATCTGATCCAGGCAGGCCTGGGTGAGCTCGACCGAGCTCAGCTCCTTGGCGGCGATCTTCGCGCCCAGGGTCGCGGCGTCGAGACGGACGATATCTGTACTCACGTCTCCTCCCCCAGGATCTGCGGCACCGCGAAGCGCTCATCGACCACCGACGGGGCTTCGGCCAGCGCCTCGGCCTGGGTCAGGCTGATCGCCACCACATCCGCTCGGGTGACGTTGACGTCCGCTTTCCCCTTGACCGGGTTCTCGGTGGCGCTGACACCAGTGACATCCACAGCCTGGATCTGGCTGACATAGCCCAGGATCGCGTCGATCTGGCCGGCGAAGTTGTCGAGTTCGGAGTCGGTCAGGGCGAGGCGGGCCAGCTTGGCCAGCCGGGCTACCTCATCGCGGGAGATCGTGGACACGGTGAGTTAGCCTAGCTGCGCATTCGCCGCCGAAATGCCGACCCCCGCCACCTGTGCAAGGGTTGGGCGCGTGCCGTCCTATCTCCTGCGGGTTCAGCTCGATGACCGCCCCGGCAGCCTGGGGTCGCTCGCCGTGGCGCTCGGGTCGGTGGGGGCGGACATTCTGTCGCTGGACGTCGTCGAGCGCGGTTCGGGCTACGCGGTCGACGATCTCGTGATCGATCTGCCGACCGGGGCGATGCCGGACATGCTGCTCACCGCCGCCGAGGCGCTCAACGGCGTACGGGTGGAAGCCATCCGGCCGCACACCGGCCTTCTTGAGGCGCACCGCGAGCTCGAACTCATCGACCGGGTCGCTACGGCCGGCGACCGCCTGGAAAAACTGCAGGTGCTCGTCGACGAGGCACCGCGCGTGCTGCGGGTCGGCTGGTGCACCGTGGTGGGCTGCGTCGACAACAACCCGCGACGGATCGCTGGCAGCCACGGAGCCCCGCAGACCCAGACCGCCGCCACGCCGTGGATGCCACTGAGCCAGGCCGCCGCGCTGGATGCCACCGAGGAGTGGGTGCCGCAACTGTGGCGCGCCGTGGACACCACGTTGGCCGCCGCACCGCTGGGCGAACCGACCACCGCGCTGCTCCTGGGCCGACCGGGTGGTCCGCACTTCCGTCCGTCGGAGGTGGCCAGGCTCGGCTATCTTGCCGGGATCATTGCCAGCATCCTGCGTTAAGCGGACGGGCCATCCGCGAGCAGCGACCGGAATCCGTCCTCGTCGAGGATCGGGACACCCAGTTCGACGGCCCTGTCATATTTCGAACCGGGTGCATCCCCGGCAACCACGAATGAGGTCTTCTTCGATACCGACCCGGCCGCCTTGCCGCCGCGAATGATGATGGCCTCCTTGGCCTCATCGCGGGAGAACCCGGTCAGCGAGCCGGTGACCACGATGGTCAGACCGGCCAACGTCGGGGTGATATTTGCATCGCGCTCGTCGGCCATCCGCACACCAGCCGCGCGCCACTTGTCGACGATCGCGCGGTGCCAATCCACGTCGAACCACTCGCGCAGCGCGGCGGCGATGGTGGGCCCGACGCCTTCGACAGCAGCCAATTGCTCCTCATCCGCGGCCATGATCGCATCCAGGCTGCCCATCGCCGTCGCCAGCGCACGCGCCGCCGTCGGGCCGACATGGCGAATGGACAGCGCCACCAGGATTCGCCACAGCGGCCGATCCTTCGCCTGCTGCAGATTTGCGAGTAGCCGTGCACCGTTGGCTGAGAGGACACCCTTGTTGGTCGTGAAGAATTCGCAGCGCAGCAGGTCGTCAGCGGTGAGGGTGAACAGGTCGCCTTCGTCGGAGATGATTAGCGCATCCAACAGCGCGCCGGCCGCCTCATAACCGAGGCCCTCGATGTCGAGTCCGCCACGGCCGGCGAGGTGAAACACCCTCTCCCGCAACTGAGCCGGGCAGGATCGGGAGTTGGGGCACCTAATGTCGACGTCGCCCTCCTTGGCCGGGGCGAGTAGCGTCCCGCACTCCGGGCAGTGGGTGGGCATGACGAATTCGCGCTCGGTTCCGTCGCGCAGGTCGACGACCGGGCCGAGCACCTCGGGGATCACATCACCGGCCTTGCGGATCATTACCGTGTCACCGATCAGTACGCCCTTGCGTCTGACCTCGGAGGCGTTATGCAGTGTTGCCATCCCGACGGTGGACCCGGCGATGCGCACCGGGGTCATGAAGGCGAACGGTGTTACCCGGCCGGTGCGGCCGACATTGACCCTGATGTCGAGCAGTCGGGTCTGGGCCTCCTCCGGCGGGTACTTGTACGCCACCGCCCACCGCGGGGCGCGACTGGTGGCCCCGAGTCGGCGTTGTTGGGCGAAGTCGTCGACCTTGACCACCACGCCGTCGATCTCGTGCTCGATCTGATGCCGACGCTGACCCCAGTACTCGATGCGCTCTCCCACCGCGGCCAGGCCTGCCACCCGGGTGGTGTGTTCGGAGACCGGCAAGCCCCAGGCCTTCAGCGCCAGAAAGGTGTCGTGCAGTGTCTCGGGCGCAAAGCCTTCCGTGTAGCCCAGACCGTGGCAGATCATCCGAAGCGGGCGCCGCGCGGTGACGGCCGGATTCTTCTGTCGCAGTGATCCTGCCGCGCTGTTGCGGGGATTGGCGAACGGCGCCTTGCCGTCCTCGACCAGGCTGGCATTCAGGCTGGCGAAGTCTGCGACCATAAAGAAGACCTCGCCGCGGACTTCGAGGACCTCGGGGATCGGGAATTCCTTTGCCGCGGTGAGTGTCTGGGGTATATCGTCGATGGTGCGGGCATTGAGCGTGACGTCCTCGCCTACGCGTCCGTCACCGCGGGTCGCGGCGCGTTCCAGTCGGCCGTCGCGGTAAACCAGAGCGATTGCCACCCCGTCGACCTTCAGCTCGCAGAGATAGTTCGGATCCGGCCCGAGTTCGGCTTCCACCCGGGCTGACCACGCCGCCAACTCGTCTGCGTCGAATACGTCATCCAGGCTGAGCATGCGTTCCAGATGTTCAGCCGGGGTGAACTCGGTGGCGAAGCCGGCCCCGCCGACCAGTTGGGTGGGCGAGTCCGCCACCCGAAGTTCCGGGTAGCGCTCCTCGAGTGTGACGAGTTCGTTGTACAGGGTGTCGAACTCGGCGTCAGAGACAATCGGTGCATCCTTGATGTAGTACCGGAACTGATGCTCGCGCACCTCGTCGGACAATTCCTGCCAATGCCGGCGGATATCGGGATCGATCGGATCGATTTCCGGATCGTCGGGAGCCACTCTGGCAGGCTAGCCCACGGCGCCGACGCATCCGTGCCGCAATTCGGTCTCGAACAGCTTTCACAGAACCCGTGAGAGGGTAGACACATGGGAAAGGGCCGCCTTGAGGCCTTCAGCGATGGCGTACTCGCGGTCGCAATCACACTGCTGGCCTTCAACCTTCACGCCGGAGTCCGATCGAAGGTCCCACTGGCAACCCAGATCCGGGAACAATGGCCGTCGTTCGCGGCCTACGTACTCAGTTTCTTCATCATTGGAGTGATCTGGCTCAACCACCACTACCTGCTCTCGCTCACCAATACCGTTGACCGGCGACTGATGCTCTACAACCTGCTTCTGCTTTTGTTCGTCGCCGCCATCCCGTACGCGACCGCAACCTACGCCGACTATGTACTGCTCAGTGGTGCCGATGCGCACACCGCGGTGCTGGTCTATACGTTCATCATGGAGGGCATGGCAATCAGCCGATTTCTGATCTGCTACCACATTTTTTCCTCCGGCCTGAATCGCTCGTCGGTACCTGAGCAGGAAGTACGGCGGCTTTTTCGGCGCTACGGCCTCGCAACCGTCGCATTCCCGGTGATCGCTGCCGTCGCGATCGCGATCGACGTACGTCTGGTCCTGGTGCTCAACGCCCTGCTTCTCATGTACTACCTCGGGCCCGGCCTGCGGCCAATCGAGACCGACCGGGGGACGTGACGGCGCACCGATACCTTTAGCGCTAACCGGTGGCCCGGTCGAGCCACCACACCACCACCATGTGTGGCACGGTGAGGGCCAGCAGCAAGCGCAGGATCTCGGCCACGACCACCGTCGGATCTGATGCCGTCACCGTGATCCAACCGAGGGCCAGCACCGTTGTCAGTGCGGCAACCGAGGGCAGTGCGGCGAGTCGGATCAACCGCAGGACTGCTGCGCGATTTCGACCCGAACTCACCAGCGCCGCGCAATCCGGTTCGACGGTCAGCATGCGCGCGCAATGCCGTAGTGCGTGCCAGCCACCGAACCACGCGGCAAATGCGACCAACGGTGGGGCGAGCATGCCCAATGCGCCGACAAGCACGATATCGAGTGCGACTCGGAGGTGACCGGACCAGACCGCGGCGATGACCGCGACGACGGCGGCGGCCAACCACATCCCGGCCAGCGTCATCTCCAGCGGTTGCCCGCTGATCAACGGCGCCAGACCCGGCGAGATGGCGGCGGCTACGCCGGTCAGTTGGTCGCCGGAACGTGCCAGCGGCAGAACCAGCGCCCCACAGCCGGCCACTGCGACTGCGATCGCAATCAATCTCCCAGGCTGCCAGCCGGTCAGCTGGCGGCAGACCTCGAGTTCACCGAGCCCGAAGTGCACCGCACTCAGTGCAACCACCACGATCAGCGCGGGCAGCCCGCCCCACTCCAACAGCGCCCACGCCGCGGCCGCCATCGCGGCGTAAGCCGCAGCGATGCCCACCATGGATCGGCCGCCGGATAGGCGCGCGGCCATCACGTGGTCGGCTGCACCGTGCGGTACGCCGGCCAGGAATCCCAGCCCGGCGACGACCAGTGCGACCGGACCGGTGATCGCGGGCAGCCCGGCGAAATGCGCACCCGCCAGCACGACAGTGCCGAACATCAGCCATCGCGACCAGGCAGCGGCAACCCCAAGTGGTCCCACCGGAGAGCGCCAGCGTGGTTCGACCGCACTCGGTACCAACACCGGGATCGGCGCCGTTGGCCAACCGGAAGCGAAATCTGCGGCGCCCGACATGTCGGCATCGTAACGCCACACCGGCGGAATCAGAGCTCGACGCGGTCCAGACTTCGCCTACACCGACTCCGGCTCGCTGGCCATCACCTCGGCGACGCGCTGCGCGAGCCCGATCGCTGAACGTGCCCATGCTTCAGAGGCGCCGGCCAGCCCGCAGGCCGGGCTGATTCCTATCCGGTCGCGTAATACCGCGCGTGCAAAGCCGAGCCGATCGGTGACGGCGACGGCGGCCGCAGCCAGTTCTTCGACCGAGGGCGGCCGGGCCGGGGCGAGCGCGGGAACCACGCCCAGCACCACCGTGCGGCCGGAGTCGACGAATTCCCCCAGTCCATCGAGATCATCGGCATTCAGGGCGTCGACGTCCAGCGATACCGCGCTGATTGTGCTGCGCCGCAACGCTTTCCACGGCAGGTGTGCCGCGCAGCTGTGCAGCATCACCTCGCCGCCGACCGCAGCTACGCATTCGTCGAGCAGGCTGATGAATCGGGTCTCGTCGACCGGATGAACGGTGCTCAGCGCGGTCACACCGGTGAGCCGGCCGGCTAGTGCGACCGCGAGCAGTGGCTCGTCGAACTGCACCACGACCGTCGTCGACAGTCGCCGGGCCACCTCGGCGCGGTGCCGCGAGACACCCTCGGCGAGCGACGCTGTCAGATCGCGCACGGCCCCGGCGTCGGTGATCGCCCGGTGGCCGTTGGCCAGTTCCAGTTGGGCGGCGAGCGTAATGGGCCCGGGTGCCTGCACTTTCACCACACAATCGCCACCCCCGGCCTTCTCCCAGGCCTCTTCGAGTGCGTCGATGTCTTCATCGAGCAGGCTGCGCGCTCGCCGCATCACCGCGCCGGGGCGCGCCGCGATCCGGTAGCCCCGGGTGACGGTGTCGATGGCGATGTCGACCAGGAGCCCCCCGGCCCGGCCGATCAGGTCAGCGCCCACACCACGATCGGGAAGTTCCACCAGATGCGGCAGGCGGTGCAGTTCGCCGATGACGATCTCGGCGGCCTCCCGCGGCGTCGACCCGGGCCAGGAGCCCACTCCGGTCGCTGCCGCGAAAACACTCACCGAGGCGTCGTGACGAGAGTGGCACTGCCGATGACTTCATCACCGAACGGGTCGGGCCGATACAGCACCATGGTTTGGCCGGGCGCCACCCCGCGTAACGGCTCACGCAATGTCACCTGCAACCGGTCCTCGGCCAATTCGGCGATCGCACCCACCACGCCCCCGTGTGCGCGCACCTGGACCTCGCAGTCGACCAATCCGACGGGTTCGACACCGGAGGTGAACACCGGCCGCACACCGGTCAGCGACCACACGTCGAGGTCACTGGCCGCACCGACGCGGACCGTGCCCGATTCGGCGTCGATGGCGGTGACGTAGCGAGGCTGACCATCAGGACCGGGCCCGGCGATGCCGAGGCCCTTACGCTGGCCCACGGTGAAGCCGTGCACACCGTCGTGCTGTGCCAGCACGGTGCCGCCGGCATCGACCACCGAGCCGGACCTGACGCCGATACGCGCACCCAGAAAGGCCTGGGTATCCCCGGAGGGAATGAAGCAGATGTCGTGGCTGTCGGGCTTGTCCGCCACCGCCAGTCCACGGCGGGCGGCCTCCGCCCGGATCTCCGGCTTGGGGGTGTCCCCCACCGGGAATGTGGCGTGCCGCAACTGTTCTGCGGTCAGCACCGCGAGCACATAGGACTGGTCTTTGTCCGCGTCGACGGCGCGGCGTAACCGGGCCTGCGACAGCCGGGCATAGTGGCCGGTCGCCACGGCGTCGAAGCCCAGCGCCAGCGCCTTGGCGGACAGCGCGGAGAACTTGATCCGCTCGTTGCAGCGCACACACGGATTCGGGGTCTCACCGCGGGCATAGGAGTCGACGAAATCCTCGATCACATCGTGTTCGAAGCGGTCGGCAAAATCCCACACATAGAAGGGGATTCCGAGGATGTCGGCGACGCGACGTGCGTCGGCGGCGTCCTCCTTGGAGCAGCAGCCGCGCGAACCGGTCCGCAGCGTGCCGGGTGCCTGCGACAGCGCCAAGTGCACACCCACCACATCGTGACCGGCGTCGACCATGCGGGCAGCCGCCACCGAGGAGTCGACGCCGCCACTCATCGCGGCCAGCACCCTCATCGCGACACGCCCACCGGAGAACTCGCCAGCGCAGCCTGCCGCGCCCGCGTCACCGCGGCGGGCAGCACCCGCAGCGCAGCATCGACGTCGGTCTCGGTGCTGTTGTGTCCCAATGACAGTCGCAACGATCCGCGCGCCCGTGCGGCGCCGGCACCCATGGCGAGCAGGACGTGCGACGGCTGCGCCACACCTGCCGTGCAGGCCGAACCGGTCGAACATTCGATTCCATTGGCATCCAGCAGCATCAGCAGCGAATCGCCCTCGCACCCGTCGAAGGTGAAGTGGGTGTTACCCGGTAGCCGTTGCGCGCCCGGAGCGCCATTGAGATGCGCACCGTCGATCGAGTCCAGCACGCCGTCGATCAGCCGATCCCGCAGGGTGCGCAGTCGGGCAGCGGTGGTCTCCAGCGACCCGACGGCGATATCCGCTGCCACTGCCATCGCGACAGCACCGGCGACATCGACTGTGCCGGAACGGACATCGCGCTCCTGGCCGCCCCCGTGCAGCAGTGGCATGCAGTCGACGTCGCGGCGCAGCAGCAGAGCGCCCACTCCCGTGGGGCCGCCGAACTTATGCGCGGTGATGCTCATCGCCGACAGCCCGACAGAGGTGAAGTCGAGGGGAAGCTGACCGACCGCCTGCACGGCATCACTGTGCATCGGCACACCGAATTCGGCTGCCACCGAGGCGAGTTCAGCGATTGGCATTATGGTGCCGACCTCGTTATTGGCCCACATGATCGAGACCAGAGCCACTTCGTGGCCGTACTGCGCCAATGCGTCGCCAAGCGCACCCGGGGTCACCGACCCATCAGCCTCGGTGGGTAGGAACATCACCTCGGCGCCCTCGTGCTCGGCCAGCCACTCGACGGCATCGAGCACCGCGTGATGTTCGACCGCGGTGGTGATGATGCGGCGGCGCACGGAGTCGGCGTCGCGCCGGGCCCAGTAGATGCCCTTGACGGCCAGGTTGTCGCTGTCGGTTCCGCCGGCGGTGAAGATCACCTCCGAGGGGCGTGCGCCCAGGCGGGCGGCGATCGTCTCGCGGGACTCCTCCACCCTGCGGCGCGCGGCGCGGCCGGCGGTGTGCAGCGAGGACGCGTTGCCCGCCATTGCCAGCGCGGCCGTCATCGCCTCGATGGCGGCCGGATGCATCGGGGTGGAAGCAGCGTGGTCGAGATACACCGACCGGGTCTGGCTCATGGCCCGTTCAGGATACCGGCCGGGCCGGGGCCGCCCGGCCGGCCAGCGAGTCCGTCGGTCAGGCGCCGATCGCCAGCTCGGGCAGATGATCGCCGTGCCGGCGGGCGCGAACTTCCCTCTCGCAGCGCGCCGCGAGGTCGCGGCGACTGGATCCGGGCAGTTGCAGGCACCCCACTTCGACGCCGACCACGGTGTGGCGGGCCCGGGTAATCCGGTTCAGCGACGCCCACAGCGAGTCCTCGCCGAGGAATGCGGTCGCGGTCGAGGGGCGGCCGTCACGATGGTGATAACTCAGCCGCAGCGGCTGAACCGGCCGGCCGGTGTCGACAGCCGCCTGAAACATCGCCGGGTGAAACGGCCCGTAGTCAGCTCCGCACCAGGTGGTGCCTTCCGGGAACGCGACGACGGTACGACCGGCACTCAACCGCTGCGCCACCGCATTAACCACGGCGGGCAGCCGACGCAGGCTGGCACGCTCGATCGGAATGACGTTCATCAAACGAACAGCAAGGCCCAAGCCCGGCCAGTCGGCGAGATCAGCCCGGGCGACGAAAGCTCCGGGCAGTACGGCGCCGATCGCAAACACGTCCACCCACGACACGTGATTGCTGACCACCAAAACGCCGGACAGATTGCGAACCGGCCCGCCGGACAACGTGATTCGCACTCCCAGGCTGCGCAGCATCATCCGACAATAGATGCGCTGGAAGCGCCGTCGACCCGGCATCGGTATCGCCAGCAAGGTGAGCGTGGGAAACACCAGCAGCGCCGCTACCAGGCGGCGCACTATCCGAATGCCCTCCAGGACAGGGTGTCCCGGTTCGCCCAGGCCGACACTCACGCAGGACTCACCGCACAGGGCTTTCGGCAACCATGAGTGCGCGACGAAGCCCATCAGCTGTTGACCTCGCCGACGGCCGCTGAAGCCGACCGCAGGCGGTTGAGGTACCGGATATCGGCCTGCCGCTTGTCCAATAGGGCCGGAAAGTCGCCGACACCGAATTCGGGATCATGGGCGGGTTCACCGCAGATCTGCGCGCCCAGTCGCAGATATCCGCGCATCAGTGGCGGCAGGGCCGGCCGGGCCGGGGGTTCGATCTGGTCCAGATCCAAGCCGTCGAGCACGACCGGACGGTAGGGCACGACGGTGTATTCGGCCGGGGCGCCGTGGCGGCTGCGCACGAAGTCACGGACCCCGCGTAACTCGCTGCCCGGCGCACCCGCTCCGTGTGTTGGCACCGAGACGCACCCGATGACGTGGTCATAGCCACACCGATCCAGGTAGGCGAGGATGCCGGACCACATCATCAGCACCACCGCACCGTTGCGGTGATCACCGCGCACCACCGCGCGACCCATTTCCACCATCGACGGTCGAAGTGAGTCAAGTGCGCCGACCTCGAACTCGGTTGCGGTGTAAAGGCCGCCGGCCGCGATCGCACCGGGCGGCGGCAACATCCGGTAGCAGCCGACTACCGCGCCGGTGTCGTCATCGCGCACCAGAATGTGGTCGCAGAACTGGTCAAACCGATCGGCATCCACACCGTTGCCATTGGTGAGGGTGAAACCCGGTTCGGTGGAGAAGACCTCGTACCGCAACCGTTGGGCGGCTTCGATGTCAGCGGAGTCGTTGGTCAGAAGCAACGTGTAACGCGGGCCGGCGGAGCGGCGGGTCTCAGTGTGGTCGGGGGCTATGAGTACAGAGGCAGTGCTCATATGCTGCACGGTTGCCTCGCCGTCTGGCGAAATGCCAACGGCCGGGTGATGTGTCGGTGTACAACGCGTGACGTTTCAACGCAAAAGCCCCCGAAACGCAGTGCGCGTTCGGGGGCTTTTGACGTGCGGAGTCCGGGTTTAACCCTTGCGTGCCTTGACCGCCTCGGCCAACTGCGGTGCGACGCTGAACAGGTCACCGACAATTCCGAAATCGGAGATCTCGAAGATCGGGGCCTCTTCATCCTTGTTGACCGCGACGATGGTCTTCGAGGTCTGCATGCCGGCCCGGTGCTGGATCGCGCCGGAAATGCCAAGGGCCACATACAACTGCGGCGACACGGTCTTCCCGGTCTGGCCCACCTGGAACTGACCCGGGTAGTAACCGGAGTCGACGGCCGCGCGCGAGGCTCCGACGGCGCCGCCCATCGAATCCGCCAACTCCTCGATGACACTGAATTTGTCAGCGCTGCCGACACCGCGTCCGCCGGCGACCACGATGGCGGCCTCGGTGAGTTCGGGGCGATCACCGGCCACCGCCGGCTGACGCGAGACGATCCGGGTGGCATTGGCTGCTGGCGCCGGCACCGCAACGGTGATCAGTTCTCCGGCCGCTGCCACCGGTGCGGGCTCGATCGCGCCCGGCCGCACGGTGATCACCGGCACGTCGGTCTCGGACTTCGCCTCAACGGTGAACGCGCCGCCGAAGATCGAGTGGATCGCGGTGCCATCCGGCTTGATATCAACGACATCACAGAGCAACCCAGAGCCGATCCGGGCGGCAAGCAGCCCGGCGATCTCCTTACCGTCAGCGGTGGCGGGAATCAGTACTGCTGCCGGGCTTGCCGATTCGATCAGCGACTCGAGCACGTCCACGAATGGAGTGATCAGGTAGTTCTCCGCGTCATCGGACTCGGCGACGTAGATCTTCGCGGCGCCGGCCGCTTTGAGATCCTCCACCAGCGGTGCCGCGGTGCCGGGGCCACCGATGACCACCGCGCTCGGCTCGCCCAAAGCGCGTGCGGCGGTGATGAGTTCGGCGGTGACCTTCTTCACAGTGCCTTCAGAGTGCTCGACGAGCACGAGTACATCAGCCATAGCGGTTCTCTAATCTCCTGTCAGGTCTTTGATGTTGAGGGGTGTTAGATAATCTTCTGCGCAACGAGGTACTCGGCGATCTTGGTGCCGCCGTCGCCTTCGTCGCTGACCTTCTCGCCAGCGCTCTTCGCGGGCCGCGGCACCGAGGAAAACACCTTTGATCCGGCGTTTCCGAGGCCAACTTCGTCTGCACTAACCCCAATCTCTTCGAGCGTGAGGGTGCGTACCTGTTTCTTCTTCGCCGCCATGATGCCCTTGAAGGACGGGAACCGAGGCTCGTTGATCTTCTCGTGCACACTGACTACGGCGGGCAACGACGCTTCGAGCCTCTGTTGACCCTCGTCGGTTTCGCGCAAGCCGGTGATTTTGCCGCCCTCCACGGTGAACTCCCGCATATGGGTCAGCTGAGGCAGTCCGAGGTTCTGCGCGACGATGGCAGGCACCGCACCGCCGGTCCCGTCGGTGGCTTGGTTGCCGGTGATCACCAAATCTGCCGGCGGTTCGACCTGACCGATCGCGTTGGCGAGCAACCATGCGGTCTGCACCATGTCCGAACCGGCCGCTCGCTCGTCAAGCACATGCATCGCCTCGTCGGCGCCCATCGACAGCGCCTTCCTGATCGCCTCACTGGCGCGCTCGGGTCCGAGCGTCAGAACAACAACTTTGCCGTCGCGCCCCTCCGCCTCGTCCTTCTCTTTAATCAGCAGCGCCGCTTCCACCGCACGCTCGTTGATCTCGTCCAGCACGGCGTCGGCAGCCTCACGATCGAGGGTGAAGTCGCCGGTGGTGAGCTTGCGCTCCGACCACGTGTCTGGGACCTGTTTGATAAGAACCACGATGTTGGTCATGGCTGGTGTCGTCCTCCTGGCAGGCGTCGAACGGCCGTTGAGCCGCACGTTTTGGTTCACATCCGCTAACCACACCCATGTTACTGGTGAGTAACTTACGGTAGGTTGCACCCACACCATAGCTCGTCAAAGTTGGTGTTCGCGCAGGCCCGTCATTACCGAGGGGTTCGTCGATTCGGGCGCATCGGGTTAGCCTGCCTAGCGATGAACGTGCACTTAACGGACACAGCCGATGGCGGCCTGCCCCTGACCGGCGAGCGGACCGTTCCCGGCCTGGCGGTGGAGAACTACTGGTTTCGCCGCCATGAGGTCGCCTACCTCCGGTGCGTCGATATCTGCGCAGGTCGCGACGTACTCGAGGCGGGCTGCGGGGAGGGCTACGGAGCCGATCTGATCGCGTCGGTGGCGCGGCGGGTGGTGGCCGTCGATTACGACGCCGGCACCGTCGCACATGTGCGCGCCCGCTACCCCCGGGTGGCGGTTGTTGCTGCCAATCTGGCTTCGCTGCCGGTACCCGACGGCTCCGTAGACGTGGTGGTGAACTTCCAGGTCATTGAGCATCTGTGGGATCAACCACAATTCATTACCGAATGCTTACGCGTGTTGCGTCCCGGCGGGCAGCTGCTGATGTCGACGCCCAACCGGATCACCTTCACCCCCGGCAGCGACACCCCGGTCAACCCGTTCCACACCCGCGAACTCAATGCCACCGAGTTGCGCGAACTGCTGACCGACGGCGGATTCCGGATCGATGGCATGTTCGGCGTCTTCCACGGCCCCCGCCTGACCGAGATGGACGCCCGGCACGGCGGATCGATCATCGACGCCCAGATCGCCCGGGTTGTCGCGAACGCGCCGTGGCCCGAGGACCTACTCACCGACGTCGCCGCGGTGGCCGCCGAGGACTTCGATGTTATTGAGGATTGCCACCGCAATATCGACGACAGCCTCGATCTGCTGGCGATCGCGGTGCGCCCGTGAGTAGAGAGTCCGTCCCCGGTCAGTTCAGCCTCGTCCTGCACACTCACCTGCCGTGGCTCGCCCACCACGGCCGCTGGCCGGTGGGCGAGGAGTGGCTGTATCAGTCGTGGGCGGCGTCCTACCTTCCATTGCTGCGCGTGCTGCGGACGTTGGCCGCCGAGGACCGCCGCGGTCTGATCACTTTGGGCCTGACCCCGGTGGTCAGCGCACAGCTAGACGATCCCTACTGCCTCGAGGGCATGCACCACTGGCTGGCCAACTGGCAACTGCGCGCGCTCGAGGCGGCCAATATCCATACCGCGACGGGTGCGGCGCCCGGCACAGCCAGCACGCCGGAGGCATTGCGGCGCTTCGGGATTCGCGAGTACGGCGAAGCTACCGCGGCGTGCGAGGATTTCACCGGCCTATGGCGGCACGGGGCGAGTCCGCTGCTGCGCGAACTGATCGACGTCGGCGCGATCGAGTTGCTCGGCGGACCGTTGGCGCATCCGTTTCAGCCACTGCTCAACCCGCGGCTTCGCGAGTTCGCACTGCGCGAAGGACTTGCCGATGCCGGACAGCGGCTGGGCCACACCCCGAAGGGCATCTGGGCGCCGGAGTGCGCGTACGCCCCCGGCATGGAGCATGACTACGCCGCCGCCGGGGTCGGTCACTTCATGGTCGACGGGCCCTCCCTGCGCGGCGACACCGCGCTGGGCCGCCCGGTCGGGGACACCGATGTGGTGGCCTTCGGCCGGGACCTGCAGGTCTCCTACCGGGTGTGGTCACCGAAATCCGGGTATCCCGGCAATGCCGCCTACCGCGACTTCCACACCTTCGACCATCAGACCGGGCTCAAGCCCGCGCGGGTGACCGGCCGCAGTGTGGACAGCGAAGCCAAGGCACCGTATGACCCGCAGCGTGCCGAGCGAGCGGTCGACGCGCACGTCGCGGATTTCATCGACCTGGTTCGCGACCGACTCATCAGTGAGTCGGAGCGCATTGGCCGGCCCGCGCACGTCGTGGCGGCATTCGACACCGAACTGTTCGGCCACTGGTGGTACGAGGGCCCGCTCTGGCTGGAGCGGCTGCTGCGTGCACTACCTGAGGCCGGAATACAGGTCGGAACGCTTAGCGACGCACGCGCGAACGGATTCGTGGGTGCACCAGTCGATCTGCCACCGAGTTCGTGGGGATCGGGCAAGGACTGGCAGGTGTGGGCCGGACCCAAGGTCGCCGATCTGGTAGCGCTCAACGCCGAGGTTGTTGACACCGCGCTATCGGTCGTCGATAAGGCACTGGCCCAGACCGACTGCGCACCGACGCGCGACCCGGTGGCCGATCAGATCCTGCGCGAGACGCTGCTGACGGTGTCCAGCGACTGGCCGTTCATGGTCAGCAAGGACTCCGCTGCCGACTACGCCCGCTACCGCGCGCACCTGCATGCCCACGCCACCCGGGAGATCGCCGATGCGCTCTCCGCCGGCCACCGCGAGGCCGCTGTGCGATTGGCCGCTAACTGGAACCGCGCCGACGGACTGTTCGGGGCGCTGGACGCCCGACGACTGCCCCGGTGAGCGCATGAAGATCCTCATCCTGTCCTGGGAATACCCGCCGGTGGTCGTCGGCGGCCTCGGTCGGCATGTGCACCATCTGGCCACCGCACTGGCCGCCGACGGTCACGACGTGGTGGTGCTGTCACGTCAGCCGTTCGGCACCGACCCCGCCAGCGACCCGACCAGCGACGGTGTCCATGAGGGCGTTCGGGTGATCGCCGCGGCCCAGGACCCGCACGAGTTCGACTTCGGTACCGACATGATGGCCTGGACGCTGGCCATGGGCCACGCGATGATCCGGGCCGGGCTGCGCCTGCGGGTCGAGGGCTGGCTGCCCGATGTGGTGCACGCCCATGACTGGCTGGTGGCACACCCCGCTATTGCCCTGGCCGAATTCTTCGATGTGCCAATGGTGTCCACCATCCATGCCACCGAGGCCGGCCGACATTCCGGATGGGTCACCGGTCCGATCAGCCGTCAGGTTCATGCGAGCGAGTCTTGGTTGGCGTGCGAGTCCGATGCGCTCATCGCCTGTTCTGCGTCGATGGCCGAGGAGATCTCCGAACTGTTCGGCCCCGGATTGGCCGAGATCAACGTCATCCCGAACGGAATCGACTCCACGCGTTGGCCTTTCGCGCCTCGCAAGCCGCATCCCGGGCCGCCGGAGCTGTTGTACTTCGGCCGCCTGGAGTATGAGAAAGGCGTGCATGAGGCAATCGCGGCCCTTCCGCGCATCCGGAGATCCCATCCAGGAACCACACTGACCATCGCCGGCGACGGCACCCAGCAGGACTGGCTGGTAGAGCTGGCTCGAAAGCACAAGGTGCTCAAAGCAATCCGGTTCGCCGGACGAGCCGAGCACGATGAGCTACTGAAACTTCTTCACCGCGTCGACGCCGCCGTACTGCCCAGCCATTACGAACCGTTCGGCATCGTGGCACTGGAAGCCGCCGCGGCGGGCACTCCCCTGGCGACCTCCACTGTGGGCGGCCTCGGCGAGGCTGTCATCGACGGTGTGACCGGGCTGTCGTTCCCGCCGCGCGACGTCGCCGCACTTGCCGAGGCGGTGCGCGCGGTGCTCGACGACCCCGATGCTGCCCAGCGTCGGGCCGTGGCCGCCCGCAAGCGCCTCACGTCGGACTTCGACTGGCACACCGTCGCACAGCGCACGGCTGGGGTTTACCTGGCGGCCAAGCGTCGGGAACGCGAACCACACCCGCGCCGGCCGATCGTCGAGCACCCCCTGCTCGAGCGCTAAAGCACAGCCGCGAACACCAGTGCAGCCGCGAGCACAACCTCGACCAGGAAGTAGAACCAATTGGGGTAGAACGCCGTTCGTTCGTCGACGATCGCGGAAATCAGCCTCCCGACCGCCATGCCAGCCAGTGCGACCGCCACGGTGATCAGGATTGCGTCGCTGGCCGAGGGATGCAGGGCGGCGTACCCCAGCACGCCGGCTATGGCCAGACCGAACCCGCCGTAGACGGCTCGCACCTCGGCCCGGGATTCCGGCCGAGACAGGCTGATGCCGAACGGACGGATCAGTGCCGCCGGCGCGGCCAACGCATACAGACCCATACCGAGGAAGAACACCGCAACCACACTGATCAATGCGATGGCCACGTCAACCTCCTTAGCGGGCGGCCTTCTTGCGCTCGATGTCCGCCAGCGCCGCGGCCAGTTCGGCGCGCTGCGCCACCGAGGCGTCCCACGCCACCCTGCGGTTCTTGACCACCTTCGCCGGCGAACCGACGGCGATCGAATAGTCCGGGATGTCGCCCTTCACAACGGCGTGCGCACCGAGCACGCAACCGCGGCCGATGGTGGTGCCGCGCAGGATGGTCACCTTGGTGGCGATCCAGGTGTCCGGGCCGATCCGGACCGGGGTCTTGGCGATGCCCTGATCCTTGATCGGCAGCTCGATGTTGTCCATCTTGTGGTCGAAGTCGCAGACGTAGCACCAGTCGGCCATCAGCGCCGAGTCGCCGAACTCGATGTCGATATAGCAGTTGATGACGTTGTCGCGGCCGAACACGACCTTGTCACCGAGCCGCAGTGAACCCTCATGGGCACGGATGGTGTTCTTGTCACCGATGTGCACCCATCGGCCGATCTCCAACTGCGCAAGTTCAGGTGTCGCGTGGATCTCGACATTCTTTCCGAGGAACACCATGCCGCGGGTGATGATGTGCGGGTTGGCCAGCTTGAACTTCAGCAGCCGGAAATAGCGCACCAGGTACCACGGCGTGTAGGCACGGTTGGCCATCACCCACTTCAGCGATGCCGCGGTGAGGAACCTGGCCTGACGCGGATCGCGTAGCCGGGAACCCCGCCAGCGCTTGTGAATCGGGGCTCCCCACATGCTCGTCATGGGCAGTGAGCCTATCCGAGGCAGCCATGGTGCTCCGATAGTCTCGCCAGTACGACCTGCCCGACGACGGAAGAGGACACCGGTGCTGCGACGAGTGCTGGCCTTGGCGTCGACGGCACTGATCGCGACTGGA
>Ga0194043_1000770_pt1 | contig 17971 bp, 16 predicted proteins | sample JunL4415m_MetaG_FD_161274 | JGI IMG/M metagenome (GOLD analysis project Ga0194043, IMG submission 161274) | Anoxic zone freshwater microbial communities from boreal shield lake in IISD Experimental Lakes Area, Ontario, Canada - Jun2016-L442-15m | ecosystem: Environmental > Aquatic > Freshwater >...
TTTCCTCCGGATACAAGTTAATCCCCCAGAGATTGTCCTGCTTCGATCCATTCTCAAGTAATTGCATTTCTTCATCGGCGTGCATCTCCGCATCCACAAACATAATTTCCTGCTCAATATCCAGCACAGCTTTCACCAAACCTCCGAACATTTTCTGAGAATAATCCGAAAGTTGCGCGCGCGTGACTGGTTGTTTTTGGGTAACGAGTTGCATAGAAATAAAAACTAAAAGGTCATTTACTCTCTTTAACATACAACCAAAACCCCCTTCCGTCAAAGAAAGACATCACAAAACCCTCTGATACCATCCGGCATCAGAGGGTTTTATTGGAGCAAGGCTCACTCTTGTTTACGGAGCCACCTCACGCCAAGTGGAATCGCACTTCTTCGTACCCGGCTCGTTACAAGTGGTATTACATCTAGTTCCGGTGGCAGTTCTTCCTTCACAGACATTGCTCGGACCCTCCCCCGGAGAGAAAGTGCAGGGTTGGTTACAAATGATATTGTAAGTGACTGTTTTCTTCTCTGCTGATTTGGCAGCAGTCACCGTGATGCCCGTTACTCCCAAACCACCGCTTGAAGTGACGGTCGTACTCAGAGCGTTGAGTGGATTCATAGTAAGACGACTCCCTGGGTCATTTGCCTTTGTCCAATTGATTTCTGGTGGGAGAGCCATGTTGGCTTTGTCACAAGTAGTTGAGTCATTCCAGCAAGCGGTCAGTGTTTCTGATTGATTCCCAATCAGGGATCTCGTTGTGTTGGATACTGGTGTCCCGTCTATGCAACCCCCCAGGCAGATCTTGAGGGTTGGCTGATTGCCTCGTGAGGCGGTACAACCGATAGCAGAAGTACCTCCACTGATACCGTAGCAATTCCAGGTCGTCGAGGCTCCTTGTGCAGGAAAAACAGAGGCTGGTGGATTGAGAAAACCAGAGGAGCATTGTGTGTATGCGCCATAACTCGTTTCATTGTAAGCGAATAGGTGTAAATTGGCAGTACCACAGGCACCATTAGGTTGGATCACGGTTACTTTGAGTTGTACTGGGGCAGACCAAACGCCATGTGAATCATAGGCGTAGGCGGTGATGGTTTTTACTCCGGCGGTTGACCAACTATGCGCAGGGTAGGCATAGGCTCCACTACCAACCCATCCGGTAACCCAACCAGCTTGTCCGTCTCCCCAGCTGACATAGTAGCGGAGGTTATCGCCATCAGGGTCAGTGCCTCGCATTCCATAGCCAGTGTTGGTGTTGATATTGGTTGATTTTGGTCCCCAAAAGGTGACGGCAGGAGCGCGATTAGATTGGAGAATGGTAATGGTAGTGGATCCCCAACCGGCAGATTGCCAACCTTTATCGTCGCGAGTGAGCGCTTTGACGGTATAGGTACCGGGAGTGTTCCAGGTACGGGTAGTGGTTTTGGTGGTACCGGAAGCGACATATGTCCCCCACGTAGGCACCCACTGGTCGACCGTGGCGTTATTGTCCCAATCAATACCATATATGATATTGTCATTGTTGGGATCGGTACCGACAACAGAGAACTTTTGGGGGCTCCCGGTGAGATGATTGTTCCCGGCGACCTGTTTGATGGTGGGATTATTGGGAGGGTTGTTGCACGACTTGGTTCCCCACGCGGTTCGGGATTGCCCGCAAGTATTCGTCTGGGTAAATGAGGTGCCGGTGCAGACCGTGCTTGGATCGGGAGTGAAGGCAGTATCGCAAACGGTGATGCTCATGGAGGACCAACCTTCACCGAAAACAAACGGGTTACCATTTTGATCAATACTTACAGCGTATCCGTAAGTATTGATCGTATGGGTACCGGGACTTGCAGGCGCCGTAAGAGAGCTGCCATTGCAGGTATTGTAGTTCCCGAAACCATAACAAATATGCATAGGGTCCGAATTGCCGCAACCCTCCCAATAACTACTCGTACTCATCGCTATACCCTCACTCGGAAAATATGTATCCTTATTCGTACTTGCACTATAGTGTGCGCACCAATAACCCCCATAACATGATGTCCAACTCGTCGAAGCCGCCTCCACTCGTTGCATCCCCATCCCGGCCACCATTCCTAGACCGAGGAGCATAAAAGCAATCATGCGCATGCCCCGATTCATCCTCCGTCGTCGTACGATGACACTACCGACAACCACTACCACGAGCGCCAAAGTCGTGATGAGGGCGCCGAGGAAACGGTTATCCTCATTCCCAGTTTCATCCGTTTGTTGCTTCGATGAGAGTGTCGAATCGATCAATTCTTTTTGATCAGCGGAAAAGACATAGGTATCAAGAGTCTTATTGCCTTCTTTTACTTTGAGAAGTACTACTGGATTCTGACAATCACTCGTAATCGGGAAAGAAATGGTTTTCGAATCCGGTTGCAAATCCATGGTCTGAACGGTGCCGCAGGATTGTCCTTGAGACAGGATTTCAGCAGAAAGACTTGGTTTGGTCAGCGTACTGCCATGTCCAATGGTTCTTGTCGATGGGAAGTTGTCCACTGGTCCGGTCCAGGAAAAATCAATGGTGCTCTTCTCGCCCTTTGTGTATGTCGTTTTATCGAGAGTTGCTGTCTGAATAGTCGCGCTTTGGCCACGCACCACAAAATGAGCGGAAACGGTATTCGAAAATGGCGCATCAACATCTTGATTGTTGAGTGTCACGGTGACATCGTAGGCCTGCGGGTCTTGCGGTACCGGTACAGTGAGTGTAGTTGTTTTGCTTTCTTTGGCGGCCAGAGTGAAATTTTGTTGTGTGTCAGTCAGCGTACCCAGGGTGGATCCGTACACAGAACGCCGATGGGTCGTCAATACAGGTGTAACCGCTGCGTCCGCATTGGAAAGATTGGTCAGCGTACACACAAGCTCGAGTGCTTCCGTCGCATCAAGCGGAACACCCTGGGTGAGGGTATATTTCTCAGTACCTGAAGCTACACGCAGATTACAGGTGGTTGCATCGATCAGAACGCCGACATTTTTCGGGAGGATGGTCACCATTCCGGCGGGAGTAGCGGTGATGAATTTTCCGGAGGTGGAATACAATTCGATAGTAACAGAAAAGTCGCCCGAGAGAGCGGCCGGATACCAATAGGAGAGCTTAAACGGGACACGGGCTTTCGCTTCCACGGTGGGGATGAGCTCTGCGGAAATCATTCGATCAACGACGGTGTTTTTTTGTTTGAGAACAATACCGATTCGCCCATTGGGAAAGATTTTCTCTCCCCCGATGAGGGTCATACCGACATCGAAACCGTTTTCATCCTGACGAAAAATCTGGGTATCGGCAATAGAGGCTTCCAGTATGACTTTCGGAGATTCGGTCTTGGGTGGTTCCTGCGGTATCCCTGTCGAAGTGGCAGGAGGCGGCGTACCGACAGGTGTTTGTGCCATCGCGCTCTGGAAGGAACAGAGACTCAACACCACTGCCATGAGCCCTAAGAATGAGTTTCGCAACATACGACAAGTCACTTTAATTTTTTTATATTGATTTAACTTTAGTATAGCATACAACGAAAACTCAAAAAAATGTCGAGAGAACCGTCAGAAGAAAAACCAGACGCCCGAGGTGCCTGGTTTCTCCTCTGTATTCACACAGTCCTTCTATTCATCTTCCGGAAGAAAAAACTGAGCAATCCAACGATAAGAAACAATCCCACGACAATCCCGACGACCCGAGTAGTAGAGATATTGGCGAGGTTTTCTTCGGCGGTGTTTATTGAAAGTGAGTCTACAGGAACTACTTGTTCTTCGGCGGATTCTTCAATAGGTTGTGCCGTGGGGCTTTCCGGTATGGCAACGGCTGAATTCTCAGGCGTTTTTGGCACCTTTATTTCTGCATTCGGATCCACTGGTATCTTTTCTGTCGGAGCGGCAGGTGTGGTGGCGGCAATTTTTTGCTGTTCCTCCGGAGTAAGCACCTCTGCCCTAACGAATGAGGAAGACCCCAAAATCAAAACAAACACCAAGAAAAAAAATGTTGTGACTCGCGAAAAAAATGTACTCATAACTTTTATATAAATTATTCTCTATTAATTATAATCCAACAATTTAATTGTACCACACTAAATTAATTCCACAATCAATATTATATTTTCGGCTTCGCTTTTGATCTCCTTTCTAATTAGAGGCGGATCTAAAGCTGCTACTAGCTCAATTTTTCACGCAACATTTCCAACACTACTTGCGGGTTGGCCTTGCCCTTCGTTGCCGACATTACTTGTCCCATCAGGAATTGGAGGGCGTTTTCTTTGCCGGCTTTGTAATCATCCACTGATTTCTGGTTTTTCTCCAACACTTGCGCGATCACAGAATCCAATTCACCGACATCGGAGAGCTGTACCAAATCCAATCGTTCGATGATATGCGACGGGTCGGTATCACCGCCCTCATACATCGTCTCCAGCACCATCTGTGCCGCACTCGAATTGATCGTCCCGTCCGCCACGATCGCCACGAACTCTGCGAAATTCTCGGCCGTAATCGCGATGTCAGCGATGGTCTCGTTCGCTTTGCTCAAATGCTTGCGCAATTCCGTCAGGAGATAATTCACCGCGAGCTTCCCCGCCTTCTTGATGTCCGCTTTCATTTCACCCGATTTCAATTTGTCCACCAACTCGCTCATTACTTCTTCGAAATATTCCGCAAAGGCTTTATCATCCACCAAAATCGCCGCCTCGTCCACCGTCACGCCGTACTCCTTCACGAACCGTTTCTCCTTCGCCTGTGGGAGCTCAGGCAGATGCCGCCGCAAATTCTCCACATATTCCTCAGAAAAACTCATCGGGGGAATATCCGGCTCAGGGAAATACCGATAATCGTGCGCTGATTCCTTCTTGCGTTGCGAAACCGTTATGCCTCGCACATCATCCCAGCCACGCGTCTCCTGAATGAGCTGTTCACCCGCTTCGAGCGCCGCTGTCTGTCGTTTGATCTCATAGTCCGCCGCATGTTCCACGGAGCGAAATGAATTGATATTCTTCACCTCCACCTTCGTACCGCTCAACCGATCCGCGCCCTCGGGATAGAGCGAGATATTCACTTCGCAGCGCATCTGTCCTTTCTCCATATCGGCGTCCGACACATCGAGCGCCCGCAACACCTGTCGCAACCGCTGACAAAACGCCCGTGCTTCCTTGCCACTCGTGATATCCGGCTCGGTCACGAGTTCCATCAACGGCACCGACGAACGATTGTAATCCACGAGCGTATGATCCGCACCGGCTGGGTGGTTGAGCTTGCCTGTATCCTCCTCCAAATGAATTCTCGTGATGTGCACTGGCTTGCCATCCAAAGCGACTAACGCGCCCGCTTCGCAAAACGGTTCATCATACTGCGAGATCTGATAGCCCTTAGGAAGATCGGGATAAAAGTAATTCTTGCGATCAAACTTGGACTGCAAACGAATATGACAATCAATCGCCAGTCCCACTCGCTGCACCATCTCGATCGCCTCGCGATTGGGCACCGGAAGCGCCCCGGGTTGTCCTGTACACACGGGGCAGATATTGACATTCGGTTCTTTTTCCAAACCAAGACCGTTCTTGCACCCGCAGAACATTTTCGACTTCGTTTTCAATTCCGCATGGACTTCCATGCCGATGGTGACATTATATTTCATAGGTATATTTTACAGTTAGCGTTCCAAAACCACAAACTCATACTCATACTTCTCATCTTCCTTTCTCTCACGACTGATGAGTTTTGTAAAGTCTCCGTACTCCGGGAAAAAAACATCTCCTTCAAAATGCCCGTCTACCAAAGTCAGATACAACCGCTCTGCTAAAGGTAAAAATTGCTCATATACCATCCCGCCGCCAATAATAAATATTTCCTCTCGCTTAATTTCCCGTGCTTTTTCTACAGCTTCTTCAATCGAATGACACACTATCGCACCTTCATGAAAAAAGTTTTCATCCAGTGATAAAATGATATTCGTCCGATTGGGTAAGGCTCGGCCGATCGACTCGAATGTCTTCTGTCCCATAATCACCGTGTGCCCCGAAGTCAACTCACGAAAATGTTTCATATCCTCGGGGATACTCCACAACAATTGATTATCCTTTCCGATCGCCCGGTTCTCTCGAGCGATAGCGGCAATGATGCTGATTCGCGGTTCAGTCATACGATCACTTCTTTAATGTGAATTGCTTCGGATCTTTCTTCTCGAAACCGCCAATATTGGCGATCTCCGCCTTAATCGCCGGGTACGGATCATACCCTTCCACCGTGAAATCCTCAAAAACAAAATCATCAATTTCCTTCCGCTCGGGATTCAATCTCATCGCCGGAAATGGTCGTGGTTCACGCGATAATTGTTCCTTCACTTGATCGAAATGATTACTATAAATATGTGCGTCACCGATACAGTGCACGAACGCACCTACTTCAAGGCTGGTCACCTGTGCCACCATTTGGAGCAACAATGCATAACTCGCAATATTGAAAGGCACGCCAAGAAAGGTGTCCGCACTCCGCTGATATAGACCCAGATTTAATGTCTTCTCTCCCGTTACCGAAAACTGGAATGTCGTATGACAAAACGGCGGTACTTCGTTTGCATTATTTTCCGAGGCCATCGAGTAAATGAAATCCGGATTCCACGCAGAGACGACATATGACTTACGAAACGGCTTATCACGGAGGCCATCAATCACCCACCCCAATTGGTCGATCTCACGACCATCGCTCGCTGGCCATCGCCGCCACATCCGCCCGTAAATCGTGATGAGGTCGCCCCACTCTTTCACGAATTCACTCTCCACTGATTCTTCTTTTATTTTTTGGATAAAATCGGTTTGATTCAGATCGGGAAGTCCTTTTTGACTGTGTAATTTATGGTACCGCTTCCACACCCACTCGTCCCAAATATGCACATCATTATCAGCCAAATATTTGATATTTGAATCCCCCTTCAAAAACCAGAGGAGCTCGTGCATGATCCCGCGAAGAAAAACTTTTTTCGTCGTCAATAACGGAAATCCTTCCTTCAAATCAAACCGCATCATATAGCCAAAGATTGAACGGATAGTTGGCGGCTGCTCACCTTTCTTGCGGTACTCTTCGAGAATCTCGGGTGTAAAAAACAATTCCTTGTCACTCCCTGTTTCAAGAATAGTGTTCAATAAGTCTAAGTACTGATATTCAGGATACTTCTTTTTGATCGCCATATAATTTATTTTAATAATTCAACCTCACCCCTGCCCTCTCCTCAGCTCAGGAGAGGGGGAATTCAATTCTACTTCTTTGGTTCGAAATTCTTCTTCCAGTTGTCACCATTGAAGCGCCCGGTCTTGGTATAATCGCGACTGACCGGTGAGGAGAGTTTGGAGAAAGTGAGCTGAGCAATCGCCATCCCCGGCCGCAGGATGATCGGCACGGTGTTGAAATTCGCCAACTCCAAAGTGATGTGGAGGAAATGTCCAGGATTAATAATACCGGCGGTATTGTGCACCACGAGTCCGATCCGAGCGAGCGACGACTTGCCCGAAATCTGTATAAGATATTCATTTGACCCGACATAGTCCTTGAGCGTCCCGAGTACTGACATATTGGGATGCAATACGAAGGCATCGTCATCCGCCACAAGTACTTCTTTCGTATCCGCATACACCTTGCGCGCCGGGTCGATCGCGGTCGTGGTGTGTAAGTCCGTCAGGATAAATTTGTTCCCCAAGATTACATCGTAACTCGCCGGTTGCAATCGTGCCTCATCGAAATCCCGAATCGTAATAGTTCCCGCCTCCACTGCCTTCTTGATATCGCCGTCTGAGAGAAACATACAAATAAAAAATTAAGAATCATGAATAAAACATATTTACCGTATTGTGTCATCCTCGGGCTTGACCCGGGGATCCAGAATTTTTTTCTTTGAGAATTCAAAATTCAAACCTGGATCCCGCATCAAGTACGGGATGACAAATTCTTTGATCATTCAATCGTAAAAATATTTTCCGTGCCGTAGTATTCCGGCCAATGAGCGTTATAGTGAGCGAACATCCGCTCCAGTCTGTCTTGTGGAAGTTCTTCCACGCCCAATTCATTCATAAGCGCAATGAGTTCTTGTTTCGCAGCGTCTGCGTGTTCCGCCTCGTGCACGATCTTCTCAAACTCCGCAAGATATCCATACCCGGCATTCCGGTCGAGGCACAATGCGATATCACCCGCCGTGTATTCCTCTCGATCACGCGACCACTTGGCCTGATATTCCAAGCCTGATTGCAAAAGTAACTCGTCCAATTCATCCAGTGTCATCGGCATCGCTTCCTCGAATTCCATCCGCGCGATTCCGTTCGAACTCGTTGTATCATCGATCGAGGCTTTCACGACAAACAAGACTTTCCCATCCGCCTGCCGCGTACGAATCGAGTGATTTTTCCCCTCATGTAAAATCTTCTGCAAAGACTTCTGCTGCTCATCCGAAAAATATTGCTTCAACTGCTCGAACAATGCATCCATATCACCACCATGAAAGTAATGATTCAACTGTGAGTTTTTCCCTTTCAACTGTGCGTCAGGAAAGCGTTGCAAGAACTTTTTCTTCAGGCTTTCGGCTTTCTCCTTCGCTCCGAGCAAACTCTTTATCTCAATTTCAAAATGCGCCATAACAAGAAAATATAACCTGATTTACCACTAAATTATACCATATTTAGCCCTTCCGGCCAAAGTTTCGTCCTGTTGCGTTTTCTTGTGAAATGACAGAGTTATACCGCAAATCTACTCCGTCTTGTATTTTTTCTACTGCCCTGCGATGAGCATTGACACATACCACTATTCTACCTAAATCAAAATGTGGCAGCCCAAACTCAATAAAACGAATACACAAAATAACTCGTCACACCACCAGTCGGGCGAAGCGTGTGTTCCAAAAAACCGGAATTACTATGATTTAAGAGCTGGCTCTGAACCGCGCCGAAATGCTTCATCGTTTCGAGAAATATCCCGATGGACGCCGGCGAATCGACAAAATCATTATTGAGCAGCAGCACAGCCTCCGTATCTAATTTCTCAATGATACCAGCCGTAATCGTATCATTGTGTTCCGCTTCTTTGGCAGTCAGATAATGCGAAAAATCAACCGACGCCACAATAACCGTGTGATCATCGGTTTGATCGGCAATCGCTTCGCTCAATTGGTCCAACTGTTTTCGAGTGAGTGTCGATTTTACGATAAGCGGGACCACCTTCACCTCTGGTAAAAAATATTTAATATACGGCATAACCCCGGCTACCGAATGTTCGCTACTCAAATGAGTATTATCTACGGCGATAAATCCGACTCGATCACGCACCTTCTGTGTATATTCCCAATCCGTCGATAGCGTTCCGAAAGGGGTTTCCCAATCCCAATCGCTCGACAGTACTGGTGCATCCCCCTGATTAGAATGATTTGGTCCGATAAGAACAATTGTCGTTGGCGCCTGCGATCTTAATCCGGAAAAAAACTCAGCCAAAAATGCGCTCGGGAGTGTATGGTGAGGGATGATACCGCCACGCGTTCCGACAGGAAGCACTTCTGATTTTTGTTTCGCACGTTCTAAGCCGTCAAATAATCCCACCCGATCAAATGGATACACGGGATGAGCGGGTGTCATTTTGATAATCGGAGACCTCGATGATGCGACCGTCCCACCTTCTGACACTGAGTCTATCGTCGCGTAATAAACAACACCCCCTGCACCCAAAAGAAAGAACGCGGCGATAGATACAAGTATGTTTAGTCGTTGTTGAGTCATGATGTGAAAATAACTACTCCGAAATTGTAACTATCTGCGGCATCGAAGCGGCCACCACCATCGGATCGTTTTCCGACTGAATGACTGCGCCCTCCGCTGTAAACATTCCCTTACCTATCACTCGGGCGATATACACAATCGGTTTCTGTTTTTTTGTGGTGCAAAAACTCACCTTCTGTCCCGTAATTGCATACGGATACCACAACGAATCCCCCTCGTCATCATCCCAATTCCAATTGAAATCCAGCGGCGTTACCGTTGTCACCTTTAGTCCCGAAGGCAATGCATCTGTCACCCGATAACAGCCATCAGGCACACTACCCCTAAAACTCGGTCGCAGAGTCACCCATACCCGGTCACCGAGACGTAATTCAGTTGTTACCTTCCCATCCACTACGAATTCTCGCTCCAAACTCACTCCGTTCTGAGTTGTATCGACTGACTGCCAAGGCACGGCATAACTAACCGTAGCTCCGAGTAATCCCTGAATATTTTGGATACGCAATGATTTTCGATCTTCCGGAGAAAGCGACAAGGAAAGCGTTTCGTTCTTCTCAAGTGTTGCGTGCGTCACTTGACCGTTGAGCGTATAGTCAAAGGCGACAACTGACTGCTTCACTTGAGCTAAAGTAGGCGCTAAAGCGACGGTTCGTTCCAAGTCGACAACAATTTCTTTGGATGGATGCTGATCAAGATATCGTATATACTCTGGCGTTGCGGATTCACCCAATAACCCGCTCAATTCTGCCAACGAAGCGGTAATAGCCAAAGTCTCATTAGGGGTATCACTCGCCAACCAACGCTCACCGTTTCCTGCCTGAATTCCTCCTTGTAATGACGAGTACACTTTTCGCGCAGTCTCCTCGTCCCCCGCAATAACCAAGCCGAGTCCGATCGCTAATCGTGTATCAACTAACAATGAAGCGTCCTCTGCTAGCTTCTGTACATCAAATAAAACCGGTTGGCGAAGCGCCAGCAGACCTGCTAATGCCTGTGCTCGAACATCCGTCGTCACCATTACTCCTTTTTCTTCTGTCAGAAGCTCCTCAAAATAGAGTGCCAACGCAGATACATCAATTCCCTCCGGTTGCGCGAAGGCAATTCGAAGACTCAGGCTAAAATTCGACTGACCATACGAAAGCAGTTTTACACCGCCATCCTCAGCATCCTGATATGCTCTCCAGTCAATAGGTTCAGCTCCGGCATCTTCATTAAAATACATCTGCAAAAGTTTTTTGGCCTGTTCTCGCGCCAACCGACGATCAATTCGATCACTCACACTCAATGCCTGCCCAATCAAATTCGAATACCACTGTCCGCGCCCCGCATCACTCAAAACAATGCGCGTCCGACCGGTGTCCGAGCCTTCAATTGTCGAGTTTGATTGCACATCAATGAACTGTGTCTGCTGTTTATCGAGACGAGTCTTTACTACACTAAAACTGCGAGTTAACGTATCTTTCAGGTCTCCGGAGACACCGGCAATGGTAAGAGTATGCTTCCCCTCGACCAACTTTGGTAACACGATATCCATCGATTCAAATGCGGTCCCGTTCAATATTTGTTCTGTCAAACCGGAGGCTTCATCGCCCGTTACGGTATATTGCACTGCTTGGCCAGATTGCAATCCCTCGCCATATGCGCGAACGTTTACCACTGGTCGGTCTGACTCCAAGTAATCCTTAGCTACGACTACATCAACAAAAAATTGCTGTTTAACCGCGATTGTCCCCTTAGCATCCCCTGCAAACAAATCCGCGCTCACCCCCTGCGCCGTCAAGCGCCACGACGTCAGATTATCCGGAACTTTAAATACGAATTCTCCCTGACCATCGGCATTCGTCATCGTACTTCCAAAGAAAACTCTATCCGGAAACACCGAACGCCCGCCACCTCCACCACCGCGCTCCGCCAATTGTGTCGACTCGGGGTACTGGTGTGATGCATACGTCGAAATCACCCCATCCCCCACATTCATATAGAGACTCATCAAAGGATTCACCGACTGCTCCGATAAGGCAAAAAGTGCCTCATCAACTACTCCAAGATTCACCTCGGCCGGCTTCGGCTTACCATCCGGATCGGTCGTTCGTACTCGCACCCGAACCTCATCTTGTGGCTGATACATTGATTTATCCGGCACCACCTGAATCGTCAACTTCCGATCATCCCTCTCAAAAGTCGCAAAAAATTCCGGTACCGGCACATAGGTCTCACCGGTAAAGTACACCCCGGATATCACCATATTAGGAATATCGGCCTCGCTAAAGCTGGTTGTATACTCCGACCGATCACTTATGGTTACCTCACGAATACCGTTTTGTTCCCGCATATAGAGAAACTTTCGTCCCTCTGCGCTCTCGACCGCCTTCCCACCTTTAGCCAACACCAACTGTATCGCATCGCCGACATGATACGTCTTTGCTTTGTTCTTCGAAGAATCCAGACGATCACTCAATGTATAAGCATCCTCACTGGTTGATGACTCGTCGCCGTATGCATAATCAGAGATACTGGAAACATTACCTTGATCATCGGACACTTCAAAAGTCACTCGAAACATCGATCGCGCGTCAATATTCGGTCGGTAGAAAAATTTTCCCTCGCTATCTGTGGTTATCTCAGTATCATCAAGCTTCTCTTCGCGAGTTTTCCATTCGTATTGCTTCACAATGCGCTTTTCGATAAAATCATAATTCTCTCCTGTTTCAACTTTATCCCATACTGTTCGCGCTGCCTTTACTCGGATTTTTTGGTTTGCCAAACTGTCCCCCCAAAAATCAGCATCATCTCGAGCTGTGCCATTATTCAATCGGTCAAGCAGTACTCGCCTGACTGTTCCGCTAAAAACCGCTTGGCCGTCATGAATTGTTGTCTTCTCCAAATCAAAGCCCGATCGCGAACCAAATACCCGAACAAAAACGCTGGTCGAGATATCGCCTTCCTCCGGTCCAGCCGCAGCAACATCGATTGATCGCTGCGACCCGTATCCATCACCGTAGCGCCCGCTCTCTTTTTTCGGTTCCTTGGGTGTATATTGGATTGTAAACTTTCCTTGCTTATCGGATTCGTTTGGCGCGGAAAGGCGAGAAAAATCATCCGCTGACACTACAATACCCGCCTGCGGTACCGACGTTCCTTCGAAGAAACTCGCCCGACCATTTACCGTGAGAGTCTCTCCCGCAAAAATAGCCTTTTTATCGGATTCTAGCGATAACTGATATGCCGGCTTACTATACGTCTGTACATCTACCCACTTTCCCATAATAAATGTCTCGCCCAACCATACTTCAAGTTGATATGAACCGGTATCCCAATTCTCAAGCTGTATTTCTCCTGTAAAGGTTCCGACTTTCGATGTCGTCAACGACTGTCGCCACACTTCGTTCTCACCAGAACTCACCACCAAGGTCAGCGGAATTGCCCGATCAAGCTGCTTTCGATCGCGCACTACACCCCAAAAACCGACCGTGTCCGTCGGTTGATAGAGCTTACGATCGGTAGAGAGATAACTCCAATAATTATCCCTGTCCAGCGAATCAGACCACCACCCGTAACTGCTGTCAACATTATTCTCTACCGGAACGATCAAGCTTTGCTGATCACTCTGACGCACCCTCAAAAACGAGTAGCTCGACGCATCTGCCGATACACGCAAATCATTCGGCGTATCCACCGACAATAAACCTTGGTCATTGGTTCGGCCCAAAACCGTATCATTCTCCAGCCACACCACTTCCGCATTTCGAATAGGTCGCTTGCTCGTGACATCATTCGTCCAAATGACCGATTTCTCCTCACTTGTAGACACAAAGGCTGACACATCACTCACCTGAAACACCGTCTGCAATGTTTTAGAACGAGCGCCTGATCCAATCATTACCTCCAATACATATTTCCCGGTTGGCATAGTTTCCGGAAACTCCACATACGCTGAGGCGCTCTGGGTAAATGTATGAAATGGTGTGGTAAATCGAGCTGCTTCAGCCCAGCCATCCGTATGAAAACGAAATGCGTCCCGACCATACGAAGCCCATGAAGGCATTGATCGATATCGTTTCCACTCAGCCAAAAACGACGCTTCGTCTGGGGCTGCCAATACTCGCACCTGCGCCGTGTCACTCTTGGCATCAAAATCACTCACGTATATATCCACTGCCGGCTTAATGCGAGTTGATGATTCGTAACTTGAGCGTACAAACCCCGACCAACCGCCGCCTTGCGTATCTTCCTCCGGCTTCGTCTCAAAACGAAAGACTGTATCCTCCTTGAGCGTTTCCGTGCCCCCGTTAAATGTAATACCTTTACGCACCGTGACCGTATAGATTGTCCCCGGCTGCAACTTCTCCGGTACAAACACCACCGTCTTGTCGTGCGTTTCAAATCGTCCGTCTACCTGTGGGCTAATCTCAAAAAAACGCTCCATCGTTTGTAGCGTTACACCCGAAACACTGAACGTCATCTCGATTCCCGTATCCGTCGGTACTCCACTCGTTTTATCGTTCGGCAACGTCTCTGTCACGCGAAATGGATTCTGTGTCTGAAAGGCCCACGATTTTTTCTGTTTCGGATCCAAAACCGTCTCCGCCGCCTGTGCCACGCCCGCACCACTTACATCCGTCAGATAGAAAGCATACACCGTATTTTCCTGAAGCGGCTTGGCAAAATGAATCAATACCTCCCGGCTTGAGCGCTGGGTCGATACAAACTCCGTCATCGGTTTCACCGAAAGCATTGCTTTCACCTGAGATGCGGCCACATCACTCCCCGATCGCAGGACAAAATCACTCGTCACTGCCACACCTGTCGCATCACTCGTTACCGGCTGAAGCGACCATTCTCCTGATGACAACGGGCTCTTCGAAAAAAAACTCCGATATAAAAACCACCCTGCGAATACAAGGAGAATAACCACCAAAAACACCACCAAACGCCGTAGCAACAAGGGGTTCATCAAATACGACATAAAAAATAATAAGGGGATTATACTCTCAGTATAACACCCTCTCCAAATCACCGCGCGAAAAAGTACGGTAAGACTGTCTCAGTCAGCCTGTTTTTACAAAAACAAATGACTCTCCTTACAAAAAATTGACCCCGTATGGCGATGAAGCGAAACGGGGTCAATACAATCAAAATGAAGAAAATCGGAAAAAGTATACCGGTGATTACATCTCAATCTTCAAGGCCGGACTCATCGTGGAGCAGACGACGATCGAAGTGATGAACTTACCCTTCACCGCATCCGGTTTGGAGCGACGCAGGGTGTCGATGACTTCTTTGCAGTTTTCCTCCAATTGCTTGGCGGTAAACGTCAATTTACCGATCACCTGATGTACATTGCCACTATCATCGTTCTTGAAACTCACTTTGCTTCCCTTCTTCAGAGCCTCGACGGTTTCTTTGATCTTGGTCGTCACGGTCTCGTTCTTCGGATTCGGCATGAGTCCCTTGGGCCCGAGGATCTTGGCCACGGTCGCCAGCTTTGGCATCATTTCTGGTGTCGCTACGATGATATCGAAGTGCGTACCGGCCAATAGTTTGCCCGACTTGATATCCTCGATGATATTCTCCGCACCCACCAGCTCGGCACCGGCCTTCTCGGCCTCGGGAGCCTTGGTGCTCGTCACGACCACCACGCGCTTCACTTTGCCTACGCCATGAGGCAAGGCCAAAGTCGCCCGCACCTGTTCGTCGTTCTTCTTCGGATTGATCTTGAGACGGATATGTACTTCCACCGACTCGTCAAACTTCGCCGTCGTATTTGCCTTCAAAAAAGCAAAGGCTTCTTCTACCGCATAAATTTTCTTCGCATCCAACTTCTCTACCACTGCGCGATACTTTTTTCCATGTTGCATACTCGTGTGTCGTGGTATTAATGTTCGCCGCGGCGAACTCCCACAAAAATATAAATTATTATTCCTCAATTTTGATACCCATCGAGCGGGCGGTACCGGCCAAAATTTTCATAGCCGCTTCCACATCGTTCGCATTCAGATCCTCCATCTTGACGAGGGCGATCTCCCGCAACTGTGCTTGTGTCACCGTTCCCACCTTTTCCTTGAGTGGATTGGCAGCGCCCTTGGCGGCGTGACTCGCCTTCTTCAGAAGTTCCGCGGCTGGCGGGGTCTTCAAGATAAAAGTGAATGTCCGATCTTCGAACACCGTAATCTCGGCCGGGATGATATCACCCATCCGATCGCGGGTCTGCTCATTGAACTTCGTGCAAAATTCCTGGATATTCAAACCGTGCTGACCCAAAGCTGGGCCGACAGGCGGTGCCGGATTGGCTTTACCACCGGGGATTTGCAATTTGATAATCGTCTTGATTTTCTTTGCCATACGCTTTCGTGCAATAAATAAAATAATTTACATTATACTTTCTTGATCTGTAAAAAGTCCAATTCTACCGGTGTCTCACGTCCGAAGAGCGATACCAACACCTTGATCTTGCCCTTGGCCTCATCTACCTCCTGTACCTTGCCATCGAAATTCTTGAACGGTCCATCGGTGATCTTCACGGCTTCATCGACACGGATATCCATCTTGTATTTTGGTTCGGCCACACCCATGCGTTTCTTCAAGCCCTCGATCTCGGCCGGGTCAATCGGCGTCGGGGTCGTACCAAGCCCGATGAAACCGGTCACATTGGGTGTATTGCGCACCACATACCACGAGGCGTCGGTCACCACCATATCCACCAACACATACCCCGGGTAGATACGCTTGTCCATCGTCACGCGCTTGCCCGCCTTCATCACGATCTCCTTTTCCTTCGGCACCATCACATCAAAGATGAGCTCCTGCATATCCATTGACTCGATACGCTGCTTGAGATTGCGAGAGACATTGTCCTCGTAACCGGAATAGGTATGCACCGCATACCAGGCTCGTCCGTGATGTTGTGATTGCTTTGCCATAAATACAACTTTTAGGATTATTCTCTACAAAAAACTCTTCAGAAAAATATCAAAAAAATAATTATTGTCCAATACGAGCCAGAGTTGCCTTGAGTAAGAACGCCAGACCAGCATCCAAACCGCCCAGGAACGCCGCCACAATCAAGCTCACTGCGACCACGATGATCGTATTGCGGATGATATCCTGCCGAGATGGCCAGGCCACCTTGGAGAGCTCACCCCTCGCTTCTCGAAAAAATGTGATGATTGGCTGCATAGGTATCGTTTTTGGGTTTTTTAAAAAGCCTTTGGGGGCTTTTGTTCTTAATTAGAGTATACACCACGCCTGAGTTCTTGTCAAACAAGCAAAAAACCAAACGCCTCGCAGCGTTCGGTTTTCAGTGTTCCTCATGATCTCAATATTTACTTTCTTATTGTCTTACAACAGAAGCAAATGCCTCTGACTCCCGCAAGACCGAAGAAAGCATCATTTCTATGGATTACTTACAGCATAGATACACTTGTGTCTTATAATTGGGCTGATTTGGACCGCAGCTTCCGTCAGTACCGGGATGTTTAACCATATCTGGACCGGAACCGCCAGAAAAACATTGAACTTCTTCTCCGAGGAAAAACACAACTTTAAATCCAGGCGCTCGACAAGGAGTTCCATCAGCAAACGGAACACCCGGAGTCCCATACTTAGTTTTGGTCAATCCCATACCATAATCCTCATAACAACCACCACCCGAAGCCGCCTTCACATATTTCAGATTCACAGCATCATAGTCGTCTGTCGGCGTTGCGACATTGGTGATACGATTCTGTCCGAGGAGGGTTGTCCCATTCCAACTACCAACATCGATTCCTACATTGGCCATAAACATACCGAGAACCTTCAATGATCCGGATTTGACCTGAGCGATAGATGAAGTATTGATCGGTCCTCCGACATTGCCACCGGGCGGTGGGAGGGTCGGATTGGTCCAGGCCTGGGCAAATTAGAGAGAGACACCGACGACCACTCCGATGACGGCAACACCCATCCAATAACGGACGGATTGGAGAGCGGATACAGACTGTTTGTTTTTCATAATTTGTTGCTTAGTTATTTTTATTATTGAGATTATTTTACTTTAGGATCGCTCGTGGCAGATTTTTGCAAATCATTCAACTCTTGTATCTGTGTGGCTCGGAGTTGATCGGGAGAGACGGTCTCTTGATCGGGATCTGTCGGGAGGGCGGCACTGATATTGTTGAGGCTTTGGATTTGCTGTTCTCTGGCTTGCTCTTGAGATTGATTGGAGTCACTGGTATTCTCCGGTGATGAGAAC
>Ga0194043_1000772_pt1 | contig 17954 bp, 12 predicted proteins | sample JunL4415m_MetaG_FD_161274 | JGI IMG/M metagenome (GOLD analysis project Ga0194043, IMG submission 161274) | Anoxic zone freshwater microbial communities from boreal shield lake in IISD Experimental Lakes Area, Ontario, Canada - Jun2016-L442-15m | ecosystem: Environmental > Aquatic > Freshwater >...
CACATCTGCAGTCGACCCCTTCGACCGCCTGCCCTTCTTGCCGTCGGTGCCGTCGCCATAGGTGCTCTCCCCGTACCCGTACCCGTACCCGTACCCGTACCCGTACCCGTACCCGTACCCGTACCCATAACTCCTGCGCTTGGTCGGCACGAAGTTCACCACCGTTCCGAGCACTCGCGCATCCACCTGAGATAGCGAGTCAAGTGCCCGCCGCAACTGCTCCTTGCGCGTCTTGCCATGACGCACGATCAGCACAGCGCCATCAGCAGCGGCCGATGTGATCGCTCCGTCAGTAACAGGCAGCAGTGGGCAGGTATCGACAATCACCATGTCGAAACGCCCGCGTAGTTCCTCGAGGAGTGCAGTGAAGTTGCGCGATCCCAACAGTTCCGAAGGGTTGGGGGGAATGGGACCAGAGGGAAGCACCGTGAGCATTCCGCGGCCCCAGTCGAGAAGTACGTCGTCGAGTGCCACCTGGCCGGCAAGATAGTTGGTGAGGCCCACCGAACCTTCGATGCCGAGGTACGTTGCCACCCGCGGTCTACGTAGGTCGGTTTCGATGAGACAAACGCGCAGGCCGGCCTGAGCCAAGGTGATGGCCAAGTTACAACTGGTGGTGGTTTTACCTTCCTTCGACAAAGGTGAGGTGACCGCGATGATCTTCGCGGGGTTATCGACGTCGACAAACTGCAGGTTGGTGCGCAGGCTGCGGAACGCCTCACTACGAGCCGCCTTTTGGTCGAGCGCAACCAAGGGACGCTCCTTTGCGGTGGCGTCGTTACCCATGATGGCTAGCGGCGTTGCGCCGGTGATGCCCACCACGTCTTCTTCATGGTTGAGGGTGGTGTCGAGCGCCTCACGCAGCAGCACGTACGCCAAGCCGGCGAGCAGCCCGAGTAACAGCCCGAGCAGAGTGTTGAGCAGTGTCTTGGGAGCCGACGGCGAGGCTGGTGTTTCGGCCGGGTCTGTGAGCGACACCTTGACCGGTGCTGCACTTGCACCCTTTGGGGTCTCGAGGGCCTCAATAGTCTTACCGAGTTGTTCGGCCGTCGCGTTCGCAATGCGGGCTGTCATCGCGGCATCGCCATACGTGGCAGTCACATTGATCAGCACTGTGAGGGGCGGGCTGCTGGCTGACACTTTCGAACTCAGCTGCTGTGAAGTCAGTGGCAAACCGAGCTCGGCAATAACCGGATCAAGCACCTTCGGACTCGTCACCAGTTGGCCATAGCTGTTCACGCGCTGCTGAATGAATTGCGCGCCGCCCAGGATGTTGTCGTTGACCGACGACGTACTTGAGATTGCCACGAAGTTTTGTGCGGTGGCGGTGAAGGCCTTGGGCTGCAGCATCGAGATACCCAGACCCAGCAGCGCCCCGACGAGAGTGGTGATGACCAAAAGGGGCCACCGCATGCGCAGTACCCGCCAGTAGTCCGCCAACTGCATGCTCGCCCCTTGATCGTTGCGGCGACCAAGTGCGGCGCCATCGTCACCTTACGTGCTTGGATCTTGAGTATAGAACGAGTTGACCGTATTTCCGGGGGTCGAAAGCAGCATCAACGCCTCAAGAGCCTCAGAGTCGCTATCGGCGTGGGGTAGATCGTGCGGTGAAAGCTCACACGAACCAACTTCGAAAATGAGCGGGTGCTCGGTGGTGGTGGGGTTCTCGCACGAGTCGAAAAGCACCTCGTGTAACTTTTCGCCCCTGCGTAATCCGGTGTATTCGATACGAATATCGCGACCTGAGCTCGCAATCAGTTGCCGAGCCACGTCATCGATGCGCATGGGTTCGCCCATATCGAGCACCAGCACCCCGCGCGCATCGCCCAGGGCCACTGCCTGCAGCACGAGGTGCACCGCTTCACTCACAGTCATGAAGAAGCGGGTGATCTCAGGGTCGGTGACAGTTACCGGACCACCCGCAGCAATCTGGGCGCGAAACGCCGTGAGTACCGAGCCACGCGAGCCAAGCACATTTCCAAAGCGCACCGACACCCAGTGGCTTTCGGGCGGGGCGGCACCGAAAGTGAGTCGCTCGGTGATGCGTTTGCTGTAACCGAGCACGTTCTCGGGGTTTGCGGCCTTGTCGGTACTGATGTTCACCACCGTTGGCACCCGCCAGCGCGCTGCTTCTTGCAGCACAGCCGCCGTGCCGAGCACATTGGTCTTATAGGCCTCGAGTGGTGCGCGCTCAAGCATCGGCATGTGCTTGAGTGCCGCCGCATGCATCACGATGTCGGGCTGCACCTGAGCGAACACTTCGCGCATGCGCTGGTCGTCGCGGATGTCGGCGAGTACAAGGTCGTCGGTGTCGAGCAACGCTCGGCCGTCGATACTCAGTTGCACCTGATGCAGCGCTGACTCATCGCGGTCGAGTAGAACCAGACGTGCGGGGGAGTAGCGGTGAACCTGACGAGCGAGCTCGCTGCCGATTGATCCACCGGCGCCGGTGATGAGCACCGTGCGCCCGGTGATCATCTCGGCGATACCTTCTTCGTCAGTGTCGATGGAGCGGCGACCGAGTAGGTCTTCGTCGCTGACGTCACTGACGTCGCCCAACGTGACGGCGCCTCCGGCGATATCGGCAACGCTTGGAAGCACGCGTAGTTTGGCTCCGGCGGTCTTGCAGACTGTGTTGAATTCCAGTAGTTGTGAGGCCTCTACGCGCGCGATTGCGACGATGACGATTTTGGCGCCGGTGCGGTTGAGCACCGCGGCTAGGTCGCTGGTGCGCCCCATGATCGGCACCCCGTGCATGCGCAGGTTGCGCTTGTTGTGGTCGTCGTCGAGGAATGCCACCGGCTGGTAGTCGCTACCGTCGTCGCGCGTCATTGCGCTCACGAGGCGCTCGCCGTTCTCTCCGGCACCAATCACGATCGTTGCCTGAGTGTGCAGGGACTGTAGCCGGTGGGTGCGCCACCAGCGCACGAGGAAGCGAGAAGCGAGCATGCCTATGAAGGCGACCACTGCGGTGGCGATGGCTGTGGATCGTGGAAGCGCGGTAGTTTGGCTGAGCAAGAGGGCGATCCAGGTGCCGGTGGCGACGACAAACATGGTACTGAGTACGCCGAATACCTCGTCGAATGAACCGTAGCGATAACGTCCGCGGTAGAGGCCCAGTGTGGTGCCGACGACGATCTGCCCCATTGCCATCACGGCCCCGAGCAGAAGTGCGCCCCAGAGGAGCATGACGCCTGGTGAGAATTCGAGTCGCAGCCATATCGCGAAAACAGCAGCAGTGAGGTAGGCGAGTGAGTCGACACCCATCTGAGCAAGACGCAGTGTGGACGATGCGAGGCGACCAGTGGACGTTGCGAGGGCTACCCGCGGCCTCGCTGCCGCCATCGATGGAGCCGACTCGGCAGTGATCGTATGCAGGTCGGCCTCGGCCGGTTCTGCAAGTAGATCGCCCATTACATGCTCCCCCGAGTATGTTGCGGTGAGGCGTAAGCCACGTTTCTTAATGCACCATACGCTTGGAGTGACGGGCTATTTAGCGCTTTTTGCAAAATTGAGGAGACAATAATGGGTGGATACTCTTCTCGATCGCGGCTAGTGAGGTAAGCCGTATTTTAAATCGAATTATTGAGATCAAATTTCGAATTCTCTCATTTACGGCTTACTCGCCCTGAGCCACACATGAAATCGTTGGTTTCATTGCGGATTGCGGATTGCGGGCTTGAGGCGTACGGTGCAACAAATATCGCAAACGACGGGGGTTATTGTGAAGCAGCCGCTCTGGAAGATTTCACTGGGTGTTTCAGTTGGAATTTTTGCTGTCATATTTGCCGCAGCTCCGGCCGCGCAAGCGTATCCTGCGGGCACCGATATGTCGATTTCGGCATCGTCGACTTCACCCGTTAGAGGCCAGAGTGTGTCGTTCAGCGTGAGTCGGGTGAAGCCGGGCTGTTTGGTGACCTTCCGCGTTCCGGGTGTGGTCGTGCGAGAGTCAACTGCCAATGCGAGTGGGTGGGCCTATACGTCGGTGGTTTTCAATTCCGCGGGCACGTACACCAACACCGCAACGACGGCTTCAGGCTCGTGTGAAGGCCAGTCGGCGAGCGTCACCGTGCGGGTGGTCGCTCAAGCACCGAAGGCACCCACCAACTTCCGGGCTTCGTCGGGCGTTGGGCGAATCAGTCTGACTTGGTCAGCGTCGTGCGACTGTGGTGGCTCACCGTTCGCCTACTGGACCGCCTACGTAACCCAAAAGGGCAATCGGATTCGTGCACTTGAGACGACTCGCAATGGCGCCAACTTCGTGGGCCTCAAGCGCGGCTACTACTACGTGAGTGTGCGCGTGACCAATGCTGCAGGCAAGTTGTCGCCCACTACTTCGGTGATCGGTATCTCGGTTCCGTAGTTACTGCGCACAGTCTGTGCTGGGAGTCACCGACACCGTTGCAGGTACCACCATTGCGGGTACTTGCAGCGTGGCAGTGGCTCCCTTCACCGTGGGCTCACTGAACTTCAGCGCCAGGGTGCGCGAGGCGCCGCGGTCAACGTCAACGACGAAGCGCCAGACGGGGTGTCCGCGGTCGGTGCCGTTGCCGATGGGCTCGGGCTCTCCATTAAGGGTTGCCTCGAGCAGGAACGATCCGCCCGGGGCGTAGATTTCGACCAGCATGCGTTCGCCGGCTGCTGGGGCGTTCGGATCGTCGTTTCGCACGTTCATGACGTTGGGCAAGTCTGCTGGAGCCTTATTGGCCAGCGTCAGGTTGAGGTTGCTGAACTGATAGTCGCGCCCCGGGCAGTGTCCGTACTGGTACTCGGCGCTGGTGTGAATGAAGGCATCGATCTTGTTGCCGGCGCCGTTGTTGAGGGCGATCACCACATGTGGACCGGGTTCGTTGCTGATGACTCCACCGACAGGAGTGGCCTCAAGCCACGCTTGCTCGGCCTTGTTGGTGCTGTAAGCCTGCAGGTGATGGCCGTCGACGCTGAGGGCCAATCCGCGCATGAGAACCGGCAAATCGACCGAGCCGGTGGTGAGTTTTTGCAACGTTTGGGTAAAGAGTGAGAGCAGCGCTTGGTCCTTCTTCGCGCTGTCACCTTGATCGACATAGACCTGTCGTGTGACGTAATCGACAGCGGTGTCGGCCGTAATCGTGCGCTCGCCCACCTTCGCCGGGCCCGTTGCCGCGAGCAAGACCGACACCACTTGTGGGTCGACGGCGATCACTCCGTCGATCGTCGTGCCGATCTGCTTCATGCCCTGCACGGCGAGCTGGCCGGTATAGGGGAAGTGGGGTGAGAGGTTGATCGACTGCCACTCGGCGAGGTCGCGACCCCACAGTGAGCGGGTATCGGCGGGCAGTGCGGAGTAGTCGATGGGTTGGTGCGCGACCAGCTCGTCGTTGGCACCGACCTTGTCGATAGTGATCTTCCCGTGATCGGCGGTGACGAGGGCGTAGCCGCCGATGAAGCCGCCCGTGCCGCGTGCTTCGCCGGGGTTCTGCAGCAGCACCAACCAGGTGCGTGGACCGTCGGCGCCGAGTAGCGGAGGCACGCGTTCGGCCGCATCGGCGAGTGAGTTGGCGAGCGGTACGAAGGTAGGTAGTTGGGCACGCAGTTGCTTGATCGGCTTACCCAGTCGGGCTGGTAGCCCCTTGGTGTTGATGGCCGAAAGTCGTTGCTGTGCTTGGGTTACGGCGGTTGCTGTTTCTCGTAGCGCGGGTATTGATTGCTGCAGGAGTTCGAGGTTGAGTGCTCCGTCGGCAGTGCGCAGGTTGCCGGCTGCCACCGATTGCAGTGGCTGCTGCAAGGGGGCTGCGGCGTTGAAGAGATCGTCGCCGACCGAGGCCAGTTCACGTACCGCGTTGGCACTCGGACCCACATAGGGCACCAGCGGAACATGTGCCGCCGCCCACCACACGGGGCCGGAGGTGAGCAGTTGCAGTCGATGCGCCGAGTCGCGTGCTTCGGGCAGCGCGGCGGCGAGTGCCGAGAGGTTCGCCTCGCGGGCCGCGGATTCGGCAGCGCGCAGGTTGGCGGTGAGTGTCTGCGACTCGCGGTAGGCCAAGAACCCCGTGACAGCGAGCCAGGCACCGCTGAGCAGTACGAGGGCGACCGCCACCCACACAGTGCGTCGCAGCCAGCGCCGGCGCGGATGCGTATCTGCCGGTGACGAGTGTTCCGCCTCGGCCTCCTGTTGGTCCCCCATGCGTCCATCGTCACACGCCGGGCCTAGTGGGCTTGCAGGGATGCCCCGGAATCACGGGTAGAATGGGGGAATCCCCACAACCGCTTAGAACGAGGTGGACTGCGTGACCGTCACCTCTGATCTGCGCGTCCAGATTCAGCACTCGCGCGCGGTGAATCACTCCGTGGCCCTAGGCCTGCTGAGCATGGCCATTGTGCTGCTCTGGGCCATTCCCATGGTGGGCGTCGTCGCGGCCGTTGCCGTGGGATTCACGCTGGCGCCTTGGGGTCGACGTCTGGGCGAGCGCCTACTGATCGGTGCCGTGGTCACTGCCGGTTCGGTGGCGTTGATCTTCGCCGCGCTGCAGGTGGCGAGTGCCTCGTTGCCGACATTGACGTGGCGGATGCTGGTGACCGCTGCACTGCTGGGCGAAATCGCTGCTGTGGTGCTGCGTCGCAGTGCGCAGTCGCGCGTCACCGCTCCCGTGTGGCCGGTAGCCGGTTGGAGCGAGGGCATCGCGCTCGGCACCGGAGTGGTGCTGTTCGCGGCGATGGGACTTCCGTACTTACTGGTGTCGAACGCGCACGCACTCACCGCACTGCTCGGCGGCTGGGACCACTCCAGTCACCTGACGATGTTCGTTCAGACGATGCACGCGCAGGGCTGGAACATGAGCGTGCTCGGCGATGGCGTGATGTTCGGTATTTACCCGATGCTGCACACGGGGCTGTGGTCGGTCGGCGAATGGGTTGCCGGCGTTCAGGCGCAGACGCCTGGGGCCGAACTCATCGGTCCGTATCTCGCGTGGACCTCACTCACGGCAGCGGCGTCGGCTGTATTGCTGATGCTCACCGCGTCGGTCGCAGCGCGCGCTTTCGTCGCCCGTGGATCAGTGTCGGCGGCGCGCGAGCGCATTGTGCCGGTGCTCGCTACGGCGTTCACTGCGGTGTGGTGCCTGCTCGGCACGTTCGCGCTGATGGCCGACTACGCGTTCACCAATTTCCTACTCGGCGCGACGCTCGCCGGTGCTGCCGTCGTGGTTGCGACGCGCTCGCGTCAGGCCATGCGCACGCTGGGCTGGTTCGTGCTGCCACTCGGAGCTGTTGCCGCGACGTACGCCTATCCGCCGTTGGCTGGGGGAGTCGCGATTGCCGCGACCATCACGTTCATCGTTCTGGTGCGCGATCGCTCGCGTGCCGTGGTGTGGATGTTGGCCGTGACGGCAGCGTGCGGCATTGCTGCACTTCCGGCCCTGCACATCATCATCGAGCCGTTCAAGGGTCAGTCGGTAGGCGAGATCAAAGGCGGTATTCCCGCCTTCGAACTGTGGCCCGCGATTGTGCTGGCGGTGGTCGTCACGGTCGTGTTGTCGGTAGTGCTGCGCCGAGTTCCGATTGCGTGCCGCCTGTCGATGCTGGGGCCGCTGGTCGCTACCGGTGCTGTTGCCGCATTATTTGCCGTGCAGGCAGTGGTTTCGGGGCTGGCGATTTCTGATTCGTACTACACGAAGAAGGTCATCTACGCGCTGATGCTGTTGGTGATTCCGCTCGCGATGGCGTTGGCTGCGGTGTTGGCGTCGCGCTGGATTCCGGCCGTGCGCGGGGCCCGGCGTGTGGTGGCGGCGGCTGTCGCTGTGGTGGTGGTGGCTGTCGCGGTGTCGGTGACGTCGGCGGTGTTTGCAGGTGCGCGTCCTGACAGTGACGGCGTAGTGGCAGCGGCTACTCCCGTGGGCGTGTGGTCGATGGCACAGCGCGTTGATCGCGTGACGTACGGCGACACTGAGGGTCGCGCCGAGTTGCTTGCCTCGTCGATGGTGAAGCCGGGCTGGGTCACCGTGGTGGTGGGCGGCCGCGGCGAGGTTGAGTCAGGACGAACCGTCGCGGGTCTGAGTTCGGTGCTCACGTGGTCGGACAATTCCGTGATTCAGGCCGCGCATGATGATGTGCGCGAATTGGCCCGCATGATGCGCAACGATCCGTCACTCAAAGTGCAGTTCGTGGCCACCGAGGTTCCGGCCGCGTCGCAGGTGACACCGCTGCTGGCCGAATTCGGCAGTGCGCGCGTGACCATCGAGGTTCTTCAGCGCTGAGGCCGTGTGGGTCGCCGGGGTCGTGTCCGCCGTTTCCGAGCGTTCTCTGGGCAAAACGGTGCGCTTTGTGAATCGATTTGCCCAGAGATTGGCGAAATCGCTTCGCGCTAGGTTCCACGCGCACGAAAATCTGCCGGGATTGCTATCTCACGGGGCTTGTGGGCCGTCGAGATGACCAACGCGGCAGATTTTCCACCGGAACACGAGCAGATTTACAGTAATGCGGGAAATCCGCATAGTGGAGTCATGAGCGACAAGTCATTCCACGTTTCGTTGGCCGCGCACACTTCGAGTTCGTCACCGGCGATGGGGACGGTGTGGTGCGATGGCGGCGCATCGGCCAGCACAGAATCTATGCGAACCCGTAGCTCCTACAACCACGCTGGCAGTGCGGGCGCTGGGTTGCCGGCGGCGTCAACGAGACCGTCGTACTCGCGCGCGACGAGGTAGGCGGCAATAGTTCCCAGACTTCCAGAGAAGACAGTGGGTTCGCCGCTGTCGGTAAGGGACCACTCGCGGTCGCCGTGGCGCAGCACCACGGCCGGAACGTCGGCGGCGAGCGAACGCTGGGCGGCCGTTTCGTCGACCAGCGCGGTGAGGAATGGAGTCGGCAGGGCGTCAAAGGAGATGCCGGCGTTGAGGTCGACCGTGTGAATCATTACTTCGCGGGCTCGCATCCACGGAATCGCGCGGGCCTTGACCTCGGTGCCTTGCCGCGTGCGCACGGGAGCTTCCCACTGTTCATCGGAGAGATCCTCAAGGTCGGCGATGATCGCGTCGGATGCCATGGCCACCCAGGTGCGCAAGTCGTGAGCGGATAACTTGGCCCCCGCCTTGATATCGGCGTCGCGGGCTTCGGTCGAGACGTACATGGGGCGCTCTTCGCCGGTGCGGGCCCAGTGCACAAGGTTGCGCAGTCCATCGGCGTTGGCGGCCGTATGCGCGGCTACGTGCCGTCGCGACCAGCGTTCGAGTACTGACGGTGCCTTGAGTTGGTCGTTGGTGAACGACTCAAGCGCAGTGAGGAACAGGGTGCTGCCTTCGCGGGCCCACACCATAGATTCAGTGATCGGGGGAGTCATGCGTCTATCTTGGCGCAGATGGGTTGTGCGCTACACGGAATGGGGCCATACGTTGAGCAACCAGGCACCGTAGAAGGCGCTGAGCCCGGCCGCGATCGCGATGACGACGACCCGCATCCACATCGGACAGCGCATCAGTCCGCGCGCGAGGGGAAGTAGCAGTGGGAACACCACGACGAGGAAGCGCTGGCGTGAGTTGAGGTAGTTGGCCTGTCCGACGATGAGCAGCAGGCAGACGACCGTATACACCAGCACGGGTGCAGGAGGGCGCAGTGCGAACAGGAGCACCAGCAGCACGAGCGAGGCGATGATCGTCAGGCTCACGATGGTGTCGGGCAACAGCAGATCGCTAGTGACGTGCGTGACGACGGTTCGGGCGAGTGAGATGCCGAAGTCGAACCCGGAGTTCCACTGTTTCTGCACCACGAGGTAGCCGTCGATGCTGCCCACACGCACGGTGACCCAGGCGAGGTAGGCGATGAGGCCGAGCGGTGCGATGACGATCGCGACGATGGCGCGCCCGCGTTGCGCGCGATCGCGCAGTAGCGGAATGGCCACCCACAGCACTGCGACCACCAGTGCGAGGGCGGTTGATCTACTCAGCCCCGCGACCGCGGTGAGCGCAGCGGCTGCCAGCAGATTGCCGCGCAGGAGATGCACGAGCGTCCACACGGCCAGTGCGGTGAAGAGTGCTTCCGAGAGCACCATCGACAGCACGACCGAGCCGGGCAAGACTCCCCACAAGATCGCCAGCAGAATTCCGACCTGAGGAGTGGCGACGCGCTCGCCGAAACGTACGAGTCCCCAAGCCGCGATGAGTGAGGCGACCGAGGTGATCATGAGGCCGGCGACCGTCGGTGAGTAGCCGACGGAAGTCAGCGCGCGAATGAGCGCGGGAAGAAGCGGGAAGAACGCGAGGTTGCTGCCCTGTTGCAGTCCGTTGACGACTGGTCGGCCCGCAGGCCATGAGTCGTAGCCGGAATCAGCGATCTCGAGGTACCAGCCGCCATCGCCTTTGGCGAGGTGTTCTAGCAGTCCGGCCGCAGCTCCCGCGTTCCACAGGCCCGCGAGCACAAGCGTGAGGATGCGAGTGAGGGCGAAACCCAGAAGTCCTGCCGCGACGGGGGGGATGCGGCCCAAGCTCGGCACGTTCGCACGCTAGCACGCGCGAGGGGGTCAGGCGCTTGCTAGCACCTCGTCGATCGTGCGCACGTCGACGGCGAGAGTGTCGCGTTGCACCGTGAGCAGCGCGACATTGGGCATGGTGGTCCAGCCGGTGCCCCAGCCCGTTGACGCCACGGTCACCGAGTGGTCGTCGCCGCGGTACACGAGGTCGAAGTACTGCCTCGACGGGCGATTGGCCAGTTCTGGCGGATAGAAGTAGCACAGCGAGTAGAGAGTGTCGGGAGTTGCGAGCATTGCGTTGAGGCTGGTGAATTCGTGCTGTTCGGCAATGTGTGCGGCCGCGCGCGCGAGCGCCACGTCAAGAGGTGCCTCGGTGGCGTAGCCGAGTACCAGCAGGTAGAAGAGTTCGCTGTCGGTGGTACCGGTGCGCAGGGCGTGCAGGTCACCGGGAACGTGATCGAGCAGGTCGTTGTGCGCTTCGAATGCACCGTTGTGTGCGAAGGCGGTGGGTCCGATGCTGAACGGATGATTGTTGTCGGCCTGCACGGCCAAACCCGAGGTGGCCCAGCGCAAATGCGCGATGCCGATGTCGGTGGATATCGAGTGCATCGTGTCGCTGAACGTAGCGCTGCCGAGGGCGCGCTCTGGTGACTTGCGTACGCCGAATTCCTCGCCGCCGGGCCAGGCCAGGCCCCAGCCGTGTTTGTGATCGCTGGAAAGGGCGGCGAAAGCCTGCAGGTCGGAGTCACCGATAAGACCGGCGAGTGTGGTGGGTTCCTCGCTTACCCAGCCGAGTAGACGACACATCACAGGCTCCCTGAGTTGAAGTGGCGCACGGAGGTGGGGCACTCCACCTTAGAACCGATGGAAATGATGACGAATCTCGAATGCCACGTCGTGCGCGGCAAAGGTGGCAGATTCCGAATGTCGCACCGCGAGGTAGAAGCGATTGAGCGGATCGCCGAGTGCCTGCTTGAGCAGGTCGTCGGCTTCGAGTGCATCAAGTGCCTCGCCCATGGTGGTGGGCAGCGGGCGCACCTTGCCGCGTGCAAGAGCGTCGGGGTCGAGAGTGGCCGGATCGTGCTGGGTGGGCTCACCGGGGTCGAGTTCGCGGGCGATGCCGTCGAGCCCGCAGGCGATGAAGGCGCCGAGGGCGAGGTAGGGGTTGGCGCTGGCGTCACTCGGCTTGAACTCGATGTTCATGCTCTGCTCTTCGCGGCCGTGGAACGGAGCGACCACTCGCAATGCGGCTTCCTTGTTTTCAAATCCCCATGCGGTGGTGGCCGACGTCCAGGCCTGGGGAGCGAGTCGGCGGTGCGAGTTGGCGCTGGGCGCGGTGAGTGCGAGCAGTGCAGGGAGGTGCTCGGCAACTCCGGCGATGAAGTGGCGCCCGAGTGTCGACAGGCTTCCGTCGGCGTTGGCGTCAAAGAGGAGGTTGCGCGTGTGGTCGGTGTTCCACACGCTGGTGTGAAGGTGAGCGCCGCTTCCGACTTGATCGACGAAGGGCTTGGGAGCGAACGACGCGAGTAAGTCGTGCTGAAGCGCGACGCCGCGCACAGTGTCGCGAAATTGCATCTGCTGGTCTGCCGCGCGCAGTGCGTCGGCGTAGCGAACGACGACTTCGAATTGTCCAGAGCCAAATTCATTCATCGCCGTCTCGACGGTCATGCCTTGAGCCTCGAGTGCGTCGCAGATGTCAATGAGCGCAGGCGTTGCGTGGTCGATTCCGATCGGGCTGTAGACAGGCGAGTGGATGGCCGCGGCGAACGGCACATAGTGCCCGTCGACATCGCGAGCGAGATAGAACTCGTTCTCGAATGCCGCATCGATGATGAATCCCATGCCGCGGGCGCGTTCGATCATCCGCTTAAGGAATAGGCGCGGGCACGCGCCCCAGTCGTTGAGCTCGCCATCGAGTTGGTCGCCCATCATGCTGGCGCTGCCCGGCACCCACGGAAGCACGGTGAAGGTGTCGGGGTCAGGAACGAGGCGCACGGCACCCACGGGTTCCATACCCTCGATCGGCTGCAATTCTTCGAGCAGGTTGATGGCGTTCTGTGCCCGAGTGAAGTTGATTCCCTCCGTCATCGCGCTGGCCAGCTGTGAAATGTGCACGGCCTTGGTGCGGGCGACTCCGCTGTAGTCGCAGTATTCGAAGCGGATGAGCGTGACACGTGACTTCTCTGCAGCGGCCACAACCTCGCTGATGTCCATGGGCTCTATTGTGCCCACATGCGAGAGGTTCGCGCTGCGGGTCACCCCCATGCGTTCTGGCAGACTGACACAGTGCCTGACGCCCTGACTGCCGCCGTGACCGACGCACTCGGTGATGCCGCCGACCAGTTGGGCGTGCTGATCGACGAGGGCATCGCCTCGGTCGAGTTCCGACGCCCCGATAAGCACAACGCCATTTCCTTCGCGATGTGGCAGGCATTCGCCCGTTTGATGCCGCTGCTCGGCGAGGCCGATGAGGTTGATGTGGTCGTGGTGAGAGGCAGCAGGGGTGGGCCCTTCAGTGCCGGCGCCGACATTGCCGAGTTCCGAACATTGCGCTCCGAGCCCGAGGGCGCCCTGCGCCACGGCACAGTGTTGGAAGCGGGTGAGCAGGCGATTATCACCTGCCCCAAGCCGACGATCGCTGCGATCGAAGGGTTCGCCATCGGTGGCGGAACGCAAGTGGCGGCGGCGTGCGATCTGCGCATCTGTGGTGAATCGTCGCGCTTCGGCGTGACGCCCGCAAAGTTGGGCATCGTGTACGCGCTGGCCTCAACCGCGCGATTGGTGGAGGTGGTCGGACCGGCCTGGGCACGCTGGATCCTGCTGACCGGCGAGTTGCTCGACGCTCAGACCGCGCTGCGCATCGGATTGGTACATGAAACGGTTTCCGATGATGCGGTACTTGACCGCGCGTACGCAGTTGCGGCGTTGATTGCGTCGCGTGCGCAGGTGTCGTTGCGCGGCGGCAAAGCCATGATCGACCGCGTAGTGGCAGGGCAGCACGACGTCGATGATGAGGTGCGTGCGATCTACATGCAGTCACTCACCAGCGCCGAGTATCACGAGGGAGTTACTTCATTCCTTGAGAAGCGCCCGCCCGATTTCCACGCCGCTCGTCGAAGCGGTCAGTAGTTAAAGCCCGCGTGGTGCGCGGCAGACGAATGCGTGTGTTGGCGAGGGGCGCGAGTGCGTCAGCGAGGAAAACGCGATTTCGTCATTCTCTGGGCAAATCGCTTCACAAAGCGCACCGTTTTGCCCAGAGAACGCCCGGAACCAACGCCCCATCCAGCCGCGGGTGACGCGTGGAAGGATGGACCCATCCACACCCGCGCTGGAAGGGCACCCATGACCGCGTCGTTCGACCGTCTATGGAATGAGCTCGAGCCGCTCGGACGTGAGGCGTCGACGGGTGGCTACCGGCGGTACGCGTTCAACGCCGCTGAGTTGGAGTGCCGCGAGTGGTTCACGTCCACGGCGCAGGCGCGCGGCCTCGAGGTCGAAACCGATCGCAACGGCAACCTCTGGGCCTGGTGGATTCCGGCTGGAGTCTCACCTGAGCTCCCGGCCTTGGTCGTCGGCTCGCACCTCGACTCTGTTCCTGACGGCGGCGCATTTGACGGACCGCTGGGAGTGGTGTCGTCGTTCGCGGCGATTGATGCGCTGCGCGAAACGGGTGCAGTGCCCACGCGGCCGGTTGTGCTGGCGGCATTTGCTGATGAGGAAGGCGCACGTTTTGGAGTCGCATGCGCGGGCTCGCGACTCATGACCGGGCAGCTCGATCCTGATAAGGCACGTGCGTTGGTCGCGCGTGACGGCCCGACGATGGCGGAGGCGATGTCAGCGGCCGGGCACGATCCGCGAGGACTCGGTGCCGACCCCGAGCGCGTCGCACGCATCGGCGAGTTCATCGAATTGCACATTGAGCAAGGTCGGGGCCTGGTCGAGGGTGAAGCGGCAGTGGGGGTAGCCGAGTCGATCTGGCCGCACGGTCGTTACCGCTTCACATTCCGCGGAGTCGCCGATCACGCGGGCAGCACTCGGATGTCTGATCGGCACGATCCGATGCTCGCGTACGCCCGCACGGCACTGATCGCTGCTGAGTCGGCGCGATCGTCGGGAAGTCGCGCCACTTTCGGACGGCTCGAAGTCGAACCCAACGGCACCAACGCCATTCCCTCGGAAGTGCGCGCATGGCTCGACGCGCGTGCGTGCGATGAAACCACGTTGGATGCGCTGGTGGAGGCCGTACATGCGGGCGCGTTGGAAGGGTCGCGTGAAAACGGTACCGATGTTGACGTCACCACCGAGTCGGTCACGGCGATCCTGACCTTCGATGCCAGTCTGCGCGATCGCGTGCGGGCGGCGGTTGATGCCGACCAACGAGTGGAGACCCCGGTGTTGCCCACCGCTGCCGGTCATGACGCCGGAATCCTTGCTGGGGCAGGGGTTCCGACCGCGATGCTCTTCGTGCGTAACCCCACCGGAATCTCACACTCGCCGAATGAAACGGCCGAGGCCGACGATTGTCATGCGGGTGTGAGTGCCCTCACCGCGGTGATGCGAGCGATGCTGTGACAATCTTTCGCTGCGACTACGCGTGGGTCGACGGTGAGGTGCGACCCACGATCGACATCGCTGTGGTTGATGGTCGTATCTCGTCGGTAAGCCCGGTTGACCACGCGGCGCGCGACGAGATCGTCGAACTTGCAGGTGTCGTTCTTCCCGGTTTCGCCAACGCGCACTCGCACGCTTTTCACCGTGCACTTCGCGGCCGCACCCACGCCAACGGTGGCACCTTTTGGACCTGGCGCGAGCAGATGTATCGCGCAGCGGCGGTTCTGACGCCCGACTCGTACTACGCACTCGCGCGCGCGGTGTATGGCGAGATGGTGTTGGCCGGAGTCACGTGCGTCGGTGAGTTTCACTACGTGCACCACGCGGCTGATGGCACGCCCTACTCCGATCCGAATGCGATGGGTGAGGCCTTGCGTGCGGCCGCGCGCGATGCCGGACTTCGGCTCACGCTGCTCGATACCTGTTACCTCGCGGGCGGCCTCGATGCCGGCGGTTCGCTGCCGCTGCGCGCCGACCAGCTGCGCTTCAGCGATGGTGACGCGGCCGCCTGGGCGCAGCGAGTCTCGCTGCTGAGCGATGATGCCACCACGCGCATCGGCGCTGCCGTGCACTCGGTACGCGCGGTGCCTCGCGATCAGCTCGCGATCGTGGCCCAGTGGGCGAACGGCAGGCCCTTACACGCGCACCTGTCAGAGCAGGTGGGCGAGAACGACGCGTGCGAAGCGGCCTATGGGGTCACTCCCACACAGTTGTTGGCGCAGGCCGGTGTTCTTGGTGCGAATGCCACCATGGTGCATGCTACGCATCTGACCAGCGGTGATGTGGCGTTGATCGGTGACAGCGCAACGTTCAGTTGCTTCTGCCCCACGACCGAGCGCGATCTCGCCGATGGCATTGGGCCCGCCATGCAGTTGGCGCAGGCGGGATCGTCGCTGTGCTTGGGTTCGGATCAACATGCCGTGATCGATTTGCTTGAGGAAGCGCGGGCACTGGAAATGCATGAGCGACTCGTCCATCATGAGCGCGGTAGATTCCAACCCGATGAACTCGTCACGGCAATGGCCGCGGCGGGCCATCGATCGCTTGGCTGGAATGACGTGGGAATGCTGGCCGTCGGTCAGCGCGCCGATCTGGTGGCGGTTCGACTCGACACCGTGCGCACAGCCGGATCTGCCCCCGAGCAGGTGCTGCTGTCGGCGTTTGCCGCTGACGTCGACACCGTGGTGGTTGACGGTAATGTCGTGGTGGCTCACGGCGTTCATCGTTCGATCGATGTGGCGATGGAACTTGTCGAATCGATCGGCGGCCTGTGGCAGCAGGTTGAGGAGCAGTCGTGACCGTGATGCGCGCAGCCGACCATCGGCGGATGCCGTGGGCTAATGGTGGCGGTGTTACCTCGGAAATCGCCGTGTCGCCTGAAGACGCCGATATGCATGCTTTCGACTGGAGAGTGAGCATGGCCGACATTTCTCACTCGGGCCCATTCTCCTCGCTTCCCGGAGTTGATCGCGTGTTGTTGCTGATCGAAGGTGAGGGAATGTCACTCACGATCGATGGTGCGAGAGTCGAGGTCACCAGCGATGAGCCCGTGCGCTTCCGTGGTGAGTCAGAAGTCGAGGGCTGGCTTGATGAAGGACCCACACGCGATCTCAATCTGATGACGCGGCGAGGGCGTTGCCGAGGTGACATGCACCTCGTGGGTGGGCCGACGCTCAGCGTCGAGCCTGCCGTCGACACGACTCAACTCATCGTCGTGCTCGCGGGCAGGTGGGCGATCGCGGGTGACTCTTTGGCGCTCGGCGATTGCGTTATCGTCGACGCACCGCTGGTACTCAACGGAAACGGCCGCCTGGCAGTGGTGACGATTACAGCGGAGTGAATCCGGTGGCAACTTCGTCGGGGCTCTCGGTGAATTGGCTCTCGTAGAGGTCGCGGTAGAAGCCGCCAGCTTCCATCAGTTCCTCGTGGTTGCCCTGCTCAACGATGCTTCCTCGGTTCATCACCAGAATGACGTCGGCGTTGCGAATCGTTGACAGTCGGTGAGCGATCACGAAACTGGTGCGGCCTTCACGCAGGTTCGACATGGCACGTTGAATCAGTACCTCAGTGCGTGTGTCGACCGAACTGGTGGCTTCATCGAGAATCAACACTGCCGGATCGGCGAGGAACGCGCGCGCGATGGTGAGCAACTGACGCTCGCCGGCGCTGATGTTCTCGCCCTGCTCGCTGAGCTTCGACTCGTAGCCATCGGGAAGGGTGCGAATGAAGTGGTCGGCGTACGACGCGCGCGCGGCCGCCTCAACGTCTTCCTGGGTGGCATTTTCCGCGCCGTACGCGATGTTGTCGTGAATCGTGCCCTCGAACAGCCAGGTGTCTTGCAACACCATGCCAAAGCATCGGCGCACGTCTTCGCGGGTGGCATCGTGGGTGTTGATGCCATCGATGAGAATGCGACCGGCCTGAATCTCGTAGAAACGCATCAGCAGATTGACCAGCGTGGTCTTGCCAGCACCCGTCGGGCCCACGATCGCAATCGTCTGTCCGGGCTCAACGTTCAGACTCAGGTCGTCAATCAGCGGAGTGTCTTCGCGGTATCGGAAGCGGATGTTTTCAAGGGAAATGCGTCCGGCCGGGTCGACAATGCGCGCGGCGTTAACGTCATCGGGCTCTTCCTCGCTGGCGTCGAGGAGTTCAAATACTCGCTCGGCCGAGGCTGCACCCGACTGCAGCAGGTTGGCGACGCCGGCGATCTGCGTAATCGGCATCGTGAATTGGCGGGAGTACTGTATGAATGCCTGCACGTCACCAAGCGACATGGCCCCGCTGGCCACGCGCATTCCACCGAACACGGCGATGGCGACGTAGTTGAGGTTCGAGACAAAGGTGAGCGCGGGCTGAATCATTCCGGAGATGAATTGCGCTCGGAAACTGCTCTCGTACATCT
>Ga0194043_1000778_pt1 | contig 17890 bp, 14 predicted proteins | sample JunL4415m_MetaG_FD_161274 | JGI IMG/M metagenome (GOLD analysis project Ga0194043, IMG submission 161274) | Anoxic zone freshwater microbial communities from boreal shield lake in IISD Experimental Lakes Area, Ontario, Canada - Jun2016-L442-15m | ecosystem: Environmental > Aquatic > Freshwater >...
AGCCCGAGGAGAAAAAGGAACCTGCGGAAAAGAAGGACGACAAGAAGGAGGAGAAGGCGAAGGAGCAGAAGCCGAAGGAGAGCAAGGGCAGCGTCACCATCGCGGGCGCGGAGATCAAATACGTCGCGAAGACGGGCACGTTGCCACTTTTGAAAGACGACGGGGCGACACGCGCCGATGTGTTCTTCGTGTACTACGCGCGCACCGGCGAAGACGGCAAACCGCTCGCGCGCACCGACGAGAAACGCCCGATCGTTTTTTGCTTCAATGGCGGCCCCGGCAGCAGCGCCGTGTGGCTGCACTTCGGCGGTCTCGGTCCGAAGAAAATCGCGCTCCCGCCCGATGGCGTCACGCCCGCGGTGCTGGGGAAAATTTCCGACAACGCGAACAGCATCATCGATGTCGCCGACCTCGTGTTCATTGACCCCGTCGGCACCGGCGCGAGCCGTCCGGCGAAGGGCGAGAAGGGCGAGCAGTTCTGGGGTGTGGACGAGGACGTGGAGGCATGCGGTGATTTCATCCGGCTCTTCGCCACGCGCGAGGGGCGGTGGATGTCCCCGAAATTTCTCTGCGGCGAAAGCTACGGTGGTATCCGCGGCGCGGGCCTCTGCGAGTATTTGCAGGATCGCCACGGCATGTATCTCCACGGCTTCATCGTCGTGAGCGGCCTGCTGAATTTCCAGACGCTTTCCTCCGACACCGCGAACGATCTGCCGCTGCTCACATTTCTCCCGACGCTGGCCGCCACCGCCGCATTCCACGGCAAGCTCGCGCCGGAGCTCTCGGCGAACCTCGAAAAGACGCTCGCCGAAGTCCGCACGTTTGCATTCGGCGAATACGCGACGGCATTGCTGAAAGGCCGCGCCATCACCGCCGCCGAGCGCCATCGCATCGCGGAAAAAGTCGCGCGCTTCACCGGCCTCACGACGGAGTTCGTCGAGGATCACGAACTGCGCGTCTCGCCCACCGCATTCCGCAAGGCGCTGCTGAAGAAGGAGGGGAAAATCATCGGTCGCTTCGACGGGCGCGTCGTCGCCGAGGATGGCAACCGCAGCTCCCCGAATCCGGAGTTTGATCCCAGTCACGCCTTCATCGCCGGCCCGTTCAGCGCCGCGGCAAATGCCTACGTGCGCGGCACGCTCGGCTACGAGACCGACCAGCCCTACCGCATCCTCGCCGGCCTGCCGTGGAACTACAAAAATTTCTCCAACCGCTACGCCAGCATGGAGCCGCGCCTCGCCGGCGCGATGAAGGAAAACCCAAACCTCCGTGTGCTCGTCTGCCAGGGCTTGCGCGACCTCGCCGTGCCGCCGGACGCAATGCGCTTCTCGCTCGAGCACATGCCCATCCCCGACAGCCTGCGGAAGAACATCACCATCGCCACCTACGACAGCGGCCACATGATGTACCTCCTCGACAAAGATGCGGCCAAGCTGCGCGCGGACATCGTCGGGTGGCTGAAGTAGGGCGGAGCGTGTGGTTCGCTTCGGGCCGGCATGGCCAGTCTTTGAGGCTCCAGATCCGTCGCGTTCTTCGCGGTTGATTTTCCCCGTGTTGTTCCGGCTAACTGACCGCTTACACATGGACCACCACTTCCGCGCATTCTCGTTCGTTGATCGCATCACTGCGATCGAGCCGGGCGTGCGGATTTCCGGCCGCTACACGATCCCGGCGGCGCTCGCGGAGTTTCCGATGTCGCTCGTCGCCGAGGCGACCGGGCAGCTCGCGGCGTGGTCGGCGATGGCGAAGATTGATTTTTCGCACCGTCCGGTTGCGGGGCTCGCGGGCCGCGTCGAGCTGCTGCGCGAAGTGCGCCCCGGCGACACGCTCGAACTCTCCGCCGAACTCGAAAACGCGGACACCAGCGACGTGGCCTATGGCGGCTGCGCGTCGGTGAATGGCGCGCCGGTGCTGCGGCTGCATCACTGCATGGGGCCGATGGTGCCGATTGGTGAATTTGACGATCCCGAGCTGCTCCGCGCGCGCCTCGCGCTGCTGCGCGGCGAAGGCGCGGTGCCGGGTGCGCTTGCGGCCACGGGCGTGCCGGTGTTTTCGCTCGACGGGCTCGCGTTCGAGGACGGCCCGCAAATGAAGGCGCGCGCGACGTTGCAGGTTCCCGCGCAGGCTGCTTTCTTCGGCGACCATTTTCCAAAACGCCCCGTGTTTCCCGGCACCCTGCTCATGAATATGAACCTCAAGCTCGTCACCGCGCTCGCCGCGCGCGTGCCTGTGCGCGATGGGGCGACGTGGGTGCCGCGCGCCGTGGTGGACATGAAACTGCGCGATTTCATTGCGCCGGGTGACTTGCTGCGCATCGAAGCAAAGGTGATGCGCCATGAGGGCGATGAGTTGAAAGTTTCCGTCGAGACGCGGAACGAAAAAGGCCGGCTCGGTGCCGCGCGTGTCGAACTCACTCCGGAGGCCGCGGCATGAGCCAGCGCGTGCGCGTAGCGATCACGGGCATCGGAATGGTCACGCCGATCGGCAATACGACGGCGGAGACCTGGGCCGGACTGCGCGCCGGGAAATCGGGCGCGGGGCCAATCACGATTTTCGACGCGAGCGGCTTTACCACGCGCATCGGCGCGGAGGTGAAAGGTTTTGATTTTGAAAACGCGATCGCCGATCGCAAGCTGCTGAAGCTCGCCTCGCGCTCGCACCGTTTCGCGCTGAATGCCGCAGAGCAGGCGTTCGCAGACGCGGGCATCCGTCCGACTGCGGCGGACGCGGAGCGCTGGGGTTTCGTCGTCGGCGCGGGGATGATGGGCGTGTCGTATGAGGAACTCGAAAGCGTGCATCGGCACGCCGCGGCGGATGGTGAATTTCATCCCGACGGCCTGCTGAAGCCCGACTACCCGGCGGACCCGATTGCATTTTGCCGCACGCAGACAAACACCGGCCTTGCGCTGCTCACGAAAAATTTCGGCATTCGCGGCTACGCGACGGCAGTGCACACCGCGTGCTCGTCCGGCGGGCAGGCGCTCGGTACCGCGCTGAAAGTGATGCGGCGCGGCGATGTGGACGCAATGCTCGCGGGAGGCTTCGACTCGATGTTGAACCCGATCGGCCTTTCGGGATTCTGCCTGCTCGGTGCGCTCTCGACGGACAACGACACGCCCGAACGCGCGAGCCGGCCCTTCGACGGCACGCGCAACGGCTTCGTGCTCGGCGAAGGCGCGGCTTTTCTCGTGCTGGAAAAATGGGACGCCGCGCGCGCACGCGGCGCGAAAATTTACGCGGAGCTGGCGGGCGACGGGAATTCGCTGAGCTGCTACCGCATCACCGACACGCCGCCGGATGGCGACGGGCCGATCCAGGCAATCCACCAGTCGCTCGCCGATGCGAGGCTGAAGCCGGAGGACATTGACTACGTGAACGCGCACGGCACCTCGACGATGATGAACGACCGCAGCGAGTGCGTCGCGCTCGGCGCGGTGATGGGCGATCACCTCCCGAATGTCGCCGTGAGTTCGACGAAGAGCTGCATGGGCCATCTCATCGCCGCAGCCGGCGCGGCCGAGGCTGCGGTGTGCGCGCTCGCGATCCGCGACGGCATCGCGCCGGTGAATGCAAACTTTGCGACGCCCGACCCGCAGTGCAGCAATATCAATCTCGTGACCGGCCAGTCGCGCCCGATGCGAATCCGCGCCGCGCTCTCGAACTCGCTCGGCTTCGGCGGCTCGAACAGCTCGCTCACATTCCGGCATCCCGACCTTGCGGAGGAAGGGCGATGAGCATTTCACCTCGCATCGCCCTCACCGGCTCGGGCGCAGTCTGCGGCGCGGGCATGACTGTGGAGAAAATCTGGGCCGCTGTGATTGGCGGTCAGTCTGCGGTGACGCCGATCACGCTGTGGGACGCCGAGCGCTGGCCTGTGAAAATCACCGCGGGCGTGAACGGCGTGAAGAACCAGGAGCTCGTCGAGGATCGCAAGTTGCATAAGAGCATTTCGCGCACGGATCTTTTCGGCATCTACGCGGGCGGCGAGGCGATCAAATCCTCCGGCATACCAACTCACCGCGAGACGCTCGACGCCGCGGCGGTGTCGCTCTTCAACGACCGCAGCGGCCTCGTGGTCGGCTCGGGCGGCGGCGCATACAGCAGCAACTACGAATACCTACCGCTGATGACCGAGTCGGGCGGTGACATGCGGAAATTCGGCGCGGCACTTGGCTCGGCGGTGAACCCGATGTGGCTGCTGAAAAATCTTCCGAACAACGTGCTCTGCCATGTCGGCATCCGGCACATGTTCAAGGGCACGAATGCGTGCATCACCAACCAGTGTGCGGGCGGCGTGCTGGCCGTCGCAGAAGCCGCCGAGTCGCTGCGAACGGACGAGGCGGATCGCATCGCCGCCGTCGGGCACGACACGCTGATCGAGCCGGAAGCCGTGCTCGGCTACCACAAGCTCGGGCTGCTCTCCACGGACGTGCTGCGACCTTTCGATCGTGAGCGCACGGGGACGATTTTCGGCGAAGGTGGCGCGGCGGTGATGCTGGAAAAATTCGACGATGCGCAGGCGCGCGGCGCGGTGATGCTCGGCGAATTTCTCGGCCACGGCTGCGTGACAGAGGCGACCGGCGTCGTGGACTTGCGCCCTGACGGTGACGGCCCGGCGCGCGCGATTGCACTCGCGCTCGCGGATGCAAGAATCACCGCTGCGGATGTCGGGATGATCGTCGCACACGGCAACGGCACGCGTGCGTCCGATGCCTCGGAGGCGAAGGGAATCCTGCGTGCATTCGGCGGCAATCCGCCGCCGGTCACGGCATTCAAGTGGTGCGTCGGGCACCTGTTCGCGGCGTCGGGAGTTTTGGATCTCGTGCTCGCGCTGGAGGCGCTGCGGCAGGGCATCGTGCCCGGCATCGCGACGCTGGATGCAGTGGACGCGGAATTTTCCACACTGCCCGTCTCGCGCGATCCTCAGAAGCCACGCAGCGACATCGCGCTCGTGATCTGCCGCGGATTCGGCGGGATGAATGTGGCGCTCATCGTCCGCGCAGCGAAGGCGTGATGAAATGATGGTCGCAGCGATCCATCGCCGATGAGCCGGTCTGTGAACACAGGGCTTGCGGCGCGGCATTTTCCCGGGGAGCACAGGCGGCCCGCCTTTCGTGCCGCGCGACTCGCGCGGCACATCGGGTGTCAGCTTGTGAACGTATCGCCCTGGACGCCAGCTTGTGAATCGCCCGCCTTGGGTGTCCGGGTGTTTGCGGCGGGTCGCCGCAAACGACAGTCGGGCCGCCTGTGCTCCCAAAGACGGGGAGTCTGCACGCAACATTCTTGCCGCACAAAAAATCATGCCTGCATGCCTGACTCACAAGCATGACTCCCGATTCTGAAAACAAATCGGACGTGCCTGCGATGAACCCGCCTCCCTCGACGCGGTGCGGGATCGACACCGTCGAGATTGCGCGCATCGAAAAGCTGTTGCGCGACACTGCGCCGGAGGATTTGCGGAGATTTTTCAGCGAGCAGGAAATCGCTGATGCGGGCGAAAGCCCCGGTCGCGCCGCGAGCTTGGCGGCGCGTTTCGCGGCGAAGGAGGCGTGCTGTAAACTGTTCCCGCGCGAGACGGCGCTCGGGGTGATCGAACCGTATGATTTTTCCGTGCGCAAGGACGGCTACGGTGCGCCGTCCATCGAGCCGAGTGCGGCGGCGCGCACGGCGATGGATCGTGCATTCATCGGCGAAATCCGGCTCTCGATCACGCACACGGATTCGAGTGCGTCGGCGGTTGCTGTCGCCGAGACAAAGCGCATCGAGGTGCCGTGGTTTGGCAAACTTTTTTACCACCTGCTGCCAATCAAGCGCGGCACCGTGATGGCGAACCTTCGGCGCGTGTTCGGCGATGTGCTTTCGGAGGACAATTTGCTGAGGCTCGCGCAGGCCTACTATGCGCATTTTGCGCGGTTCATGGGTGAATTTTTCCGGCTGCCGTGGATGTCGGCGAAAAAGAAAAAGGCGATGATCCGCATCGAAAATATCGAGGCCATCGAGCGGGCCTACGCGCAGGGGAAGGGGGTGCTGCTGCTCACGGGGCACTACGGAAATTGGGAGGTCGCGACCGTCGCGGGCATCGGGCAGTTCGCGCAGTTCAAGGGGCTGTTCCATTTCGTCCGCCGCCCGCTGAAGCCCGCGCCGCTGAATGCGTATGTGACGTGGCGATTCCGTCGCGCCGGGTTCGGCACCATCGCGAAGCGCGGTTCGCTCGATACCATCCTCGATCTGCTCGCGCAGCAGCGGATTGTGGTCTTCATCTACGACCAGCACGCGACGGCGCGGGAGGGCGTGGTCGCGGATTTTCTCGGGCAGCCGGCCCGGACATTCCGCAGCCTGCCGATCATCGCGATGGATACGGGCGCGCCGGTGATTCCCGCGACGAGTTGGCGCGAGCCCGACGGCACGCATGTGTTGCGTTTCGAGGACCCCGTGCCGGTCGTCGAGCACGAGAATACGAGCGAGGCGATCCGGCTGACTGCGCGTGCATTCAACGCTGCGCTCGAACGCGCGCTGCTCCGGCATCCCGAGCAGTGGATCTGGATGCACAAGCGGTGGAAGGTCTGAATGACGGATGACGGGTGCCTGTTCGTCATCCGTCATTCGTCATCCGGTTTGCCGCCGCCGTCTGTTCCCCGGTTTGATTTTCACGCGTACCGGGCGATTGTTTTTGGCACGGAAAATTTACCGGATCGCCATGCGAACGTTCCACTCGCTGCGGATGCTGCTTTCGGGGCCTTGCGGCTCGCGAAAGTGGCGATCTATGCGGGTTCCACGGCGGGGGTGTCCCGCGAACGTTTTTTTTGCTTGGGGAGCGGCTGATCAGGCTTGTGGCAAGCAAAAATTCACCGCCAGAATTTTTTCTTCGGGATGCGGTAGTTTTTTCTTGGGTGCCACCACGGGTTGTGGTTTCATCTCACTCCACGCCCAAGATAGTGTGGTTGTTCACAGGGTTACCCTCGTTCATTCACCGCTTCTTGGGCCGTTGGGCACACACTTTTCACCAAGTTACTCACAATGCCGACCACCACCTCCAAGCTCATGTCCTCCCGCCGCTCCAAAGCCGCCACCGCAGCCATTCCGTCCTCGCGCGGCAAGGCAATCCGTCTGACCCATAAGGGCCTCCAATTCGAACGCGTTTTCAGCAATCCGGACGTCGCGCCGTTTGATGAAATCGCGTGGGAACAACGCACCGCTGAAATCGCCGATGATTCGGGCAAGGCGATCTTCAAACAGGAGAACATCGAGGTGCCCGCCTCGTGGTCGCCGCTCGCGACGAAAATCGCGGTGTCGAAGTACTTCTACGGCGATGTGGCGAAGGGCACCGATCCTTACAAGGGCGGGCGCGAGCGCTCGGTAAAGCAGCTCATCCACCGCGTCACTCGCACCATCACGGACTGGGGCATGAAGGACGGCTACTTTTCCGACAAGGACTCGGCGGACACCTTCTACAACGAACTCACCTGGCTGTGCGTGAACCAGTTTGGCGCGTTCAATTCGCCGGTGTGGTTCAACTGCGGGCTCTACCAGCAGTACGGCACCGGTGCCGGTCGCGGTGAGGGGAACTATTTCATCAACCGTGAGACGAAGATCGCGCAGCGCGCCGCGACGCAATATGAATACCCGCAGTGCAGCGCGTGCTTCATCCAGAGCGTCGAGGACACGATGGAATCCATCATGCACCTCGCGCACTCGGAGGCGATGCTGTTCAAATTCGGCAGCGGCACGGGCACCGATTTGTCGTCGCTGCGCAGCACGCGGGAAAAGCTCAGCGGCGGCGGACGCCCGAGCGGGCCGCTCTCGTTCCTGAAGGTCTATGATCAGGTCGCGAATGTCGTAAAATCCGGCGGCAAGACACGCCGTGCGGCGAAGATGAACACGCTCAAGGACTGGCATCCCGACATCGAGGAGTTCATCGAGGCGAAGACCAAGGAGGAGAAGAAGGCGTGGGCGCTGATCGAAATGGGCTACGACGGATCGTTCAACGGCGATGCTTACGGCTCGGTGATGTTCCAGAACGAGAACCTCTCGGTGCGCGTGAGCGACGACTTCATGGATGCCGCCATCGCAGGCCGCGAGTGGTGGACGAAGCGCGTGACCGACGGCAAGCCGTGCGAGAAAAAGGATGCGCGCACTTTGCTCCGCAAAATCGCCGAGGGCACGCACGTCTGCGGCGATCCGGGCATGCAGTTCGACACCACGATTGACAAGTGGCACACCTGCAAGGGCACCGCGCGGCAGAACAGCACGAACCCGTGCAGCGAGTATCTCTTCCTCGACAACACGGCGTGCAATCTCGCCTCGCTGAACCTCATGAAGTTCAAGAAGGCCGACGGCGCATTCGACGTGGAGCGCTTCAAGGCAGCCGTGCGCGTCTTCATCACCGCGCAGGAAATCGTCGTGGACAACGCGAGCTACCCTATCAAGGAAATCGCCGAGAACTCGCACATCTACCGCACGCTCGGCCTCGGCTACGCGAATCTCGGCTCGCTCATTATGAGCTACGGCCTCGGCTACGACAGCGACGAGGGCCGCGCGCTTGCGGGTGCCATCACGGCGATCATGACCGGCCATGCTTACGAGCAGAGCGCGCGCATGTCGCAGGCGATGGGGCCGTTCCCCGGCTATAAGGACGCGCGCTGCAGCGGCGTGCCGAATCCCGTCGCAAAGGACAACGTGAAGCCCATGCTCGAAGTGATGAAGCTCCACCGCGAGAGCGTCGAGCAGATCGGCGTGAGCGAGCGTTTCGCCGAGTTGAAAAACGAGGCGCGCCGCACATGGGATACCGCACTTTCCCTCGGGAAAAAACACGGCTACCGCAACGCGCAGGTCACCGTCCTCGCGCCGACCGGCACGATCGGATTCCTCATGGACTGCGACACGACTGGCATCGAGCCCGACATCGCGCTCGTGAAATACAAGCTGCTCGCAGGCGGCGGCATGTTGAAGATCGTGAACCAGACCGTGAAGCCCGCGCTGCGCGGCCTCGGCTACGCTGCCGAGGAAATCGAGCACATGGTCGCGCACATTGAAAAATACGACACCATCGAGGACGTGCAGGACGAGGACAGCGGCCAGGTCGTGAAGTCCGGCCTCCGCGAGGAGCACCTCACCGTGTTCGACTGCGCATTCAAGCCGCACCAGGGCACGCGCTCGCTGCACTACCGTGGTCACATCCGCATGATGGCCGCCGCGCAGCCGTTCCTCAGCGGCGCGATCTCGAAGACCGTGAATCTGCCCTCGACCGCGACCGTCGAGGACATTATGAACACCTACATCGAAGGCTGGCAGCTCGGGCTGAAGGCCATCGCGATCTACCGCGACAGCTCGAAGCGCAGCGCGCCGCTTTCCGCCGACAAGAAAAAGCACGGCAGCAACGGTGCGGCCGCGGTCGCGGACGGGTTCGCCGATGTCGAAGCCGAACTCAGCGACAAGACGCAGCTCGAAGGCCGCGTCGTGGAGCTTGAGAGGGAAATCACCGAGCTTCGCACGAAGGCCGGCCAGCCGGTGCGCCGCCGCATGACCGACACGCGCATTGCGCTCAATCACAAGTTCGATATCGCCGGCCATGAGGGGTACATCAACGTTGGCATGTTCGACGATGGCCAGCCGGGCGAACTGTTCGTTCAGATGCAGAAGGAAGGCAGCACCATCGGCGGCCTCATGGACACCGTCGGCGCGCTCACCTCGATGGCCCTGCAATACGGCGTGCCGCTCGAGAGCATGGTCCGCAAGTTTGCGCACTCGCGCTTCGAGCCGTCCGGCTTCACGCAGAACCCCGACATCCGCACCGCGAGCAGCATCACCGACTACGTGTTCCGCTGGCTCGGCTGCCAGTTCATCAAGGGCTACAAGGAGGCCACCTCGCCGAACAAGGCACAGGCCGATCTCCCGCTGAAGGAATTGGCGGACATCGAAAAGGGCGCCATCAACCGCCCCGTGTCCGACCTCGTCCGCACCGGCGAGAAGGAAGTCATCGACATCATCACCCATGAGGGTGGCAACGACGGCCATCCGCAGATCAAGGTAAAGGGGAACACCCACGCCGAACGTCTGAAGGACGCGCTGGGCAACATGTTCATGGACATCCTTTGCTCGAATTGCGGCAGCAACAAAGTCATCCGCGCCGGCGCGTGCGGCTGCTGCACCGAGTGCGGCACCAGCCAAGGTTGTTCATAGCCGTGAAACTGCCATGACGCCCAAGCTCACCATCAGCCCAAACGGAATCGGCGCACCGCTGTCCGTGTCCGGCAACGACAACGGCGGCAGCGATGTCCGTCCGGGTGACGCGAGCGTTGACGACATCAGAGCCAAGCGACTCGCCGTCGCGCTCGGCAGCGCATACATGGCCATCACCTGCTCCTACTGCGGCAGCGGGAGAGTCATCCGCACTGGTGTATGTGGCACCTGCCAGGACTGCGGCAACAGCGAGGGATGCGGCTGATTTCCAAACGCCCGAACCACCCAATGAGCGACAAAGACAAAACACAAATTCGCGACGAAGGCTCCGGCCCCGTCCTCGCCGACTGACTCCGCCGCCGTCGCATCGGAACACTCGCGTGAAAATGCGCGGCGAGGCAGACCGTGCCCATGCACTTTCTCGCGATCGAAATCGGCGGCACTAAACTTCAGGTCTGCGCAGGCACCGCGGACGGCGCGATCGTGGCGCGCGCGCGCTTCGCCGTGGATCGCGCTGGGGGTGGCGAAGGCATCCGCGCGCAGATCATCGGCGCGCTTCCGGATCTGATCGCAAAGTGGAGCCCGCGCGCGATCGGCGTCGGCTACGGCGGCCCGGTGGATTGGAAGACCGGCCGCATCAAGTGCTCCCACCACATCGCGGGCTGGGACAATTTTCCGCTCGGCGACTGGCTGCGCGAGGGCACATCACTCCCGGTCTTCGTGGAGAATGACGCCAACGTCGCCGCCCTCGGCGAGGCCGTGCATGGCGCGGGCCGCGACGCGAACCCCGTCCTCTGGGTGAACAGCGGCAGCGGCGTCGGCGGCGGCCTCGTCGTGGACGGGCACATCTACCACGGCGCGGTGCCCGGCGAGATCGAGATCGGCCACATCCGACTCGAACGCGACGGCACCATCGTCGAGGACCGCTGCTCGGGCTGGGCCGTGGATCGCGCGGTTCGCGATGCGGTGAAAGAGGATCCGCAGAGCGTGCTGGCGCAGCTTGCCGCGAAGTCCGAGCCCGGCGCGCGCATCCTCGCGCCCGCGATCGCCGCAGGCTGCCCGTTCGCGGATCGCATCCTCACCGGTGCGATGGACGAACTTGCCTTTGCCCTCAGCCACGCCGTGCAGCTCCTGCATCCCGAGATGATCGTGGTCGGCGGCGGCCTCGGCCTCATCGGCGAACCGCTCCGCGCGCGCCTCGCCGCCGCGCTCCCACGCTGGGTGATGGATGCCTTCGTGCCCGGCCCGCGCATCGAACTCGCAGCGCTCGGCGAGGACGCCGTGCCCGTCGGCGCGCTCGCGCTCTGCCTCGCCTCGCTGTAGCCGCCGCCGGCGGCGGCGGTAGGCGGTCTGGCGCATCGGACTCTGGACAGCGCCGCGCATTTCGCCGAAGTGTCGCGGATGCTCGACTGGCTCAACAACTACGTCGCCTCGCAGAAAAAGGCGCTCGACACAATCAACCCCGCCGACCTCGTGCCGCTCATCGCGACCTTGCGCGAGGCGCACCGCGCCGGACGGCGCATCTACGTGTGCGGCAATGGCGGCAGCGCGGCGAACGCCTCGCACTTCGTCACCGATCTCGGGAAAAATTCTAGCGAGGCGATCGGCACGCCGTTCCGCGTGATGTCGCTCACGGACAATGTCGCGTGGATCACCGCCATCGGGAATGACTACTCGTTCGACGATTCATTCCTCCGCCAGTTGCACAACTACGGCGAGGCCGGCGACGTGCTGCTCGTCATCAGCGTGAGCGGCAATTCGCCGAACGTCGTGAAGGCGCTCGAATGGGCAAAGCCGCGCGGCCTCAAGACGATCGCACTCGTCGGCGGAAAACGCGGACGCGCCGCCGCGCTTGCGGATCAGGTCATCGCCGTCGGCGACACGCACTACGGCCGCGTCGAGGACGTGCAGATGAACATCCTGCACATGCTCTGCTACGCATTCGTCGAGAGCGACGAGGCGAGGAAGTAGCCGCGCATCCGCCCGCGCTTTTCACGGGCACGCCTCGCGAAGATTGCGCAACCGGGACGCGTCGCGTATCTTTGCATCGGAAGCACACGATGAACCCCGCGCCGCGAAAGTTCGTCCGCTTTCTCGCCGATGAATTGCACAGCGAGAGCTGGTCGCTTTCCGCGGAGCGGGCTGCTGAATTTGGGAGCGAGGATCCGCAAAGTTCCTCGTATTCGCGCGCGGCGGATCTTCTCGCGGAACGTGATTTTGAAGTCCTCCGCAACCGCGACTTTCCACTCACGGAAAAGCTCCTCGCCGGTGCGGACGTGCTCGCGCTCCTGCACCCGTGCGATCCGCGCTGGGAGCGTACGACTTCCTCCGGCCCGCCCGCGCTTGCGCCGGAGGAAATCTCTGCCGTGCTCGCGTGGGTGCGCGCGGGCGGCGGCTTGCTCGTGGTGACGGAATACGAGCACGACAAATACGGCGACAACCTGAACGCCCTGCTCGCGCCCGTCGGGCTGCACATCGAGAACACGCGCGTCTTCGACCGCAGCGCGTGCGTGCCGGGAAATCCCGAGTGGATTTTCGCAGTGCCCGCGCCCGGCTCGCCGCTCGGCCACCTCGCTGCGCACGCGTGTTTTCTCCGCGCAGGATCCTGCACGGTGAAGGACGGCGCGCGGGCAGCGTGGTGCGCTTCGGCGCAGGCCCACCCAGCGGATGCGTGCGTGATCGGCTGCGCGGAATTCGGGAGCGGGCGCATCGTCGTCGTCACCGATTCGCTGCTCTTTGGCGACGAGCACATCGGCGAACATGATCACCGGCAGCTCTGGCTGAACATCGTCCACTGGCTCGCGGCTCCGGCGTATCGCCGCGCAGACGACGCGGCACTGCGCGCGGAAAATCACCAGCATCTCGCATCGTCGCCCGAGTGGGTGCGGCTGCGCGGAATCATCAACACGCTGCGCGCAATCCAGGAGCCGGATGCGGGCGTGGGGCTCGCGAATCACGGCAGCGCGGCGAAACTCGTCGAGGCGGCGACCTGCGAAATCCGTTTGCTCGCGCGGCATTTCCCGCACGAGGCGGAATACATCGCGCGGCTCGTGGAGGATTTTGCGACGTGGCAGCGCGGTGGATTTGGCCGTCCGGATTTTGCGGCATCGCTCGCGGCGTTCCGGCCTGAGCGAAACCGCCGCGACGGGATCATCCATCTCGTCGTGTTCCCGATGTACACGCCGAACGCATCGTCCGCCGTGCGCTTCGAGGCGCTGCTTGTGCGGATGGCGTGGCCGGACTGGCTCGCCGCGCTGGAACACGGGCCGTACCCGAATGCAAAATTCGTCCCGCTGAGCCTTGTGGATTTCACCGATGGCTACGGGAGCGAATGTGCGGTGCTTTTCCCCGAGACCGTCTCCGTCGCGGGCCGGTCGACGAATCACTTCGGCGGGATTTTCTGCGACCGCGAGGCGCGGCGCTTGCAGTCCACTGCGCTGCGCGCCTCCGAAGCCGTCGGGCTGCGGCTTTTCCCCGAGCTCGAGTGCATGCTCGCGAGCCGCACCGTCGTCGAGCAGACGTGCGCGCTGTGGGATCTCATCCACGACCAGTCGCACGCGCTCGGCGACCTGCCGTTCGACCCGTTCATGATCCGCCAGCGTGCGCCGTTCTGGATGTATGCGATCGAGGAGCTGCGCGTGGATGTGCGCGCGTTTGGCGAGGCGCACCGGCTCGCGCGCGAGGGCTTCCCATTTGCGCGCAATGTGTGCTGGGCGATCGTGCTCGACCGCATCCTGCGTTTCCCGATCACCGGTTCGCGCGCGCGGAATTACGACGCGCTCGGCGGGCAGATTCTCTTCGGCGCGCTGCATCAAAGTGACGCCGTGCTGTGGCGCGACAACCATCTCGAAATCCGATGGGACGCTCTGCCGGCCGCGATGGCCGCGCTCGATGCGGAGATCCACACGCTCTACAAGATCGGCGCGGAATATTCGCGCGTCGCGCTCTGGCTGGCCGCGCATGAATTTGTGAGCAGGCACGTGCATCCCAATGTCGGCTCGCGCTGGAAACCCGGCGTGCTGCCGGATGAGAGCGATCCGAAGGCATGGCTCGCGCTCGCGCTCGACGACGAGTTCCCGCTCGGGAATTTCCACCTGATGCTGGGAAGAAAGTTGAGAGTTGAGGGTTGAGAGTTGTGAGGAAAAAGATCGGACGCCTCTCAACTCTCAACATTCAATTCTCAACTCGCCCCGCTTTCCCCTTTCCATGCGGAAACGCTTTCGCTTTCCTGTGCGCCCCGATGCCGAAGTCCGCCTCCAAGCCCGCCACGCCGAAATTCCGCAGGATCCTTTTGAAGCTCAGCGGCGAGGCATTGCGCGCTCCCGGCAGTCACGAGACGATCACGCCGGAGATCGCGCAGCAGATGGCGGAGGACATCCAATCCATCCATTCGCTCGGCGTGGAAATCGGGATCGTCATCGGCGGCGGCAACATCTGGCGCGGCCTGAGCGCGAGCCATCGCGGCATGGAGCGCACGACGGCGGACTACATGGGAATGCTTGCGACGGTCATCAACGGCCTCGCGCTCCAGAGCACGCTCGAAGGCCTCGGCTTGCAGACACGCGTGCAGACGGCCATCCGCATGGATGCGGTCGCGGAGTCGTTCATCCGGAGAAAAGCGGTGCGGCATCTCGAGCTGGGACGCATCGTAATTTTCGTCGCGGGCACTGGAAATCCGTTCTTTAGCACGGACACCGCCGCTGCGCTGCGCGCGAATGAAATCGGCGCGGATGTGATTTTGAAGGCGACGAAAGTGGACGGCATCTACACCGCGGATCCGATGAAGGATCCGACGGCAAAAAAATACGATCGCATCACGCACGGCGAGGCGCTCCAGCGCCGGCTGAACGTCATGGATTCCACCGCGTTCAGCCTCTGTCAGGACAACCGGATGCCCATCGTGGTCTTCAATTTTTTCGCCCCCGGCGCGCTGCGCCAGGTCGTGCTCGGCGAGCATGTCGGCACGCTCGTTTATCCCGAATAACCAAAACACACACCGCTTATGGATCCCGATGAAATCATGATGAACACCGAGGAAGGCATGGAGAAGGCCGCCGAATACATGGCGCATGAATTCGCCTCCGTGCGCACCGGCAAGGCTTCGCCCGCGCTCGTGGATAACATTGATGTGGAGGCCTACGGCTCGATGATGAAGCTCAAGCAGCTCGCGATCATTTCCACGCCGGAGCCGCGTATGTTGGTCATCAGTCCCTTTGATGCGAGCACGACGCAGCTCATCGAAAAGGCGATCAAGGAATCCAAGCTCGGCATCCAGCCGATCGTGGACGGAAAAATCATCCGCCTCCCAATTCCCGCGCTCAGCGAGGAGCGGCGCCGCGACCTTGTGAAGACGGTGAAGACCATCGCGGAGGAGACGCGCGTGCGCATCCGTTCCGCGCGCCGCGAGGGCATGGACCAGCTCAAGAAAGGGCAGAAGGAAGGCGGCATCACGGAGGACGTTCTCAAGTCGAGCGAGAAGGAAGTGCAGAAGCTCACCGACGACTACGTGAAGAAAGTGGACGATGCCTTCGCGCTGAAGGAAGCGGACATCATGAAGGTGTAGCGATGCGCGTGCGCCGCTTTTTCTCCATCGCACTCGCCGCGCTCACGCTCTGCGCCGGGCCGGTTTTTGCCGCGCCTTCCGGCGTCGTGCGTCCTGCGCCTGTGTTCACATTTGGCGGGGCCGGAGGGAAAAATTCACTCGCCAGCCTGCGCGGGCAGCCGGTCGTGCTCGTCATCGCGACGAGCGCAAAATCGAAGGCGCTGCGCTCGCAGTTGGGCAGTTTCAAAAACGTGTATCACGACTGCGCGAGCCGCGGCGCGGTCTTCATCGCCGCGCTGTCCGATGGCGGCACGGTGCCGAGCAACATCCCGTTTGCCCTTGCGGCAAATCCCGCTGCGGTCGCTGCGGCTTACGGAATGCGTGGCGACTTCCTGATCGCCGTGATCGGGCGCGACGGAAATCTCGATCTCGTCACCGACAAGCCAATCGCCGGCGCGCGCGTGTTCGAGGTGATCAAAAACAATTTCGACGTTCAGGAAAAGGCGCGGCGCGAACTGCCGAAGGGCCCGCCGCCGCGGTAGCCGATGCGAATTGCAGTCGTAGCCGACACGCACGACCGCCTGCCGGAGAGCGTGTGCGCAGCCATCCGCGGCGCGGATGAAATCTGGCATCTCGGCGATGTGTGCTCACCGGTAATCCTCGTCATGCTCGAACGCATCGCGCCCGTCCGCGTCGTCCGCGGCAATTGCGATTCGGAATCCGAATGGCCGCTCACCTTGGACTTCACGCTCGGAGGCATCCGCTTCCACCTCGAACACATCCCGACCAAGAGGCCGCCTGCGTGCGACATTTTTCTGCACGGCCACACGCACGTCCCGCGCGACGAGACCGTCTCCGGCGTGCGCTTCCTGAACCCCGGCTGCATCACGCGCCCGAACCGCGGCGCGCCCGCAAGCTACGCGTGGCTCACGCTCGATGATGGCGAGATCATGTGGAAAATCATGCCGGTGCAGGGTCCGTAGCCGGGACATTCCTGTCCCGGCATGCGGTCATGCGAAAATTGCCGGAACAGGATTGTCCCTGCTGCGAAACTCCGCGTGGCACCGCGTAGCGCAGACGCGGACGCTTGCGCTACGTGCTTGCCGCCGGTGCGCATTGCGCCGCGACCCATGCGAGATAATCGGGCCAGCCCGTGGTGACGGGCACCAGGAGGATCTCCGGCACTTCGTAGGGATGCAGTGCGCGCAGCCGCGACATCGCCTCATCCGCACGAGCTGCGGTGGTCTTCGCGATCACCGTCACTTCGTGCGTGTTCTCGATCACGCCCTTCCATTCGTAGATGGATTCGACTCCCGTGATCAGATTCCCGCACGCGATCAGCCGTTCCTCCACAAGCAGGCGCACGGCCTTCCGCGCGGTGTCCGCTCCGGGGAAATTGCTGATGAGCAGAAAGATCTCCTCGTCCATGCGCTAGCGTTTCGCGCCGCAGCCGGCGCCGAGTCCCGTGAGTGTTTCGAGATCGCCCTCCGGCTCCGCGAGCACCGGCTTGCGCTCGGCCACTTTCTGCCGCGTGATCCAGCCGCCGCCGAGGACTTCATCGCCGCGGTAGCACACGGCGGCCTGGCCGGGCGTGACTGCGCGCGCGGGGACGTGCAGCCGGACGCGGGCCTCGCCATTTTCACCGGGAAAAACCGTCGCCGCCGCGCCGGGATGCGCGTAGCGGATTTTCACCGTCACCTCGAAAGGCTCGCTGGCGTCGCCGTGCCCATCTTCGTGGCGGTGCCATGTGCAGTGGTCCATCGTGAATTCCTCCGTGATGAGATCCTCCGCGTCGCCCACGATCACGCTGCTCGTCGCGGGATCTATATCAATCACATACACCGGCTTCGGTGAACCGCCCGGCAGCCCCTTGCGCTGGCCGATCGTGAACATCTCGATGCCCTCGTGCTCCGCGATACGGCGTCCGCTTTTGTCGAAAATTCCGCCGGGATGAAATTCGCCCGCGCCCATGTGCGATTTCAGGAACGCCTTGTAGTCGTTGCCCGGCACGAAACAAATCTCCTGGCTGTCTTCCTTCTCCGCGACCTTCAGCCCGAGCTTGCGCGCGATGGCGCGAATCTCTGTCTTCTCCATCGCGCCGAGCGGCAGCAGCGCACGCAGGAGCTGCGGCTGGCGCAGGCTGAAGAGAAAATACGACTGGTCCTTGCG
>Ga0194043_1000782_pt1 | contig 17840 bp, 16 predicted proteins | sample JunL4415m_MetaG_FD_161274 | JGI IMG/M metagenome (GOLD analysis project Ga0194043, IMG submission 161274) | Anoxic zone freshwater microbial communities from boreal shield lake in IISD Experimental Lakes Area, Ontario, Canada - Jun2016-L442-15m | ecosystem: Environmental > Aquatic > Freshwater >...
TCATGGATGTATTGAGCTAACCCTCGTACACGTCCGTCGTAATACTCTTTAAAACTATGCTGGTCAGAGCCTATTTTCTACTGTGTCCGGCTTATAGGGCGACTCTTCTTTAAATTAGCGATTAGTGACCATTTCCCGTGCGGAGATGGTTACTTTTCTTTTACAACTCTCTGCATGAGGTAACAAGAATTTGCGAATTTGTGTGGGCAAAAACGTGGGCATGTGGGCAAAAACGTGGGCAAATTCTTTTGATTGCACGAGCGTGGAAGCCGTTCCTCTGCGTCAGATTCACAGGTTAGTCAAAGGAATTTTCGCTATTTATTGTAAAAGTTTAACCATAGTTTACGCATATGGATTCTCACGAGCACGAAATCAGTCACCTATCTGAATTAAACCGCCGAAAATTCCTCCAAGCCTCGGTAGCTGTTTCGGGACTCATGGTGATGAATCTTTTGACAGAAAATTCAGCCCTAGGAGCAAGTAGCTCCATAACACTTCCGGGGTTTGCGGCATTTAGTCGAAGCGTTAAGGTGACTAAGACCTCTAAGTACTATTTGGTGGAGAGTAGCGGGATACCGGATCATCAAATGATGGTTGGAATCAAGTCTTGGCAACAACAGATTCCAACAGTTCAGCCATACTCAGGCAGCAATGCCTGGTCGATACCGGTGAAGCCCGTAATCAGCAAGAATCCCATATCCGGAAATGGTCACTTTCTTCGCGGTGCTATTGCTATTGCGGTGAATGGGATTCCCATATTTAACGCGCTGAATAATCGTGGTGATGATGCATATCTAGCAGGGGAATTAGATGACTGGGGTGGGCATTGCGGTCGAGCTGATGATTATCACTATCACATTGCACCTTTGCATCTTCAAAAAATCGTCGGGCAAAAGGCTCCCATTGCATATGCACTGGATGGATTCCCTATTTACGGCGAAACAGAGCCAAACGGTGCAAAGGTAACTGGATTGGATACATTCAATGGACATTTTGATAGCAAGAGGAATTACCACTATCACGGCACAAAAACATTCCCATATATAAATGGCGGATTTAAGGGAGTTGTAACTGAGATTGATGGGCAAGTAGACCCTCAATCTCTAACGAAAGCTTTTAGACCGGCTGGAGATCCTTTAAAAGGTGCAGTAATTACAAGCTGTCTTCAGACTGGAAACAACTCATTTGATCTGGGATATACCTTGAACGGAAGCGAATATCACGTCAAGTACACGGCAACTCTTACGAATGTGGACCTTCAATTTATTTCACCAGATGGATCGGTCCGTCAAGAGAGCTATGTAAGAAGATGAGACGCATTTACATAACAGCAATTGCCCTAGCCCTATTTATTGATTTCATTTTTCCGATTCCTTCGGGAGCGATAAGCCCCAAAACTTACAGTTTCCAAGCGGAGGGTTGGTCAGATAACTGGTTCTCGTTGTATGTGAATGGAAAGAAAGTGGGCGAAGATCCAGTACCCATCACAACAATTAAGTCATTTAACAGTACCAAGATCAAGTTTTCCGCGTCCTATCCTTTTACTTTAGGAGTGGTGGTTAAAGACTACGTCGAAAATTCATCCGGCCTGGAATATATCGGTCTCCCAAACCAACAAATTGGTGATGGCGGTTTTTCACTTCAGGTCCGAGATTTAACCTCAAATAAAATAGTTGCTACAACCAACAATAATTGGAAAACTCTAGTTATAAATAAAGCACCTTTGAATCCATCATGTGTCACTTCGAACAGCCCGTTGCAAGATTGCAAATCCTCGAATGTAACTGTTCCGAAAAATTGGAATTCTGTCGGATTTAATGACTCGAAATGGAATCCAGCGACTGAATTCACCTCTGAGGAAGTCGGCGTTAAAGAAGGCTATTTTGATATTTCATGGTCCTCAGCAGCTAAATTAATTTGGAGTAAAGATTTAAAGCTTGACAACACGATTTTGATGAGAGCAAAAGTAATAGCCCCTATTGATTCCAAAAGTAGTAAATCGTTCACCGTGACCAGTGCATCTATCTCTGGCACTGGCATGCTCGACAAATCAACTACATGCGATGGTGGAGGAATTTCTCCGCAAGTTTCATGGGACGGAACTCCTACAGGCACTGATTCTTATTACGTCACAATGGACACCATTCCAGGGCCAGCCAGGCCCGGTGACGTGATTACTTCTGATCATTCCTATTTAAATGTCTATGACATTCCTTCCAATGAACATTCGATAGAAAATGGAAAGCATTCTTCAGGAGTAGTAGGGATGAATTTTAAGAATAACAAGCCTGGATATGAACCACCCTGTTCCCAGGGACCTGGTGCAAAGGTTTACACAATCACCGTATATGCACTTTCATCTAAGCTCAATCTTTCGCCAAATCTGGCGACCCAAACAACACTCTTATCGGCTATTCAAGGGAAAGTATTGGCCAAAGGTTCAGTGACCGGATCCTACAGTCGACCATAGGGAGAGAAATGAAACTACTAAGAGAACACCAAATATCACGTCGCTCTATATTAAAAGGATTATTTCTCTCCTTAGGCTATGCGGTGCTTGGTGATACCGCATATGGTGCGACTTTGAGCAAATACAATATTGTGCTGGGAGGCCTACAAACAATTCGATCGCAATTAGTGTCATAGCTGGAACTTCTCTCAACGTTTATGTCGAGTATGGGTATAAAGCAACTTCTCTGACGAAAAAGACTTCAGCTACTTCTTTAACGGCTTTAACACCGAAAGTTTTTGAGATATCTGGTCTTAATGCAAACTCACAGGTTTTCTACCGTATTCGAAGCAAGACCTCTGACAGTGCGACTTACGAAGCCGGCCAGGTTTTGAGTTTTTCCACTCAACGCAAAGCGGGCGCCACATTTAGCTTTGTGGTTCAGGGAGATTCCCATCCTGAACGAGCCGGAAAACCATCGCGCGCATAAGCAATTGCTGGTGCCAGAATTTGGGCCATCGGTAATTTTCCATACATTTCGTGTGCAGTAAACCAACCCGATACAACGCCTGGAACCGTTGCTGCTTTATATCCGTGCATATCTATCTCTGCGCCAAAAGCTGCACGGTCTGCTGCATGTGGAGCTTCACCTGAACCGTTAAAAGCTAAATTTTCTTTAGAGGCGCCATGATGTGTTACAAGAAAAAGATCACCGCCGAGGCCAGAAGCCCCGGGCTCTACAACGCTAATCACGGCAGAGAGTGCGATACCGGCATCGATAAAAGAGCCGCCGGCTTGCAGAATTTGTATGGCAGCCGAGACGGCAAGTGGCTGAGATGCTGCAGCCCCGCCGTTCTTGGCATAGACGATTCCGCGGTGGGTATTTGTACGGTTCATGGGTTCACCCTATTGGAGGCTTTTAACGCGGGTAGTTAAATCCCGTGCTCACGGCTATTGTTCAACCTCTAGTCGATAGTTTGAGGGGGCACACAGCGAGTGATGAGTCAGCTCACTACCGCCACCCCTGAGCGCGTCGAAGGGCGCTCGCCATCTCGAATGGCGTGGGAGCGCATCAAGAAGGACAAGACGGCCAAAGTTTCAGGCGCGATCATTCTATTTTTTATTATCTTGGCGATCCTGGCCCCAATTTTTACTTGGTTCCTGCACACAACCCCCGATGCATTTCATACCGATGCTTTAAACCAAGAGTTTGGAACTCAACCTCTGGGGCGAATGGGCGGAGTGTCAGGGGCGCACTGGTTTGGTGTTGAGCCACGCACGGGCCGCGATGTTTTCTTGCGCTTTGTTTTCGGTGCGCGAACCTCACTCATCATTGCTTTGGCGTCAACTGCGGTAGCCACAATTTTAGGCGTTGTCATCGGTTTAGTCTCCGGTTTCTTTGGCGGAAAGACCGACCTGATTCTTTCTAGAACTATGGAAATTGTTCTCTCATTCCCATCAATCCTTTTTGCGCTCGCTGTAATGCCTGTGCTTGAAAATGTTTTTCAGAGCTGGGGCTTGCCAGAAGGAAATGGAACGCGCATTCCCGTCATGATCTTTATCTTGGCGATGTTTGGTTGGCCCTACATTGGCAGAATTGTGCGCGGACAAGTTATCTCTTTGAGAGAGCGCGAATTTATTGAAGCTGCACGCGCTTTGGGTGCTTCACGCATGCATTTAATTTTCCGCGAAATTCTTCCCAACCTTTGGGCACCGATCTTGGTGACAGTGGCATTAAATATTCCTACATACATCACGGCCGAAGCTGCCCTAACTTTCTTGGGCGCCGGCGTAATCGATCCAACATCAGACTGGGGCGCAATGCTTTTAGCATCTGTACCTTTCTATTCAGTAGATCCGATGTTTACTTTCATTCCAGGTTTTGCTCTATTTATGCTAGTTCTGTCATTTAGTTTGTTCGGTGACAGCATTCGAGACGCACTCGACCCACGGAGTTCCCGATAGAACATATGACTATCGGGATACATAGCTAGACCTATTAGGAAGGGTTCAAATGAAACTAAAAAGCAAAGTGATTGCTGCGGTTGGAGTGCTTGCACTTGCTGCCACTGCCGTTACTTTCATTAATCCAGCTTCAGCTGCAACTCCTGCTTCTTGGAACGGTCCCGTACCCGCACAAGCAGGCGCAGTAAAAGGTGGAACTGTAACAATTATCAACCAGGGCGATTTTGAGCACCTTGATCCAGCACGTAACTATGTTGGTGGAACTCTAGATTTCTATCGCCTGTTCGTTCGTACACTCACTTCAGTTCGTACCGTTAAAGGCGTATCTGAGTTGGTTCCTGACTTAGCAGCAGATCTTGGTACTACAAAAGATGGCGGACAGACTTGGGTATTCAAGTTGCGTTCAGGCATCCAGTACGAAGATGGCTCACTCGTTACATGTGATGACATTAAGTATGGCGTAGCTCGCTCATACGAAGATGGAACACTTGATGGTGGACCAACGTATGCTCAGGATCTATTAGCTAACAACAATGGTTACAAGGGTCCATACACCACTCCAACTAAAGATCTTGAGAGTGTTGTCTGTGCTGCTGATGGTTCAACCATCACTTTTAACTTAGCTAACAAAGTTCCTTACTTTGGTTATGTCACAACTTACGGTGCATTTTCACCAGTGCCTAAGTTGAAGGACACAAAGCAGAACTACGATCTACGTCCTATCTCAACTGGTCCTTACAAGATTGAGTCATACGATCGTGGAAAGCAACTTACTTTGGTACGTAATAAGTACTGGGATGCAACAACAGATCCAATTCGTTGGAACTACCCAGACAAGTTCGTAGCTAAGTTTGGTTCAGATCAGAACGTTATTGAAAACACTTTGATCTCTAACTCAGGTGAAGCTAAGACTTCACTATCTATGGACACTAACATCATCACAAACCTACAAAAGGTTTCAACTGATGCTCAGTACAAGTCACGCTTCTTCCCAATTGCATCTCCATATGCGCGTTACTACACAATTAACGTTGATACCGTTAAGGATGTAAACGTTCGTAAGGCGATTCAGTGCGCATTTGACTTCAAGCAGATCTTGATTGCTGCTGGCGGAACTGCTGCTGGAACAATTAATCCATCAACAATTCCTTCAAACGTTAAGGGTGCTTACCGTCCATTTACTGTTTGTGATCGCGATCCTGTAAAGCATCCTGAAGCACAAGTTGCTAAAGCTAAGGCTTACCTTGCTAAGGCCACAGTAAAGAAGACAAATATCATCCTTGCTTACCGCGATAAGGGTGTAGAACCACAACGCGCTGCAGCTCTACAACAAGAGCTACAAGCAGTTGGATTTACTGTGACTATGTCAAAGTATCCACGCGCTGGTTATTACTCACAGGTCGGAAAGCGCGGAGTACCAAATGAGCCAGATATCGTCCAAGCATCTTGGGCATATGACTGGGCTGCAGCCTCTGGTGTTGTGTATGCATTATTTGATGGTCGCACAATGACTCCAACTGATGCACGACAGAACTACAGCCGTGCTAACTTCCCTGACTTAACTGCATTGTTTATCAAGGCAGACAAGTCACCAACTGCTGTCCAGGAAAAAATTCTTGGCGACATTGAACAAAATCTTGTTCAAGTTAAGGCAGCACACTTGAACATCTACTTCGAGAACTCTGCATTCATGGCAGGTTCTGGTCTTGGTGGCCTACAGATTGATGGTGGATTCTCTACCCTCAGTCCATTAGGCGCTTGGGTTAAGAAGTAAGAAAATAGTATTGATGAGCGGTGGCAATAAAATGCCACCGCTCATCAATTTCAAACTTTAAAAAAAGGATTATAAAAAATGTTCAATTACCTAGTACGACGCATTCTCAGCGGCGTCGTTGTCTTAGGGATTGTTTCTGCCATCGTTTTTGGTATTTTTTATATTCTTCCCGCTGACCCTGCACGTCTTTCGTGCGGTAAAACTTGTTCCGAAGAGTTAATCCTAAAAATTCGCCACACTTTAGAACTAGATCAAACGTTGCCCGTTCAATACGGCCGCTATGTCAAAGGTATTTTTGTCGGCCGTACTTATCTCAAAGGCACACCTGCTGAACTTAAATGCTCTGCGCCATGTCTTGGTTACTCATTTCAAACTAATCAACCCGTAACACAACTTCTAAAAGATAGATTGCCTGCAACGGCATCGATTGCCTTTGGTGCCTCAATTTTATGGTTACTCATTGGTCTATCAAGCGGAATTATCTCCGCGCTTCGAAGAGGAACGTGGGTAGATAAACTCTCGCAAGGAGTTGCGCTAGGTGCGGCCTCGCTACAGATATATTTTGTCGGTTTAGTTTTACAGTTCATTTTTGTTAATAAATTAGCGTGGTTACCTACTCCGGGCTACTCATCGCCCCTGCATTACCCACTGGATTGGGCCAAGCAAATGGCCTTGCCATGGATTACTTTGGCTTTCTTGTTATCCGCAATTTATTCTCGATTAACTCGTGCCGGGATGATCGAAATCATGGGTGAAGATTACGTACGTACTGCACGCGCGAAGGGCTTGGGTAACAGAACTATTAAATTGAAGCACGTCTTGCGCGGAGCAATTACACCGATTGTCACCGTCTTTGGTCTGGATTTAGGTGGTTTATTGGGTGGTGCGGTTATCACTGAATATGTATTTAATATTCCAGGACTGGGCAAGCTTTCAACGGACGCGGTTTCTAATCTAGATTTACCAGTAATTACTGGAACCGTTATTTTTTCAGCTTTCTTTATTATCGTTGCAAATATATTAGTGGATTTGCTCTACGCAGCCCTTGATCCAAAGGTGCGTATCCAATGAGTAAATTCCTAGAGGTCAATAATCTTTCAATTAGTTTTCCTACCGAAGACGGTGTTGTTAAAGCTGTAGACAACATGTCCTTTTCACTCGAAAAGGGAAAGACACTGGGTATCGTTGGTGAGTCTGGCTCCGGAAAGTCTGTAACAAGCCTTGCAATTCTAGGATTACACAAAGGCAGCACAGCTGAAGTCAGTGGTCAAATTCTTATCGATGGCCAAGATATTAATGCAATGGCAGAAAACCAAGTTCGATCTTTGCGCGGAAAACTCATGTCAATGATTTTCCAAGATGCTCTGGCAGCTTTGCATCCTTATTACACCGTTGGAAATCAAATCGCCGAGGCTTATTTAGTGCACAATAAAGTTTCAAAGTCAGAGGCAAAAAAGCGAGCTATTGAAATGCTGGATCGTGTTGGAATTCCAGAACCACAAAAGCGTGTCGATGATTATCCGCACCAATTTTCAGGCGGAATGCGCCAGCGGGCAATGATCGCTATGGCGCTCTCGTGCAACCCATCATTATTAATTGCCGATGAACCAACTACTGCGCTAGATGTAACGGTTCAAGCTCAAATTATTGATTTATTGCGCGATTTACAGAAGGAATTTAATACGGCAATTATCTTGATCACTCACGATTTAGGTGTGGTTTCTGAAACTGCCGATGACATTTTGTTGATGTATGCCGGTAAAGCTATCGAATATGGAACGGTGCGCGATGTTCTTCAAAAGCCGCAGCATCCATATGGGTGGGGACTTTTGACCTCGATTCCACGTTTAACTGGTGATCCAGAAAAGAGTTTGGCAGCAATTCCAGGTACACCACCATCTCTGATCTCGGTTCCTTCTGGATGTGCATTTCATCCACGTTGTTCATACGTGAAGCAAGTTGGCACAGCGTGCTCCTCCTCAATTCCAGATTTACTTCCAGTCAGTGCAGGTGCACATCACCTTGTGCGCTGTCATTTAGACACTGCAGCTCGCGAAGAGATCTTTAGAAGTCAGGTGGCACCGAACTTATGAACAGCATTTTAAAGGTAGAAGGGTTAACTAAACATTTCCCTGGTAACAAGCACTCGCTATTTGGTAAGCGCGATGTGGTGCAAGCTGTTGATGGAATTTCTTTTGAAGTTGCTAAAGGTGAAGCTATTGGTTTAGTAGGTGAATCTGGTTGCGGTAAATCGACAACTGGTCGTCTCATTACTCGATTGCTGGAACCAACTGCTGGCACGATTGAATTCGATGGAAAAGACATTACACATTTATCAAATGCTCAAATGCGTCCAATCCGCGCAGACTTACAAATTATTTTCCAAGATCCTTATGCTTCACTTAATCCACGACATACCGTTGGAACAATTGTGGCATCGCCATTTCGCATTGGCGGAGTAGAGCCAGAGGGCGGAACTAAAAAACGGGTACAAGAACTGTTAGAAATCGTGGGATTAAATCCAGAGCACTACAACCGTTACCCACATGAGTTTTCTGGTGGACAACGCCAGCGCATTGGTATTGCACGAGCATTAGCGCTTAGGCCTAAGTTGATTGTGGCCGATGAGCCGGTATCTGCTCTGGATGTATCCATTCAAGCTCAAGTGATTAATTTATTGAAGGATCTACAAAAGCAATTTGATATTGCCTTTATCTTCATTGCTCACGATCTTGCAGTTGTTCGTCACTTCGCTCAGCGCGTGGCCGTAATGTATTTAGGTAATATCGTAGAAATTGCCGATCGAGATACGTTGTATAGCAACCCTAAGCACCCTTACACAAAAGCCTTGCTCTCTGCAGTTCCAGAAGTTGATCCAGATGCCGTTGGTTCTCGCGAGCGGATTCGTTTGACTGGCGATGTTCCGAATCCAATTAATCCACCTTCGGGCTGTCGCTTTAGAACGCGTTGCTGGAAAGCTCAAGATATTTGTGCAAACAGTGCACCAGCCTTATTGCACATTGGCACATCTCAGGTCGCTTGTCACTTCCCTGAGTAACAATCACCTACTTAAATGTAGCGAATTCGCAATTTTCCGAAGCTTCTAATTCAAGTAAACGGTTCCATTTAGCATTTCGTTCAGCACCATGAGTGGAACCAACTTTTATTTGGCCAGCTCTCCACCCAGTCGCTAGATCTGCCAACCAAGAATCTTCAGTCTCGCCGGACCGGGCCGATACAACCGTATTAAAACCGGCAGTTTGGGCTTGCTTAAGCACTGAGTGAGTAGATGTGACAAGTCCATTTTGATTAGCTTTAATCAGAATTGCGTTTGCGGAGTTTTCATTAATTGCTTTTTGTAGTCGGGTCGAATTAGTAGTCAATAGATCATCACCCAAAATTTGTAATTCTTGTGGGGCGACGGCACAAAATGAGTTCCAAGCGTCCCAATCATCTTCGGCGAATGGGTCTTCGATGGAAATTATAGGAAAATTTTTTACTAATTTTAAGTTGTACTCCACAAATTCAGAACTAGAAAAGTTGCTACCAGCATTTAACAAGTTATAGGAAGAGCCATTAAAGAATTGAGTTGATGCTATATCAAGTGCAAGTGAAACTTCCGTACCAACCTTTAAGCCAACCGTCTCAATAGTTTTCATAACAAACTCACAAGCCGATTCGATTGACCTGAATGGAATACCCAGACCGCCCTCATCTGCTACGAGATGTGTAATTTTCCCTGCTTGGTTTCCAAGTTTCGCCGCCATTTCTCGGACTGCAACAACCCATGAAATTGCCTGAGTAAAGGAAGTGGCACCAGTTGGAACTATAAGAATATCTTGGATGTCTAAAGTTCGATTGGCGTGTGCGCCTCCCGAAAGAATATTGACCATTGGCATTGGTATGAGCAATTTTCCAGTAGGTTGGAAATATCGAACTAGCGAAGTTTTATTGACATGTGCACTTGCAATTGCCCCCGCTAACGAGGTAGCAAGAGTTGCGTTAGCTCCTAAATTCTGGTGATTTTCACTTGGGTCAAGGCGAATTAAAGCTTCATCAATTGACACTAGGTCGATAGTTTTACCGACAAGAGCAGGGGCAACTATGGAATTAATATTTCTTACGGCCAGATTAACCGACTGACCAGAGTAAAATCGATTAGCAATTTCATCCCTGTTATCGCGCAACTCAAAAGCCTCATGTATTCCCGTAGATGCTCCAGATGGAACTCGTGCAGTGTGGGAACTTCCATCCTCTAGGGATATTGAGGCAGCAACTGTCGGTTTTCCACGGGAATCTAAAACTTGATATCCGATTACTTTGGTTATTTTCATCGCGCACCCAGATCAAAAAGCTCACGGGCATCGGTAATAAGTGATTCGGATAGCACTCGTTTAGTGTAAACCTGTAGCTTTTTCTGTTGGGCGGCATTCAAATAATTTACAGGTGACTTTCCTTCAACTCGGGCAAGGGCAATGAGTGATGTGTGTAAGGCGAGGGAGGGGGAGATGGCATGCGAATCCTCGTATTCATCCAAAAAAGTTTTTGCGAGCAAGCTCAATTGATGTGCGCTTTTAGCATCTTCGGCGCGAAAGAACTTACACAGAAGGTGCGCCACAAGAAAAGCGAGATCAAAAACTGGATTACCGATATGCATTACCTCAAAGTCCAGAACATAAACCTGACCGACAGGTGAAACCATTATATTTTTTGGCGAGAAGTCACCATGGACAATAGTGGTGTGTTGGGTTTCAAGTTCTAGAATTAATCCTGCTATCACTGACTCGAGTAGTGGATTTCTTTTAGAAACAAAGCGATAGAAGGGATCCACACGCAGCTGTTCAAAAAGCGTATCTTCTTTAAATTGAGAAATCTCTTTTGGATTATTTTCACCGAAAAGATGCCACGTCGCAAGAGTATGGCCCAGCTCTTTAGCCACGTTTAATTCAATTATGCCATCCAATAAATCGGTTTTCCAGACGGTGCTATTGATCTCTACTCGATTCATAATTAAGACAAATTCAATGGGGTCGATAAAAACTAAGTTTGGCACTTGTTCTGGGCTCAGCTTATGAAAAAGTAGTAAGGCATCAGCTTCAACAATTGCCCGTCGTGGGTCGGCTTCCCATAGCTCTGCGACCTTTAACTGAGGCAATGCTTGCTTCAAAACCATCGCTCGATTATCTGTAGTAACCGATAGCACGGTATTAGAAACACCACCGGTGAGAATTTCAATAATTACCTTTTCGTCTGCATGGATGACGCCATGTTCAACTAAGTAAGGTATTACTGATTCTTCATTGAGTAGTTCCAATAGCTTGCGCCCTCCTTTACTGATTGCATTTCAGCGTGAGTAATGTGTAATTGCTTCCCAATCCCATTGAATGCCAAAACCAGCCTCAGTGCTCAATATCGCCTTTCCATTTCTAATTTCGATTGGCTTGAGCAGTAAATGATGGAATAAATCGATCTCATAGCGTGGGTCTAAGTATTCTAAGCCGCCCGGGTAGAGATTAGGGGTGGCAGCAGCTAATTGAGAATGAATCTCGGTATGGATGTGAGTTGCGAAAGTCTTACCCTTTTGATGCGCATAGTTTGTAGCTTTCAGAAACTCATTAACGCCACCAATAACAAGGGCATCGATCCTTAATATATCGGTCTGGTTGTAATAAAGGACTTGTTCGGCCATCTTGGAAGAGGCTAATGATTCTCCAAAGGAAACAGGTACTCCAGTGGCTTCTCGTAGGGCTATTGCAGCTACGCCCTCAGATTCAAGAAATGGATCTTCAACAAATGAAATATTGAACTCTTTAATCAAATTAACCCGAGCTATTGCATTATCTAAAGTTTTTAAAGTCCTGAATGCATCTAGAGCGATTAATGGCTTATCACCAACTTTATTTCTTAAGGTTCTCAACCGATTGGCATCGCGCTCGGGTGTATCCGCACCCATCACAATTTTGAAAGAGTTTATGCCGCGACTTAACGCATAATCTATTTCCTCACCTAACCCAGTTTCATCTTTCCCGTAGTGATAACCAATAACCGAATAAATCGGTACTTCTGATGCTGTTGACCCCAACATCGTTGCCACGCTTTTTCCTGCTCGTTTTCCGGCGATATCGTGAAGTGCGATATCTACTGCACTAGCTGCAGAGGTAACCGAACCGTGCTCAGCTGATTGCCAATTAAAGCCAAGAATCAATCTACGAATCTCATCTGGTGATTCAGCGGTTTGCCCAATTGCAACTGGTGTCATGACGTCATCAATTATTTTCGACATTGGTAGTCCGCGGCTATAGCAGTACCCAACACCAACAATTCCGTCTGAAGTTGTAATTTTTACGACCGAATAAGTTCGATGTGTAATGCGCGCCGAGCCGACTGCAAGCGGGGCCGAAAGCGGAACTCTAGTTTCGAAAGTTTCTATCGAGCTGATTAGGTCCACAATTGTGAAGTCTATATAGTTGATTAAGTCACCGTCAACTGTTTACAATGAAACCATTAATCGATCCAAACGAGCGAAATGAGTTACACATGAAGGTACTTCTATTTGGTGGCACACGATTTATGGGTCGATATGTGTTGAAAGCATTACTGGCTCAAGGCGCCGAAGTAACTATCGCTAATCGTGGGACGAGAGATGCTAATCCAGGTGCGACTAACGTTGTTTGTGATCGCTCGCAACCTGGCTCGCTAGAGCAGTTTGCCAACTCAAAATTTGATGTCGTCATAGATTTTTCAGCCTATGCCTCTGCCTGGGTGGAAGAGGCCGGTAATTTTTTTGCGAATAAAATCGAGAAATATATATTTATTTCAACTGGAGCCGTTTATACGTCAAGCAATATTTTTCCGATAACTGAAGATTTTCCTAAAGGTCCACCCCACCCATTTGCTGATTATGCGCGAGAGAAAAGCCGCTCCGAAGCATTGCTTCTAGAGTTTAGTAATAAGGGTTTTTTTGCATCAACAGCTTGTCGATTGCCTTTTGTTATGGGACCTGAAAACTATGAAGATCGCGAGTCTTTTGTATTTAGCCGGCTACTAAAAGGCACACCACTTCTGCTTGGTAATGGCGGTAAATCAATTCATTCATTTGTTTATGCGGGGGATGTTGCCGATGCAATAGTCGCCATAATGAACGCTGGCAAAACTGTCGATAAGCAGGCTTTCAATATTGCCACGCAACAAGCCACGACATCGCGTGGATTTGTTGAATTGGCTGCCAAGGTCTGCAAAAAAGAAGCAAAATTACTGTCATATAACCCCGATGATTTTGCTCTTGATGTAGCAAATTTTGATTTACGAAATGTTGCTTTCCCATTTCCAGAAAATAATGGATACCTCGGTTCTGAAAAAATTAAGGAAACTATTGGATTTGAACCACAGCATGATCTACTCCGGATGTTAGAAATTTACTATGAGTGGTGGATGGCAAAGGGTGATCTAGCGCCTAAAACAAATGAATTAGAACAACGAATTTTAGATAAGCTCATATCTTAAAAAATTGCGTTCAATTAGCCTTTAGTAATTTCGCACTCCCGATAAAACTTGCCCCAAAAGGCAGTAGCGGCAAGATGCAGGCGTTAAAAGCATGATAAACATCGGGTTTTCCTGACCACGTGAATGAGGTTACTTCTTGATTGGCATTTAACTCATGATGCCATGACCCGTATTCATTATCGATAACATGCTCTTGAATGTAACTCCACCAGAAGAAATAGTCTTCAAGGTATTTACCTTCTCCGGTAACTTTCCATAAGGTAAAAGCGGCCATAACAGCCTCAGCAGCAACCCATTGCATACGTGATTTCACGACGGGTTTCTTATTCCAGTCAAGAGTGTAAACAAATCCGGGGAAGCCGTCAGCTGCCCATCCATCGTTCTTACCAATTTCGTATAGTGCGCGGGCACCTTCAAGAATCCAACTATGTTCTTCGGAGTTCGGGGGCATGCATAACCCAATTTGTAAAATTAAACGCGACCATTCGAATAAGTGACCAATTGTTATACCAAAAGGTCGGAAAGGATCGGCGGGGTTCTCGCTATTAAAATCCTTAAGAACTTTCCATTGTGCGTCAAAATGTTCAGGAAGCATCCACTGATTATTTCGCGCAAATACATCAACGGCTTGCATACATATTTCATAAGCCTGATCCCTAAAAACAGGTTTTCCGGTTGCCTCGAAAGCTGCAGTCAGCGCCTCGACTGCATGCATATTGGAATTTATTCCGCGGTATGAATCAAGCGTCGTAAAATCTTGGTCCCAATGATTATTCATCATCCTGTGATGCCCATCCCAGAAATATTTTTCAATAATTTTTTCTGAGTAATCAAATAGCTCTTGAGCGCCGGCAACATCTACTTCGCGTGCAGTAGTTGCTGCTAAGAGTACAAACATATGGTCATAGGCAAATTTACTTTTACTCAATGGTTTACCATTTATGTCTATCGAATTATAGAAACCACCTACGGCCTTATCGCGGAAAAGGTTGCTGAGTGAATCTACGCCGTGCTGAACAAGGTTTTTACAATCGGCTAATTCCATCAAGTGGCTCAACCCAAATACTTGAATTTTCCTAGCTTGTAAATAGCACTCAAGAGGCTTAGAGGCATCTACTTTTCCAACCTCATTCAAGTAGCCGAAACCACCAGAATTAATTACAGATCCATAAGCAAAATGAAGTAATGAGTTTGACTGTGTAAGCAGAAAACCTTTGTGGTTTGCATCCAAAGTTTGCATTTGAATACGATACTATGATTAATATGGAAAATATTTCACGTGAGCAGGCAGTTGCGCGTGCGTTTTCGCTTCAAGTTTCGCCGCACAGATTTCTCCTAGGAATCATAGGTAAACCAGGTGCTGGCAAATCTACTTTCACTCAGTTCTTGCTGGAGCAGCTATCTAAAGAGTTTGTGGCAATTCTGCCGATGGATGGCTTTCATTTAAGTAATGAAGATTTAAATGCACTTGGCCGTAGAGAGCGCAAAGGCGCCCCCGATACTTTTGATGTCGCAAATTTTGTAAAAACTTTGCACGAAGTTAAATCTGGCATTGGAACTGATATCTATTTTCCGTTATTTGATCGAGCACAAGAAGCATCAATACCGAATGCAGGTTTAATTTCAGCACAAGCACAGTTAGTGATAGTTGAAGGTAACTACCTACTTCATGCGCAAGAAGGTTGGTCTGAAGTTAGGAGCTATTTAGACGAATCTTGGTTTCTTAATATCGATGACCAATTGCGTATTCAACGATTGATAGCCCGCCATATAAGTTTCGGTAAGTCGCCTGAGGATGCAAAGGCGTGGTCAGAGGGAACAGACGAAGCCAACGCACGCTTAATTCAAAATTCAGCCAAGAATGCAAATTATGTGGTTAGGTTAGATTAATTCAAGAAGGTAATATCGCTCCAGCGTTATTGGAGTATGGGAGAGGTAATAGCATGGTCTTGAAAAAAGAATTTGCCGAGTATTTAGCAATTCGAGAAAAGATGAACATGCCAGCCCCATGGGAAATGACAATGGAGGAGTATCGCTTTCGCACCCTGCCTAATCCAGAATTTATTGGGACTCCTGAGTCAATATTTAGTATTGAGCATCGGGTAATTTCAGGGTCAAATGGTTACTTACCAATAAGAATTTATCGCCCTAGCGATGAACCTAATCTTCCAGTAATGCTTTACTTGCATGGCGGTGGCTGGGTTATTGGAAATATGGATGGCTTTGAACCAACAGTTCGTTCCTTATCAAATAAAGGTAACTTTGTAGTCGTTCAGGTCCAATATCAAAAAGCTCCAGAACATCCATTTCCAACACCATTTAATGATTGCTACAGCACACTTGAGTGGATTGTTAAAAATGCGCAGATCCTAAAAATTGATTCAACAAAAATTGGAGTTGGCGGCGATAGTGCTGGCGGAAATCTTGCCGCAGCTGTCGCGATTAAAGCCCGTGATACAGGGTTAGTAGCTCTTGCCTTTCAAATGTTGGTCTATCCATGTACTGGCCATGACGGATCTTTACCAAGCGCCTCAAGTAATGCTGAAGGGTTTGGATTAACTTCTAAAGTAATGCGTTGGTTTGAATCGCAATATGCTCCAACCCAAAAAGAATTAAATAACCCGTATGCATTCCCAGCCGTTTCTAAAGATCTTTCAAAACTTGCTCCGGCAATTGTGGTTACTGCGGAATACGATCCTTTGGCAGATGATGGAAGGTTATACGCAGAATCTCTAGCAAATGCGGGAGTGAACGTAATTTTCAAAGAATATGAAGGTGCTATCCATGGCTTTAATGCTCTTGCAGGTATTGCCCCAGAAATAGCTAACGAAGTGCAGCAATTTTTAGTTGAAGGCATTAAATCTTTCTTATAATTAAGGCTACGATTAATTAGTTCTTAAGCAGCCACACTGCTGCAGATGCACCTTTAGATTTGAAAGCAATAGAGGCGCCTTTCGCCTCTTGTCCAAAGAGCGTCTTTGCAACGCTATAACCGAAACTGCCGATATCAATTTTTGTAGAAACTGCATGTCGAGCAACTAACGTCAGAATTGATTCACCCTTTGATTCGCGAAGGTAAGCAATGAAGTCATCCTCTACAGCTACCCACCGCAATCCACCATTAATGAGGGCATCGTGAGTTTTACGGAGTTCAATTAAATTTTTCACTTGTGCCATAAATTCGAAATCCCACTGGGAGCGATCTTCCCAGTTAATTGTGCGTCGAGAATCTTCGCCCCACGAACCTTCAAGCCCGATTTCGTCTCCGGCAAAAATAGATGGGACTCCCGGATAAGTAAGCATCATCGTCATTGCTGCCACATGTGCGGCTTTATCGCCAAGGACTACTGTTCTAAAACGCGCAGTATCGTGAGAGTCAAGTAGCAACATACTTGCAGTCAAAGATCGCCATGGAACTGAAGCATTGAATTCTTGAATAGATGCAACAAGTTGTGCACCATTTATTTTTGGCATTGCAAAAGGTAGACCTTGGAAACCACCAGTAATCTCAGGATTCTTATTGATCCAATTCCAAAAGGGCCGCATGAATCCTTGGTAATTCATGGCGCCTTGCCAACCTAAACCATTGAGATCACTCGCCTTGAAATCACCGTTTTCGGCGACTAACCACGTATCTGGATTTACTTCCTGCATTGCTTGTCGGATTCCTTGGGCAACTTCTGAATGAAAATTATCTGGGCCTTGAACACCGGTCATATTGCCTACATCGATGCGCCAACCAGCCATCCCAAACTTCGGCGTCAACCATTTCTTAACAATTGAATTCTTAGCACCGTACATAGTTTGGCGAAGAGCTTGTGATGAGTAGTTCAACTTGGGCAAAGATTCCAAACCGAACCAACCAACGTAGCCCCATTTGATCTTCTTATCCCAGTAGAAATAACCATGCTCTTTAGATCGTGGATTCTTTTTAGCTTTAGCTAACCAATCGTGGCCTTTACCACAGTGGTTAGAAGTTAAGTCACCCAGAATTCGAATCTTTTTCTTCTTAGCAACAGCAATTAAAGATTGAAAAGCTTTGTCTCCACCGAGGACTGGATCAATATGATCAAAACTTGTGGCGTCATAGCGGTGGTTAGAGCGGGAAGGAAACAAAGGAGTGAAATAAATTCCATTGACTCCAAGATC
>Ga0194043_1000783_pt1 | contig 17833 bp, 14 predicted proteins | sample JunL4415m_MetaG_FD_161274 | JGI IMG/M metagenome (GOLD analysis project Ga0194043, IMG submission 161274) | Anoxic zone freshwater microbial communities from boreal shield lake in IISD Experimental Lakes Area, Ontario, Canada - Jun2016-L442-15m | ecosystem: Environmental > Aquatic > Freshwater >...
TGGATACGAACCAAGCAGTGAGACAGCGTCCGCGCGAGCCGCAAGTCCTGAAAGCGCCTGGTCCACCCTCGTGTCGTCTACGCCGCCGTCAATGTCAGCGAAAAAGACGTAACTGCCCAGGCCGTCGCGGCGGGGCCTTGATTCAATCCTGGTCAGGTTGACTCCTCGGCTGCCGAACTCAGCGAGGCAATCGACGAGCCAGCCTGGCTCCTCAGCACCCGAACCCCAGAAGACAATGGAGGTTCTGCGTGGCATCTGCGGGTTAACACCTGGGGGAAGGTCACCATCAGAGTCGGTTGAAAGCCAAACAAAGCGGGTTGTGTTGCCGCCCTCGTCAACTCTGTCCTCGAGAACTTCGCAGCCATATAGGCGAGCGGCGAGCTCTGTGCCCAGCGCAGCGGTCATCCCGCCAAGCGCTGCGACGGTTTTGACAGCGTCGGCTGTTGACGATGCCGGCACCACAGTGGCCTCCGGGAGGTTCTCTCGCAACCAGGGACCGCACTGGTCAGCTACGAAGGGAAGTGTGTGCACCTGAGTAATCTGGTCGAGCGCGATCTGGTCTTTGGCGATCAGCCGATGACGAACCGTGTGGATCACCTCGCCCACTATTGGCGTCATCCCATCTCCTGCAAGCAGCTCGTCAAGTGTGGGTGCCACGCCGCCTTCAAGAGAGTTCTCCAGGGGCACGAGGGCAAGGTCTGCCTCTCCAGAGGTAACTGCCTTCACAGCGTCATGAATTGTTGCTGTCAGAAGCGGTTCGACATCAACGTTTGCGGAGACCGCAGCGGCCTCAAGGGCTTCCTGACTGACGGTTCCCTCAGGTCCCAGACAAGCTACGCGGAGGCTCATGAGGACACCTTGAAGAGACGTCGTGGTGATGTTGAGCCTTGGCGGATGGGAATTCCTCTCGAGTCGCAGATTTGCTCTATGCCCGCCCCCGGGCCGGCGCTCGAGGGTGGAATAAGGCGATGGATCAGGTAAACGTAACCGGGTAGGTAAACGTGTTGTTGTCCGTCTTGGTTTCTCCCGGGACACTCCCGATAGTCACCGTAACAGTCACCTGCTGGCCAATCGGCGGGGCGCTTCCAAGCGGAACCTGAACAGTCTGCTGCTGTCCGGCGGTGCTCCTGGCGACGACCTTCGTTACGACGATCGGCGCAGGTCCGCCCTCAACCTTGATTGTGATCTGGACATTTGACTCGTCCACGCTTCCGCCATTGGTGAACGTGACACCGAAGGCAGGCGGGGGACTTCCAGGAATGCTGTTCGTTGTGTCTGGAGAGAGATCCTGACCCCCTGCTGAAACGCTGTCGAGGCTGTGACCGTGGTTGCCTGGGGCCGCCGTTCCGGAAGCTGATGTCGTTCCGCCTAGCTGCGTTGTGACGAACGCTGGACTGAGCCAATCAATCGTTGGCAGGAAACTGGTTGTGGCAACCTGCTCTCCGCCGGCGCCAACGGCTATTCCATCGTCATCAAGCGCCGCAGCAATCGCTGGGGCCACCTTGAGGGTGTAAACGACATCTGAGGCGTCAAAAGCCCTCATATCTGCTGCGATCTGGCCTACAGCCTTCTGACTGTCACTGGAGTTCCTCGAGATCGCTGTTTGTACCTCACGGGATATGCGGTGAACTCCGTCACTACGGAGCTGCATCGTCAACACGAGGTTGGTCTGTGCCTTCTTGAGGCTGTCGGGAGCGTCGAGGCGTTCAGCTTGCTTTACCTGTTCGTCTGCGAGGACGCCAAGTTGATTGATGTTCTCCTGAAGCGCTGTTGTCCCCTTTGAGGAAGCCCCTTGCATCTCTTTGAAGAAAGGCTTACCTACCTGGCTGTCGGAGTCGGCAACCAGCTGTGAGGCCTTGCGGTTGAATTCCTTGAGCTGTGATGTCGTTCGGGAGTCTGAACAGGTCTTGACTCCGATAACCAGCATCAGGAGGATCAGAAGCCCGGCACCAGCTGCGATCAGTCGGCGGGTTACGACTGACTGATGATCCGGCGCGCGGTCTCCTCCCGATCCTCGGGTAGGTGGAGTGGCCGGAGTGGCTTGTGTGGGTTCGTCGTCAAAGAACGACACGTCATATCCTTTGTGTGCGGGCATTTCCCGCTGCACAGGGCAGATTATGGCGCGAATATCGGCGTCTGCGCGTTCTGCACGGACCTCTGCGCAGAGGTCCAGCGGAAAACTGGCCTCCATCTGGCATGGCAGGGGACGGAAGAACGGCGGCGAAACCATCCTTGATGGCCCGAACCAGGGAACCCAAAGCACCCCCAAGCGCTTTCGTGCTTGACAGATATCGGCTCGAAGAGCCAATTGGATCCGGCGCGTTCGGAACGGTTTGGCGCGCCCAGGATGAGCGGCTTGACAGGGAGGTCGCGGTCAAGGCAATTCCCAACGAGTTGGCTGGAGAGCGAGCAGAGCGTGAGATCCGTGCTGCAGCTCGACTCTCACACCCTGGAGTCGTGACCTTGCATGAGGCGAGCACGGATGAAACCCATACCTACCTTGTCTCCGAATTCGTTCGGGGAATGACGCTCGGCCAGATTTACGCGGAGGGACGTTGTTCCGATAGGGACGTGGTCCGCATCGGAGCCTCAATGGCAGCTGCGCTTGATCACGCTCACAAGCAAGGAGTGATTCACCGTGATGTGAAGCCCGGGAACATTCTCATCCCAGACGCTCCCCGCTCCGAGGCCGGGATTGTCAAGTTGGCTGACTTTGGAATTGCTCGCCTCGCAGGCGAGTCGTCACTAACCAGGACGGGCGACGTGATCGGAACCCTCGCTTACATGTCACCGGAGCAGGCTTCAGGGAAAGAAAGCGGTCCGGAAACAGACCTTTGGGCCTTGGCGATTGTTGTCTTTGAGGGATTGGCTGGGGTTAACCCGGTCCGAGGGCGAACTGCAGCTGAAACCGCCCGAAATTTGACATCGGGAGAGCTCCCGTTGTTGGCGGAAGAGCGTCCTGACTTGGCCATTGGTCTCGTTGAAGCTGTTGATAGAGCGCTTGAGCCCGACGCCGAGGACCGGGGAACAGTTGCCGAGCTCGGGGCAGCGCTGGCTGCTGCTGTGGCGGGAACAGATGATGAGCCCGGAACAGTCGCTCCCGCGGTGCGGAGGAACGAGGGTGAGATTCGCGTCAGCCGGACCGAGATTGGGACAGCAACGGCTGTGGTTCCGAAGGGACGGGGAGTCGGACCATCCCGCCACGAGGCCCACCCGCTCGAGGAGAGCGGTGGCAATTTCCAGTGGGTCAGGAGAGCTGTTGGGGCCCTTGCAGCAGGTGGCCTGTCTCTGCTCTGGACTCTTGAGCTTGCCTCAGCGTCCAACCAGAGTGCGATTTGGGCGACGGCTGGTGCAGTCACGCTTGCAGTGGGGCTGTTTCCTCGCCTCGGTTGGCTTGCAAGTGTTCTGGCCGCGGTAGTCGCATCAGCGGTTACCGGGCAGACAGGTGAGGCTGTGGTTCTTGCAGCAGCTCTGCTGCCCTGCGTTCCCTTGCTTTGGGGTCACCCGGAATGGTGGTCTCTTCCATCGTTGGCTCCTCTGCTCGGATCGCCTGGCTTTGCCGGAGCTTGGCCAGCAGCAGCTTCCTTTGCTGGTGGCATCTGGATTCGCTTCGCGGCTGGAGTGGCAGGGGCTTGGCAACTTGGCTGTGCTGAGCTGCTGCTTGGGCGCACGTTGCTTGGGGGACCGCCGGCAAGGGCCGACTCTTCTGCCGTGTGGGGCAACAGTCCCTCTGACGCGATAACGCACGGATTACTTCCACTTCTCAAGGGTCCACTTCCCGCAGTAGCTGGAGTGTGGGGCATTGGCGCGGCAATTCTTCCACTGGTGGTTCGTGGGGAAAATGCTGTGTCAGATGCCTTGGCTGGGGCAGCATGGGCGATCACCGTAGGGCTTGGAACTGCTGCGGTTTCGGGAGGTTTGTCGCGAGGAGTGCTCGCCGGCGCACTCGCGGGCGCGTCTGTGGTTGTGGCTCTGAAGGGATTGCCATCTTTGAGATATCAGGGAACCGAAGACGGACCTCGTACCATGATCAGCAGGATGCGTCGGACACGATGAGCGTTTTTAGGAACCTCGAGAGCAGGATCGCCGGCCTTGTAGAAGGGACGTTCTCTCGCGCCTTCAGGTCGGAAGTCCGTCCTGTGGAGATTGCCCGCCGCCTTGCTCGCGAAATGGACGAGAACAAGAAGGCGTTTGTTTCACGCGTTTACGCCCCAACCAGCTACGCAGTGTTTCTCGGGTCGGAGGACTTTGATCGGTTCTCACCACATGAAGCTGAGCTGAAGGCTGAGCTTGGGTCATACCTGCTTGAACATGCTCGCCGCGAAAACATGGTGCTGAGCGAACGGCCAAGGATCAGCATCGAATGTGATGAGCGCCTTGGCCTTGGAGAGTTTGGGATCAAGACGACCCCTGTGGACCGCGAAGCTCTTGCTCAGGACAGCGGTTCATCTGGGTCCAAGGCACGCGCGCCACAGCCAAGCTCAAGGCCAGCCGCGGCACTGCCTCCGAGGGCAACTCCGGTTCCACCACCGGTTTTGCCTGTGGTGCCACCAATTGCCCCACGGATGTCTCCACCAGGGACAGCTGGCTTGGGCGGCTCTTCGACGGAAGCACCCACATCAGCAGCTGGGCCTCCAGTTCCAGCGTCTGCTTCGAAGGCGACGCTGTCAGCTGCGGGTTACCTGATTGACCTTGATCCGGCGGGGATGGTTCTTGGCCGCAGCCGCTCATGTGATGTTGTGCTTGAGGATCCAAATGCATCACGTCAACACGCGCGAGTGGTTATGGGTGGGCCTGGTTGGATGCTTGAGGACATGGGCTCAACCAACGGAGTGAGTGTGAACGGCACGAAGGTCAACGGCGCAATGCGGCTGAAGTCCGGAGATGTGATCAGTCTCGGACACACCGAACTTGAATTCCAAGCAGGCTGACAATGCTCGAACCTGTCTCCCTCGCACTCCAATTCGGGTTCCTCGCGGTCCTCTATCTGTTTCTGCTCTGGGTGTCCACGAGTGCCCTGCGCGATGTGACGAAAACAGGGCGACCCTCATCAGCCGTGGACCCCGATGCAACTGGTTTTCATGAGGCAGTTCAGTCCATGGCGGTTCCAACTGCAGGCGGCGACGCACGGCTGATTGTTGTCTCGGCGCCGGGACACGAGAAGGGTTGGAGTTACGAGATAGGAACTGGAGCGACGCTTGGGCGTGGAGATGTGGAGATAAAACTTGAGGATCCGTTCGCCTCGACCAGGCACGCAAGGATTGTCCGGGAGGGAGCGACTTTGGTTTTGGAGGATCTTGGTTCCACGAACGGAACATGGCTCAACGACGGGCAGCTTGGTGGACCAAGCCCCCTTCACGCGGGTGACAGGGTCCGAATCGGCGACAGCGAATTCAGGTTTGAACCATGAGCCTGAATATTGTTGAACACGCTGAGCGGAGCGACACGGGGATGGTGCGCTCAAGCAACGAGGACTCTTTCCTTGCACGGTCGCCGCTCTTTGTCGTCGCCGATGGGATGGGCGGAGCCAGCGCGGGCGAGATCGCCTCACGCACTGCGGTTGAGGAGTTTGCAACGGGTCTTCCCAGCGGAGACAATCCGGAGGCCCAGCTCGCGCAAGTAGTGGCGGCGGCCAACGCAAAGATCAACGCGGATGCAGCAGCCAATGAGAGCCGTCGGGGAATGGGAACGACAATCACCGCTGCGCTCGTTGGCGATGGCACCGTCGCTGTGGCCCATGTTGGTGATTCACGGGCCTATCTGATCCGTGGTGGTGCAATCGCCCAGCTGACCAGGGATCACACACTTGTAGATGAGCTTGTCCGGCAAGGACAGCTGACCGAGCAGGAGGCGGCGGAGCACCCGCAGCGTTCGATCATCACCCGTGCGCTTGGGCCGGAGCCGTCTGTGGAGATAGACACTTTTAGCCAGCCGCTGGAGGACGGAGACATTCTCCTGCTCTGCAGTGACGGCCTGACCGGGATGGTTGGCGACAGGGATCTGCTCGACACGGTCCAGTCTGCGAAGTCGCTGGCGGCGGCGGCGAAGAGTCTGATCGCCAGCGCAAATGCAGCTGGTGGACGCGACAACATAACCGTGCTCCTGGCCCGCGCCGGGACCGGTCCCGTGAGACCGGGCAAGGGGAAACTTGAGGTTGGCGGAGCCGCAGCATCTGAGGCAGTTGGGACTGTGGAGCGCAAGCCCAGAAGGGGTGCTCTGCTGGGGGTAGTGGTGGGTGCGATTCTGGCGCTCCTTCTGGCAGCGGGCTGGTCGGCGTCACGGGCAGTCTTCTTCCTGGGGACTAACTCGTCCGGCATTGTCACCGTCTACCGGGGACTTCCTTATGAGCTTCCGTTTGGCGTTGACCTGTACCAGCGCTGGTACACGAGTGGTGTGCCGGTGGGCCTCGTTCCTGAACCGCAGCGAGCTCGCCTGCTGAATCATCGCCTCCGGACAAAGCGGGATGCGTCGGACTTGGTCGCGAGTCTTGAGCGCGGCGACATCAACAAGTGAGTTCCCGCAACAGAGAACTCCTCGCGTTGCTCCCCGCGTCCCTTCTGCTGGCGGGTGGCTTTGCAGCGGTGTTCATCCAGAACTCAGAGAAGTTGAGCACCCTTTCGCTCAGCTACGCGGCCATCTATTTGGGGCTCTGCCTTGCCGGTCACGTGGTTGTGCGGATCACGGTTCCCAATGCTGACCCGTACATGTTCCCCGTGGTTGCAGTTCTTTGTTCAATCGGATTGGTTGTCATCTATCGAATTGATGTTGACCTCGCCCGAGCGCAGGCGCAGTGGTTTGTGGTGGCACTGATCTTCTTTGCGGCAACCCTTGTCTTTCTCAGGGACTATCGGAAGCTAGAGCGTTACCGCTACACGATCGCGGCAGTCTCACTCGGACTGCTTCTTCTTCCACGTGTGCCCGGAATAGGGCAGCAGGCAAACGGAGCGTTTCTGGGTGTGCGGCTTCCGGGAGGCATGGTCTTTCAGCCAACCGAATTCGCGAAGATCGGGATTGTCATATTCCTTGCCTCGTACCTGCGCGACACGCGCCAGCTGCTGGTTCAAGGCGGTCGCACCATCGCGGGGATCACGATCCCGCGAATCAAGCATCTTGGCCCACTGTTGCTGATCTGGGGCGCTGCGATGCTGATGCTTATCTTCATCCGGGATCTTGGTTCCTCACTGATGTTTTTCGGCGGGTTTCTTGCCGTCCTCTATGTGGCAACGGGGAAGGTGAGCTTCCCGTTCGTAGGCCTGCTGCTCTTTGCCATCGGAGCTTGGTTCCTCGGAACGCATGTTGGCCATGTCCACGACCGGGTTGACGCTTGGCTCAACCCGTTTGACCCGGTCCTCTACAACCGTCCCGGAGGCAGCTATCAGTTGGCCCAATCGGTCTTTGCTCAGGCGGACGGTGGGTTGCTGGGCAAGGGACTTGGAGCTTCGATTCTGGGCCTGCCAGGCGGAGGAACGCTCGTTCCCGCTCCCCAGACCGACTTGATCTACTCAGTGATCACAGATGAGCTTGGGCTCACAGGAGCCTGCGGAGTCCTTCTTTGTTATTTGCTCTTTGTGGCCCGGGGCTTCAAAGCAGCCACGGTTGCCAGGGATTCGTTCTCAACACTTCTTGCAGTTGGTCTGACGGCCGTGTTTGCGCTGCAGGTATTCGTGATTGTCGGGGGTGTGACGAGGGTGATTCCACTGACGGGAGTAACACTCCCATTCATCTCCTATGGAGGGTCCTCCCTTGTGGCCAACTTCGTGTTGCTTGCCTTGCTGCTTCTCGTCTCCGACAGGGCCAGGCGACCGGCATGAACAAGCCGATCGGAAGGCTCTTCGGGCTGGTCGTGATCCTCTTCGCGATTTTGGTCGGCTTCACCTCCCGCTGGACAGTCTTTGAGGCGAAGTCCTTGCGCGACAACCCTTTGAATCGACGAGTGCTTCTTGAGGAACTCGAAATTGATCGCGGGACGATCTTCGCCCACGACGGCACAGTCCTCGCGAAGTCCGTAAAGGGCCCCGGCAAAACTTGGAAGCGCCAGTATCCACAGGGACCACTGTTTGTTCAGTCAGTGGGCTGGTCATTCCCAGCGCAGGGAATTCCAGATACTGGGACGGAGCTCTTCCGCAGAGATGCGCTCCTCGGGCGGTCCGATTCTTTGTCGTCAGCCTGGGTGCGGATTCAAGGGCATCAGAAGGTCGGCAACGACGTGAAGACTTGGTTTGACCAGGAGGCGCAACGGGTGGCCTTGCGTGATCTGGCTGGCCGCGCCGGCTCCGTAGTGGCCCTTGATCCTCGTACCGGAGCCGTCCGGGTGATGGCCAGCGTTCCGGACTTCAATCCAACCGACTTGAACACGGCCAGAAAGGACCCGACATCCCCACTGCTGAACCGGGCAACCCAAGCGGGCTACCCACCAGGCTCAACGTTCAAGGTTGTTACCGCGGTTGCTGCGATCGACAGTGGCAAGTACACGGCCGCTTCAACTGTGGACGGCAAGAGTCCACAAACATTTTCTGGAGTTCCACTCAACAACGACGACAAGGTTGACTATGGGCCTGTTGACCTGACCACAGCGTTGACGTTCTCGATCAATACGGCTTGGGCGAATGTCGCGAGTGACTTGGGACGGGACACGATGGGTCGCTACATGCGGCGTTTCGGGTTTGACGCCAAACCGCAGCTTGACTATCCGGATTCCCAGATGGTTTCCTCCGGCGCCCGGGTCAAGGGATCGATCGTTCCGCCGACGGACCCAAATGTGGACATTGCCCGACTTGGTATTGGCCAAGACAAGCTCTCCGTGACTCCCCTGCAGATGGCAGAAGTAGCCGCAGCAGTCGCAAACCGCGGAGTCCTGATGAAGCCCCGGATCGGCGACCGAATTATTGATCCGGACGGGCGCACGATCAAGCGGATCGGTTCCGAGCAACAGTCCCGCGTGATGAAACCCTCAACTGCTTCGATCGTGACTGAGATGATGAAGGCGGTCGTCAAGGAGGGCACTGGTACCGCAGCTGCTCTGAATGGAATTGAGGTTGCTGGCAAGACCGGTACGGCCCAGATTGACCCGCTTCAGAACATCACCCAGCCTTGGTTCATTGCTTTTGCTCCAGCCGATCATCCAACGATCGCGATCGCGGTAACGGTGGAGCGCAGTCTGGGAGGTTTCGGGGGAACGGTGGCTGCTCCGATTGCACGTGATGTTCTGGAGGTTCTCCTGCGTAACTCCGTGGGCGGCTGAATTCCGTGAGAATGTGCCGCCATGCCTGAACTTATGCAAGGAATCACGATTGCCAACCGTTATACGGTGGTCTCCAGACTTGGGTCGGGCGGAATGGCCGACGTCTATCTCGCAACTGACTCCGAGCTTGGGCGGCAGGTCGCGATCAAGGTTCTCCACCGCCGTTTCGCAAGCGATCCGGATTTCGTAAACCGCTTTCGCCAAGAGGCACAGGCAGCAGCAGGCCTTCAGCATCCAAATGTCGTATCGGTCTTTGACCGCGGTGACTGGGATGGAACCTCCTACATCGCGATGGAGTATCTGCCCGGTCGCACGTTGAAGGACCTGATCCGTGAAGAGGCTCCGCTTGACCCAGCAAGGGCCGTCGCAATCGCGACGCAGATCTGCCAAGCAGCGGGGTTTGCCCATCGAGGCGGAATCGTCCATCGTGATGTGAAGCCACAGAACGTGATGGTTGATTCGAACGACCATGCCACCGTCACCGACTTCGGAATTGCAAGAGCCGGCGCTGGAGGAATCACTGAGGCCGGTTCAATCATGGGGACCGCCCATTACATCTCCCCAGAACAGGCGCAGGGGCATGAAGCGGGCGCGCAGGCGGACATTTACTCCATCGGAGTGGTCCTCTACGAAATGTTGACGGGGCAAGTTCCGTTTGATGCTGACTCGCCCGTTGCGATTGCCATGAAGCAGGTCACCCAAACGCCCCAGCCGCCAAGCGCGTTGGCAGCGGGGGTTACTCCAGACCTTGACTCGGTTGTGATGTGGACGCTGCGCAAGACTCCGTCGGACAGGCCAGCTTCAACAGATGAACTTGCAAATGCACTGAATGCAATAGCTGAACGCTTGCGTCCTGGTTACGACACGACGGCGACGGTTGCGTTCACTGCGCCAGAGGCTGCTGCCGTGGCAGCAGCCGCAGCTGCGATGCCAGCGACAGGAGCCATGGGGGCTGCGACCGAAACGGCTCAGCAGCCAGATGAAGACCCGGAGGCTGCCAAGAAGCGAAAGCGCAACTGGATGATTGCCGGCGGGATCGCAGCTGGCCTTGCTGTGATCGTGGGCCTTCTGTTTGCCACTGGCGTCATTGGCGGGGTTGATTCGAAGACAATGCCGCTCGTTGTTGGGCAGGACAAGCAGCTTGCCTTGACGGTCATCTCAAATGCTGGTTTCACAGAGTCGCCAAGCATTCAGCTGGTCCAGAGCAACCAGCCCAACGGTCGAGTCATCAAGCAGACGCCAGACGCGGGCGCTCAAGTTCCGTCTGACAGCAAGATCACGCTCTTTGTCTCTGACGGGCCGGGAACAGTCCAGATCCCAACTGTGGCGGACATGCCCGCAGCTGATGCCCAGCGACTGCTTGAGAAGCTTGGGTTCAAGGTTGTTGTTCGTCAGAAGGCGAGCAGTGATGTGAAGAAGGGCAATGCGATCGCGACTGACCCGGCAGCCGGCCTTTCCATTCTCAAGGGCAGTCAGATAACGCTCTTTGTTTCGAGTGGTCAAGACCAGGTATCGGTTCCCGATGTGACGGGACAAGCGTTGGCTGATGCGCGCTCGACTCTGCAAGCCGCAGGCTTTGTCGTTCCCACTGCGACGACCCAAGTGTCAGACCAGCCCGCGGGAACAGTCCTGAGCCAGACGCCTTCCGGGGGAAGCAAGGAAGACAAGGGAAGCACCGTGACCCTGGTGGTGTCTGCCCCTTGGATCGCTGTTCCGGACGAGTCGGGCAAGCTGGTGGCCGATGCCAAGGCGGACCTGAAGGCAGCCGGATTCAGCTCAATCGTGACCTCGCCAGCAAGCTGTGTCGCCCCAAATATTTACGTCGCTTCCCAGTCACCCGTAGCCGGGACTGACCAGCCCAGCAACGCCAAGTTGACGCTAACCTGTGGCCCCGCCGTCCCCTGATGCAACCGCTCGCAGTAGCCGTCATCGCCGGAGGCCGCTCATCTGAGCGTGAGGTATCCCTTAACTCTGGGGCTTCCGTAGTTGAGGGGCTACGCCAGTCGGGCCATTCGGCGACGCTCGTTGAGATTGCAGATGACGGCACATGGAGCCGGGATGGGGACCCAGTGACGCTCACTCCGGGACTTGGGATTGAAGGATTTGATGTTGCGTTCCCAGTAGTCCACGGTCCCTTTGGGGAGGACGGAACCCTTCAAGGGCTGCTGGAGTCCGTGCGTATTCCCTACGTTGGTTCGGGAGTCGCCGCGTCAGCTATGGGCTTGGACAAGATTCTTGCGAAACAGCGCCTCGCACAGGAAGGAATTCCTCAAGTTGACTTCGTCGGATTCACAGACACCGAGTGGACTGAGCACAGCGAACAGATCCTTGCGTCAGCTCAGAGGCTTGGGTCTCCGGTTTGGGTAAAGCCAGCGAGACTCGGCTCTTCCGTTGGAATCTCGCGGGTGGAAGATCCTGCTTCAGGTCAGCTCAAAGAGGCAATCTTGGCGGCGCTGGTCCACGACCCACGGGTGATTATTGAGGCGTCCTGCCCGGGACGTGAGATTGAGATTTCTGCCCTTGAAAAAGTCGGGCCAGAGGGCCGGACGGAGCTTGTGCTCTCTCCACCAGGGGAGATCACTTTGCCCGGGGCTGCTGAGGGCGAGTGGTACGACTATGACCGCAAGTACAAGTCCGGCGGCATGGAGCTTGTTGTGCCAGCCGAGATCGCAGCGCAGCAGGCTGAGGCAGTCTGCATGGTGGCAGGCCGTGCGTTCCGGGCATTGGGCTGCGAGGGGTACTCACGCGTGGACTGTTTCGTCAACGGAGATGATGTTCTGATCAACGAGGTCAACACCTCGCCAGGGTTCACGTCGACCAGCGTGTTCTCAAGGCTCTTCGCCGCTGCTGGCGTTGAATACCCCGAACTCCTGAACGACCTGCTTCGAAGTGCACTTGAGCGTGACATCCGCTCGGCCCGCTTCACCTTCTAGCGAAGCAGCCTAACTTCGTTCAGCTTCACCTGTTTCTGATCTGAAGCAAGGGCTGTTACCCAGATCAAATACCAACGCTGTGGAGCAGTTGGTTTCGCGATCCGAACCAAGTCTCGTGCAGTCACCTTCTGAGGCGCGCTGACGCGCGACCATCCTGCTGGTGGGTCGGAGGCGGGGGCTCCACCGGCGGGTCCAGCGTTCGGCCCGTTGTTCTGTGGCAGCTGTCCGTTGGCAGTCCAAATCGATGCCGTAAAGCCTGGTGTTGATGTGCGGATCTCAACGGCTGCAGCCCGCGCGCCAGGCGCAGCGTCTATGGCGACTCCTACGCCACCCTTCTGCAGTCCGGAGAAATAGCTCTCAGATGCCCACGCGGTGTTTGGGTCCCCATCAAGCATCAGGATTGATTCGGCGTTGTGTTCCGTTGAATCGCCAAATGGGTCGTACGGATGGGCGGCTTCGGAGGCCAGGCGGATTGGGCCTAGGCCGGCAGGGCTGCTGCCACGAACACCGGTCCCTCTATGAAGGCCACTCCAGGCAAAAACACCCAGGGCCGCCAGAAGGATGATCAGCCCCCCGGTCCAGAGCAGCCGGGGGCCGCGCCTGCTTGCACCCAAGTGCACCTTGTCCCGGGCTTGCGGTGGAAGGGACTCAAGAACGCTCGTTGCTTGCCCGACCGCTTGGCCGGAACGTGATGCCTCCAGAGCGAGGGCTGCCTCGAGGTCGGCTGTGAGTGCCTCGAAGTTCGGGTATCGCTCCGCAGGGTCCTTCGCCGTGCAGCGATCGAGGATTGATGCAACGGTGGCCGACACCTCTGGGCGAAGGGCCCGAACGTCCGGCATGGGGTTTCTGACGTGACACATTGCGACGGCCACTGGGTTGTCGGCAGAGAAGGGAACCCTTCCGGTCAGCATCTCAAAGAGCACCACGCCCAAGGAATAAATGTCCGATTCGCGACCAACGGATTCCCCGAGCGCCTGCTCCGGAGAGACATAGTCGGTTGTGCCAATGACTCGTCCGTCTGCGGTCAGGCCGTCCTCGTGGAGCGACCGGGCGATTCCAAAGTCAGTCACTTTGGCCCTGCCGTCAGCGTCAATCAGAACATTTTGGGGCTTTACATCCCGGTGCACGATTCCGGCAGCGTGTGCGGCCGTCAAGCCTCGGGCGATCTCAATCGCATAGGCGACCGCCTCGGATACCTCAAGCCGGCCATTTCGTCGGATCCGCGCTTTTAGGGTTTCTCCATCTATGTACTCAAGGACGATGTAAGGGCGACCGCCTTCCTCGCCCGCATCGATCACACCCACCAGGTTTGGATTGCTGAGTGACGCCACGGCCCGCGCTTCGCGACGAAAACGCTCAAGGTGGTCTGCGTCGGCAGCCGTTGTTGTGTGCATCAGCTTTACGGCGACTGCGCGTTGGAGCTTTTCGTCAAGGGCGCGGTGGACAGTGGACATACCGCCGGAGCCCACCTGGGTTTCGAGTCGGTACCGCTCGCCAATCAGTGTGCCGTCAAGATTCGACACGACTTGGTTCAGCTGTCCCGCAGTCCTGCTTCGTCACCGGTGATTCCAAGGCTCGGCACGGTTACGTGTCCCGCGTTTGCGGTCACCTCACCGATGACGCGCGTACCCGGGTGATGGGAGGCAAGAATGTCCACGGCCGCCTTTGCATTTTCCTGTTTGACGGTGACGGCAAATCCGCAGCCCATGTTGAAGACTTCGTACATCTCGTGTGCGGGGACATTGCCGCGGCTGGCAATCAGGTCGTATACGGGCTGGGGTGGAAGTGGGTTGTCAATCCGGTAGCCAACATTTGTTCCGAGCCGCAGGAGGTTGAGCAGTCCACCACCTGTGAGGTGAAAGAGTCCGCTTGGTTCAAGATCGGAGCGCAGGAGCTCAAGTGCTGCGCGGACGTAAATCTCCGTTGGCACGAGCAGCGCCTCAGTAAGACTTGCGCCGCCAAGGACCTCAGGTCGTTCGTTCGGGTCGCCGCCGTCGAGCAGCACCTTGCGGGCGAGCGTCAGTCCGTTGGAGTGAACGCCACTTGAGGGAACCCCGATCAGAGCCTGACCCGCCGTGATTGCGGATCCGTCAACTATTTGGTTGAGGTTGACGGTGCCAACTGCAGATGCGCAGAGGTCAAAGCCCTCTGGTGAAGGATGTCCACGGATCAACTCGGGGATCTGCGCGAGCTCGCCACCGGGGATTTCAACTCCGGCCAGGTCTGCGCCGCGTCGGAGCCCTTCAGCGATTGCCCCAAGGCGCGCCGGGTCAGATTCCTCAACGGCCAGGTAGTCAACGAGCGCGATCGGCTCAGCTCCCACGCAGACAAGGTCATTCACGTTCATTGCGACGCAGTCGATGCCAACAGTGTCGAGAATCCCTGCCTGTTCGGCGACCACAAGCTTGGATCCCACGCCGTCGGTACAGATCGCAAGACCAAGATCTTCAGTCAGTTTCAGAACCGCAGCGAAGTGTCCGGGCAGGTGAACAACGCGGGATGGCGAGCCAGTGTTGATCTTGGCAAGGACGGAGATGATTGCCGCGACGCCCGCATCGGCTTCACGAACATCAACACCTGCTTCTGAATATGCGTCGCTCATCTGACCCCATCATCCCTAACTGAGCGGATACGCCGGATCGCGGCTCCTGCGACCACGAGTCTCAGCAGCGCCCAAGGCCACAGACGACCGTTCTTTTCCATCCGTGTTGCGAGGGGTCGAGCGGCGATTGCGGAGATGAATGCTGTTGCTGCCCCCGCTGTGATTGGGGTGATTTCATCGCTGGCGGTGCCTTCCTGGAGCAAGGCGGCGACCTCGAGGGTTGATGCTGCAAGTGAAGTTGGAACAAGTCCGGCTCTTGCCAGACGGGCGGAAGATCCCGGACTGAAACCGAGTAGGCGAGCCGCGCTTGTCGACATTGCGGACCGACTGACACCCGGCCAGAGTGCGAGCGCTTGGGCTGTTCCCATGACAAGAGCGTCACCAATCCCGGCTTCTGCGGCTGTCCTCGAGCCGCGCCTGGTGTCGGCGAGGAGCATCACCCCGGAGCCTGCTGCAAGGCCAGCGCTTACGGACATTGGGGTCCCGAGGTTCTCTCGGACCGTCCGTCTGGCAATCAGCCCGGCCGCTGCAGTGGGGGCAAGCATGGCAGCGCGAAACACAATTCCCTGAACTCCTTTGGGGCCAGATGTACCTTCCCTTGGGGGGAAGAGCGCCAGTGCCACAGCGGTCCCCGCGTGGAGGGCCACCTCAACGGATTTGCGCTTCTCAGATGGAACCTCCGAGTAGGGCAGGCCGGTCAAAAACGCGAATAGCGTGATCTGTCCAGACGAACTTATGGGCACCAGTTCCGCGGGCCCGTGAAGTGCGCCAAGCAGTGCCGCGTCGGACAGTCTCGGCGACAGGGAGGAGTCAGGCGCTTGCGACATCGGAGTCCGGCTTGCTGCCGCCCCGACGGGAGCGGATTACAAGCCAGATGACTCCCGCAACGATTCCCGCGGCTACTAGGTAGTCCACATATTCAAGCTTGTGCTTCCAATGGTCCCAATTATCCCCGGCCTTGACTCCGGCCCAGGTGAGGAGCAGTACCCATGGGATGCAGCCCAGTGCGGTGTAGATCGTGAACCGCCAGAACGGCATCTTCGCCACGCCGGCAGGCACTGAGATGAAGGTTCGGACTATTGGCAGCATGCGGGAGAAGAAAACGGTCGCTTCGCCGTGGTCAGCAAACCAGCGGTCGGCGATCTCAAGGTGGTGTGTACGAACACCAATCTTCTTGCCGTGCTTCTCGATCAGGTCAACACGGCCAAGGTGGCCGATGCCGTATCCGACCCAAGAGCCGACAACATTTCCGAGCACGCCCGCGGTTACAGCTGCGATGAATGTGAAGCTTGGGTCCTTGCCGACGGTTGCCGCACCGGCGAACAGCATCGTTGCCTCCGAGGGAATGGGAATGCAGGCACTCTCGAGGAGCATCAGCAGGAAGATCCCGAATGCACCGAGGTCATTGATCACGCTGATGGCGAAGTCGACGAGTGGCTGAGTGAGTGAGGCAACGAGGGGGGTCACGGTCGTCAAGAGAGTAGTGGGGAATGGGAATGAGGGGCGCCTGTGCCCGCCGCCGCCCTGACTACGGTTGTCCCATCGCGATGATTTCCCTGTTTGACACAAAGACTCCGCTTGAGCCGCTCAAGGGCGCAATTGCCACTGCTATTGCCAATGTCCTTGAGGATGGACGGTTCATTCTGGGGCCTGAGGTGACTGCGTTTGAAGCTGAGTTCGCCGCGGCCTGCGGATCAGCTGAGGCGGTTGGCGTCGCAAACGGCACGGACGCTCTTGAACTTGCGCTGCGTGGGGTTGGGGTCGGTCCGGGAGACGAGGTTGTCGTCCCCTCATTCACCTTCTACGCGACAGCAGAGGCCGTTCCGCCCACCGGCGCAACGCCGGTCTTCTGTGATGTAGACCCGGACACGGGTTGCATCACCGCAGAAACGGTCAAGGCGGTTCTCACGCCTAGGACAAAGGCCGTAGTCGCAGTTGACCTCTTCGGAAATGTCGCGCCTGTGCCTCAGATCGAGGCACTTGGCGTTCCCGTGGTTGAAGATGCGGCACAGGCTGCCGGAGCAACTCTGTGTGACCAACCGGCCGGTTCTCTCGGGCTTGCATCGAGCTTCTCCTTCTTTCCATCGAAGAACCTCGGAGCCTTCGGCGATGGCGGAGCGGTGGTTACCTCGGACCCAGAGGTCGCCCAACATGTACGTACCCTTCGATTCCACGGCTCGAAGGACAAGAAGACATTTGACTTCATTGGACGCAACAGCCGGCTTGACGAAATCCAGGCAGCTGTCCTGAGGGTTGTGTTGCCGGCCCTGCCTGGCTGGACTGAAGGGCGCAGAAATGCAGCCCGTTTCTACGCTGAGGCTGGGATCGCCGAGCACGTCACGCCGATGGTCGCCGTCGACGGCGCGAACCCCGCATGGCACCTGTTCGTTGTTAAACATCCACGGGCCGAAGAGTTGATCGCACCGCTCAGGGAGGCGGGTGTCGAGGCGCGCGGCTATTACCGATCTCCAGTGCACAAGCAACCCGCAATGTCAGAATGGGGATCCGGAATCGAGCTTCCGGGAACCGATGAGCTGGCAAAGACCAACCTTGCAATCCCCATCAGCCCCGTCTTGGAGGCAGGCCAGGCGGCCCAAGTCGTCGAAGCATTGGGGAATGCGATCTCTGCCCTGCCTTGAGCTGATGTCATGAGGGCGTGGGTTGACCTGACCAACAGCCCGCATGTCTTGGTGATGAGACCCATCATCGAGCGGTTGCGCGCGCGCGGTTGGGAAGTGGATGTGACAGCAAGGGACTTCGCCCAGACAGTCGGGCTTCTTGAACGCTTCGGAATCGAGCATGAGGTCATCGGCCACCATCGAGGGGGCGGCCGGGGCGCCAAGGCGATGGGGTTGGCATCCAGATCTGCGGCGTTGACCAGATGGGCGAAGGGGCGCGGGTTTGACCTCGCGATTGGGCACGGGTCCAACGACATCACGGTCGCTTCGTGGCTGCTTCGGATTCCGTGCAGCACCACATTCGACTATGAGTTCGCCACCGTTCAACACCATGTCAATTGCCACCTGGCGAACGGTGTGGTGGTTCCCGACCTTATTC
>Ga0194043_1000786_pt1 | contig 17821 bp, 22 predicted proteins | sample JunL4415m_MetaG_FD_161274 | JGI IMG/M metagenome (GOLD analysis project Ga0194043, IMG submission 161274) | Anoxic zone freshwater microbial communities from boreal shield lake in IISD Experimental Lakes Area, Ontario, Canada - Jun2016-L442-15m | ecosystem: Environmental > Aquatic > Freshwater >...
CTCCCACAGTGGCGCCCAATGCGCCGCTGCTCCACTCCATGCAACTGGCTGCCCTGCACGGGACCGAGGTCGCTACCGGTCTTCGTCTCGTCATCCCACGCACTACTGACGAACTGGTGACCTGGGGCCGGTTGCTCGGGAACTGCATCGGGTCGTTCGGTCCTGCAGTGGCGGCAGGGCGGACCCTGATCGTCGGTGTCGAAGCCGACGGCGTACTGGCCTACTGCCTGGATCTCACTCCCGAGGGCGCCGTGCGCCAGTTTCTCGGAGCCCGCAACCGTGTCGTTCCGCCCGCCGTCGCCGGTGCGGTGTGCCGCCGGATGGTCGAGGCCGGGGTGATGAGCGATTGGGAGCCGGTCAACCGGATTTGGCTGCAGGCTTGACCCGGCTGCGGGTCGATCAGACCTGGGCGTGGGTGAGGACGCGGATCCGCAGATCTGGGTTCGGCACGAGGATCTCCTCGGTCCCGGTGTCGTATCGGAGTACTAGATAGGGCGGGGCTCCGTCGAGACCCCACGCCGACACGACTCGGCAGACATGGCTGCTTCCCTGTCCGTTCCTGTCGGTCACCAGCAACCTGTCGCCAACTTCTAGAAACACGCAGTTTCCCTTCCTGTAACCATGAGATGAGATTAGTCACCGAGGGCGACAGAACATGCGGATGGTCGTGCCCGGACTGCTTACTAGTGCCCGCAGGTATCAGGAGTCGGTGGCTGAGTTGGAGTTCGAGTCGGGGCCTGCTGACCGGGTACGTAGTCGGACAGGGGAGCTCTTGGGAGCAGCCAACTGTCCACAGGCGGCGGCGATCTCACTTCCTCGGGTCACCCGCACTGTCGCATTGATCCCTAGGCGCGTGAGCTGGTTGCGGAAACCCCGCACCCCTTCGGGAGGTGTGCCCCGCACCAGATAGCCCGGCGTGGGGTTGAGGGGGATGAGGTTGACGTGAGCCCGCAAGGGACGGGCGAACTCGGCCAGTTCGGCCGCATCGGAGGGGCGATCGTTGACGCCGTCGATCAAGGCCCACTCGAAGGAGAGGCGCCGTCCGCTGGTGTCCACATAGTGGCGGCAGGCTTCGGCCAGCGCGGCCAGCGGATACCGCTTGTTGATGGGCACCAGCTCATTGCGCAGCGTGTCGTTGGCGGCATGCAGCGATACGGCCAGGTTGACCGGCAGATCCTCATCAGTCATCTTCTTGATGCCGGGGACCAGTCCGACCGTGGACACGGTGAGGTGGCGGGCACTGAACCCCATGTCCCCGTGCAGCCGCCTGATGGCTGCCCACACCCGGTCGTAGTTGGCCATGGGCTCGCCCATCCCCATGAACACGATCCGCGACAGGCGCCGAGGCAGTGCGGCCCGAGCCGCCACAGCCACTTGTTCGACGATCTCGCCGGTGGTCAGCTGGCGAGTGAAGCCAGCCTGGCCGGTGGCGCAGAACGTGCAGCCCATGGCGCACCCGGCCTGACTGGACACGCACGCCGTCACCCGGTCCGGGTAGGCCATGAGCACGGTCTCGACCTTTGCCCCACCGTCGAGCTCGAATAGCCACTTGATGGTCTGTCCGTCATCGGCGATCGTCTGGTCGCGCTCGACCAGCGCTGGCGGGAGCTCCTGGGCCAGACGCTGGCGCAGCGCGGCAGGAAGATCGGTCATCTCATCGGGTGCCAGCAGTCGCTGGTGGAGCCCGTCCCACACCTGACGGGCGCGGTAAGCGGGCTGGTCGGCCAGGAGTTCGCCAAGGGCGTCGGGAGTCAGGTCATAGCGGGTCGGCAACACTGCAGACTACGGCCAGACGGCGACCCAGTGATCTGGGCGCCCTACAGGGGGTTGGACTTGGTCCGGATGTTGAGCTGGCCGGCCAGCCCAGCCGAACGGTGGTGGTCGATGGCTGCCATCTCGGGCGACATGACCATGGCCATAAAACTGGCATACGACGGGTACTCCGCCAAGGCGATGAGGTCCCATAGCTCCTCGACCTCGCCGAGGAGGATTCCAGTCACCTCACCAGAGAACTTAAACGAGCCACCCAGGGCCTCGACCAGGTTGCCCACACCTTCGACGTAGCGGTCGTAGGCCTGTCGGCCAGTCAGATCGGCGTCGCTCCCGTCGGCGTACTCGGCGTTGGCCTTGAACTTCAAGAGGTTGACCATGACGAACGGTCCGTCCTCGGGGGCGCTGAAGAACTCGGTGGCCTGCTTCGCCTCCGGAATTACGGCGTTGTTGACGATCACGGTGATCTCCCTGTCTGACGGCTGACTGCTGACGGCTCTGGCTCGTCGGACCTTACCTGGCGTGGGGAGCGGGGGTTCAGTCGTGCTGATGCAGGGAGCCGATGCAGCGAGCCGCACCTGTGGGATTCGGGGTGGCCGCACCCAGCCCTGTGAGTCTGGGCGGCTACGGCAATACTGGCCAGATGGCAGACAACGATCCCCTGGTGCTCCGGTCCGATCAGGACGGATGCTGCACGCTGACGCTGAACCGCCCTGAAAAGCTGAATGCCTTGCGGCCCGGTTCCTTCGTGGCGTTACGTGAGCACCTGGAGGCCATCGCTGGCGACTCAACTGTGCACTGTGTGGTCCTCGCCGGTGCCGGCCGGTCGTTCTGCGCCGGCCACGACCTCGAAGCCATCGCTTCGGGGGAACACGCCCCCAGCCGGCACTTCGAGGCCGAGACGATCGACATGCTCGAGCAGCTGGTGCAGCCGACTATCGCCCGGCTGCATGGGCACTGCTTCACCGGAGGACTCGAGCTGGCGCTCGGGTGCGACTTCCTGGTGGCGGCGGCGTCCACCAAGATCGGGGACACCCACGGCCAGTGGGGCCTGGTGCCCATATGGGGGATGTCGGTCCGCCTGCCCGAGCGGGTCGGCCGCTCCATGGCCAAGCAGTTGATGTTCACCAGTCGAAGGATCGACGGCACCACGGCGGCCCAGATCGGCCTGGTCGACCGATCGGTGCCCGACGAAGACCTCGACGACGCCGTGGGCGTTCTGGTGGCCGAGATCATGGCCAACTCGGCCGGAACCAATCGACGGGTCAAGCGGCTGATCGCCGATGGCGACGACCTGGATCGCACCGAAGCCCTGGCGCACGAGCGGGCGCTCCCCTACGGCGTGCCCGAAGACATGGCCGAACGCATGACCAGAGCCTGAAGCGATGCCTGAAGCCATGCCTGACCCGACGGCTGGCGTTGTCGACTTCCCTGGACGAGGCGAACTCGACGCACTGCTCGAAACGTTGGTGCCCCCGGCATGGGCCGAGTCCGTGCGAAGCGGTGACACGGCTGCCATCGAGGCGCTGCGGGACGCCATCGACCGGGGCCTGGTCGTGCGGACCTTGGGTGAAGCTGGCTGGATCGCTCCCCACTATGCGGTGGAGCACGGCGGCCGCGGACTGACCCGCGAGGAGGCGGGACGGGCACTCACCATCCTGAACATGTGGGACGTACCGCACATGCCGCTCGGCTCGGGGGTGCCGCTGGCCGCACCGACGATCGACCAGTGGGCGCAAGAGGCCACCAAGCGCCATCTGCTGCCGCCTCTGATGAGCGGAGCGCAACGGTGGTGCCAGCTGTTTTCTGAGCCAGGGGCCGGATCGGACATGGCGTCGCTGGCCACGACGGCCGTCCGTGACGGTGACGAGTGGGTGGTCAACGGCCAGAAGGTGTGGACCACGTTCGGGCACCTGGCCGAGCGGGCCATGCTGCTGGCTCGGACCGACCCTGACCAGCCCAAACACAAAGGCATTACCTACTTCGGACTCGACATGAGGTCGCCGGGGGTAGAGGTGCGCCCGCTGATCAACATGGCCGGCCAACGGGAGTTCAACGAGGTGTACCTGACCGATGTCCGGGTTCCCGACATCGATCGCATCAGTCCAGTGGGCGAAGGGTGGGGAGCGGCGCTGACCACGCTCGGTGCCGAGCGCCACGCGCTCTCGGGCCTGGCCAAGAAGAAGCGCAAGGCCTCTGATGAGATCCTGGGCGGAAAGCCCTATGCCGACATCGAACGATTGGCCGTCGCACGCGGGGTAGGTGCCGACCCGGTGGCTCGCCAGCGGCTGATGGCCGTCTACATCGAGGGCCGGGTGCTGACCATGAACATCCAGCGGGACCGGGCTCGGGCGGCCGCCGGGCAGGCGCTCGGGGCCGAGGGATCCCTGACCAAGGTGGCCAAGGCCGCATCCAACCAGCACCTCCAAGAGGTGGCCATGGATCTGCTGGGTGCCGACGCCATGGCCTGGATGCCGGGTGATCACGAAGCCGAAGAGTGGATCACCCAGTTCCTGCGCACTCGGGCCAACTCGATCGAAGGCGGGACCTCGGAGATCCAGCGGAACATCATCGGCGAGCGGATGCTCGGCCTGCCCCGAGAGCCCGACCCCTATAAGGGCGAGGCCTGGCGCGCAACTCCTCGGTGACACGGCGGTCGACCTGCTGACTGTCGGCCTAGGGCGAGCGCTATTACTTGAGTTCGATGAGGAAGCCGTGGACCGCAGTCCCGCCGATGTTCTCGGTGGTGTGCTGATCCGCCGGTTGGTAGCTCATGGTCCCACTGGGGATCTCGAGGTCGGTGGGCGTGGTGGAAGAGTGGGGCCCACCGAACCGGAAGGTCCCGCCCTCGACCATGACGACGACCATGTCGGGGTGGCCGTGGGGTTCGGTCTTGTCTCCTGGCTCCATACGGAGTTCGAGGACACGGATCTTCTCGTTGTCGAGAACGACCTTGTAGGCGTTCGATGCGACGATGGCAGCGTCATCGGTCATGGTTTCTCCTAGGAAGCTGGGGTTGGGGTTAATCCTGCCATGCCCGACTCGATCTGCACCGGGTTGGTCACCACATGCCCACCCTTTCGTAGTGCTAACTGGGGAATCTTGCCATCAGGGATCCAACCGGGGCGATGGAACGATGCGGCTGCGTAGGATCGGCGCATCTCGACTCTCGGTCGGGCGATTACTCCGGGGGGAGGTGGCCGCCGTGTTCACTATGCGATTTGCCATGCGGTCTCGGACCGCCGATCCAGTTGCGCGCGCCGATCTGTACGCGGCAACACTGGATATGTGCGCCTGGGCCGAATCTCGTGGCTGCACGGCTGCCATCGTCAGCCAGCATCACGGTGTCCCTGACGGCTATCTGCCGTCACCGATACCTGTGGCCGCAGCCATCGCTGCGCGCACCAGCACACTGCAGGTCAGTGTGGCTGCGCTGTTGCTGGCACTGTACGAACCAGCCAAGCTGGCCGAAGACCTCGCCGTGGTCGACCTGTTGAGCAGGGGCCGGGTGTCCTATGTGGTCGGCATCGGCTACCGCGACGAAGAGTTCGCCATGTTCGGGGTGGATCGGCGCACCCGGTCCCAGATGATCGAAATGCGCATCGGCATGCTTCGTGAGTTGTGGGCCGGGCAGACCGTGGAGATCGAAGGACGGCCGGTGACGGTGACACCGAGGCCGTACTCTCCCGGTGGACCGATGCTGGCCTACGGGGGTGGATCGGAGGCCGCGGCTCGACGCGCTGGGCGCTTGGGGATGTTCTTCGTGGCCGAGACGCACGACTCGAGCCTGCGGGCCGCCTACCTCGACGAGGCCAGCCGCGCCGGGGTGGCTCCGGTGGGATGCGCGTTTCCCGAGCCCGGGGTTCCGCTGACAGTCTTCGTGGCCGACGACCCGGATCGGGCGTGGGCCGATATCGGTGAGTACCTGCTGGCCGATGCCATCAGCTACGCCAAATGGAACAGCCACCGGTCTGGGACGGCCTCTCTATCGTTCGCCACCACCGTCTCGGAACTGAAGGACGAGCAAGGCGCGTACCGGATCGTCACCCCGGAGCAAGCGCGCGCCTACGTGGCCAGGGGAGTCCCCTTGGGGCTCCAGCCTCTGGTGGGAGGAGTGCCTCCTGACCGAGCGTGGCCCTACCTCGAGGCGGCGGCCGCCATCACGGCCGGATGACTACGCCGTCTAGGTGAGGCATCAGGGCTTGGCCTTGGACTGGTTCGGCGTCACTGCGGCCTGAAAGCGATCCCAACGAGACCCGCTGCCGGTTCTGGGCCGCTGTTTGGCGTGTCAGGATCGGGACCGCAAGACTTGGCGGATCGCCAGGCGTGGTGCACAGGGGAAGGGTGTCAGAGATGGAGCAGGAACACGGAGCACACGGCCCATCGGTCGCTGAGCTGCGCGAGAAGTATCGCCTGGAACAGCAGAAGCGTCTCCGCCCCGAGGGCATGGCCCAGTGGGGCGAGTTGTCCGAGGACCTCGACCGGGACCCCTTCGTGGAGCCTGGCTTCACCCGTGACCCGGTAGTCGAAGCGACCACCGTGGTGATCGTGGGCGGCGGCTTTGCCGGGATGCTCACGGCCATCCACCTGGCCAAGCACGGGATCACTGACGTGCGGATCGTGGAGAAGGCCGGGGACTTCGGCGGCACCTGGTACTGGAACCGGTACCCGGGCTGCATGTGCGACGTCGAGTCCTACGTGTACCTGCCCCTCCTCGAGGAGACGGGCTTCATGCCGACCGAGCACTACGCCAGCGCCCCGGAGATCTTCGAGTACTCCAAGTTGCTGGCCCGGACCTTCGACCTCTACCCCCGGGCTCTCTTCCAGACCGACGTCACCGGGGCGGACTGGGACGCGGAGGCACAGCGGTGGCAGGTCACCACCAGCCGAGGCGACCGACTTTCGGCTCGATTCTTCGTGCTGGCCGGTGGCATCCTGCACAAGGCCAAGCTGCCAGGGATCTCCGGGATCGATGCATTCGAGGGCAAGGCCTTCCACACCAGCCGTTGGGACTACGGCTACACCGGCGGCAGCCCCACCGAGCCGATGGACCACCTGGCTGACAAGCGAGTAGCCATCATCGGCACCGGGGCCACCGCTGTGCAGGTGGTTCCACAGGTCGCTCGGACCGCCAAGGAGCTCTTCGTCTTCCAGCGCACTCCGGGTGCGGTGGGTGTGCGCAACCAGCAGCCCACCGATGTCGAGTGGTTCCAGAGCCAGGAGCCCGGGTGGCAGCACGAGCGGATCGTCAACTTCACCCAGGCCGTCACCGGCGCCCAGCCCGAGTCGGACATGGTGGGCGACGGCTGGACAGAGGTCATGTGGGTCGACACCCAAAAGGGTGCTGCCTCGGCGGAGGAGGCCGAAGCGCTCGAACAGATCGATTTCGAGGTCATGGAGACGATCCGGGCGCGGATCGACGAGGTGGTCGAGGACCCCGAGACGGCGGAGCGGCTGAAGCCGTATTGGGGGAAGCACTGCAAGAGGGTCTGCTTCCACGACGACTATCTGCCGGCGTTCAACCGGCCCAACGTGCACCTGGTGGACACTGAAGGCCGAGGCGTCGAGGCGATTACCCGAAACGGGCTGGTGTTCGACGGCGTCGAGTATCCGGTGGATCTGCTGATCTATGCCTCGGGATTCGAGGTCACCACGGATCTCTACCATCGGCTTGGCTTCGACCCCAAGGGCCGTGACGGTGTCGCCCTGTCGCAGCGCTGGGCCGAGGGCGCACACACCCTGCATGGCGTGCTGGCCAGCGGGTTCCCCAACCTGCTGCTGATCAGTCTCGTCCAAGGCGGGTTCGGCACGAACTTCTCCCACCTCCTGTCCGAGTCGGCCAAGCATGTGGCCCGTATCGTGGAGGCCTGCATCGACCAGGGGATCGTCGTCATCGAGCCGGAGGAGGCCGCCGAAGAAGCTTGGCTCGCACTGCTCCTCGGCGTCGGCATGGGCAATGCCCGCTACTTCCAGACCTGCACGCCCAGCTTCTACAACAGCGAGCAGCAGGCGATCGACTCCCGGGCGGTGCGAAATCTGACGTACACCGGGAGCCTGCTGGAGTACGTCGGGTATCTGGAGCGATGGCGTGACGAGCCTGAATTCCCGGGCGTCACCGTACAGCGGGCCGACTCCGGTGGAACCGGCTAGGCCGTTCGAATGGCGGTAGCGATCCAGAGCAGCAGCGCCGCTCCGGCATAGAAGAGGCCGAGGGTGATCACCCCTTCCCACTGGGCGAATTCCCAGGCCAGGCCGGCGGTGGCCGAGCCGATGGCCCCACCGAAGAAGTACGTGACCATGTAGCCGGTGTTGATCCGGGATCGCCCGGGCGGATCGATGCCGAAGATGAGCTGCTGGTTTTGGATGTGGACGGACTGGATGGCAAGGTCGGCCAGCACCAGGCCGATGATCAGTGGAGCCAGGTGGTGAGCCCCCAGGCCCATCAGAGCCACCGAGATGACCAGCAGCGCAAGGCACCCACCGGTGACTTGGCGTTCCCAGCCTCGATCGGCCAGGTGGCCGCTGAGGGTGGCGGCTAGTGCGCCGGCCAAGCCGAACAGTCCAAAGAGCCCGATGATGCCTGCGGAGTAGTTGTACGGATCGTGGGCCAAAAGGAAGGCCAGGCTGGTCCAGATCACGCTGAAGGTGGCGAAGACCAGGCCGCCATAGGCGGCCCGAAGCCGCAGCAACGGTTCGGAGCCGAAGTAGTGGGCCACCGAGATCAGGAGGTCGTGGTACCTGATGACGGGGCGGGGTTCTTCGTTGGGCAGGCGGAGGTAGAGGAGGAGGCCGAGGAGGACCATGGCGCCAGCGGCGACGAGGTAGACGGTGCGCCAGTTGGTCAATTGGGCCAGGACCCCAGACAGCATTCGGGCCAAGAGGATGCCGAGGAGGAGGCCGCTCATGATGATGCCGGTCACCCGGCCCTTGCGCTCCGGGTCAGCCAGGTGGGCCGCAAAGGGCACCAGGATCATGGCTGATGTGGAGCACAGGCCGATGAGCACGGTGGCGACCATCAAGACAGAGAAGTCAGGAGCGATCGAGGCAGCCAGCAGGCACACGGCGTCGGCGGCCATGACCCAGGGGACCAGGCGGCGGCGGACCAGTCGGTCCCCGAGGGGGACGAGGAAGAACAGGCCCAAGAGGTAGCCGACCTGGGCGGCGGTGACGACCAAGGCCGTGCGGCCTTCAGGGACACCCAGGTCCTTGGAGATGAGGGGGAGGAGGGGTTGGGCGTAGTAGAGGTTGGCCACCGTCACCCCGCAAGCCAAAGCGAAGAGCGCTACCCGTCCCCGGGGCATCATGAGGCGGCCACCGATCCTTCGAACAGGCGCTCCATGTGCCCACGGTACAGGGCTGACGCGGCGTGACCACACGGATCACATGCCGCAATGTCGTGGTGGCGATAGGGCTTCCAGTCATCGTGGGTAGCCGGATAGCCACCCCGGACATCTCGCCGATCACCCCGAGTTCGTTCATGGCCAACCGGCCCCGCATGGGATGACAGTCCAACTGCGTGAACAGACTGGTCGAGGCCCAATGCACCCGGTGCAGCCGCCCGACGATGGGCCCGAGACGGAGACGTGGGCTTCGAGAACCCTTCAGCCGCCGGCGGCATGGAGGGGTTACGGGGGGTGGGGCCGCGGGTGGAGTTCCCTACGGTACGCGCGTCGGTCGCGGCGGCGGAAGCCTGTCCAATTGAGGGGCCTGATAGATTAGGGGAAACAAACCATGTCTCAAGAGATCGTTGATGCCGCGTACCAGGCTAAGCCTGGTCACTATCAGGATGTCGTAACGAAGGTTTCCGACTTCTACCTGGGCTACATCCACGAGCGTCCGCTCCTTGCGAGTTACACGATCACCGGCGATGAGGGTTCGGGCGAGGTGCGCGCCTTCGTGACATGGGAGACGCGTGAGGCCGCCTCAGCGCTGAATAGCGACCCGAAGTTCGCAGAGTTCGCAGACGACGTGTCCCAGCACATGACCGGTCCGCCGGTCCGAATCCTCTTAGAGATTCTCCACACCCACACCCGCTGATCGCTTCTTGACGTCAGCGCTACCGCCTATGAAGATCACGTCCCGCTGAGTGGTGTCACGTAGGCCGTAGCATCCTCAACGCAATCAAGACCATGCCATGAGGGTCGGTGGGCCTGCCGCTGAGTCGATCTCGGTAGTTGTGCCGACCAGCCGTGCCATGGACTGCTCAAAGAGACAAGACTGCTCAAAGAGACAAGACTGCTCAAAGAGACAAGACTGCTTCGCGGCGATTCATTCGCGGCGATTCGCTTGTCGCAACGCTCATCGCTATTTTTCGACAACGCTGGAGCCCTAGGTAACCTCGCGGCGTATCCCAAACCGGAGGTTTGAACAGTGACCTACGTCCAGGCCATCGTGATTGCACTATTCCAGGGGGTGACCGAGCTTTTTCCCGTGTCCAGCCTGGGCCACTCGGTCCTGCTGCCTGCCTGGATCGGGGGAAACTGGCAGACCCTCGTGACTCAGTCCTCCGAAGGGTCGAGCGAATCGTCGTTCTACCTCGCTTATATCGTCGCTCTGCACGTTGCGACTGCGCTCGCCCTGCTGTGGTTCTTCCGAGCAGATTGGGTCCGCATCATCCGAGGCCTGTTCCGCAGTTCGCTACGCATGGTCAAGGCACGGAAGTGGAGCATCAACGACGCTGATGAACGTTTGGCCTGGATGCTCGTCATTGCCACGATCCCGGTTGGTCTCACCGGCCTCGCCCTAGAGCACACGTTTCGGACGATCTTCGCCAAGCCGCTAGCTGCAGCGATCTTCCTGTTCATCAACGGCCTCATCCTGCTCGGCGGCGAAGTACTCCGGCGAGGGGTCAAGGCTCGTGGCGCGGGCGTCGGAGTGACCGATCATTCGCTCGATCCGTACTCGGAACAAGCGGCTATCGAATCTGACGCCAACATCGCCCAGTTGAGCTTCAAGGACGCCCTCTACGTCGGCATCCTCCAGATCGCCTCACTCTTCGCCGGCGTCAGCCGATCTGGCGTGACCATCGTCGGCGGTTTGTGGCGGGGACTCAACCATGAAGACGCGGCACGTTTCGGATTCCTACTCGCCACTCCAATCATCTTTGCCGCTGGACTACTGAAGCTTCCGTCGTTGGCGGGACCGGCTGGTGCCCACATCCACGGTCAGGTCATCGTGGGTTTCCTGGTCTGCGGAGCGACTGCCTACCTCTCCGTCCGCTTTCTGGTCCGCTACTTTGAGACCCGGACGTTGACTCCGTTCGCCATCTACTGCTTGGTGGTTGGAGCGGCCAGCGCATTGCGCTTCGGCATCGGCTGACACCGAACAGCCGGCCGAACACGTGCTTCCTAACGCCGCTCGGTGACGCACTGCGGCGCTTACGACGAGAGAACGGCTGCGACGGTGGATCTCCCTGGGCGGGAACCGGTATCCGGTGAAGGCCACCGACCGAGGCTGAATCTGGGGACAGGATCGGTGACCCTTCGTCCCGCCAGCCTCGCCGTCTGGGGACGAGCACACGCAACGCAGCGGACCCGTTTTGGGCACCCACAGCCAGAGACCGGCGCCCCCACCACTCGGAACTATAGAGTCGGGCCATGGGTGCCAGACGATCCGTTGCGGCACCGGTGATCACGGAGTTGCCCGAGATCGGCGTCACCGTGATATCGAAGTGGCTCTACAACTGCTACGTCATCCACGACGGCGGCGACGGGCAACCGTTTGTGGTCGACCTGGGTCTGCCATCGCAGATCCCGTTAGTGGCGGCCGCGTTGTCGGACCGGGGGTCGGACTTGTCCGAGCTCGGGGCGGCAGTGGCCACCCACGGACACGCGGACCACGTCGGCGGCCTCCCTACGCTGCGCGACCAGCATGGAACCGCCGTGTACCTCCCAATCGCGATCGCCGAGATGCGCGCAGGGACACGGGCCCTCCGCCCGCCGGGCATCAGGGAGGTCTCACAGATCCTCCCAGTGATGGCGAGCCAGCCCCGTGACCTGCAGGCCTCCAAGGAAATCTCCGGCACGTCGGCGTCGATCGGCTGGAACGGTAAAGAGGTTCGACTCCCGTTCGAACCGGACTCGTGGCTGTCCGACGGCGAGCACCTCCCCGGGCTCCCCGACTGGCAGGTGCTCAACACTCCCGGCCACAGCGATGACTCAACCTGCCTCTTCCATGCACCCACCCGCACTCTCCTTTCAGGCGATGCGGTCCTTTCGGCCGACGGACGGGCGTGGTTCAACCCCGAGTTCGTCGACCCCGAGTTGTCGGCAACCAGCGAGGCCCGACTCCGCGCCCTCGACGTGGAGCACCTCCTGCCCGGTCATGGCCTCGTGGTCACGGGCCCGCGTGTGATGACCGAAGCGCGAACCCATACCGACCAACCGTCGATCGGTGCCAAGGCCTCAGCGTTGTGGCAGGTCCTGCGGAACCATGCCGGCCGCCAGGTCTACTGACCGGCCGCCGGCTCCCTGGCACATTGATCAGGTAGTGCCTGAGTAGTCCTTCCACTCGAAAGTCTTGGGGATCAATCCCGAAGCGTCCCCTGAGTTACCTGCTTCTGCTGTCGGTGTTCCAGCAAGAGCGAGGGGAGAAACCGTCAGACATCTGCTATCCTTACATTTTGGAAAAAGTAAGGAGAACGACATGGACGTGGCCGCTCGCTTGAGCTCGAAAGGGCAGGTAACGATTCCGAAGGCAGTGCGTGAGGCCCTCGGTGTAGAGGAAGGCGACTCCGTTATTTTTCGAATTGATGGCAACCTGGCGACCCTTCAGCGGACGCCAGATTTTCTGGAACTCGGCGGAACACTCGCCGCGCCGGCAACAAAGAAGAGCGCCAGCTGGGACCGAGTCCTCGAGATCTCACGTGCGAGTAGGGCCAAGAAGTTTCAGTGAGTTCGTTTGTCGACACCAACGTTCTGGTTCGCCATCTGGTTGGCGACCCACCCGACATGGCGAGGCGAGCTACCGCCTTTTTAGGAAGCGAAGAGAGTCTCTACCTCGCTGATCTCATCGTTGCCGAAACGGTGTACGTACTCGAATCGTTCTACGAAATCGACCGTTCTCGCATCAGTGAAGCAATTCGATCCTTGCTGGCCATGGAGTCGGTCCGGGTCATTGACGCTCCTTTGTTGCTGAGAGCGGTTGCCGTGTATGAAGGCGAACGGCTTGATTTCGCCGATGCCTACCTGGTGGCTTGCGCGGAAACCACTGGGGTAGGCAAGGTCGCTTCCTTCGACAAAGCCATCAGTCGAATACCCACGGTCGAGAGAATCGAGCCCTAAGGAATCAATGGGTTGTTGTGGTTTGGACAACGATCAGTGGAGGCGATGGGACTATGTTCGAACCTTTCTCGCGGCTGATTCCAGCGTTGAAGGAAGGTTGGTCAAGCGATTGAGAGCCGCCGAGAGCCACTTGTCAGGGCAAGATAAACGTCATACACTTATTGGGCGGAGATTCACGGGTCGGCTCGGAAGCACGGCATCGAAGATGACGGCATGTTGCACGCCGTCGAGAACTCCTTGGCTTGGATCGAAATCTCTGACGACCCGTTTCGCTAGTTACTCGCAGGACCCGACAGATCGGGGAATGTGGTGGAGATTGTCATGATGGTTATCGGGGATCGAGAGATCGTGATCCACGCCATGCCAATCCGAGCCGCGACACGTATCCAACTATTTGGAGGTGATGCAAAATGACGGAAGCCTCGTACGGTTCCATCAAAGGCGGAACGCCGATAACGGAGGAGATGATCCAAGGGTTTGCTGATGAGGCGGAACGTGGGTACTCGCCCGAGCTACTCGTGACGAAGCGTCGCGGCCCGGGCCGGCCTCCGTTGGGTAACGCCGCCAAGAAGGTCGGGTCGGTCCGTTTGGATCCTGCGCTCCGAGAAGAAGCTGCACGTCGAGCCGAGGACGATGGGGTGTCAGTGTCGGAGATTGTTCGACGAGCACTCCAGGAGTACTTGCGTAGCGCCTGATCCCAAGTCGTCCGCCGGGAGGAACGCGCTGAAACAGCGATGTTGTCGATCCGACGACATTGGTGGACCTTGGGGGACACAATAAGAACCGAAGTCTGGTCGCCAGTGGCGGAGTCATCGACCTGGTCAACCCTCTAAGACTCGGCCTGGTCTGATGTGGTCAAGCGGGCTACAAGATGTCAGGCCTGGGCCATGCGAACCGACGGCTCGGGTACAGCGCGGCCACTAGAGGTTGCCGCATCAAGCCACGCTGTGATTGCGATTTCGAGTTCGACGACAGCTTCGTGCGGGGTGTCGCCAACTGCCGAGCAATAAGCGAGGTCAGGGGCGTCGGCCACCCACGAATCGTCCTCGATGCTCCAGAACACGTTGATTGGATAAGTCGGTGTGTTCACTTGCCCTCCTCGACACTCAGATCGTACCGCTGCACCAACGTCATGAGCTGTCGAAGCTGGTAGGGCTTCGCCTGCCCCCGCCTGCCCCCGCCGGTCCTGCAGGTTCAGCTGCTCGGCAATTCCAGGTCGAGCGAACACATGGTGGCTGCCGGCAATCCTCAACTCCTCGAAGCCAAGCGCCTCGACTAATCGCAGGGCGTCTGAAAACTCGACATTGGTGACCGCACCACTCGCCAGTCTGACAAGGAGTTTCGACGGTTTCATGATCAGAAACGGTATTTGTCGGTTGTGACATCCTCACAATATGGGCCTGCGCTCTCGGTCTGGTTCGCGCACCGTTCCGATTGGTACCACAAGGATGCAGTTCAACTGATCGGTGGAGGCGATGGGACTATGTTCGAACCCCTCGTGGGCCTTCTGAACAGGGGTTATGCGGTGTCGAGGTCTGAGCCGAGCGCCAATATGGGCGCTGCAGGACCCGTCGGATACCCGGCTCCGGAAGTGATGGGACTACGTTCGAACCCCTGTGTCGTTCCGGTGGCGCAGGGTGCTGACGGCCCAGCACGCGTGACACGACGTCATGTCATGCGGACTCGCCCAACGGCAACCTGATGATGGGTTCGAATGAGATTCACCGAAGCCCTTCAGCTTCCGCATCGAACTACTCAGCGACCTTCTACGAAGACGAGGCTTCCAGAATCGGTCAGCTCGTTGATGCGGAGATTCTTGAAGGGCTCGTAGTCCGCTGAGTAGTACCAGGCCTCGGCAACTTCCATGCTCGGGAAGCGAAGGACGGCAGCCCAGTTGCCACTGAACGAACCTTCCTTGGTGGCCGGCGTCGTCGAGCCAGCGATCATCTCGACCCCCCATGCGTCCAAGATGGGGAAGACGTGCTGCGCGTAGCGCTCCATGAACTCCTGGGGGTTCTTCATGTTCAATTGCACCAGCCCGTAGACAGGCTTCGTTGCGTCGGTCACGTGCGCTCGCTCCTCACTCGATGGTCTTAGGTTGCAGATCGCAATCTAACCCGTTGACTTGCAACTTGCAACTTGCAACTCAACACGTCGACCCGGCGCACAGGTGCAGACGGCTGGACACAGGCTCGGCGACCGTAGGGGAGAGTTCGAAAGCGGGTTCGTGCAGAGCCTGTGAAGCTATGGCCATCAGGCGACTGGGTGGGGCGCCTGTCGGAAGGAAGTGCGTCAGACGCTGTCGACCATGTCCGAGTGGTACCGCCTGAGGTAGGTCTGCGACCACCTGCCGAGTTCCTCGAGTACTGGCCGCAGCGCCGCACCACTCGGTGTGAGCCGGTAGGCGTTGTTGCGGGCTGCTCCGTCCGGATTGGTGCGCTCGATGATCCCGAGCGACGTGAGGAGTCGAAGTCTGTCCGCGAGGATGTTGGTCGAGACGTGCTCGGCGGACTCGCGAAACTCCGAGTATGTCCGGGTCCCGTGGGCGATCAGATCACGCACGATGAGCAGTGACCACTTGTCGCCCAGCACATCGAGGCCAGACGTGATGGAGCACACAGAGCGCCAATCGAACATGTACGCCTCAGATTCCGTACCCATGACGCCTCCTAGCTTGCGATCGATGCCGCCATATCCGTGATCGACGTTTCGATCGGAGTCGGCTGCCAGGCCAGTATCGCAAATGTGGACTGGTTGTCGTAGGAAGCCTTCTTGCCGAGGAACGGGAGCATGCCCTTGGCCTGTCGATCGAAGAGGCTCATGAGCTTTATCGCCACGTTCGGCGCCTTGCGTGAAGGTACCTTCGAATAGCCGGCATCTCGGAGTACCTGGGCGAAGTGGATCATGCTGACCGGTTCGGACGTCGCGGCGATGAAGCGCTGTCCCGAGGCAGCGGGGGTCGTCATGGCAGCGACATGGAGTCTGGCCACATCGCGAACGTCCACCATGCCCATCGCGATATCGGGAATCATCGGCATCTTGCCGCCGATCATGTCGGTCATGAGAGCGACGCTCTCGCCGTCGACCTGAGCCCCGAGCGACGGTCCGTACACGGCACCCGGGTTGATGACCGTGAGTTCCATCTCACTTCCTGCAACCGCATCCCAGGCGGCCCGCTCGGCCAGGGTCTTGCTCTTGGCATAGGTACCGATGTTGGTGTCGGTATTCGACCAGGAATCGGGCCCGTAGCGGCCAGTGACCCTGCCAGCGATCATGGCAAAGGTCGATGAGGTAAGCACCAAGCGCCGAACGCCTGCCCTCTGAGCGGCCTTGATCACGCGCAGGGTGCCCTCAACGGCGGGTGTGATCATCTCCTGCTCGTCCTTCGGCTCAGCAAGTGCGAAGGGGGATGCCACGTGCATCACGTAGGCGCACCCCACCATGGCCTCGTCCCATCCTGCATCGGAGAGAAGATCGGCCTCGGCGAAGGTCAACTTCTCGACGGGAGCGACCGCTGCGATGGCGGACCTGGTGGCATCGACCTTCGACAGGGAGCGGACGGTTCCGACCACCTCGAAGCCTTGGTTGAGCAGCTCAGCACCGCAGTACTGTCCGATGTAGCCGCTGATGCCGGTAAGAAGCACGCGTTCAGCCATTTCCGAATCTCCCTGTGGGTCGGCGCCAGATAACTTGCGTTCTGCAATCTAACTCAGTGACTTGTAATCTGCAAGTCAAGGACCGGCCAAGAAGAAGATGGGGCGTCGAACCTGGGCGGCTGGGGATGGAACCGTCGACGGAGGAGTTGCAACGTCCATTCAGTGATCTGTGCTGGTAAGCCCCGAGGGCTCGTGACGCAGTGCTCCCCTATGCTTCGGTCATGGAGTTCACCGCAGCGATCACCCATGAAGGCGACTGGTTCGTCGCCCGCTGCCTGGAGGTCGAAGTGACCAGTCAAGGCGAGTCAGCCGATCTCGCCGTCGAGAATCTCAAAGAGGCACTCGAGCTCTTCTTCGAGGATCGCAGTGAGCCGTTCGAATTCGACCATCCGGTCGTCACGAAGTTCCAGCTCTCTGCGTGAGTCCAGCCCTCCCCGTAGTCAGCGGCCCCACAGTGGTGAAGGCCCTTGAGGGAGCTGGCTTCGTGCGGGTGAGTCAACGGGGGAGCCACGTGAAGTTGCGCCGAGATCAGATGACGGTGATCGTCCCACTTCATCGAGAACTCGCCCCAGGAACGCTGCGCTCCGTCATCCGGCAGGCGAACCTGACGGTAGAAGAGTTCATCGAACTCCTGTAATCGGTGACCTCGCCCACGGGTGCTCCCTGATCGCCAGTAGGAACGCCTGGTCCGCTTGACTGGACAGAACAGTCGAATCGGACGTTCTCCCAGCTCAGGCAGGGGTTCGAACATCGACATTTGCCTCGGGTAGCGAACGGATGCCAAAAAACAACCGTGTACCAGGGAAATCGTGGTGATTCTTGCAACGGGTGGAGGTAATGGGACTATGTTCGAACCCCTCTTGGGGCCAGAAACTCAGTAGTTTCTGGGCTTTCCGATGAGGCGCGCCGGCCAAAAAGGCTCAAACCCGGCAATTCTCCGCTAGCAGCGGAAGAGATGGGACAACGTTCGAACCCCACGTACTTGACCCAAGTTTGAGTGAGCTGCTCGTAAAATGAGAGCACACAACGAAGGAAGGACTTCCGTGCGTCCCATTTTTCATCTTTCGATTCCTGTCCGTGATCTGAGTGAGGCAGTCGACTTCTACCAGAGCC
>Ga0194043_1000787_pt1 | contig 17820 bp, 14 predicted proteins | sample JunL4415m_MetaG_FD_161274 | JGI IMG/M metagenome (GOLD analysis project Ga0194043, IMG submission 161274) | Anoxic zone freshwater microbial communities from boreal shield lake in IISD Experimental Lakes Area, Ontario, Canada - Jun2016-L442-15m | ecosystem: Environmental > Aquatic > Freshwater >...
TACCGGATCTTCGGTCTTGACCGTGCGACGTACCAAGGCGACCTGAATTCGGCTGCGCGCGATGCCGTACACCCGGACGACATCGAACGCTTCATGGCTGCTTCCAACGCGGTGCGGGATGGTGAGGAGATTCTGGCACTCTCGGCCGTCCGCATCATTCGCCCGGACGGGGAGATCCGCTGGATCGTGGGGTCCGCGGAAGAGGAACTCGATGACGATGGGCGCGCAGTTGCCCTGCTGGGATTTGCGCAGGACGTTACTGAGATTGTCGAGGCGCAAGCTGCAATCGAGGCTCGCGAAGCAACGACCGCGTCCCTGCTCAACGCAGTCACGGAGTCTGCGGTTCTGATGGGGAGAGATGGAACCATCCTCGCTGCGAACAAGGCCGTCTCCGAGAGGCTCGGCGGCAGTGCGAACGCGAATATGGTCGGCAAGAACGTGTACGACTTTTTCGATCCGGAGATTGCGGCGAGCCGACGCGTCATGGTCGAACAGGTCATCGCGACCGGGGAGCCCGTTCGATTCGAGGACGTTCGCAACGGGCGTGCTCTCGTGAACTCAATGTCTCCCGTGTTCAGCGGAGACGCGGAGCCGCACCTCGCCGTTTTCGGCTATGACATCACGGAACTGCGCGCAAGCGAGGCCGCGATTCGCCGAAGCGAGGAGTGGCTGCGGGAATCGCAGCGCGTCGCGAGACTCGGGCACTTCGTCTATGACATTGAAAGCGACGTCTGGGAGGCTTCGGCTGCAATCCGTGACGTGCTCGGGGTCAATGACGATTTCATGTGGGACTTTGAGGGGTGGATGGGATGTATTCACCCTTCCGATCAGGCGCGAATCCGCAGCGAGGCGGGGGGCCGCTTGCGAGATGGGAGGCCCTTCGACTTCGAGTGCCGAATCATTCGGCAGCGAGATGGCGTCGAGCGGTGGGTGCACGCCGCCGGACATGTGGACCGAGAAGAGGGGCGCTCTGGAACGGTATTCGGGATCATCCAGGACATCACGGAGCGTAGGCTTGCCGAACGTCTGCTGGACCGCGAACGAGATGTATCGGCTCAGGTTGAGGCCATCGCGCACATCGGCAGCTGGTGGATCAGCCTGATAGACGGTCAGGACGAATGGTCCGCCGAGTCAGTGCGCATCCTGGGATTCGATCCTGCGCTGGAGAAGGGTGATCGGCTGGCCGCGATGAGTGCGATCGTGCATCCAGATGATCGTGAGATGTTCGGCCGTTCCGAGATGAGATCCCTTTTGGACGGCGGAAAGGGCTCGATGGACTTCAGGATTGTGCGGCCGGACGGAGAGGTGCGCTGGATCACCGCACATGCTGCGCCGGAAATCGGCGAGGACGGTGAACCGGTTGCGGTCACAGGCTTCCTGCAGGACATGACGGATCGCAAGCACGCAGAGGACGAGCGCATCGCCCATCTCGAGGAAGCCGCGAACATCGACCGCCTCACGGGCCTTCACAACCGCCGTGGATTCGAGTTCTTCAACGCCACCAACGAGCGGCCCTACCAGATCTCGGTTAGTACCGGTACAGCCTGGTGTGAACCAGGAGATTCGTGTGATCTGGAGACTCTGAGGGTGACTGCAGACGCGAATATGTACGCTGAGAAGATGCGGCGTCGCGAGAGTTAGCGTCGCATCATCCGCGCGTTCCCCTCGGCGGATTGTGTATGCTCCGAGGCACGTGAGGGGAGCGATGGCTTGAGCTTGATCGGGTTGCGACGCTTTGTGGTGTGTATGACCGTGGCCGCCGTTCTTGCGGGGGCGGCGCCTTGTGCTGCGTTTGCAGCCGGCGCATCGACGCCAGGCGTATCGGCAGCCTCGGCGATTCTCGTGACGATGGACGGCACCGAGCTGTGGTCTCTCAATCCCAACGCGAAGAGAGCGGTCGCCAGCACGACGAAGCTTCTCACCGCACTCGTCGTGCTCGACAACGCCAGCCTTGAGGACACGGTCGTTGTGTCGCACAAGGCCGTTGTGGCGGTCGATGAGGGCGGCGTCGGACTGTATACAGGGCAGCGCCTCACCGTTCGACAACTCATGAACATGATGCTGATCGCCTCGGCTAATGATGCCGCCGAGGTGCTCGCGGTGCACGTGGCGGGGAGCGAGGCCAAGTTCGTCGACATGATGAACGCCAAAGCAGCGTCACTCGGACTTAAGAACACCAAAGCGGTGGACCCGCACGGGCTGGGCGACCGGGGGCGCTCGACGGCCGCCGACCTATCCGTGATCGCTCGCGAGGTTATGGCATACCCCGAGATTCGCGAGATCGTCTCCAAGAAGAGCGTCTCGGTTCCTGGCCCCAAGGGATCTCACTTGGTCTACTCGTCCACGGACGAGCTGCTCGGCCACTACGCTGGCATCGAGGGCGTCAAGACGGGGTACACCGACCCCGCCGGGTACTGCTTTGTGGGCGCCGCCAAACGCGGGGATACCGAGCTGCTCGGCGTCGTGCTCGGCGCTGGAGCGGGCGGCGCGCGATTTACCGAGATGGCCAAGCTGCTGGACTGGGGATTCGCTCACTTCCGCACGCAGGTGCTCGTCTCGGACAAGGCGCCCATCGGTGTGGTTGCGATTGGGCGCTCGGGCGACGCAACCGTGAGCGTGCGTGCCGCGGAGTCCTTCTCGCTGCTACAGCCGGTGACCGAAGACGTCGCGAGCGTGCGCATCACGCTGCCCCAGGCGGTGTCGACGTCGGTGTGGCGAGGCCAGCAGCTGGGCACGGCCGAGGTGTACCGATCGGGATCAATCGTAGCCACGATTCCGCTGCTCGCCGAGATGGCCGTGTCGGATCCAGCAGCGGTCAAGCCAGCACCGACTCCTCCCGCACCAGCAGAAGAGTCCACAGGCAGTGCGTGGCAGCGTGCAGTGCGCGCGTCCACTCGCGCGATGGGGCTGCTTTCGCTGCAGCTTCTCGGCACGCCGGTCAAGGCGAAGTAGGCATCGGCGTACGATCGTGATTACGAGAGGACGAGCTGATCGGGCAGCTCAGACGTTGGCAGAAGCAGTCCATTCGTCGGTCGGTTCGGTCTACAATGCATGAACCGCACAGACGCGACTCATGTGGATGAGTGACTAGGGAGCAGAACATGCCTGAAGACACCACTGATGCGCAAAGCAAGATAGAGCAGATACGAGAGCAGATTGATGCCATCGACTGCCAACTGGTCAAGCTGTTCAACGAGCGCGCCCAGTGCTCGCTTGATATCCGCGCGCTGAAGCCTTCGGCACGACTGGGCCTCTACGATCCCAAGCGCGAGGAGGAGATTTTCACCAACGTGGCTGCATGCAACGAGGGGCCCCTGTATGGCGATGATCTTCGCGAGATTTACGAGGCGATTTTGCATGTCGCCAAGGAGATGAGAGGCTGATGTCGTCGCCAGACGCCCGCGCTATCGGCGCTGTTGCGCGCGACAACGGCATGACGCTCATCGCAGGCCCCTGCTCGGTCGAGAGTCTCGAGCAGATGCGAGAAGTTGCCGCATGCCTGTCTGAGCTCGGCATCAAGGTGATGCGCGGTGGAGCTTACAAGCCGCGCTCCTCGCCCTTCTCGTTCCAGGGACTCGAGGAGCAGGGTCTCAAGATCATGCGAGAGGCTGCCGACGAGTACGGCCTGCTTGTGGTCACGGAAGTCACCGACTCATTGCACGCCCAGATCATCGACGAATACGCCGACATGATCCAGATAGGCACACGCAACATGGCCAACTTCAGCCTGCTCAAGAAGATCGGTCAGGTAACCGCCGAGAGTGGAAAGCCGGTCGTCTTCAAGCGCGGAATGGCGGCGACAATCGAGGAGTGGCTGCAGGCCAGTAACTACCTGACGATGTTCGGCAACGAAAACGTCATATTGTGCGAGCGCGGAATCCGCACCTTTGAGACGGCGTATCGGTTCACGCTCGACATCACGGCGGTGCCGGTGGTCAAGAAGCTCTCGCTGTTGCCAATCATCATCGATGTCTCGCATCCGGCGGGGCAGGCCGATCTTGTGCCAGCTCTGGCACGGGCGGCGGTGGCTGTGGGAGCCGACGGAATCATGGTCGAGGTACACCCCGACCCCCGAGCCGCCCTCTGCGATGGGCCACAGTCTCTGGACTTGGAAGGACTGCGCTCTCTTGTAGGCGAACTCAGCAACATAGCGACTGCGGTTGGTACTACGCTTACCTAGTGTGCAGCGCGGCGACAGGACCCGAGGTGCCCGAACCCGTCCCGTCCCATAAGATGTGTCCCTACTGCGGCACCGAGAACTCTCGGCGGCTGGGTGAGTGCTCGGTGTGCAAACGAATCGTGTGCGAGCGCTGCGGGAATGTTCAGATCGCGAGCGGCGTGCGCAGCGTTACTCATCGGGAGTGCCTCAAGAAAGCGGATGGCCACTTTCGCATGATCCGGTTCGTGAAGTAGGCACTGGGTGCAGCGCGAACTCTCCTTCCCCGACGGGTTTCTTTGGGGCGCTTCGACGTCTGGATACCAGACCGAGGGTGGCGGAGATCGCACCGACTGGTGGGCCTTTGAGGAGGCGCGACGCGCGCCAGAACCCTCGGGCGTGGCGTGCGACTCTTGGAACCGCTGGCCGGCCGATCTGGACCTGGCGGCCGAGCTCGGGCTCAACACCTACCGCATCTCCATCGAGTGGGCGCGCATCGAGCCACAGTCCGGCCGGTTTGACGCCGATGCCCTCGCGCACTACGTGGACGTCGTGCACGGAATCCGTTCACGCGGTATGAGCTGCGTGGTGGTGCTCTGGCATTTCACACTCCCTGAGTGGCTGGGCCACCGCTCGGCCACGTGGCGTGACGCCGGTGCTCCGGCCGCTTTCGAGCGCTACGTGCGCTACGTCTGCGGTCCGCTGGCGCCCTACGTGGACTGGTGGGCGACCCTGAATGAAGCCAACACCTACTCCAGTCACGGGTGGCTCAAGGGAGACTGGCCGCCAGGCCGTCGCCACGACTGGCTCGGGGCTGTTCGCGTCTACGAGTTCATGGCGCGTGGCCACCACCTCGCCTACTCGGCGATCAAGGACATCGCAGGGAGTGAGGCACGCGTCGGCCTGACCCACGTGCTGCCGTGGATCCACCCTGCCGAGAAGGGCTCAGCGTTCTCGGGAGCGGTGCAGGCGTACTGGCGCTGGCTCGTGGCCGACCACTTCCTGGGCAAGGTGCGCGGCTCGCTGGATTGGCTCGGCGTTCAGTACTACTACGACTCTCCGTGTCGCACCTTCCGACTTGCCGATGAGGACGGCGTTGTCCCGCGCACCGACATGGGCTGGCGCATCGCGCCCGAGGGGCTCTACCACGTGGTCCGCGAGGCGCACGCCCGCTACGGCGTCCCGATCATCGTTTCCGAGAATGGCATCGCTGACGCGAGCGATACTCAGCGCGCGCGGTTCCTGCTCGACCACCTCGCGTGGCTTCATCGCGCGATCGATGAGGGCGTCGATGTGCGAGGCTACCTGCACTGGTCGATGTTGGACAACTTCGAGTGGGCTGCCGGTTACGGTCCGCGATTTGGACTGGCCGAGGTTGACTACGACACGCTCGAGCGCACTCTCAGGCCGTCAGCAGGGACCTACGGGGGCATCGCCTCAGCGAACACGATTGCGAAGGGCACGGGCGACGGTCTGACCTACGCGGACGGCACACCGAGTTTGGCGCCGGAGTAAGGCGAAAGCCGCACCGAATGCGACCGTCGCCGAGCCGGGATTGGCGGCCAGAGGGCGTCTGACGCGTGCTACACTACCTCGGCTATGGCACTCGATTTCACCTCCCTAAACCCCGCGCAGCGCACGGCCGTCGAGACTGTCGACGGCCCGCTTCTGGTGCTCGCGGGCGCGGGCTCGGGCAAGACGCGCGTTCTCACGTACCGCATCGCCCACCTCGTCGGCGACCTGCGAGTCAGCCCCACCGAGATTCTCGCCATCACCTTCACCAACAAGGCCGCCGCCGAGATGCGTGAGCGCATCGGCGCGCTGGTGGGTCCAGGCGCACGCTCGATGTGGGTGCTGACGTTTCACGCGATGTGCGTCCGCATGCTGCGCGCGGATGGCGAGCTGCTGGGATTCACCCGCAACTTCACAATCTACGACGCCGACGACTCCAAGCGCCTCCTCAAGGAGGTCATGCGCGAACTTGAGATCGACGACAAGCACTATCCGATCAACGGGGTCGCCAACCGGATTTCCTCGGCGAAGAGCGAGCTGCTGAGTTCGAGTGAATTCGCAGCCAAAGCGATTGCGCCGATGGACAAGAAGGCTGCGCAGATCATGGCGCGCTACCAGGCGAGGCTGCTCGCCGCCAACGCGATGGACTTTGACGACCTGCTGTCCAACGCCCACCGGCTGCTAGACCAGCACGAAACCGTGCGGCGCGCCTATCAGCAGCGCTTCCGCTACATAAGCGTCGACGAGTATCAGGACACCAACCACGCGCAGTATTCGATCACCAACCTGCTCGCGAGCGGTCACGGCAACCTGATGGTCGTGGGCGATGACGACCAATCCATCTACTCGTGGCGCGGCGCCGACATCACTAACATCCTGGAGTTCGAGCGCGATTATCCGCAGGCGGTCGTCGTCAAGCTCGAAGAGAACTACCGCTCCACCGCCAACATCTTGGCGGCAGCCAACGCTGTGGTTGCAAACAACGAAAGCCGAAAGCCCAAGACGCTGTTCACCGCCAACGCCGAGGGCGAGAAGATTTCGAGTTACCTGGCGAGTGACGAACGCGACGAGGCCCGCTTCATTGCTGGTGAGATCGAGCGCCTCACGCGTGCCGAGCGTCGGGACTTGAGCGATTTCGCTATCTTCTATCGCACCAACGCGCAGTCGCGCTCGCTCGAAGACGCACTGCTGCGCGCCGGAGTGCCCTACCGAATCGTCGGCGGCACCCGATTCTTCGACCGCGCCGAGATCCGCGACGTCATGGGCTACCTCAAGGCCGTCGTAAACCCCGCCGACGAGATTTCGCTCAAGCGAATCATCAACACTCCCAAGCGCAGCATCGGTGGCACCACCGTCGAGCGCATCGAGCTCGATGCTCGCCAGGCAGGCACCGGGTTCGAAGAGGCCATGCGCCTGGCGATCGAGGACGACCGCTTCCAGGCACGCACGCAGACGGCGCTGGCCGGTTTTGTCGGCCTGATTGACGAGCTGCGTGCGATGCAAGGCGACCTGCGTGACCTCGTGGAGATGGTCGTCGCGCGCGCCGGCCTCATCGAGGCGCTCGAAGCCGACAACACCGACGAGAGCCGCGGCCGCGCCGACAACATCCGCGAGTTCTTTGGCGTCGTCTCCGAGTTCGCCGAGAACCACGACTCCCCCGACCTTCCCGCGTTCATGGAGTGGCTCGCGCTTCGCACCGATCTGGATTCGCTGGCGGAGGGCGAGGCGTACGTCACGCTGATGACGGTCCACACCGCCAAGGGGCTCGAGTACCCGGTGGTGTTTGTGGCGGGCCTTGAGGAGTCGATCTTCCCGCACATGAACTCGATGTTTGAGCCCGCCGGCCTTGAAGAGGAGCGCCGGCTCGCGTACGTCGCCATCACGCGTGCTCGCGAGCGCCTCTACCTCACGCACGCTCACGCTCGCTCGATCTACGGCGCAACCCAGCATAATCCCACCAGCCGCTTCGTCGCCGAGATACCCGCCGAGCACGTCGAGACCTCCGGCGTCGGTTCTCTCGGCGTGAGCGGAAGCGGTTGGGAGAAGCGTGGCGATCGCCGCGGCACATCCGGGCATGGCAGCGGCAGCAGCGGGGGCGGAGGAAGCGTCGGCTTTGGCGGCGGTTCCGGTGGGCGCGTATTTGGCGGCGGCACTCCCAAGCCGGAGTCGCGCGCGCCCAAACCGCCCGCAGAAGACTTCGCCGTGGGCGACCACGTGGACCACAAGGCGTTCGGGCGCGGGCGCGTGCTGACGGTCACCGGAGACGCACTCGAAATCCGGTTCGACCGCACCGGCGAGACCAAGAAGCTGTTGGTCGGGTACGCTCCCATAGTGAAGATCAAGAACTAGCCGTCGGCGACAACGCTCGTGAAGCGAATCCCCGCTCGGTTTTGCGCAGTACTCAGAGCCATCCGCTAGGAGGACCCATGGGTCAAGTACTCGTCTTTGGCCACAAGAATCCCGACAACGACGCGGTCGTCTCGGCGGTGGCTTACGCGCACCTGAAGAATTTGACCGATGCTGGCCATGTCTACGTGCCGGCGCGGTTGGGGCCGCCGCCCAAGGAGGCCGTGTGGGCGTTCGATCGATTCGGGATCGAGATGCCGGAGCTGATTGAGCACGTCCACACGCGCGTGCTCGACGTGATGACGCACGACCCGGTGACCGTCGATGCGCGAGCGCCGATGCTCACCGCGGGTCTCGTGATACGCGAACGCGGCGTGCGCGGCGTGCCGGTCGTCGACGAGCGGGGACACGCCGTGGGGCTCATCGGCGAGCGTGCTCTGGCGGCGCGCTACATCGACGAGACCGAGATCGAGGGATTCCAGGCGATGCCGGTGACCGCCGAGCAGATCGCCACCGCGCTTTCCGGCGAGCTCATCGTCGGCGAACCGGATGCCATGATCGCCGGCGAAGTGCTCATCGGCGCGGCCGAGCCCGAGACGATGGCTGCTCTGATCAACCCGGGTGACACGGTTATTGTTGGGAACCGACGCCGCGCACAGCCGCTGGCGCTGGAATCCGGGGCCGCCTGTCTGATCGTCACCGGCGGCCACATGCCAGCCGAGGACGTTCTCGAGATCGCTTGCGACCGCGATGCGGCGGTCATCGTCACGCCGCACGACACGTACACTTCGGCGCGCCTCGTCGCACTAGCGCACGCGGTTCGCGATGTGATGGACACCGACATCCTGAAGCTGACCCCCGACACGCTGCTCTCTGAGGCCGCCGAGGACCTCATCTCCGGTCCCCAGCGCGAAGCAATCGTGGTCGACGCAGACGGCGGAGTATGCGGCATCTTGACCAGGACCGATTTTGCACGTGGCGCGCGGCGAAAGGTGGTGCTCGTCGACCACAACGAGAGCGCCCAGTCGGCTGACGGCATTGGTGACGCATCGGTGTTGGAGATCGTCGACCACCACCGCGTCGGCGACATCCAAACGAGCGGGCCCGTGATGTTTCTAAACCTTCCGCTTGGGTCGACCGCCACGATCATCACGACCCGCTATCAACAGCTCGGCATCGAGATACCTCCGGCCATGGCTGCGATCCTGCTCTCGGCGGTCCTGACCGACACGGTGCTGCTCAAGTCGCCCACTACCACCGACGTGGACCGACGCGTCGCCGATGACCTCGGGCGCATCGCCGGATTGGAGCCGCTCGAGTTCGGTCTCGAGGTCTTCAAGTCGCGGCTGGCCGGCGAGGAGTTCTCGGCGACGGTGGTCGTGGGAGCCGACTCCAAGGAGTTCCGCATCGGCGATGCGGTCATGCTCGTCGCGCAGCACGAGACCGTGGATCTTGACTCCGTGATGGCCCACGCCGACGAAATCCTCGCCGAGATGGACGCGGTCCGCTCGGCGAAGGGCTACGAGGCCGTGGTAGTGATGGTCACCGACATCATGAAAGAGGGCAGCGAGGTCATGGCGGTGGGGGAGGTTCGTGTCGTCGAGCGAGCGCTCGGAGTCTGCCTCGAGGATGGCCCCGTATGGATCCCCGGCCTGATGTCGCGCAAGAAGCAGGTTGCGGCCCCACTGGTCGACTCGGCCTCGCGGGGCTGAGGAGAGGCGATGCTCGCTCCGAGGTGGGTCTCGACCTTCGACGCTGCGGTCGGTGATCCAGTTCACGCCATGCGCACGCCGGCGCTGACAACGTTCTTCTACCTGTGCACGCTTCTGGCCAATACGGGGACGGTTGTGTTCCTGACCGTCGCGGCAGTAATCGTGCTTGCTGTGCGCAGGAAGTTCGCCGAGGCGCTGCTGGTGGCTGTGGTTGTCGCAGGTGGCCAAGCACTCGGTGCGCTTGCCAAGCTCGCGGTCGTGCGTCCGCGCCCACCCGCGTCGGGCGCACTGATCCCACTGCCGGGTTCGTACGCGTTTCCCTCGGGACACGCACTGGCAGCGGTGCTGCTCTACGGTGTGCTGGCGTTTCTGCTGGTGCGTCGCTTGTCTGGCCGCGGCGCGCGCGTCGCGGTGATGCTGGCGGCCATCGTACTGATCGTGCTGGTCGGCCTGTCGAGGGTCTACCTCGGCGTTCACTGGCCCAGCGACGTGGCCGCGGCGTGGGTGCTCGGGGGGGCGTGGCTGGCGGTCTGCATCTCGGCGTACCTGTGGTGGGACCGAAGGCGCGTTCGCGCGGCCGGCCAGACGGCAAGCTAGCAGTGGTTGCGGAACCCAGGACTTTGGGTGGTGCTCGGCGGATGCTTCTCCCTAGTCGCGAGGTCTTACATCCGTGCCACTGAAAGAAACATCGAGCTAACCACTCAGGCGTGCCCAAGCGGTAGAACTGTCTTTGCGGCAAATCGCTGCCCGGAGCGCGAACTCGAGGCGGTCTGAAGCGATTCGCTCCTCATGCGCCGAGGGACCAGTCACGCCCACTTTGGCGCATGGCTGATATGCCGAGTCCCGTCAGCCCCGGAGGGGGATGGCGGGACTCGCTGCGCTCCTGTGTCCATTCTCTCGGCGAGGAGGGTAGCGGCGGGGCGTTTCAGCTCAAAGTCCCGTGTCGCAAGAACCCCGGGCTCATCATCGGGCGTCTCCCCAGCGGTCTCGTCCTTGATGACCGAAAGCGGCTTCAGACAGCAACGGAATCGTCTTCCACGTCGATCTCGCCGAACGTTTCGTAGTCGAAGACGGAGTCACTGTCGCTGTTTGCGACGAATCCGACGACATTGCCACTCACAAAACCGGCATCTTCGTCGACAAGGATCACGTCGCTAGGAAGCGGCAGAATCACGAGGTCGATGAGGTGGACGACGCCGTTGTCGGCCTCGATATCGCCTCGGACGATCCGCGCCTCCTCGACGTAGAGTCGATCGTCCTCACCAAGCGAGACGAACAGTTCAGTGCCCTCGATATTCTCCAGGTGCTCCAGGCCGACGAGATCGTCCAGCAGGTACCGTCCCCTAACCACGTGCGACCGGAGTGTGTAGACAAGATCCTCACAGTCGGCCGCGAGAGCCACGAGCGCGTCGGCACCCATCTCTGAGAATGCCTCCTCGTTTGGAGCGAAGAGCGTGTACGGGCCGCCTTCAGATAGCGTCTCGTCGATTCCGGATATGATCAGGGCTTTGCTTAGGGTCTTGAGTCCTTCGGTTGTGGAAACAACTTCGGTGATTCTAGCCACCTCGCCACCGTCCTTTCACGTCAGGCTATTACTGCTTCGAGGAGAAGATACCGCCTGCCAGTGGCCCATGTATCGCGGTTTCCAGAGTGCTAACGACTGTTTGCGAGCAGTACCTAAAACATACGCTGAAGTGAAACATCGCCGCTACGCGGACAGCAGCAGCTCGCCGGCTGCGCCCAACTTCCGTGTCATATGGATTTAACCTTTCGCGGTCGGCTGAGTGCGACAATGAAGTTTGATGACTAGGGGGGTATTCATGACGATGCGCGTGTACTTCATGCGACATGGCGACGCCGGCGACAAGAGGTCTTGGCAGGGTGACGATGTCGACAGGCCGCTCTCGGAGATCGGGATAGAGCGAACGACGGCCGCTGCGGCGCATTTTGAACACACCGGTTTTTGCCCCACCAAGATACTGGCGAGTCCCCTCGTTCGGGCCGTCCAGACCGCCGAGATAGTGGGCGACGCTTTGGACGTGTCAGATCTCGTGGAGATCGATCAACGTCTCGGCCACTCGTTCGACATGAGGGCGTTTCGCCACATCCTCAAAGAGAATGTTGATGAGGAGAAGCTCCTCTTGGTCGGTCACGATCCCAGCTTCTCCATGGTTATCGAGGCGGTCATCGGCGGGGGATCGATCATTCTCAAGAAGGGCGGCGTCGCCCGCTTGGACATCGACGACGTGAGCCGGGCAAGTGGGCGTCTCGCTTGGCTCGACGCGCCATCGCTCTTTAGGCGTTAGTCCTCGCGCGCTGCCCGCGGTCTGTTCGGGCACTCGGGCACAGCTTTGTCCCAGAGACGCTCGTGTTCTCCGATCCCTAGAGAGTGTTCATCTGGACGTTGGAGAACCTGCGCAGATAGCTGCCCATGTAGTCCACCTTGCGTTCCAGAGCGTCGATGACGCCTTGCGCGAAGTTGACCTTCTCAAATTCCTGAGCACTTCCCAGTCCGCCCGCCGAAAACACGTTCACTTCCATCAGCTTGTCTCCGACGATGTCGAGGCCGACGAGGAACATCCCGTCGGCGACGAGCTTCGGCCGCACGATCTCGCAGATTCTCAAGTCGCGCTCCGTGATCTTGGCCTGGCCGATCTGACCGCCGGCGTGGACATTGCTGCGGATGTCGTCGCCTTGCCGCATGCGGCGAAACGCCGCGTACCGTCCTTTGTACTTGAACGGGTGGCCGTTCATCATGAACAGCCTGGTGTCACCCTGTTCGGCTTCCTCGAGGTACTCCTGGGCAATCACATACCCGTCTCGAGTGAGTGCGTCGATCATCTGGTTGAGGTTCTTGTTCGTCGCGTGATCGACCATGAACACACCCTTGCCGCCACTGCCTTGAAGTGGCTTGACGACCGCTCGGCCGCCCTGTTCTTTCACGAACTCCTTGATCTCATCACGGTCGCGCGTGATGAGCGTGCGTGGCCTGACCTCCTCTGGGAACTCCTGGAAATACATCTTGGTCATCGCTTTGCCGAGGCCGTTTGGATCGTTTAGGACAATCACCCCGTTGCGCATGGCGAGGCGTCCGAACTCTATGGACGCATTCTGCCTCCAGGGCTTCTCGACGTCTTGAGACGGATCGTTGCGCAGCATCAGGACGTCAAGATCGTCGATCGTTATCCGACGAGTGCGCGCGTTCTTGCCGCGCAGACCCGAAAGGTAGGTGGCGCCATTCGGGTACTTGTCCTTGGGTGCATGCCTTGCGCGCGCCTTGATCTTCTCGTCAGGATCATAGGCAAAATCGCCAGGCGTCATCACCCACGCCTCGTGGCCCGCGTTGATAGCCGCCACAGCCAAGCGCGTGGTGGTGTAGCCGGCAGTCTCGGTGTCGATATCGTTGACGACGAACCCAACATTCATCTCACGGACGTCCCTTCAGGCAGAGGCGTGCCGCGAAGGAAGAATCGAGATTCTCGCGCGGCTATCGAGAGCGGCATCAGTATGTGCGCCGAATCCAGGTCAGGAAACGGGTCTTGTGGAGAATTTACCACCGCTTTACACAGTCTCCGCGAGCGCGGCCGAGATGACAGGAACCGCTGCGTCGAGCGCCGAGCGAATCCGAGCCACCGCGACCTCATCGACGCATCCCGTCCATTCGTCCATGTAGGTCTTCTTGAACTCGATGGCGAGAACGACGCCGGTCTGCGGAAACGTCTCGGCGACCCACTGGGCGAAGTGCCCGCCACGGAACTTCACGTTCTCGCGGCAGTCGAATCCCTCAGCACGCATCACAGCCGAGAACCCCTCCACGACCGGTGTCCACCGAGCACGGTCGAGCCTTCCGGTGCCGAGATTCACCTCTGGGTTGTCGATCGCAGGCTCTGCGGCAGCACTAGCCCCGCTCCTGCGGTGGTTGTAGCTGTGCAGGTCGAGCACCACGAACCGGCCGTGCTCATCGGCGAGCCTGGTGAGGACTGATTCGGCCTCGCGGTAGAACGCGTCATAGACCGCTCTGGACAGGCGTCGCGCATCATCGGGAAGTTCGGAACGGTAGGTATTCAAACCCCATGTGTCCTTGGGGCCCCGGTATACGGCTCGAGATCGAGGGCGGTTGAGGTCAACCTCGAAGCGAGAGCGAACCGCCTCGATGCGTGTAATGCCACGCGGGGCCATGTCGGCCGTGGAGGGGTCCTCCTCGCGGAGGCGCTCGTCTTGTGTGATAGCGAGGATATCGTCGAGTTCCGGTCGCACCAAATGACCTGCATGAAGTGCCACCGCTACGACTGGACCGCTGCCGGGCACGATGCGCACGAGCGGTGCCCCGCCGGATTCAATGGTGCGAGGAGTCCTGGTTGCGTCTCGCTCAAGAGCCTCCATGATGCGAGCAGCCTTCTCTTCGACCCGTGCTCGCTATGCTCGGCATGGTCCGAGTCGCAAAGACGGCCTCGGTACCCTCGGCGCGCTGCAAGATGCTCGCGAACCACAGGGCTCGGCTTCGATCGGCTTGACACAGTCGGTCCCACGCCCCGAACTCGTCCGGGGACGCCAGATCGGCAACGTAGCTCGCGGCGGCCTCGACAACGAGGGCCTCGGTGTCGGGCAGGTCGGCGAGTGCGATGCGCATGAGTGCGCGTTCGTTGCTGCCAAATGGCTGCATCGCACGGATGAATCGGTAGCCGGCAGCGGCTCGCATGAGCAGTTCTGAGTCGTGTTCCCCGAGCTCGTGCAGGGGCGCGAGCTTTGCGAACAGATGGCGCGCCGCGTCATCAGACGAGGTCGCCCGACTGGCGTTGCCGAACCCACAACGTGCAGGTGTCTCCAGAGCGGGAGCAGACACTACGGTCCTCCTGTTCGAGTCCATGACCGGTGGATCCAGTCGCGCGGCAACATCTGGTGCCGTGACGTCCTTGCCGCAGATGATTGCTTACGCATAGGCAACTGACTAGAGGTTCGAGCGAGAAGCAACAAAGGGTTTTCAAGCCTGTAAGCACCGTTGACAAACGGCATCTGTCGACCCGCCGAACAGGGGCAGTCTCATACGAGACAGGGGGCGTTCGTGGACTCTTTGTTGCTTCGATCAGGTCGCGGGCACGGTGGGTCGAGAATGGAGGATGCTTCGCAAAAGGAAGGAAGACCCATGGATCGAAAGCGTGTGCTGTTTCTGTGTACCGGCAACACCTCCCGCAGTCAGATGGCGGAGGCCATCCTGCGAGAGCGGGCTGGCGACAGGTTTGAGGCCCACAGCGCTGGGGTGATGCCTTCGTCAATCCGCCCCGAGACGCTACAGGTGCTGCTCGAAGCCGGCATCCCGACCGACGGCCTGAGGAGTAAAGGGGTCGACGACTTCCTCGGCACGGTCTTTCTGCACTATCTCATCACGGTGTGCGATGAGGCCGAGGAGAAGTGCCCGCGCGTGTGGCCGCAGGGGGGCACGCGTCTCTTCTGGCCCGTAGATGATCCCGCGCGTGCGGCAGGATCCGAAGACGAGGTTCTCCAAGCGTATCGCCTGGCTCGGGACGAGCTCAGCGTTCGGATCGGCGAGTGGCTCGCCACCAGTCCCTAGAGACACCGGGCGGGGCCTAAGATGAGCCCGGGTGCGCGCCCAGAGGAAGGGGGCGGCCTAGATTGCCCTCTTGAGCGACATAGTGAATGTGGTCCCGGCGCCTTCCTCTGACGCGACGACGATCGTCCCACCGCTTCGTTCGACGACATGCCGCACCAGCGCAAGACCGAGGCCGGTGCCGCCGCTCTCTCGGCTCCGGGCGCGGTCGACACGATAGAAGCGCTCAAAGATGCGCGGGAGGTCCTCGGCGGGTATCCCGCTGCCGGTGTCTGCGACTGTCACCCTGACAACTGACTCGGCAAGCACCACCGTGATGCCTACGCCGCCGTTATCGGTGTACGCGATCGCGTTGTCCAAGAGATTGTCCAGCGCCACGGCCACGTCGGTCGGTTCGGCTGCGACAAACACGTCAACTCCGCGAATCGCCGAGAGGTCCACGTCGATCGAAAGTCCCGCGCGCGTCGCCGCGGCCCGGTGGCTGACCACTGCGTTCTCTACAGCCTGGCGGATATCGGTGAGCTCCCCATCCGGTGCCGCGGTTTCAAGCCTCGAGAGGTCGAGCAGGTCTCGGACAAGCCGCTCGAGGCGTATGGCCTCTGCATGGATCTGCGCCGAGAAGAGGAGCGATTGCTCGACATCTCCATCGGCGGCTGCGCTGCCGGCAGACTCGGCCAAGAGCTGAATGCCGGCGACCGGGGTCTTGAGCTCATGGCTCGCATTGGCGACGAAGTCCCTGCGCACGTGGTCGAGGTGCACGCGCTCTGTGATGTCGGAGACGACGACCAGCGCTCGGCCCTCGTCCTGAACCGCGTCGAGGGGAACTACCGTCAAGCGAAGCGTCCGCCCGAGAGGGTCGGGATCCAGCTCGGTGATGAACGACGGTGTTGAGCCGAGGTGCTCGGTAATCGAACCTACCAGCGACTCCGGCAGACCGGCGCTGTGCAAGGCGGCTCCTCGCCAACCGCTCGCTGGCATCCTAAAGATGCGTCCGGCAGCGCTGTTCGCGTAGCGGATGACGTCGTCATCGAGCAAGAAGACGGCATCAGAAAGACCATTGAGCGCGGTGCGAAGCGTCTTCTGCTCGGCCTCCAACGCGGTAAGCCGAGCCCGCATCTGGCGCCTCAATGTGGTGAGCGCATCTGCTAGCGGCACGAGGTCAGACGGAACATCCGGCATCTCCACGTCGAGGTTGCCGCTTGCCATTCTCTCGGCCGTCCGGGAAAGTTCCCGAATTGGCCGGGCAGCCGCCCCACTCGCCCAAGTCGCGATACCCGACGCGATAACAATCGCCGCCAGCAACAACAACAGCCCGACCTGCCGAGAAGCCCGCGCGATTGACCCGATCTCGGCAATCGGCTGGGAGACTCGCACGACGGCCGGGGCGCCGCGCCACGTCGTTGGGACCGCTATGTAGAGCTCGTCGGCCCCGTCGGTCTTGGAGACGCGCCGAGCGACCCCGGTCTCACCGCGCAGCGCAGCGACTACCTCGGGTCGGTCGGCGTGGTTGTCCATCTTTGCGGGGTCATTGCCCGTGTCAGCCAGCACAGCTCCATCGGCCGACACGATCGTCATTCGCACATCGCCACCGGTTACGAGCTGCATTGCGATCGCCTGCGGCGCCCCGCTTGCTTCAGCGGCATAGAGCGCGCTCGTTTGAGCGACCGCGGTGAGGTTGCGTTCCTGCTCCTGAAGAATCGCCTTTGTCACGGGACCGTAGAGCGACCACAGCCACGCTACGGCGAACACGGCAGCCACTAGCAGGTAGCCCATGACGAGCCGCGCGCGGTAGGAGTCCGCGAGGCTGCGCATTGATCTCACCGACGCACTCCGGAGTCCTCGGTCACCTGGCTCTTGGCCAAGGATTCGAACCGATAGCCCATTCCGTGGACCGTGTGGACGTAGATGAATTCCGAGGGGTCCTCGATCGCCTGCCGAAGCCGACGGATGTGTACATCGATCGTACGAGAGGAGGGAAGATGTTCGTAGCCCCAGACCTCCTCGGCGAGCATGTGGCGCGTCGCGAGCTGACCGGTACGGCGGGCGAGTGAGACCAGCAGCTGGAACTCCTTGAGTCGCAGCTTCACCTGCTTGCCGGCTACAGATACTCGGAAGCTCTTAGGTTCGACCACCAGGTCGCCCATCTCGATGGTGCTCTCGTCGGCGAGTGTCTCACGGGTGCGCACTCGGCGAAGGTTCGCGCGCACGCGGGCGAGCAGCTCCTCCATCGAGAACGGCTTGGTGATGTAGTCGTCGGCACCTGCGTCCAATCCACGAACCTTGTCGCGCTCCGTGTCGAGCGCCGTGACCATGACGATCGCGGTCTCCTTATCGTCGACGCGCATGCGCTCGGCGATTTCGTAGCCGTCCATGCCGGGGAGCATGAGGTCGAGCAGCACGAGGTCGGGTTGCACTCGGCCGGCGGTCTCGAGAGCCGCACCGCCGTCGGCAACGGCGTACACGGTAAACCCGGCGCGCTTCAGGGCGTATTCGACCGTCTGCCTGATGATCGGGTCATCTTCGACTAC
>Ga0194043_1000788_pt1 | contig 17779 bp, 14 predicted proteins | sample JunL4415m_MetaG_FD_161274 | JGI IMG/M metagenome (GOLD analysis project Ga0194043, IMG submission 161274) | Anoxic zone freshwater microbial communities from boreal shield lake in IISD Experimental Lakes Area, Ontario, Canada - Jun2016-L442-15m | ecosystem: Environmental > Aquatic > Freshwater >...
CCTGACGCACTCGGCGCGTAGTCGAGCTGCATCTAGGAGCGCATCTGCTGCCGCAGGTGGAGGCCCATACCTATCTAGCCACTCGGCCTCAATGTCATCAACATCTTGAGGGCTCTCTACGCCGGCAAGGCGGCGGTATGCCTCCATACGCACATCGTCACGCTCGACATAATCGCGGGGCAGATGCGCGTCCGCTGGGAGGTCTAGAACCACCTCAAACGGCTGTTCAATGCGCTCGCCCTTGAGTTCGCTAACTGCCTCGGTGACAAGCTCGCAGTAGAGATCAAATCCGACCGCGGCAATATGCCCACTCTGGGCTCCACCGAGCATGTTTCCAGCGCCGCGAATCTCTAGATCACGCATCGCGAGCTTGAACCCCGAACCAAGGTCCGTAAATTCACCGATCGCCTTCAACCTCTCATATGCCTCCTCTGATAGCACTTTGTCTCGAGGGTGCAGAAGGTATGCATATGCGCGATGGCCGCGTCGCCCAACTCTCCCGCGCAATTGATAAAGCTGCGCGAGACCTAGGAGGTCCGCCCTGTCGACAACAAGGGTATTGGCCATAGGAAGATCGAGGCCGCTCTCGACGATCGTTGTGCAGACCAAGACATCTGACTTCCGATCCGCAAAATCAATGACTGTTCTCTCGAGTAAACCCTCATCCATCTGACCATGGGCAATTACAACACGCGCCTCTGGCACCAGCTCACGAATTTGCTCTGCTACGTGGTCAATATCCTGCACGCGATTATGGACATAGAAGACCTGCCCTTCTCGCAGGAGTTCGCGTCGAATCGCCTCCGATACAGCCCTCTCGTCGTACTCCCCTACATAGGTGAGGATCGGTTGACGTTCTTCTGGTGGCGTCTGCACCAACGAGAGGTCTCGGATTCCAGTGAGGCTCATCTCTAACGTGCGCGGAATCGGGGTGGCCGAGAGAGTCAGTACGTCAACATGAGCACGTAGGTGTTTGATCTTCTCTTTGTGCTCGACGCCGAAGCGCTGCTCCTCATCGATAATAAGAAGCCCAAGGTCCTTGAATGCAAGGTCCTCGGAGAGAAGGCGGTGGGTGCCGATGACAATATCTACCTGCCCAGTAGTTACCCCCTCAACAACGACGTTCTGCTCTTTTGTTGTTAGGAACCTAGAGAGCACCTCGACACGCACTGGAAATCCGGAGAAGCGTTCACGAAAAGTCTCCCCATGTTGATTCGCAAGCAGAGTTGTGGGGACTAAGACCCCAACCTGCTTACCTTCCTGCACGGCTTTAAAAGCTGCGCGGATAGCGATCTCCGTCTTGCCGTAACCAACATCACCACAGACAAGCCGGTCCATTGGAGTTGAGCGCTCCATGTCTTCCTTAACCTCGATGATGGCCTGCATTTGGTCCGGCGTCTCTTCGTATGGGAAGGCATCCTCCATCTCGCGCTGCCAAGGCGTATCAGGCCCAAAGGCATGCCCTGGCGTCGCTAGGCGGGTTCGGTAAAGAGTCACGAGTTCGGCAGCGATTGCGGCTACCGCGTTACGAACTTTGCTTCGCGTCTTCTGCCACTCGGCGCCACCCATGCGAGAAAGGCTTGGGCTATCGCCACCCGTATATCTACGAACTGTTGAGATCTGATCAGTCGGGACATATAAGCGATCACTACCTCGATACGCAAGCATGAGGTAGTCGCGCTCCACTCCACCGATAGAGCGTTTCCCCATCCCCTCAAAACGCCCAACTCCGTGCACCTGGTGAACTACGTAGTCGCCGACCTTCAGATCGTCGTAGTAATCAGCGGAGCGACGCGCACCTCGCGCTTTACGATGGACGCGCCTTCTCCCAGATAGATCTGCCTCTGCAATGAGCGCTATTCCCGACGCTACAGAGACGACACCTCGCTCGATCGGTGCAACAACAACACTCACCGCTCCAGCAGTAACGAGAGGTAACTCTAAGTAGGGAGCATCAATACTCTCGTTGGTGAGTACCTCAGAGAGGCGTCTCGCGCTCGCAGGGCCCTCAGCGGCAACAACAACGCGAACACCTGAGTTGCGAAGCTGGCGCACACGATCTGCCAGAGCCTCAGAGTCACCGACCACCGGATCAAAAGCAGAGGCAGCAAAATGCAGAGTCTCAGGGCGATCTGGGCTCCCGAGAATATTTGTGACCATCGCCTTGCTGCTACTCAGAAGGCGGTCGAAATTAAGGGTAAGGCGAGCGAGCGCATCGGGCTCTGCACCCCAGGTTCCTGCAAGCACTCCGGCTAGGGCATCTTCGTCGGCTAACAGGTCACCCGCGCGGTCACGGAGTCTTCGAGGCTCGAGCAGCAATACCTGTGAGCGAGCCGGCAGTAGATCGGTAAGCAGATGCTCATCTCCGGAGAGCCACGGTAGCCATGACTCCATTCCGTCGAAGGTCTGGCCCTCAGACAATCGCTCCCATTGCTCACGGCCCCAAGGTGCCTCACTAATTAGAAGTCGCGCGCGTTCTCTAACCTCGGGCGTAGGTAGCAACTCTCTTGCGGGGAAGATCGTCACTTCCTCTAGATCGCGCGTTGAGCGCTGATCTGTAACTGAGAATCCAGAGAGTCGCTCAACCTCATCACCCCAGAGATCAATGCGAACCGGATGATCAGCGGTTGATGGATAAACGTCAACGATTGAACCGCGTACTGCGACCTCGCCGCGCGCCTCAACCTGATACTCGCGTCGATAACCTGCTTCTACGAGGCTCTGAACAAGCGCATCGCGATCTACCTGTTCGCCAGCTCTCAGGATTATGGGCTCTACATCCTCAACATGAGGGCCGAGCCTCTGCACGAGAGCACGCACGGGAGCAACAATTACAGAGAGCGTTTCATCGTCAGTGCGTAGGCGCCACATAACGCGGAGCCTTCGCCCCATCGTCTCAAGATTCGGCGAGACCCTCTCGAAGGGCAGGGTCTCCCATGCTGGGAACAACTCAACCGCCTCAGCGCCAAGCAGCGGAATTAGGTCACCCGCTATGCGCTCGGCCTCAGCGGCTGTCGGTGCTGCAACAAGGAGAGGGCGCCTACCCGTCAGCCGATTTAATGCAGCGATGAATAACGGGCGGGCCGCATCTGGGACGGAGACCAACTCAGCGGCAGCGGCAGCGGCCATAACTGCTGGGTCTTCAAAGAGGAGCGCTGGTAGCGCGTGTAGAGGAGGTGTCGGCACGAGGGGTCTTAGTTAAATCGGTTCATCGCGGCCTCGACACCATCCGAGACGATTGCCTCAACAGCATCGGCAGCGAGTTCAAGGGTCACGTCAATTTCTTTGCGATCGCGCTTGGAGAACCGATCCAAAACGTGGTCTGCACCCTGAGCACTGTTAGTTGGCTTCCCAACTCCGATTCGCACTCGAAGAAACGCATCAGAGTGCAGATGAGACTTAATGGAGCGCAGGCCGTTGTGCCCCGCTAGTCCGCCACCCTCTTTGATGCGCAGCGCGGCCACCGGAAGATCTAGCTCGTCATGAAGAATAATTATTTGCTCAGTCGTCACGCCGTAGCGGTGGGCGAGCAGGCGAACCGCATCTCCGGAGTCGTTCATGTATGTCTGTGGTATCGCCATCGCTACCCTCGACTCGCCAACACGAACTTCGTCGACGAAGGCGCGCTCTTTACCCTTACGCAACTTCGCAGAGTGACGCTTGGCGAGAATCTCAATAACGTCTGTGCCTACGTTGTGTCGCGTACGCGCATATTCATCGCCTGGGTTTCCTAGACCAACTACCAAGTAGTCGGCTGGGGTACCCCTACGCGCCGCATCAGGAGAGCGCCGCGGCATTGACTAGGCCTCGGCGGACTCTGCGCCCTCGGCACCCTCGGCGCCCTCGCCACCTTCACCATCAGTCAAACCACGAGGAACTGCAACCTGAACAACAAGCGCGTCACCAGGAAGCGCTATCACGACGCCATCGCTAACTGGAATGTCCGCTGCGTGAATCTGGTCACCAAGCTCAAGGCCAGAGATGTCGATCTCAATTGAGGAAGGAATCTTGTCGGGCTTTGCGGAGACGGTAACTGTGAAGAGCTGCTGCTCGAGTTTTCCGCCCTGCTTGGTTCCCGGCGCTTCGCCGACCAAGTGCAGAGGCACCTCAGCGGATACCGCAGTATCGCGACGAACGCGAATGAAGTCGACATGCTGAAGGATTCCTCGCGTTGCGTGTCGCTGAATCTGACGAGCAAGCGCAAGAACCTCTTCGCCCTCAACGCTCAGGGAGATGAGGCTGTTGACCCCAGTGTCCGAGTGGAGAATGCGATCAAGTTCGCGGGCCGAGACGGAGATGGTCACGGTATCCGCACCGAGTCCGTAAATGACTGCCGGTACATCGCCTGCATTACGCATGCGCCCGGCCGGGCCGGAGCCGCGTGAGGTTCGGTTTGTTGCGAGAAGAGTTGCGTCAGTCATGGCGCTATGCGTCCTTAAAGTGTTTGTGGGTTCCCTATTGTGGCCCGCCGAGGTGGCATACGGCCAAACGGAGAGGATTTAGCCCATAAATTCGGGCTACGCAAGGCTACCCGAACCCGGGCTAAGCGTGTTAAACGTTGTCTCCGCGGAAGAGTTCGCTCACCGAGGTGTCCTCAAATACAGCATCAAGGGCATCGGCGATGATCGTGGCAATCGAGAGCACCGTCAATCGGTCGAAGCGCTTCTCCTCTGGGATCGGGATCGTATTAGTCACAACGACCTCCTCAACCGGGGCTGCCTTGAGCCTCTCGATAGCTGGCCCGGAGAGGAGTCCATGGGTAGCAAGCACGCGCACAGAGGCAGCGCCACGCTCTTTTAGAAGCCCAGCAGCCGCAGCAACGGTGCCTGCGGTATCGATCATGTCGTCAACAAGGACACAGTGGCGCCCAGCAACCTCACCGACAACCTCATTGGCTACAGCGATGTTGTGGGTCCCCTTTGGGCGTCGCTTGTCAATAAAGGCAAGCTCGGCCGCAATGTCGTACTCGGCAAGATAGTTAGAGAAGCGGCGAACCAGTTTTCCGCCACCAGCGTCTGGAGAGACGACTGTTACCTCTTCCCCTGGAGTAATTCCTTTTGCGAAATACTCAGCAAGCAGAGGCACAGCGGTGAGGTGGTCAACCGGCATATCAAAGAAACCTTGAATCTGGCCGGTGTGCAGGTCGACAGTGACGACGCGGTCTGCGCCAGCAACAGTGATGAGATCTGCAATGAGTCGAGCGGTAATCGGTTCGCGCCCCTCTGCCTTGCGATCCTGACGTGCATAGCCATAGAAGGGAGTGACTGCGGTAATGCGTTTTGCCGATGCGCGCTTCGCGGCATCGATCATGATCAGCATCTCCATGACGCGCTCGTTGATTGGCTCGCAGTGGCTCTGAATAATAAAAACATCTGAGCCTCTGATGCTCTCGCCATAACGGCAGTAGATCTCGCCGTTAGCGAAGGTCGAGAGAACTACCGCTCCTAGAGGGACATCAAGCGCGGCCGATATTTCGTTGCTCAGCTCAGAGTTGCCTCGCCCTGCGAAGAGTTGAAGCCGTTTAGTAGGTACGAGTTCCATTTCAGGATCCTTCCTCGAGCCGATCGGCCCAACCTTCATCTATCTCGGCAGGAACACCCTTAGCGAGCGCTCCTGGTGGGACATCACGTGTAACAACTGATCCAGCGGCGGTATACGCACCGTCGCCAATACTTACTGGTGCACGCAGAACCGTATTGGATCCGATGCGAACATCGGCTCCAATAATGCTCTGATGCTTCATCTTGCCGTCGTAGTTCGCAGTTATGGTCCCGGCTCCAATATTGGAGCGAGCACCTATCTTTGCATCACCGATATATGCAAGGTGTGGGATCTTCGCTCCCTCGTCGACCTCAACGTTCTTTAACTCCACATAGGTACCGACATGGACCCCAGCAGCGAGTCTCGTCCCTGGCCTTAACGATGCGTATGGGCCCACTGTGCAGTCGGGGCCAATCTCAGAGTCGCGAGCATTCGTGCTCTGCACAACTGAGCGCTCACCCACTTGCGTATTGATTAGTCGAGAATTGGGCCCAATGCTTGCCCCGGCACCAACCCTTGTTGTGCCCTCAAGAATTGTTCCCGGGAGGAGTCGGACATCGGCCTCGAGAGTGACACTTGCATCTATATACGTAGCGCTCGGATCAACCATTGTGACCCCCTCACGCATCCATCGAGTATTGATGCGTTCGCGCAGAACTCGCTCTGCAGCGCTCAGCTGAACTCGATCATTGACACCCATGCACTCAAGATGATCATCGGCGGTCAGGGCTGAGACGCTATGTCCAGCGTCTCTAAGCACTCCGATTACGTCGGTGAGGTAATACTCGCCCTGCGCGTTGGTGGCGGTCAAGCGACGGAGCGCTGGGGCAAGCAGGCTGCGCTTGAAGCAATAAATGGCAGGGTTAACTTCGGTGATCGCTAATTCATTCTCGTCTGCATCAGACTGCTCCACGATGCGCGCCACTTGTCCGCGTGCGTCGCGAACAATGCGCCCGTAACCAGTGGGGTTATCTAGGTGCATCGTAAGCAGTGTCGCTGCAGCATCACTCGCGCGATGGAGAAGCACTAGCTCCTCGATTGTCTCGTGGCGAAGCAACGGGACATCCGCTACGAGTACAACTACATCATCTTCATCTAGTCCTGCATCCTCAGAGAATGCGCTGAGAGCTACGGCGGTAGCGTCACCGGTGCCGCGCTGCACAGGCTGCTCAACGAAGTCGACCGGCGTTGACGTGCTGATCGCATCCTGAAGCGTCGTAGTTACGCGCTCAGCTCCGTGCCCAACTACAACGACGACACGATCGATATGCATTTCGTCAATGCTGAGAGCGGTCAAGGCATCAACAAGGTGCGCGAGCATCGGGCGCCCGGCGAGAGGGTGCAGAACCTTTGGGGTCGCAGAGCGCATACGCGTCCCCTCGCCTGCTGCAAGCACGATCGCGGCCAGAGGCCGTTGCAACGCCATCTCCGCTCGCTCCTCCATCTCTTAATTCTGGCTCTTAATTCTGGTTACTGGATTATCTACTGGTCATTATCTACTGGTCAGCGCTCGAGATTTTTGGTCTCTTTACGGCTGGGTAGCACTCGCCTTATTAACTCGCCTTATTACTCGCCTATCTCGATCTTGGCATACCGCCAAAATGGCAGTATGCCCTTGATAGCGGGCTCGGGGGCAGGGTTTCGAACCCCGACCTGGGACTTCAAAGGACCCCGTGCTGCCGTTACACCACCCCCGACGGACGCTCGTCCCGTGACACTACCCGCCAAGCCCTTCCGAACCGTGGGTGTGCACGATGTGACACCCGGAGCATCTTGCGGGTATGTTTCCAACCCTCATGGGTTCACTAATTAAAAAGCGCCGCAAGCGCATGCGTAAAAAGAAGCACAAGAAACTGTTGAAGAAGACGCGTTGGGCGCGTCGCCAGCAGGGTCGCTAGCCGAACCCAAACTCGCTTTTATCTATGTACTCGACCGCTCCTGTGGGGCGGTCGATACGCGTCCGGACCAAGCTCTTAGTCCCTTAATAGTGGCTATTTGGGTCGCTGCGGCAGCGGCAGCATCAGAATTAGGCATCACTACCGCGTAGGACGAGCCGCTCCCAGCAAGCATTGCCGGGCGCCCGCATACCTTCTCGACCATCTTCCTGAACTCGACCAAATCTGGGGCCAACCTCTCGGCCGCCGGCTCTAGGTCATTGCGCCACTCCCCTGCCCAGACGCTGGCCCATGGCCCTGGAGCCTCAATAACCCGATGCGAGGTGGGACCACCCAGCTCGTCCCAAGTTCGGTATACGTCTGGCGTAGAGCACTGAAATGGCGGAGTGGCGATAATTACTGAGAGTTCAGTAGGAGACGCGAGCGGAGTCACGATCTCTCCTAACCCCTCCATTCGGTTCACGCCACCACGAAGGCAGACCAGGACATCTGCGCCGAGGCTCAGCGCTACTTCGTCAGCACGGGCATCTGAGACTCCGTACTCCAAACTGAGAGCGCGTATGACTGCTGCCGCATCCGAGGAGCCACCACCAAGCCCTGCGCCCGACGGAATATTTTTCTCTATATCAATCGAGAGCGAACTCCCTTCGGGGAGTAGCGCTAGGGCAGCGCGCACTGCAAGATTCGAATCGTCCGAGGGGACTCCGCTAACCGCGGGCCCATGAACGCTGCAGGAGATACCTGTTCCTCCCTCAGCCAAGGCATCACTCAAGCTCTCACTTACGGTAATTACATCGCTCGGGGCATCTACCTCTACAACCAATGCATCAAGTGAGTGGTAGCCATCGGGCAGCACACCGGTCACATGCAGTGCAAGGGTGAGTTTTGCATTAGCCCTCATGCCTCCGAGGCCCTCGCTAATGCTGCCCATGCTTGAAGTTCGATTGTCTCAGCACGCGCAGCTGGATCGATCCCTGCTGCCTCCAATAGCTCAAGAGTTCGATCTCCGAACAAAGGAACCAGCGCCCTGCGAAGCATCTTTCGCCTCTGAGCAAAGCCCGTCTGAATAATCCCAAACAGCAACTCACGCGATGAAACATCAACCACTGATTGGGGATGCCGGTCAATCCGCACAAGTGCTGAATCAACTTTCGGGGGCGGGAGGAATACCGATGGCGCAACGGTGCCGACCATCCGAGCGACACCATGGAACGCAATCTTGACAGTCACCGCTCCATACTCACGCCCACCGACCTTGGCAGCCATGCGCTCGCCAACCTCGCGCTGCACCATCACAAGAAGGCGTGTCACATTGGGGGCTTCGTTGAGGAGTCGCATCACAATCGGGGTCGCGACGTTGTATGGGAGATTCGATACACAAATAACTGGAGACTCGCCGCTAATGGCAGCGAGGTCTGCAGTCATAGCGTCGCCATGAACGACATTGACGCGATCAGCCATCCCCGTGCTCTCGAGTACCGCGTCAAGTAGCGGCAGCACATGTCTGTCGAGTTCAAGGGCGGTGATGCGCGCATCTGCCTCGAGTAGAGCAGCGGTAAGTGAACCAACCCCTGGCCCGATCTCTAATACCCGAGCACCTGGCTCGAGGTCTGCGAGTCGGACAATCCTGCGAGCAGTATTCGGATCTGCCAAGAAGTGCTGACCTAGGGCTCTACTTGGCGCAGCACCATGCTCTGCAAGTAGCGCCCTAATAGAGGTAGCGGTAGGGAGAATCACGCCCTGAATAGTCGCAGGCTTGATGCCCCTCTGCGCGGATTACTGGCACGACTACTGGCACAACTATTGGAGTCAGGACTATTGGAGTCACGACTATTGGAGTCAGGACTATTGGAGTGAATCTCTGCCTGGCCTACCACTCGATGCGAACTGGAATTACTCCCTGGGAAAGGGGCGCTATTCGAGCGAATGTATCGAGCGACATATCAATGATGCGACCACTTGCGAACGGACCGCGATCCCTAATTGTGCAGGTAGTACTTGCACCCGAATTCGTATTGATGATCCTCACTACAGTCCCGAACGGCAAGGACTTGTGCGCACACGAAGAGGAAGTAAACGCGTAATGAGTTCCTTGTCCAGACTCGCTGTGGCTATTTCCCATTGCTGCGGGAGCACCTGCACCTGAGGAAGCGCTGCGCCTGACACTTCGAGTCCCAACCGCCACGATACGAGCGACGGGGGCTACGACAACCTCGGTGCGGATCGCTTGGCGTGAAGCCTCGACCCCATCACGTAGGGCGACTCTGTAGACGATGCGATTCTGCCCATTTACTCCTGATCGGATAACCCGCGTCGCCCCAACATCTAGGGAGGAATCGTTCCTTCGCTCCTCGCCCGCAGGTACTGCAACAAGCACTGCTCGCTCACCCTGAGCCAGGCGAGTTACTCGGATTGTCAGACCCTCAGCCATAACCGAACCAACCGGTGGAGTTACTTCATCGTTCGCACCAAGCACTACCCCGCTAGCAAAAAGCGCCTCGCCAATGGTGAGCTCAGTAGTGGAGAGCGTTCTCGACGATCCATCTGCCTGCACTGTGATTGAGTGCGGGGTACGGAGGGTCACGGCGGCTCCAGCCGAGAGGCGCTTAGGAGCGGAGGTAACCACCGCGGCACCCAAGGCAAGCTCTCTGCTTAGTGCCTCTGCTGATTTACGAGTTGTCTGAATTCTGCGAGTCGTTCCATCGAAATCGAGAAGGACAGGGAAAGACCGGAGCACTCGAACATTGGTCTCACCCGTCAACGCAGCCGATGCGCTAGGTAGCACGCGATCGTGCTTACCGAGTTCGACATTCGCCGCAGCAAGCGCGTCTGAGACGTTGCGACCGCGTGTCTCAATTGTGCTCACTGCTCCATCTACAGATATCGCCACGTAGCGCACGGGTGGCGTTGCGCCGAAGATGCGGGCTCCCACAAGGGCAACCAACAGCAATACCACCATAAAAGCCAAAGAACTAAAAGCATGACGAATACGTAGGTGCCGTTTTGCAAGAGCTATGTCGGGGTCGGCGCTGCTCTCCAAAACTCCCGTCGAGGCGACTGCATCCTTCGGTGGATCCGACCTCAGAGCCTTCTTTGGAGAGCTCGTTAGACCGGCGCCTGAGGTGCTCGCTCCTTCAAATACCCGAGCCGGGGCGAAACCAACAAGCTCTGGGTTAGCGACCGCTAGGTCGAACTCCATTCCGGAGGTGGACCAAAAATCAGACTCGATCAGGTCCGATGCCTCAGCCAATGCAGCGAGCGCACTCGGACGCTCAAGCTCCATTAGATCAACCACTGCCGAGAACTGCTGCTCTAGTGAATCTGTGCTCACCTCAGCCTGCACCAACGCATAGATCGCCTCGCTCCGAGAGATCGCATCAGTCACATCGAGAATTGGGAGCCAAGCTCCAGGCTCTGGTGCCTCGACGCGCGCGGGTGATGGCCGAACAGATCGCAAGGCATAACGACGCGCCCGCGATTCGTGGTTGGTGGAGCCTGCTCGGGCACCCGCCCGAGTGGAGTTGTCGCCGATTGGTCGGCCCTTTCGAGAGCAGAGGCCCCAGCAAGTTGAAGGGGCCACCCCGCACCGGCCACGCGGCCAATTAGGGGACACGTGACCGTACCGACCCACGCCCTACAGGGTCAATCTGTAATACAGATAATGGGAAATTTGAGGCAGAGACGCAGGTCCCGCCTCAGTTTTTCCTCAATGCCCAAGCAGGCGTTTTGTGGTCGCGGTCGTCACCGAAGCCACCTCTTCGACCTCTCGCCCCATCGCCGCGGCGAGAGCCTCGCCTACATAAGACACGTAGAGCGGTTCGTTTGGTCGACCGCGGTGAGGCACCGGCGCGAGGTAAGGCGCGTCGGTCTCGACGAGCGCGCGCTCAAGGGGAGTAATCGCAGCCGCTGCGCGAAGGTCGTCGGCATTCTTAAAAGTAATGATCCCGCTAAAGGAGAGGTAGCAGCCAAGGGCGAGGGCTCGCTCTGCTTCTTCAGGGCCACCGGTGAAGCAATGGAAGATTGTCTTCTCCGGGACACCCTCGGTCTCAAGCACCCGGAACGTGTCATCCCATGCGTCTCGGGAGTGGATCACAAGACTCTTCCCTAGGGTTTTGGCGAGGGAGACCTGCCATCTAAATGCCTCCTCCTGCTCGGAGTGTGAGGAGTGCTCGTAGAAGAGGTCGAAGCCAGCCTCTCCGATCCCGACTACCTCAGCGTCGCGAGAGAGTTCATCGAGTTGCTCCAACTCCGTAGCGAGGTTCACTGCATCATGAGGGTGCAGCCCAACTGTTGCAGTTACATCCGAATGGGCTGCTGCAAGCTCGACACATGCCTGAGAGGTAGCAAGGTCTGTACCGACGCATACGAAGTGCTCGATACCTGCTGCACGCGCTCTCTCGAGCGCAACCTCGGCGCCCTCCTCAATTGAGAAAAGGTGAACATGGCTATCAGCCCATCGCAGATTGCTACTCACTTGAACCTCTTGCCGCTAGCTGGGGACGTCGAGGCGAGGAAAGAGTGCTGCGCCCTTCACGAGGGAGTTCCCTACTGTGGACGCGCTACCCCACACGACGTCAGTTGGTAGGCGCGCGTCTGTCGGTGACCCCGCTAATCCGAGTCGGCTCCAGAGTTCGCTCGACGCATTGGGGAGAACCGGTGATGACAGAATCGCGATGATGCGCAGCGCTTCAAGGCAGTCGCCGATCACGGCAGAGGTCGCTTCAGCATCCCCAGCCTTGCTCAGTGCCCATGGCTGACGGTCTTCTATATAAGCGTTTGTAGCACCTATGAAGTCCCAGACAGCAGAGAAGCCTCCTGAGAAGTTCAGCGACTCCATAGCGGTCTCGAGTCGCTCTACCGACTGAACAGAGGCAGCAGCCAATGGACCGTTCTCACGGTTTGAGGGTGTTGCCGCGTCGCAGTAAGAGACCGCCATGTTGAGAACACGGCTAGCTAGGTTTCCGAAGTTATTTGCAAGGTCCGCGTTGTAGCGCGTGACCATCTGCTCAAACGAGAAATCGCCGTCAGGGCCAAAATGCTGGTCGGAGAGAAAGTGATATCTGAAGCCATCGGATCCGAAGGTCTCAACAAGCTCGGCGGGTGCGATCTGGTTCAAGCGCGTCTTGCTCATACGCTCTCCACCCACCATCAAGAATCCGTGGGCGAACACGCGCTTGGGCGGCTCAAGCCCTGCTGCCATCAACATCGCTGGCCAGAACACGGCGTGAAATCTCAGAATGTCTTTGCCGATCAGGTGGTAATCCGCTGGCCAAAGCTCAGCGAAACGCTCAGGGTCAGACCCGAAACCAGCAGCAGTGCAGTAGTTGAAGAGCGCATCAAACCATACGTAGGTGACATGGCTCTCGTCCCAGGGAAGTGGAATCCCCCAAGTAATCGAGGTGCGGCTCATCGAGAAATCGCGAAGGCCCTGCTTTATGAAACCAAGCACTTCGTTGCGACGAGTCTCAGGCGCGACTGCCTCGGGATGCTCTGCGTAGTAGTCGAGCAGTCGCTGCTCAAAGCGGGAGAGCCTAAAGAAATAATTCTCTTCTTTAACTCTCTCTACAGGGATGCCGTGGTCGGGGCAGTCGCCATTGATCAGGTCATCCTCTACGTAATAGGCCTCGCAGGGGACGCAGTAGAGACCCTCATAACTATCTAATTCAATGAAACCGTTGTCATAGACGCGCTGCAAGAACTCTTGAACCGCAACCCGATGGCGGGGCTCAGTTGTTCGAATGAAGTCGGTGTTGGTGATGTCAAGCATCTTCCATGCCTCAGCAAAGCGAAGACTTGTCTTATCTGCCCATGCCTGTGGCGAAACCCCATTTTTCTCGGCTGCCTGCTGGACCTTGAGCCCATGCTCATCCGTTCCGGTGAGGAAAACCACCTCGTCGCCGTGCAGTCGACGCCAACGGGCCAGCGTGTCAGCCGCGACGGTCGTATATGCGTGCCCAATATGAGGAACGTCATTTACGTAGTAGATAGGGGTTGTCACATAAAACTTCTGAGCCACACGCCTACGCTACCGTTCTGACAGGCCCCGAACCAGCCGATATCTAATTCTCAATCGAAAGATCTATCTGATGATCTACAACGAAAACGCAGAACTATGAGCGAGAGCGGGATAGCCCGAAAGGTTGACAGACTCGGGAGAGTCGTTCTTCCGGTTGAGATCCGCCGATCCCTAGGGATCGAGGTTGGAGATCTGATCAATGTCTCAGTAGACGGCCAGCGCGTGGTGATGCGAAAGGTCTCTAGCGGATGCACCTTCTGCGACTCGCCGGATCAGCTTCGAGAGTTTGCAGACCGCCTTATATGTGAGGCATGCGTGACGCGCCTGGCTGAGGGCCGACCTCTCACTTAATAACTCTTTATTTACGGCGCTCTTTATTTACGGCGCTCTCTATTTACGCTGCGCAGCCAGCGCTAGTTCGTAGACCCTTCGCTTTGGTACGGCGTGCATCTCAGCAACCGATGCAGATGCATCTCGCAGGGACGCCCCTGATGCCATCTCGGCGCTAACAGCACTCAGCAGAGTCGCGTCATCAATCACAACCTCTACCTCCACTCCTGGACCAACCACAATTACGTACTCGCCGCGCGGCTCTGTAACTGCCATCCACGCTGCAGCGTCACCGAGCGACAACCGCTTGACCTCTTCATGCATCTTGGTTAACTCGCGAGCCACACAGCACGCTCGCTCTGGGCCACAAGCCTCGGCTAGGTCGGCGAGTGTCGCTGCCACGCGATTAGGTGCTTCGTAGAGAACTGTTGGGCGCAGGTCCTGTGCAATCGACGAGAGTCTCGCGGCACGCTCTTTCCCGCGTCGCGGGATGAAACCCTCAAACGCAAAGCGATCAGCAGGGAAACCTGAGAGCACTAATGCCGCGAGCACGGCACTCGGGCCTGGCACTACCTCGATATTTACTCCGGCGAGCACTGCTGCCTGCACCAAACGAGCACCAGGGTCGCTCACCATCGGAGTGCCAGCATCGGTTACGTATGCGACCCTCTCGCCATCGAGCATGCGCGCCACAAGGCGTTCCGCTCGCTCATCCTCATTATGTGCATGCACGCTTACAAGTCGACCGGCCGCAGCAATTCCTGAGTGAGTAAGAAGCCCGCGTGTGCGTCTCGTATCTTCGCAGGCGATGACATCTGCGCCCGCTAAAGCCTCGACCGCGCGCGGCGATAGATCCCCAAGATTGCCTATCGGGGTAGCAACAACAATTAGAGAACCGCTCATTCCCTTACCTCAATCACATCGCCGATCGCTAGCCCCCACGTTTTGAAGGAACCGGCCTCGGCCTCAATCGCTAGGGCCGAACTCCAAACCACTCGACTTACTCTCCCGGGCCGCATAGTGGCCGTGTGAATCACTAAACCGCTGCGATCGCAGAATGCAACATCGATTGCAAATTTCATTCCCACAGTGTGAACCTGCTTGCACGGTTTAATGACAAATGCTCCCTCAACTCCATTACGCCCGAGAAGGCCCTTCCGACGCGCGCCTCGAGTAGCCGGAACCTCGGCAGCGTCGATGATTGAGAGACCGCGCATGAGCCACACGATAAAACCCTCACCTCAGACGTTGAAACGAATCTCCATTACGTCGCCGTCAGCGACTACGTATTCCTTGCCCTCAACGCGGAGGCGTCCGACATCTTTTGCCTTAGACCAGCCTCCTATCTCTAAGAGTTCGTCCCAGTGAATTACCTCGGCGCGAATGAATCCTCTTTGAAGGTCAGAGTGGATCACTCCCGAGCACTCAGGGGCTTTTGCCCCAGCGCGGAAGATCCAAGCACGAGTCTCCTTCTCACCGGTCGTGAAGAATGTCCGCAGACCAAGCATCAGGAAAGCAGATCGAGCAAGGCGCGGTACCACGCTCTCAGTAACACCAAAATCTGCAAGCAGCGCGGCGCGCTCCTCTCCATCCGACGAGATGACATCTGGGTCGCCCTCAATCTCAGTGCATACCCCGAGCGCGCCCTCACCTAGCGGCGCTGCGATTGAGTCAATCTCGTCAATGCGATCGATCGGGACATCAACTACGAGAAGTACTGGCTTATTCGTAAGGAGAAAGACCGGTGCGAGATGTACGCGCTGTTCGTCGGTGAGATCAGATCGCCAAATCGGTGTTCCCTCTCCAAGAATTGCGACTGACAACTCAAGCACCGCAATCTCAGCAAGCAGTGACTTGTCGCCCTTTGCGAGACGTTGCTGCTTATAAAGTCGTTGCTCAACGGAGGCGAGGTCTGCGAGAACAAGTTCATACTCGATCGTCGCGAGATCATCCTCGGGGTCAACACCATCTGAGCGAAGGACGAAACAGATCGCGTCGCAGTCGCGTAAGGTTCCAAGGAGTCGGCTCCCGAGTCCTTTGCCTGGCTCAGGAGCGAGTCCGGGCACATAGGCAATCTCAAAAGAAGCAGGGACAATCTTCTCGGTATTCGACATCACAGAGAGTCGATCGAGTCGATCGTCGGGGAGCTTCACTATCCCTACCGTGCGCTCAGAGGCTCCGCCGACTGTCATTCCAGTCAGCGCGGCGAATAAACGGTCATGCCCTGAATCGGCGAGGCCAACTAGCCCAAGATGCTCCACGGTGCACAGGGTACCGGTCGGGGACCCCAAACCCCGGCAGCGCAGGCATCTGCCACCCCGAGGGGACGTGACGCCTCCCTCTGGTCTACGATCCCCAATCCGCACAAGTGTCCCAGGAGTCTGTCGTGAGCAAGAAGACAAAAAAGCGTAAGTTACGAGCCCGTCGCAATAAGGCCAACCATGGCAAGCGACCCCTCGTCGGCCGTCGATAACCTGACCTCACTTCGAGTAACCGCAGTACAGGGGGCCTCTCTATGACGCACCTTGTGCTGATTGCAACCTCCGAGCGAGTCACCACGATCACGCTCAATCGCCCTGAGGCTAGAAACGCTCTCAGTTCGGCTCTACTTACTCAACTCTCTACTGCCATCAATGATGCAGAGGCGAGTGATGATACCGACGTCATTATCTTGACTGGTACAGACCCGGCTTTCTGCGCAGGCCTAGATCTACGCGAACTTGGTTCCGCGGAGATGAACCTCGTTGGTGGACGCGACTCCGCCGCACTCAGTCCGTTCACTGCTCTCTGGAGTACGACGAAACCTGTGATCGCAGCCATCAACGGAGCCTGCGTAACCGGCGGCTTTGAACTCGCTCTTGGTTGCGACATTCTTGTTGCCTCGGAGCTCGCGACTTTCGCTGATACCCACGCACGTGTCGGCCTTGTCCCCGCAGGCGGGATGAGTGTGTTTCTCCAGGAGGCCGTCGGGCTTCGGCGAGCGAAAGAGATGAGCCTCACCGGAAACTTCATGAATGCTCATGACGCCCTGCGCGCCCACCTTGTAAATCGTGTAGTTGATCATGCCGACCTGATGCCTACCGCTATCAAGATCGCAGAAGACATCGCCAGCAACGATCAGAAAGCAGTCAGGGCCCTCAAGCGCCTATACGACGAGAATTCTCAGATGACCGCTCAAGATGCCTTGGCAAATGAGCGCGCGAGCTTCAAGAACTGGCGCTTTGATGCAGCCGAGATTGCCCGCCGCCGTAGCGATGTAGTTGATCGCGGCAGAGGACAACAGCAATAATCTGGTCTAACCCAAATGGCACTTCGCACTGCAGCAGTGACGACGCCGAGAGGAATACGCAATGAGCAGCGAGCGCTTTGATCTTCATATGAGCGACTCAGACGCGCTCATGTGGAATATTGAGAAAGACCCGCTTCTTAGGTCAACAATTGTCACGGTGCTCCTGTTAGACCGCGCGCCTGACTGGGATGCCCTCGTAAAACGAGTCGACGCGGGCACTAAGGCCATTGCTCGTATGCGTCAACGCGTAGCGACACCAATGCTGCGGGTCGGCCCGCCAATGTGGACAGCGGACACGCACTTTGACCTCTCCTTTCACATGACGCGACTTAGGTCCTCGGACGGAACCATCGACTCCGTGCTCGATATCGCGCGCAACAGCGCAATGGCAGGATTCGATCGAGCAAGGCCGCTTTGGCAGTACACAGTTGTTGAAGGCCTAGACGACGATCGCGCCGCGATGGTCCTGAAAGTCCACCACTCTCTAACCGATGGCATCGGCGGAATGAAGCTCTTAATGATGCTCTTCGATCTCGAGCGCGACGGGCAGCCTCTTTCAGGGCAGGAACCTGATGCTGAGTTGGCTTCTTTTGGAGCACTTGACCTCATCGCCGAGTCCATCAAACATCGACGCCGCCGAGCGGTTGGCATAGCGCGACGCAGCTTTGGATCAGCGGGGAGCATTGGTCGCTCGGTACTGAGTAGACC
>Ga0194043_1000801_pt1 | contig 17640 bp, 14 predicted proteins | sample JunL4415m_MetaG_FD_161274 | JGI IMG/M metagenome (GOLD analysis project Ga0194043, IMG submission 161274) | Anoxic zone freshwater microbial communities from boreal shield lake in IISD Experimental Lakes Area, Ontario, Canada - Jun2016-L442-15m | ecosystem: Environmental > Aquatic > Freshwater >...
GTCTAGCCCTGGACCACATCCCGCGCCTTGCGGCTGCGCTCGGCGTGAGCGCGGACGACCTGCTCGGTGGTGCGCCTCCAGCCGACCCGCGGGTTCGGAGCCAACCCGTCAAGCGCGATGGCCTCACGATGTGGCCGTTGACAAATCGTGGTCAGGCCGGCGGCCTCCGCGCATTCAAGATCCGCATCAATGCCAGCCGTCGCAAGCCACCAGCATCGATGCGAGTGCACGACGGACACGACTGGATGTACGTGATCGGCGGTCGTCTACGGCTCCTGCTGGGAGAGCAGGATCTCATCATCGAGCCGGGTGAGGCCGTCGAGTTCAGCACCGGGACCCCCCACTGGTTCGGTGCGGTCGACGGGCCGGTAGAACTAATCGCCGTGTTCGGACCACACGGCGAAAAGACGCACCTCGAGTAGTTCCCTGCGCGGCTTCACGCGCGAGTAGGCGGTACCGCGGCCCTCACTCGAAACGGTCTCCAGAGACTCAGTGGCCGACCATGGGTTAGGGCTCAATCGACCACCACGCGCGCAGAGCATCGGCAATCCGTTCCGGAGCGCCATCAACCGCGCCGATGATGCCCGTCTCTTACTGTGATTCCGTGCCCACAAATTGGCTGTGCTCAATCAACGAACGCAATGAAGTGAACCTGCGATTTAGAGAGTCTGTGATTCTCTAAATTTTCTCCACGCGAGAGTGACGGATGGAGATGTGTCCCTATTACGGACACATTGCGGTTCGATAAATTTGAAACAACCTCGAGGTCAAACTGACTCGCTCGTCGGTGCAGCGAGAGCATTACTACCAAGAGAATCCGCTATGGTCACTAATTGTGGAACTTCCTCCGACTCGCCGGATAGCGGCACCGCGTAGCAGGCGTCGAGTTTGGTGGATATCCTTCGCGCTCTTTGCATTGCTCGGCGTCCTATGGGCGACTGCACTCCCGTTATTCGCGGGCCCGGATGAGCCTGCGCATATCACACGCGCAGTATCGGTTGAGCGGGGTCAGTGGCTTGGCGATAAAATTCCACGCACCAATGGGGGATGGCGTGCCATTGACATACCAGAGGTCGTCGTCTCGAGCGCTTCATTTGCCTGCTATGTCTTTCATAACGAGGTAACAGCGGACTGCCTCAAGTACCAGGGCTCCGAGCGAGTTGTGCGCTCCGATACCCCTGCCGGCACCTACTTCCCGGGCTACTACCTAATTGTCGCGATTCCCTCGCTCATATCTGTTCAAGCCTTTGGCATCTATCTGATGCGGTACTTATCTGCGTTGTTATGTGCAGCGCTCCTGGCTAGCGCATTGGCCTCGGTGCGCTCGTTTCCAAACGCTCGTATTGGAGCTGTGGGCCTAGCTGTTGCAGTAACACCGGTTGTTCTTTTTATCAATGGAACAGTTAACCCTCAGAGCCTTGAGATCTCGGCAGCGATTGCTGCATGGGCGAGCGTTCTGGCACTCGTTGCGACACCGGCCGAGATGGGGGTTGATAGACGGCTTATCGTAAGAATTGCAGTCGCTTTTTCAGCCTTGGGCCTCTCGCGTAATTTTGCGCCAATTTGGATCGCCGCGATCCTTGGCGCTGCTTGCTTTGTCGCAGGAATGCCTATCGTGAAGCGCTGGGTACGCGACCGAGCAATCCAGATCGCAGCATTGGTAATCGGAATCTCGACGCTTAGTCAGATTTTGTGGAACCTATTAATCGCTCCGCTCGATACGGGGCAATCACCTGCAAAGGCGAGTTTCGCGAATCTAGTACCAGGGGGTTTATCAAACTTATCTAGGTTCGAGCTGATGCGTATGACGATTGCTCGCAGTGGTTACTTCTTCAACAGCATGATCGGCGATTTTGGTTGGGTCGGATTCAAATCGCCCTACGCAGTAATTGTTCTATGGACTGCGGTAATTGGTTTAGTGCTAGCTCTTGCTTTGGCGGTCTCCTCTCGGCGACGTGCAGTAGTGCTCTTGCTTATAGCTGCAACCACCACGCTGCTTCCGCTCCTTATCGAGTACCGAACAATGCGGAGCCTTGGAGGAGTCTGGCAGGGGCGCTATACGCTGCCACTCGCAGTAGGCGTGCCGATCTTGGGCTCATACTTAATAGGGGACTCCTCGATAGGCAATCGGCTCGCTCGCAGCCGCCTTGCTCTCGTGGTTGGGATTGCCCTCGGGGTTGGTCACGTACTCGCGTTTGCGCAGAGTCTTAGACGTTTCAGCGTTGGCAACAACGGCGCATTCAAGTATTGGTCCAATGCCGCTTGGGCGCCTCCCCTCGGGGCACTCCCGTTGACGCTTACTTTCATCGCAGTTCTTAGTATCTGGCTCGTCTGGATGCTACGGCCGGCCCCAGACCAGCTCTTACCACAGTTTCAAAACGTCATGAGCGCCAATCGCTAGGCGCGTCGGGCGAAGTAAACGGGAGAATCTTCGTAACTCTCGATCTCGTCTAGTGTCTCGCCCAACAGCCAGAGGCTCCGCAAATTGTGGGAATCAGTTGGATTCGCACGAAAATGCTTTAAGCCCATAAATGCTGTTCTAGGTCGAAGCAGACCAACTAGATGCTCCTGTCTTGGCAGTGCCTAGTTACCAAAAGCTTCTTGTCGAATTGCGTGCTTGGTCTTCGACTTCTCGTTAGTGCTCGTACTTCTCTCCCATTAGTAATCAGTTGAAGGTGTGATATCTAGGTGAGTAATAACCAAGAGAATGGTTCAATCAATACTTTCGAAGAACTCGAATCGAATGTTCGTTATTACTGTCGTCGCTGGCCAGCGGTCTTTGCCTCATCACAGGGGTCAGTAATCACCGATGAGAATTCACGCGAATATTTGGATTTCTTTGCCGGGGCTGGAGTTCTCTCTTACGGGCACAACAACCCTGAACTAATTGAGGTAGCGATCTCGCATCTTCGTTCAGGGAGACTTCTATCAAGTATCGATACGTTTACGCCTGAAAAGCGTGCCTTCCTTGAGGCTATGGAAGAGCTTATTTTGAAGCCACGTGGTCTTGACATGGTCGTACAGACTGTCGGCCCAACTGGCGCAACCGCAGTTGAGGCAGCTCTGCAACTCGCTCAAGGGATAACGGGCAATCGCGCGGTCATTGGTTTCGAAGGCGGTTATCACGGCATGACCTATCGCGCTGCATCTGTCTCCGCTTCGATGCCTGGCCGCAAAGTAGTGGCGCATTTGGGCGACTTCGTGGCGCTCCCATTTGTAGACATCATTACCAACAACGACATAGAACTTCTCGACAATGCATTTCGTCACGGTGTCAACGGAGAGAAAATCGGCGCAGTAATCCTTGAGCCAACGCAAGGGGAGGGTGGCGCTCGTCCGTTCGACCCTGCATACCTCAAAGTTCTTCGTGAGATGTCGAGCGATTACGGAGCTCTCGTTATTGCCGACGAAGTACAGGCCGGGGTTGGGCGCACAGGACCGTTCTTCTCTTTTGAGGGATCACAACTTGACCCCGACATCGTCTGTCTCTCGAAGGCGATCAGCGGGCTTGGCCTGCCAATGGCAGTGAACCTGATTCGGCGCGGCCTCGACGCGTGGAGCCCAGGAGAGTTCTCAGGCACATTCCGCGGCAACAATCTGGCTTTTGCAACCTCAGCGAAGATGATGAGTCTTTACTGGAGTGATCCAAAATTTGAGAAGGAGACGGAGGCTAAGGGAATTCTCGTTCGCAACGCATTACAGGAAATATCTGATACCTATACAGAGCTTGGCTTTGAGGTTAAAGGCAGCGGGCTCCTCTGCGGCATCAACGTTCGAGATACCGCGATTGCAGATCAAGTTGCTCTCGCCGCATTTGAGAGGCAACTCATTGTTGAGACCTGTGGCGATGGTGGCACGATTGTGAAACTGCTTCCGCCGCTCACGACAACCGAGAGCGAGATTAATGACGGACTCGGGCGGCTCGCTGCAGCATTCGCGGCCGCACTGGCTTGACGATGAATCAGCCTTGGGAGGAGTTAATTGTCGCTCTAGATGGCAAAGGATTAGAGCGTCTACAGCAAGCAGCCGTCTCTGCCCTCTCAAGCCTTAAGCGGCCAACTGGGCCTAGAAGCAACATAACTCCGACCGAGTTACATGAGCTCATCTGGAGCACTCCCATCTGCACGGAGGACGGCAACTCGCTTGAGCAAGTGCTCACTGAGTTTGGCGAGAATGTCTGGTCGAACAGCGTGGTCCCATTTGATCCAGGTTGCGTAGCGCACCTGCACCCACCAACTCTTCTCCCAAGCATTGTCACGGAACTGACGGTTGCGGTGATGAACCAGTCAATGGATAGTTGGGATCAAGCGCCCGCGGCGACTGAAGTCGAACTGCATCTCATGGCGTGGTTGGCCTCGCTCATGGGGATGCCCTTATCGGGCTCCGGAGTAATGACCTCAGGCGGCACGGCGTCGAACCTTCTTGGCCTAACACTCGCCCGTTCCTTCGCCGGGTCGCAACTAGGCGTTGACGTCTTAAAGAGAGGGAATCCCGAGCAAGCAAAACATTGGCGCATTTTGTGCTCAGATCAGGCTCACTTCTCAATACAGCGTGCTGCAGCGCAACTCGGCCTAGGCCGTGATGCAGTTGTAACTATCCCAACTTCCGCGAGTGGCGCCATGGATATAGCCGCACTTGATCGGAGAATTAGCGAACTCGAGGCTCAAAGCGCCACGGGCATTGCGATCGTTGGAACAGCTGGCACCACTGATCTTGGCGTGATTGATCCGCTCGACGAGATTGCGGAGCGTGCTCGGAGTATTAATGCGTGGTTTCATGTAGATGCTGCAGTCGCTGGTGCGTATTTGATCTCAGATCAACTAAAGCCGATGCTTAAAGGCATAGAGAATGCTGATTCAGTGACGATTGATTTCCACAAACTTTGGTTTCAGCCGTTTAACGCGAGCGCTCTAGTTGTGAAGGATGTTGAGAGGTTTGACCTTCTCCGTGTGAAGTCGAATTACCTTGATAGAGGTGACGAGATAGAGGGCATGACCAACCTTGTGGGGCGTTCGCTTGACACATCAAGGCGTTTCGACGCTGCGAAGGTAGTTGCAGCGCTTCGCGTTCTTGGGCGCGTCTCCCTTGGGGAGATGGTTGAGCGAGTGGTTTCCCTATCTTCATATGCGGCAGCCAAAATCGAAGCCTCTGCTCAACTGGTGCTTCTTGCGAAACCAACCGGCGCGATGTGTGTATTTTGTGCAGAGGGTTTTACCAGCGATGATCTTCGCCGAGTCCAGCAGAGTCTCCTGATGCGCGGCGAGATGGTATTAGGGCGCACGGAGATTAAGGGCGAAGCAGCCCTGAAATTTACCTTTATGAATCCGCTAGCTACCGAAGAAGATATTGATCGGCTCATAGGTCTAGTCATAAACGAACTGCAGGCCTCATAGGCAAAGCGAAGTAGGTCTCCGATCTTATGAGGACCGGCGCGAGTGAGCATTTCCCTCTGACCCCAGCAAGCGGAGTTCCGGGCCCGAGTTTACTGCTTTGCTTTGCCGTAGTATCTGGTTATGAGTCTTTGGAGTAAACGCATCCATGTCGTCGCACGTTTGGTGCTTGGGGCCTTCTTGATCACTGCAGGCATTGGCCATTTAGGAGCGCAGCGGATTGAGTTTCAGGCGCAGGTGCCTTCTTGGATCCCGATCGCTGCCAACACGGTGGTCATCGTCTCAGGCATAGTTGAGCTGTCGCTCGGAGCGGCGCTTGTCTTGGCCCGCCGTCGCGCTCCAATTGTTGGAGTGATCGTGGCTGCTTTCTTCATCGTAATTTTCCCTGGAAACATTGCACAGTTTGTCGAGGGTAAAAATGCGTTTGGCTTGGACTCCGATGCTCAGCGCTTTATCCGTCTGTGGTTCCAGCCAGTACTTGTTATTTGGGCGCTTTGGTCGACCGGCGGATGGGGTTGGCTCCGCAGTAAGCGCAAATCCAAGCGCTCATCCACCTAGGTCGAGTGATTGATGTGGAGATTTCTTTCTCTGTCAGCGGATAGCGATTGTTAGGAGGGCTTAGTTGAAGTTAAAGAAGTTCCCCGTAGAGCTGATCGCTATACCTATGTATTTCGCCACTATTGAGCTAGAGCGCCGCTGGATGAAGAAGCACGCTGAGGAGCGTGGGCTGCGCGGTTACAACGAAGCGGATGCCAAGACCAGTCTCGCTATGGGGACCGCGAGTGTTGTAGCGAAATTCGCGATGGCCCCCTTGCAGGCTCGTGTTATGCGCGCTGCTTTTGATCGACGTGTTGTCTCGCATCGCTCGAGAGTTGTAGAGGTCGCGATTGCAATGGTTGGTTGGGATCTCATCTACTACTGGTGGCACAGAGCGAACCACCGCTCTCGGATCGCTTGGGCTGTTCACTCACAACATCATTCGTCCGAGTATTACAACCTCACAACAGCGCTTCGACAGGGCAGCCCAGAGCACTCCGGGCTTCTCTTCTTCCCGCTCCTAGGTTTTATTGGTGTCTCGCCCTGGGCTAACGGGGTAAGCGGTGGCCTTAATCTGATTTATCAATATTGGATACACACCGAGGCTATTGATCGAATGCCGAAGTGGTTTGAGAGGGTATTCAATACCCCTTCACACCACCGTGCTCACCACGGCGTGAACCCGCAGTACATAGATAAGAACTACGGCGGCATCCTCATCTCTTGGGACAGGCTTTTTGGAACCTTTGAACCAGAGGAGGAGAGAGTTGTCTACGGCCTTACAAAGAATCTCGATACTTACGATCTAAAGGTTGCGATCGGCGGAGAGTTTCAGGCAATAGCGCGCGACGTACGTGGTTGGAGGGGGCTGCGCGCAAAACTCGGTGCGGTCTTCATGCCTCCAGATTGGACGCCTAAGTCGGAGAGCAGCGCCCTCGCATCTGCCTCTATGGAGTAGTGGTAGTTGTAGTAACTACAGGTGAGCCGCCGCCAGTGGACGGAGCCGTAGTGGTAGTTGTGGTAACTACGGCTCCCCCTCCGCCCGTTGAGGGAGCTGTAGTTGTAGTCGTACTTGATCCGCACGGTTTGCTCAGGCTACAACCGCTCGTTCCACTATTTCTAGGCAGCACACCAACGGCAAGAAGGGCGAGCGCCAATACTCCAACTGCGACTGCTCCGAGAATGATATTGCGACGTCGCTTAGCAGCGCGCTCGCCAGTTGATTCGTTCGATCCGGTGGCTTGGTCTGTTGAAGTCATGGTGTCCTCGGTTAGAAGTATGTGTTGTGGACTGAGTGCCGTCTGTTCGGCGCTTGCCCATTGTCAGGGTCGCCATTGTGACTGGTTTGTTACTGGATCCTGATAGGTCAGTAGCGAATTGTCTGAATTGTAATCAAATGAATTCGCACTGTGTGTAGCGAGTTCAAATTCGGCTTTAAGTTCTCACTTTCATCAACGCTGCTGCCGGTAAGGTCATGGACCATGGGCAGCAACGGCCAACCCGCTCCGGTCTTGATTAGTGGCCTTCGAAAGACGTTTGGCACTACCGCGGCTTTAGATGGTCTTGACCTTGAGGTGAGCCGTGGAGAGGTCCATGGATTCCTAGGGCCTAACGGCTCGGGTAAATCAACAGCGATTCGTGTTCTGCTCGGGCTGCTGCGCGCAGACTCTGGAACAGCGCTCCTGCTAGGTGGCGACCCGTGGAGAGATGCTGTCTCCATTCATAGCCGTATCGCCTATGTACCCGATGACGTTTCGCTCTGGCCAGAGCTAACTGGGGGAGAGGTTATTGATTTGCTTGGGCGCTTGCGTGGAGGGATCAGCAGAGTTCGGCGTAATGATTTAATCGAACGCTTTGAGTTGGACCCAACAAAGAAGGGACGCGCGTACTCGCGTGGTACTCGTCAAAAGGTTGCGCTCGTTGCTGCGTTTGCCTCGGAGGCAGAGCTCCTGCTGCTTGACGAACCAACCGCAGGGCTTGACCCTCTAAAAGAGCAAGTTTTCCGCGACCTTGTAAGGGCTGAGAGTGAGAATGGAAGAACAGTCCTTCTATCTAGCCACATTCTCTCCGAGGTCGAGGCGCTCTGTGATCGTGTAACGATTATTCGTGAGGGAAAAACTGTAGAGACGGGCTCGCTCCACGAATTGCGGCACTTCACGCGCACGCTTATAACGGCCGAGGTCAAATCGTTTCCGCTTGGCTTAGAAAATCTGTCAGGGGTCCATGACCTCGTTGTTGAACCAGTTGGCGCTGGTGGAGAGCGGATTCAGTGTCAGGTTGATGCCTCGAGTCTGGGAGAGACTTTGAGTCTGATTACCTCGGTTGGTGTTCTTAGCCTTACTAGTCAGCCCCCAACGCTCGAAGACCTATTTCTGCGCCACTATGCAACTCTGCCTAATGATCTGGTGGAGAGCCAAGAAACCCTATGAGCAGAGATCTCCGAGGTTTCGAAGGCACTGGGACGCTCCTGAGACTCTCGTTACGTAGAGACCGCATACGAATCCCAATCTGGATTTCGCTACTAGTCACAATTGTCTACGTCTCCTCTCGCGCTGTAGCGGATATCTACCCAACTCAGGCTTCACGCCTTGCCGCTGCTAACGCAATTAATGACTCCTCCGCATTGTTAGCAATGTTTGGAAGGATTTACGACCCAACTTCGATCGGGGCAATTGGATTAGTAAAACTCATTGCGTTCGGTGCTGCAGGGGTGGCAGTTCTATCTGGGCTCATAACGATTCGCCATAGTCGTGCTGAAGAGGAGTCCGGGCGCCTTGACTTAATTGGTGCAGCGGTAGTGGGGCGTAAGTCTGCACTTACCGCAGCGCTGCTCACCTCAGTTGTGACATCACTAGCGCTTGGGTTCATGGCGTCGCTAGCGTTGATGGCCGCAGAACTGCCGGTAAGCGGTTCGCTTGCCTTTGGCGCTGCATGGGCTGGAGCGGGAATGGCGTTCGCCGGCATCGCTGCGGTTGCTGCTCAAATTTCGCGCTCTTCTAGGAGTGCGACCGGACTGTTGGCGGGATCTATTGGGGTTGCGTATCTTCTGCGCGCTTTGGGGGATAGTACGCAGCGAATTGGCTGGCTCACTTGGGTCACCCCACTTGGGTGGGTCCACCATATTCAGCCGTTTGCAAGCGAAAAATGGTGGGTACTCGCTCTACTTTTTGGATTCTCGCTCATCACTGCTGGCGTTGCATTTGCCCTAGCTTCGAGGCGTGACCTTGGGGCTGGACTACTCGCCGATATGCCCGGCCCAGAAAAAGCTGGCACGGCGTTATCTACACCGCTCGCTCTTGCCTGGCGACTCGAGCGTACGAGCTTTATTGCATGGACTGCAGCGTTCGTCATCTTAGGATCAGTTGTCGGTGGTGTTGCCGGAAATGTTGGGGAGTTTCTAAACACTGAGACCGGGCGACAGATGATGGAGCTTCTGGGGGGCGAGAAAGGATTAGTCAATGCATACCTAGCCGCAGAGCTCAGCTTCGTCGGGATATTTATTGCTGCCTACGGAGTGCATGTTGTGCTGCGACTAAAGAGCGAGGAGTCGCTACTGCGAGCGGAGTTGTTGTTCTCGTACGGAGTAACTCGTATGCGATGGGCGGCTAGTCAGATCGCCGTAGCGCTAGTCGGCACAGTTGTCCTAGCTGCATCCGCAGGAGTCTCAGCTGGCATCGCTCGCTCCTACCAGACTCGCGAGTCAGCGGATTTCATTGCGATTCTCGGCGGAGCCTTGATTCAACTCCCTGCCGCTTGGGTCGTAATTGGGTTATGTGTAGTCGGGTACGGACTTAGCGCTCGCTTGGCGAACCTTGGGTGGTCAGCGTTAGTTCTGTTCTTGCTTATTACAGAGGTTGGAGCATTGCTAAAGCTGCCCCACGGCGTAATCGATCTCTCGCCGTTCTCCCACACGCCCAAACTGCCAGGTTCAGCCGTGAGCATTGAGGCAGTGGTGATCTTGGTGGTAACTGGGGCCTCACTAGTTGCACTCGGCCTCGAGTTTTTGAGTCGTCGCGACATCGGTTGATTTAGAACTCTCATTTTTAGATTTGGTAGACCCGGGAGCGCGGCAACGACTCACGCGGCAGTGTTGAGGTGCAGGTAGGATCGATTGCTATATGACTGAGAATTCCGCCCTACCAAAGCCCGCAACTATTGCTACTGCAAAGGCAAATCAGGATGTAGCAGATTCGCTGGATTTCACCGACGACGCAGACTTCGAGCGAGCGCGTCGTGGGATGATTTCGCAGATTGACCCTCCAAGCATCACTGGCGCTGCTGGAAACATCATCTGGGACCTTGCGCGCTACGACTTCATGGAGGGCGATGCGCCGGCATCAGTCAATCCCAGTCTCTGGCGACAGGGGCAACTCAACAACATTCATGGTTTGTTTGAGGTGGTACCTGGCATCTATCAAGTGCGCGGATACGACATCTCTAACATCTCGTTTATTCGAGGTGAGACGGGCTGGATTGTTGTTGATCCGCTCACAGTCGCTGAGACTGCGGCGGCTGCGCGAGCTCTTGTTGATGAGGCCTTCGGTGTTCTTCCGATACACGCAGTCATCTACACGCATAGTCACGCCGATCACTACGGTGGAATTCGTGGGATTGTCAACGATGAAGAAATCGCATCTGGCAGAGTTCGCGTAATCGCCCCTGACGGGTTTCTAGAGGCAGCAATTAGTGAGAATGTAACTGCGGGCCCAGCAATGACGCGTCGCGCCATGTATATGTATGGCGTACTCCTGCCGGTTGGGGCACAGGGCCATATTGATGCTGGTCTTGGAAAGACGATCCCGATGGGGAATCGAGGGCTAATTGCGCCTACCGAATTGATTATTGAATCTGGAACCGAGTTAGAGATAGACGGCGTGCCGATTGAGTTCCAGCTCACTCCAGGTACCGAAGCTCCATCTGAGATGAATTTTTACTTTCCGTCATATCGAGCCGTATGCATGGCCGAGAACTGCGTAGCCACACTCCACAATGTCTACACCCCACGCGGTGCAGAGATTCGCGACTCGCTCGGATGGAGCAAGTACATAGATGACGCAATGGATCTGTACCTATCCCGCAGTGACGTCGCGTTTGCATCTCACCACTGGCCAAGATGGGGAACAGATGACATATCTGCATACCTCGGTGGCCAGCGCGACATCTATCGCTATATCCATGATGAAACTATGCGACTCGCTAACCATGGTTATACCGCTGTCGAGATAGCGGAGATCGTGAAGCTGCCATCGGCCATTGGAGACGAGTGGTTCAACCGTGATTATTACGGAACAGTGAATCACAACGTGAAGGCTGTCTACCAGCGCTACTTGGGTTGGTTTGACGCGAATCCTGCGCACCTATTTGAACTCCCTCCTGTTGAGTCAGCAGTGAAGTTTGTTGAGTACATGGGGGGAGCGGATGCTGTTCTCGTGCGAGCTCGTGCAGATTTTGATCGTGGCGACTATCGCTGGGTTGCGCAAGTTGTAAACCATGTTGTATTCGCAGATCCAGGTAATACTCAGGCGCGCCAGCTTCAAGCTGATGCACTAGAGCAACTTGGATACCAGTCTGAGTCGGGGCCTTGGCGATCGTTTTACTTGACCGCTGCGCAGGAATTGCGTAACGGAACTCCCTCGCTACCCGGCGTACGTGGTGCAGTGAGTCTTGATGTCATGCGCGCCATGACACCCGAGATGGTTCTAGATAACTGTGCAGTGAAACTAAATGGTCCACTAGCGGCCTTGCACGACGTCAGCTTCGAGATTGAGTTCATAGACAGGGGAGAGGTCCGCACGGTGTTCCTCTCTAACGGGACCCTGAGGCATAGGCCGTTCTCGACGGGGGTTGCGAACAAGGTTGCGCTCTCGCTCGAGACCTTCGTAAACCTCACCAGCGAGACAATGACGCTTGCTGATGCGAAGACCTCTGGAGCACTGCGCGCCACAGGCGAATCTGTCGAATTTGAAACCTTCCTAGGTCTCCTCGAACAATTTGACGTGTTCTTCGCAATTATCGAGCCGTGATACTGCGCTTGGCCAGTATTACTCGGCAGGGGATTCGGTAAAGCGCCGGAAAAATTCGTCGTCGGTAAGCATCGAGGCGATTACTTCCTCGGAGAGTATTTTCGCACTCTCAAGAATCTGCCCCTGGATAATTGCTTGCTGCTTCTCTGCTCGACGGTAACGCATCCCTCGCTCGAACTTGCCGAGTAGCGGTATTGAAGCGGGAATCACTGCAGCATCGCGCGCTTTTCGGATCGCATCGCGTTGGATGATCGTCTGTCGATAAGAGATAGCGGGCCGTGACCCTGCTCCATGGTGGTAGACGACATCTCCATAAATACCGAACCACAGAGGATCTAAGTCGAACTTATTGGAGCGCAGAAGTGGCTTCCACTCGATGCCACGCTCGAGGAGATTTCCGAGAAGGTTCGCTCCGACGTCAGTGAGGCGGTCTCCTCCAGGGGCGGTCCAGTGGAAGTTCCCTATTCCCCAGTCGCCTTGGATCTCTCTCCAAAACCCAACCGTCGTTAAGCAGAAGCACGGATGTGGAATAGGTTGGCCGGCATTTTCGTCTCGCCTCACAGCGACAAGTGGGTATCCCCCAAGCAGTTCGACTCCAATCTCTGCAATCGGGAATGCATCGCTATCGACAAACAGGAGAAGATCCTCGTCCGCTGCTACTTCGAGGATCTTCTCCGCTAAGAGATTTAGTTTGTGGTGATGTTGACCCTGCAGGTCCTCGACAAAATAAAACTGTTGGCGCCAAGGCTCTATTTCAATACCGTTTAGCGAAGCCCATACTTGGTGCTCTGGGAGATTCTTGCGCAGAAATTTAAATTGGGGCGCAATCCAACGCTCGTCCTGCCAGTGGACAGTTGCAACGTGTAACAACTCTCCACCTTTCCCTATTCTTAAACGAGTACTTCGGCCTCTAAATGTAGCCCCCGAGGAAGTGCTGGCGAGCCACGGCTTGGACCTGAAAAGAGGCGCATTTGGGCTCAGTGCGGTACGGTCAAGCCCCATGAAGATGCCTTTGGTGGTCAACCAGTTCCTAGATCGTGCCGAGCGCGTGTATCCGGATCGGATTGCTGTAATAGATGAGCCTCTGCAGCCCGCTGAGTCTTGGGGCTCGCTCACATGGAGAGAGGTTGCTCGCCGGGCGCGAGCCCAAGCAGCGGGGCTTGATGCTCTCGGAATAGGGGAGGGCGAGCGAGTGGCGGTTGTTTCTCACAACTCAGCTCGCCTGCTTACGTCTTTCTTCGGCGTCAGTGGATCAGGGAGGGTGCTCGTCCCTATTAACTTTCGTCTCTCGGCTGCGGAGGTTGCATACATCGTTGAGCACTCCGGGGCTTCGGTGCTTCTTGTTGATCCCGAGTTAGAGGAGTCGCTCTCTCACGTCACCGCAGCGCACCGATATGTGATCGGTGCGGAGTCTGATGCGTTGCTCTACGACTTTGATAATGCTCCCCGTGGGTGGAGCGCCCCAGATGAAGATGCAACCGCAACAATCAATTACACGAGTGGTACAACTGCGCGACCAAAGGGAGTGCAGCTAACGCACCGCAATATTTGGATCAACGCATCAACGTTCGGTTGGCAGACAGGTGTAAGCGACCGAGATGTGTTGCTGCATACCCTGCCGATGTTTCACTGCAATGGATGGGGGATGCCATATGCCGTTACAGGTATGGGCGGAGAACACATTGTTCTGCGCAAGGTCGACGGAGCAGAGATTCTCCGCCGAGTTGCAGAGCATGGTGTGACACTTCTTTGTGGTGCCCCTGCCGTTGTATCAGCGGTATTAGAAGCAGCAGCATCATGGGATGGACCGATTCCTGGAAATGGAACTACGCGCATCGTTGTTGCCGGAGCGGCCCCTCCAACGCGCACTATTGAGCGTGTTGAGACTGAACTCGGGTGGGAGTTCATTCAGATATATGGACTTACCGAGACATCTCCCTTGCTGACAATGAATCGATCTCGGTCTGAATACGACGATTTATCCTCTTCAGAACGCGCTTCACGCTTGGGTCGCGCTGGGGCCCCCGCATTAGGGGTAGATATGCGAGTGAGCGCTGATGGAGAGATTCAGGCACGCGCCAACATGGTGATGGCCGGATACTGGAACCAGACTGAGGCCACTGCCGAGGCGATCGACTCTGGGTGGTTCCGTACCGGAGATGGTGGAGTAATCGATGACGAGAGTTACGTCGCGATTCTTGACCGCAAGAAGGACGTGATCATCTCTGGTGGCGAGAATGTGTCGTCAATATCAGTAGAGGATGCTCTGCATTCGCACCCGGCCGTCGCAGAGGTCGCAGTGATCGGTATCCCTCATGAGAAATGGGGAGAGACTGTCCATGCGCTCGTTGTGCTCTCAAGCGGGGAAGCGGCGACCGAGGCGGAGCTGATAGCGCACTGTAAAACCCTCTTGGCTGGCTTTGAGTGCCCAACTGGGATTGAGTTTCGCGATGAGCTCGCACGTACCGCCACAGGGAAACTGCAGAAGTTCAAACTTCGGGAGCCTTACTGGGCGGGCCGAGAACGCCAAGTTAACTGAGCCCTCCTAGGGTTTGGGTTCTCGCTCCGTAGCTCCTCTAGGTTCGCTAACGTTCTCCGGATGGCTTCCAGTAACGCTAGTTGGGCACTTGATAAATCGAACCTCTTAACCACGGAGGAGATGGCCCAGTTTGTGGCGCGCGGCTTTGTTGAGTTTGAGGCTGTAGTGCCAGAGGAGATCAACCGCGCAGCGATCGCAGAGTTTGAACTCACGGGGATTGCTGACATGGTGCGGCCAAAGCCAAAGAGCGGCGCGCCTCTCTCTGATATCTATCCAGACCCGTCGCCTATTGGGCAGATGCTCAGGCTTGACCGAGTACAAGGAATCATTCATAGCCTTGTAGGACTCGACGCCGTCTATGACCATGACTGGGTACACGTGCGCGAGGCGGGCGACATTGTTGATCAGTACCTTCATCAGGATGCGATTATTGATGTAACTCGTTCCTTCGATATTCAACTCTTCTGGTTTCCACACGATGTTGTACCTGGCGGCGGGGGCACTGGTTTTGTCCCCGGCTCTCATCTGCGAAGTGTGAATCAAGCAGATATAGCGCGGTATCAAAACTTCTCTGGGCAGGCCGACTTCTCAGGGCCAGCCGGATCGATTGTTGTGTTTCATCAAGGAATGTGGCACCGAGGTCGAGCAAATCACAGCGATACTCGCCGTTGGATGTACAAGATTCGGCTCAACCCGCAGTCACCACAGGTTCGCCGCTGGAATCTTGAGGACTACGACGCAGTCAAGGGAGAGCAGAGCGACCACATCTTTGGTACCTACGATCCGCGAGCGGTCTCCGCAAAGTTTCGTACTCCTGAACCTTGGTTCGAGTTTGCAGCTAGTCGCCTAGAGACTGTCAATCGTGCACGGCTCTGGAGGTATGTAACCGGCGATGAGACCTATGACTCGGACTGGTATCTAACGCGAACCGCGTCTCGCGAGGCTCTTGATGGAGGAGCGCGATGAGTATTCGTCAACAGGTCTTGTTTTTATACCTTGCATCAAGTGCACTTGATGCACCGGTAGTGGCTTGGTCGGAGTACGACGGCGCCGGAGAGGGCCCGACTCCTCCTGTGGTGGCCCACCCCTCGGCTCCGTATGCGACCGGAGTAGATGCTTTGAGAGATGGGTGGCGCCTCATCCAAGCCTCGGCACTCAACCCTCCGACCCCTGGACACGAACGTGATCTGAGCTACCTGAAACACGAGTTCATCTTCGAGAAGTTGGTGGGCTGACCAGCGAAAGCTGGCATTGAAGCAAATTGGTTATGGGGTAACCACGCCGAGGGGCGCGTATGTGTGCCCAGGGAACAACGAAGACGGTGAGGCAACCCCGAGCACACCGCGAGCACAGTCGCCCAGCACATTCCTGAAATCAACGGTTGGTACAACGTCGCCGCGCTGGCCGATGGTCGAAGCATTGAGGCCTGCCCATTCGCCGTGAACGCCGCCGATCGCACGCGCCCCCATCACCAACATCGCCGAGCCATATCCGTGGTCGGTTCCACCGGACCCGTTCTCTGCAACTCTGCGCCCGAACTCCGTCATTACCACGGTCGTTACATCGTTGAGCCCGCGCGCATCAAGATCGGCTTGGAATTCCCCGAGATACGTGTCGAGTCCGGCGAGTAGGTCCCGCATCAAACCGGTGGTAGCGGTTCCCATGTCGTGATGCGTGTCCCAACCAGTTATATCCACTGTAGCGACTTCAATGCCAAGGTTAGCGGCGAGAAGAGTCGCGAGGTCTGTCAGTGATCGGGTTGTTTTGTCTGCGGCATTAGAGCCCGCTAGGGGAGCAATTCGTACTGCGGCATCTAAGGCCTGTATCCCCGTCTTCTCTGCTGCAAGATCTCCGAAGTGCGAGTCTCGCAGAAGTGTCGAGATCCCCTCCACATTGGGATTCAGTCCAAAGCGGCGGATCGACGGAACTCCAAGGGATTTATAACCGCGGAGACTTAGCGGGGTTGTCCCTGAGACTGCAGTCGCTCGAAAAATAGAGGTATTCGAACCCGGGTACAACGATAGATATCTGCCGAGCCAGCCCTTTGCATCCGATGGCGTTGAAGTTGCACCGGCCTCGCACAGGTCCTGTGCTGAGAAATGGCTTCGATTACCTGCCAGATTCCCTACTCCCGGGATTACGGCCAAACGCCCTGCGCCGAATAGTGCATGAAGTCGTGTCATGGCTGGGTGCAGTCCGAACTGGCCGTCTAGGTCTAGGACGCTCTCAGCAGGAATCGAAATAGTTGGACGGGCATCAAAATAGGCAGCCTCCGTATAAGGAACGACTGTGCTGAGGTGATCCTGCCCGCCGCGCAGAAATATAAAGACAAGTCTTCCGCGCGGAGCAGCAAATGCACTTGGTGCTCTAAGTGATTGAGCAACTAAGGCACTGCTGGATAACGCGGTAACGCCTGCTGTGGCGGCGCCTGCCTTGAGGACGCTTCTACGCGTTGGAGTGAAACTCACCTGTAGTTCCCATCTACTGAGCAGATAACCCCGAGCATGATTGTGGAGATTGCCATGGCGATCTGACTACTCGTCGGCCTTGAGGTGTTGCTCCAGCCAAGTTGTTTGTTGAGGAGTTTCTTGCCGACCTCCGTTGTATTTTCTTGCATTACTGCCATGCTGATTACGTCATAAATCTCAGAAGCGCTCCGGCCCGCGCAGGCGGCTCTCATCGTGTCGGTGACTCCGGAGGGAATGGTGAACTGCGGAATTGAATTGAGAAGAATTCCCCCCGCGAGATTCCATCGAGCCAAATCTCCGCCAGCACTGAGCCAAGAGATCTCGTCATCTGGGTAACCGTTGGGCGCGTCCCATCGGAATGGGATCTGGTTTAACGATCCGTAAAGAATATTGAACGAGTTGAGATCGCTACTCGCGGCGGGCACCGCGATACCCGATCTGGCTGCCCGCATTACGAAAGCTAAAAAGTCAGATGGTCTCCGATATTTTTTACCAGCGGAGGCCGCGAAACTTGGGTGCCCAATCATTGCTTGGATTACAGGGACAATTGCGCTCCCGTTGAGTGCCCAGGCTTCTGCCATGGCGTCGATGAGAGCTGGCTCGGGCTTATCAGCGACGAATCTCCTAGCGATCTTCGTACAGACATTGCGAGCTGTCTCGGTCCGCATTGCTAACCACTGGAA
>Ga0194043_1000803_pt1 | contig 17621 bp, 16 predicted proteins | sample JunL4415m_MetaG_FD_161274 | JGI IMG/M metagenome (GOLD analysis project Ga0194043, IMG submission 161274) | Anoxic zone freshwater microbial communities from boreal shield lake in IISD Experimental Lakes Area, Ontario, Canada - Jun2016-L442-15m | ecosystem: Environmental > Aquatic > Freshwater >...
GATCATGCGCGAGAGCGCAAAGTGCCAGGGGTCGCCCCAGTGAAGTTCGCGGGCGCCGCTCGCGTCGGGATCGGTCAGGACCGCGTACTCCGGCGTGACACCACCGATCACCACCGTACGGGCTCGGGTCGACGCTGCGTAGTCAGCCACGCCAAACGAGAGTGCCTCAAGGCGCTCCGGGCAGGTCTCCGCGATTGCCTCAACATTGGCCATCCCGGGTGCGGTTTCGATCAAGGCGGTGATGGCAATGGGGTCGTAGCCATAGGCTTGCTCAATCTGCGAAAGCAACATCGCGACAAACTCGATGTCGGAGGGACGGCCGACCTTCGGGATCAAAATCATGTCGAGTTTGTTGCCAACGGCCTCAACGATGTCGACGACATCGCGGTAGGCCCAGTAGGTATCGAGGCCATTGATGCGGACTGACGTTGCGGTCTTCGACCAGTCCCGGGACTGCAGCGCCTCGATGGCGTTCTTGCGCGCCTGGACCTTGTCATCGGGGGCAACGGCGTCCTCCAGGTCGAGGAAGACGATGTCGGCGCCGGACTCGGGGGCCTTCTCCAGCATGCGGAGATTCGAGGCGGGGACGGCAAGTTCGGAACGGTGGAGGCGGTCTTTATTCGGCATGCCCGACACGGTACGCCACCAACACATGGACTTCTAGCAGGTAATAGTGTCTAATTCATAAGGCAATGGCTATGACACTCTCGCAGCTGAAGACGTTTATCGCGGTCGCCGAGGATGGCTCGGTACGCGCTGCGGCCGAACGTCTGCACGTGTCGCAGCCATCGGTGTCGGGAAGTATCGCTGCCTTGAGTGACGAAGTTGGTGTCGCGCTGACCGAGCGCGATGGTCGCGGGATGAAGCTGAGCCCAGCCGGGGAGGTGTTCTTGCCCCACGCACGTGAGGCCCTCGGACTGCTCGAGCAGGGCACCCGGATGGCGCACAGTGCGTCGGCGAAGGAACAGGCGACCGTACGCATTGCCGCGGTCTACACGGCAGCGGAGTTTGTTTTGCCGATGTTGCTGCGCGCATTCCGCGAGGCGCATCCGGAGATTCCGATCCAACTCGAGATCGGTAACCGTGAGCATGTGCTTGAGTTACTCGGCTCGCGCGAAGCGGACATCGGCATTGGTGGACGCGCCCCGGAAGACGGGATGTACGAGGGGTTGCGCATCGCGACAAATAGTCATGTGATCGTCGCGGCGCCAGACCATCCGCTCGCCAAACAGCAACAGATTCCCCTGCGCGACCTCTCGAATGAGATCTGGTTGGTACGTGAGGAGGCCTCCGGCACGCGCCGCCTCGTCGATGAGTACCTTGCGGGAGCGCACATCACGCCGTCTAAGACGACGATCGGTTCGAACAGTGCGGTGGCCGCTGCCGCGATGGTTGGGCTCGGCGTTGGGGTTGTCCCGTTGGTTGCCGTCGAACACCAGATTACGGCTGGCTCACTGGTGCAGCTGGATGTCGTACCGAGCCCGCCGTCGCGAGATTGGTTCGCGCTGCTACCTGTGCGTCGACCGAGCCCAGCGGCCCGCGTGCTCGCCGAATTTCTTACGCAGCGCTAAGAAAACGCACGATCCGCGCGGCGATAGCGTCGGGTTGCTCGACGTGGAGCCAGTGGCCAACGCCGTCAACCTGCTCGAGCTCGAGACCAGCGCTGAAGCGTTGGTCGAAGCCGGCAAAGCAGGCTGGACGGATACAGCCGTCGGTACCGCCATGCAGCATCAGCGTCGGCACGAGCACGTCGCCCGTGGAGGTCGATGCGCCGAAGTCGTCGCGGTACCACCCATGGACGGCCTCTCCAACCCCCGGTTGCTGCAGGATCTCCTTGACCGCCGACCACTCGGGGCGACGGAGCCCAGGCGACCACTCCTCGTGCAGTTGGTCGAGCCAATCGGAATCTGCCGCCAGTTGAGCAGCGCCACCGGAGTAGGCCAAGATCCAGGCGTAGGCGGCGGTCTTCTGCTCTTGCAGATCGCGGCGCCTGGCGGCAAAGCCCTCGGGGTGGGGGATCGCCAGCGAGACAACGCGCGAGACGCGGTCGGCGTGGTTGGCACCAAGGTCGAGCGCGACACAGCCACCCCAGTCGTGACCGACGACCGGGATTCGCTCGAGTTGGAGAGTGTCCAAAACGGCAATCATGTCGCTCGCAACCGCAGCGCTCTGATAGCTCTCGACAGCGTCGGAGGGTGCGTAGCCGGGCAGTGCAGGGACGATCGCACGGTAGCCAGCCTCAACGAGGCGTTCAACGAGTGGTGTCATACCGATCGGAGCGTCGGGAAAGCCGTGCAGCACGAGTACGGGCAGGCCCTCGCCGATATCCCAAAACGCCACAGCTCCACGAGCCTGCGCAAACGATGGTGCGGTGGCGAATGCGTCCACTAGATCGCGCTAAAGCCGCCGTCGACGGGCATGATCACGCCCGTCATCCAGGACGCGTCGTCGGAGGCGAGGAAGAACGCGGCACCCGCGATGTCCTCGGCCTCGCCGAGTCGCGGCATCGGCGTCGTCGCCTGGAGTCGGGCAAACTTGGCCGGGTCGTCCCAGAGGTTGCGCGTCATCGACGTTCGGACGTAGCCGGGGCAGATCGCATTGACCGTAATCGAGTGCGGGGCCAGTTCGATCGCCAAGGTGCGCGTGATCTGGACCACGGCGCCCTTGCTCATGTTGTAGTGGTATCCCGTCTGGACACCCGTGAGGCCGGCAATCGAAGCGAGCGTGACGATGCGTCCACCGCGGCCCTGTTCGATCATCGCGCGAGCACTCTCGCGACATGTCCACCAGACGCCGTCTTGGTTGACTGCCTGGACCTGCTTGTAGTCCTCGAACGGCTCGTCGACGATCGAATAGGCGAGCGGCGAGACACCGGCATTGGCGACCGAAATATCAAGACCGCCATAGGTGTCAGTCGCGGTCGCGACGGCGGCGGCAACCTGAGCGCCATCGGTGACATCACATTCGACAAACGTTGCGCGACCGCCCTGCTCGTTGATCAGGTCGTGAGTCGTTGTCGCGTCTTCCCAGCCACCAGCAATGGGGTTTGGCACGAGGTCGGCACACACGACAGCAGCGCCCTCAGCGGCGTAGCGCAGGGCAATGGCACGACCATTGCCGCTCGCGGCTCCGGTAATCAGGGCGACGCGGCCCTCGAGTCGGCGTTCTGCGGTCATTCGTTCAGCTCCTCGGTACGGGTCTCGGCGGCGAGCACAGCATCGTGTCCACCGTCCATGCGAATAGTTGTGCCATTGATTGATTCGGCGTTGGTGCCAAGCATAAGGTCGGCGACGGTAGCGACCTCAGCGGGTGCAGTTGCATCGGCGACAAGAATTGCATTGACGGCGATGCCGGGCAGTGTCGAGGCAACCTCCATCAGCATCACGAGCCCGGCCGCGATCAGTGATCGCACGCCATCGCGGTGGTCGGGGATCAGCCCGCCGGTTGGGCAGACGATCACGACACGCGTCGATAGCTCGAGTTCGCTCAGAGTCTGGAGAGCGGCAGCCGCGGCCGTCAATGTCTCACCCAATAGTCGCTCGAGTTCACTGGTCTCGACGGCACCGAGCGGGCCAAGCGAGGGCGGCAACGCGACGATCGCCAATTCGGTCGGGCGGTCGCGTCGGACGATCTCGCGCACGGTGGTGCGGGCGGGCGACGAGGCAAAGCGCGCACCATCGGCCAGGGCCTGGGCAACCGCACCGTGTGTGCCGATCACGAGGCGCGTCATCGATCGACCCCTGGGTGGGCCTGCCACGCGGTTGTCGACGAGCGCATGCCCGCATCAATCAGGAGGCCAGTGCCGGAGATGCGGGAGGCATCTGCGCTGACCAAGAAGGCTGCGGCCGCCGCGATGTCTTCGCCGCGGAGGATCGTTCCGAGCGGTGGGGGTAACCAGCCGTCGGTCGCACCCGGCGTGCGACGCCCGGTCGTGGTGGTCAACATGCCTGGGGCGGTGTCACCGGGGCAGATCGCGTTGACCCGCACTCCGGCGGGCCCCCATTCGGCGGCGAGACAGCGCGTCATCGTCAAAGCCATCCGTTTAGCGATCGAGTAGGCGGCAATTGGTGCCTCACCCCAAACGCCAGCGTCAGAAGCGGTAATCAGCAGCGAGCCTTGCGACGCCTGCAGGTGCGGCAAGGCGGCTCGTGCCTGGCGATGCACGGCAAAGACATTGACGCTCATCAAGAGATCCCAATCGGCATCGGGAGTATTCGGGAGGTCGGCGTCGAGGATGACTCCAGCGTTAAGGATCACGGCGTCGAGACCACCCAAAGCCCCAGCGGCGCGGGCGACGGTGTCGTCGGTCGAGTTGCCAACATCGCCGACGATTGCCACGCCGCCGATCTCAGCCGCCATCGCATCGGCCCGTTCCTGCGAGCGTCCTGCAACCGCGACGTGCCAGCCATCGGTGGCAAGACGGCGGCAGATGGCGGCGCCAATGCCCGAGGTACCGCCGGTCACGAGTGCGCGCATTGGTGTCATCCCGCGAATTCTCCCAGTGGTCGTCGTGCCGCGAGCCGGGCGGCAGCACGGCCGAGCAGGCGAGCATCGCTCACAGGCCCGTGGAGGTATGCGTCGTCGGTTCCCGTGGAGAGCGCAACGACAAGCTCGGCTCCATCGACTGCGAGCCCAATCCCGAGAGGTGAGCGCACCGCAGCGGCCCTGGCCGAGATTGGCTCGGCCAGGATCTGGAGCGGCACGGCCTCTTCCTCGAAGGCGGCCGAAACGAGTCGGATCAGTCCCGCGTCGGCACTGGCCAGCACGACGGCCGGGGCGCTCATAGGGTCTCCGCGTGCAGCAAGACGAGCCCAACAGCGACGGCGGCCCGTGGCCCGTGTTCGCCCAAGACATCGCCGCGCGCAATGGCAAGATCGAGGTCGGCAAGTGCCAGCGACACCTCGCTGACGATCTCGGCGTCTTCGGCACAACCACCGACAAGGACGGCGAGCTCCCCGCGGGGAAGGCCCCCGGCAGCGGTAATCGCCCGGCGGAGATTGCCTGCGATGATCGTCCGTTTCGCGGCTCGTCGCAGTCGGGCCCAGACTTCGGGCGCGAGGTCGGTCTCGAGAGCATCGAGGGAACCGTCTTGACGCTCCGTGATGCAGAGGTGCGCGACAGACTGTGGAGGAGCGGGGGACGTGAGAAACGTTCGGCTGCCGTCCTCGTGCCTCAGGATGAAGGGCGTCTCGACGTGCACACTTGGGTGTCGCTTCGCCTGCTCCGCACGCAGCGGATCAATGCCGAGAATCGCGCCACAGATGCGATCAACGAGAAGGCCCGCACCGGCAGTTGCGATAGCAACGTCGCGGTCATCGAGTTGGACGTGGAGGTCGACGGTACCTCCGCCCATGTCGATCACGATGGGGGCGTGGCCGGCTCCTGGAGTTGTTGACGCTCCAGCCACTGCGGCTGCGGTCTCGGCGGCGACGACGACAACCTCACCGGAGAAACGCTCACCAAGGGCCTGTTCGAGCGCACGGTCGTCGCGGCGTGCGAGTACCGCGAGCCCAACGGCGCGTCGTTGACGGAGGCGTAGCGAGAGTGCCGCGTCGTCGATTGCCTCAGGGAGTGGTGCCCAAAACGCGTCAATCAGGTTGGCGTCGATTCCTTCGATCGCAACCACCTCGCCCACGCCCGGTGGTGTGGTGCTGATATCGATCGTGCGGGTCGAGCCGTCGGTCAGTGTCGCGAGGTGTGGCTGCTCTTGTTCGGTGCTGCCACCCGACGCCTGGCGGCGAACGGCGATGCCTGCACGATGGCCAAGCAATGCGCGCGCTGCATTGCGGGCACCACGCGCACGGGTGGGATCGAGCGAGAGCAACACGGCTAGACGCAACGGATCGGCGAGCTGGACGACGGTTGCACCAAGCGGTGCCACCTCGACGGCAGCCCATGCGCCTCGCGGCAACTCATCGGTATCGGCCACCTCATCGACGATTGGCAGCGTGGCGTCAACGCGGTTGCCGATCAACACACCGTCGTCGCCCGCCACGATGATCGCGACCAGTTGCCAGCCCGCCGCCCGTGCTGCATTGAGAGCCGCTGCGGCGGCGTCAAAGTCGATCGGCCCGACGATCGGGATCACCGGGACCGGTAACGGGTCGCCGACGAGCTCGGCTAGATCGATCAGCTGCCCAGCCGCTGCCCCGACGCCCGACGGCGTGGCGCTCACGGGGCGAGCGATGCCAACACCGCCGAGGTCCTCTTCGCTTTCGGCCGCGAGTTCGCGAAGCCCGGTCTCGACCGGATGGAGATCAGCCAGCAGAATGCGCGTTGGTGTCTCGCCGAGTCGCCGACTGGCCCGTTCGATCAGGTCGAGCACACCCTGGGCAGACTCTGCCGTGCCTTTTGCTCCCGTCGTTGGCCCGCGCGTGACACTCAGATGCTCAGGTGGTTGCCCTGGTACGAGCCGCGCTAACGCGACCTCGGTCGTAGCGTTGCCAACATCAACACCGGCGACGAGCACGTCAGCTGATCAGCCCACGACGGGTGTAGTGCGCGATTGCCTCGTGTACGAGCGCTGCGCAGCGCACGCCACCACCAGCCTCGAGTTCGGCAGCGATGGTTTGGAGCTCGGCCACCGATGAACGGCCGGGACGCAGAGCGTCGTAGAACCGGAGCACGTCATCGTCGGAAAACAGAGCGAGTTCGGCACCGCGACGGAGATTGTCGGCCAACTGTGGATTGCCACCCTGCTCGGCAAACTCGGCCTGGCGACGCAACGTGTCGGGGTCGACCGCCGCGTCGGCAGAGGTAATCGTGCCGGCGCGGATATCAGCGACGGTCAATTCGTCGGCAGCCTTTCCGGTCTGCGACCGAACGTCGGCGCGGTTGTGTTCTCCAAGGGGATATTTCAACTCGGCCATGTGACCTCAATCTCCTGCGGAGTCCCTGCGCGCAGACACTGGCTCTCGCGGTTGATCAGCGCTACCACCTTGGCGTGATACCGCGGACCCATCGGCTCCCCCGACTCGGGCAGCAACACCGGGGAGGGCTTCTCGCCGCGCGCGTGACGCGCGGCATTGCGGCCCATCAGGCGGTAGCGCGATGCGTCGATCAACGGCGCCATGCTCAGCAGTTCGAGATTGGCAAGGGTTGGGAGGTCCGCGCGGTGGATCAACGCCGTTCCCTTCCCCTGAATGCCAAGCGCAACGCCGCTCCCCGACAGGTTCGCTGCGGTCCAGCCGATCATGCCGAGGTCGAGCGAGTGGGTGACGCGCACGACACGGGCGTGCACACCTTCCTCCTCGATCCCAGCCAGGATCTGGCGCAACGCCTCGCCCACCGTCAAGCCGGAGAGCGTAAGCCAGACATCAACGCCAAACGCGGGGGAGATGCCAATGACAACCTCGTCTGGGCGGGGCCGCACGGCCGCTGGGCCGGTCTCGGTCAGGACGACACATCCAGCGTGAGGCGCCTGCTCTGCGAGCAACTCCACGTGCGAACGCTCCTGTCGGACGCGGGCCATTTCCTCGAGGCGAGCGGAAGACGGGCGATAGCCGGTGCCGGGACCTGCGTAGTCGTTGGGGTCCGTGAGTGCACTCAACACGCTCATGTCCTCAGCGAAGATCGCCGAGGTTTGGAGGTGGTCGCCAAACAGGCGTTGGCGGGTCATCTCGAGCACACGCTCAGCCTCGAGTTCGAAGCCACGGATCGACAGCGCGCGCACGACATCGACCGCGGTGATCTCGCGCTCGATAATTGCGTCGCCGGCACGGGCCGTCTCATCGGTCTGGTGCTCCGACACGTCGAGGCTGCCATGGGCCGTTACCACCCGCTCGAGCTCGGCATCGTCGAACGTCATTAGATCGAGTTCATCGAGCACCGCCCGACAGGCCTCGGCGGCGCGACGCCGTAGCGGCAAGAGGGTGTCGTCGCCTTGCGACCGCAACACACCCTCAAAGCCCCAATCGCGTTGGACCATCATGTAGTCATCGATGTCTTCGGCGTTGAAGTTCGAGGCGCCAAAGGTGTTGTCGTAGCTCGGGATCGAGCCAAAGCCGCTGAAAAGAAAGTCCGAGCCGGCAAGCAGCAACGGCAGCGTGTGCGCGGTGCGACGGATGTCCGATGCGCTCATCTGCGTGTCGTTGCCCGTGCACGACTCGAGGCCGTAGAGCGTTGCCATGACATTCTCGGCCAGGATCTCACGCATGCCGTTTGGCACAGATCCCGTGACATTGATGCCGTCGATGCCGCCGTTCTGCGTTCCCTGTGAGCCCGCCGCACGGGTGATCGCGACACAGCGCGCCTCGAGGTAGAGCATTGATTTACCCTCCGCGGCACCCATCAAAACTTCGGCGCCCGAGCCGGAGGTGAAGCGCATCTTGAGTCCGCGAGAGGCATAGGAGGACGCCAAGAGCGCCTTCGACCACGGGGTGTCGTCGCCATCGAGAAAGACCTGCTCGGTGCCGTAGACAGAGACCGTCTCGGCGTAGGTCGTCAGACCGCGCATGCCTAGTTCGAGTTCGGTCTTCTCCTCGACGGAGCACTGCGTCAGCGCGCCTGGAGCAGGTACCTGACTACCGATGAGGAGCGCAAGGGCGACGAGTGGGGCGTCGCGCAGCACGGGGACCGTTGTCTCCAGCTCGCGGAAGCCGAGCGCCACGGCACTCGCCGCGTCGGCGGCAATCAGGAGCGGGTGGTCGATGCGATTGGTGACGTGCGCTTGGATCGAGGGCGTACGTCGTGCCCGCATCTTGGCCATCGCCTGCATCAACTCGAGCGGACTGAGCAGACTAAGAATGCGTGCGACCTTGGCGGGCGTCATGCCCTCGACGAGGCGCAGGATCTCCGTACGGGGTACGTCGTGTCCACAGAGCATGCGCGCGAACGTGATGTCATCGAGCGCCATCGCCTCCTCGGCGACAGTCGGGTCGATCCCGTGCGCAGCGAGGAATGCGTCGATCAGGTCAAAATCGGCCTCTGATCGACCGTCGATCTCGACGATCCGTCCGTCCTCAACACGAATCGACGGCTCGGGATCGTTGGGACTATCGAAGGCGATCAGGCCAAGCTCGGGATACTCCGGCACGACGACGTCGCGACTGATCGCGCGCGTTTCGAAAAACGCGCTGCGTCGAGACGTTCCCTCAGCCGGCTCCATGGATCGATGCTACCGCTTTTTCCAGCGGGAGGCTGGCCTAGCGAGCATAAGCGGACACCTTCAGATCGGAACGTGCCACGATTCCGCCATGACAGGGATCCGTCAAGGCGTCGCCCCCTCGACCATGCTGGCCGTGGTGGGCGATTCGGCGAGCGGCAAGACTACGCTGACGCGTGGTCTGGCACGCGTGCTTGGTGAGGAGCAGGTTGCCCATGTTCCGAGCGACGACTACCATCGCTACGACCGTGCTCAGCGCAAGGTGATGGGCATCACGCCGCTCAATCCCGAGGCCAACTATCTCGACATCATGGCGCGCGATCTCGAGACGCTCTCGACGCAGCGCGCGATCCTCAAGCCCACCTATCGCCATACCGACGGCACGCTCGGTCCGCCTCAATACCTTCAGCCGAGTCCCTACACGGTGGTCGACGGATTGTTGTGCCTCCAGACCGAGGAGTTGCGGCGACGCTTTGACTGCACCGTCTACATGGACCCACCAGAGGAAATCCGACGAGCCTGGAAATTGCTTCGTGACACCACGCGACGCGGCTACACGACGGACGAGGTGCTTGACGAGATGGATCATCGCGAGCGCGACTCGGTCAAATGGGTACGACCGCAGCGCGCGTTTGCAGACCTTGTGATCACGTTTCGTCACGGCAGCCGTCCCGAGGAGAAGAACCTCGACGCAGAGATTCTGCTGCGACCAACGTTGCCGCATCCCGATCTCTCCGGTCTTGGCGGCGAGGGACCTGACGATCTCACGATTACGAAAATGCCGCATGGCGAGCAGTTGTTGAACGTACCGGGCATCCTGCCGCCGGGACGTGCACAGGAGATCGAAGAGGCAATTTGGGATCGCCTGCATTTCGCTCGCCATCTCCAGCTCGACCGACTCGGGCAATTTACACGCGGCATGGATCTGTATCGATCCGATGCGCTGGCCATCACCCAGCTCCTCGTGCTGTACCAGTTGGTGACCGCGCGGGCGACCCGTGCGCTCGACGTCGCCGGCGCACCAACGCGCCACGGCGAGGTCGACTAGCTCTCTGCGGCGACGCTGCCTCGGCGATCGACGCCGACGATGGTGGCAAAAAGTATGCCGAGGACAATGGGCGGTAGGAACGTCAAGGCGCGCTCGAGTAGCACACCCGCCACGACCGCCGTGTGATCACCGCCGAACGCGACCAGCAGCCCCGTCATGCCGAGCTCGACGAAGCCGATACCGCCGGGGGTGATCGGAATCATCAGAAGCAGACGCGTCAGCGACCAGGCGACGAGAATCTCCTGCCACGAGAGTTGCGCAGAGTCTGCACCGCAGACGCGAAGTGCAACGACCACGCACGCGAAGACAGCGATGTTCGACGCCAGCGTGGCGGCGAGCAGTCCGAGCCAGCGCTGTCGGAGCACGACAATCGCCTCGGCTCGGAATTCGACGACGTGCTGTCCCCAATCGCCTGCTGGGCCTCTGCGTAGTACACGCAAAAGCGGGGAGGCCAAACGGGCTGCTGTGGTACCGGCGCTGCGTGCAGCACCAGCGTCGCGGATCGACCGAACCACCACGCCCGCGATCACGATGAGCACCATAAGTGCGGCGACCGCGATGACAAACAGCCCCGTTCGCCGCTCGCCGTCGAACTGGAGCAGGACGAGGCTGAGCGGTGGGAGGATGACAAAGAAGACCGCATTTGCCGCTCCGACAAGGGTCAGGGCAACCGCGATTGGTTGCGGGCCAAAACCCCAGCGTCGATACAACGCAACCTGTGCGCCCATCCCAAGCGCATCACCCGCGGGCACGGCATGCGAGAAGGCAGCAGAGATTTGTGACGAGCTCAACGCGCGCCAGAAGCCCAAGCCGGGGAGAGCGGCTTGGAGTGGTGGTGCGAACGTGATGACGTTGAGAACCGCAAGCCCAACGAGTACGACGACCTCGATCGTTGTCAACTGGCGAAACTGATCGATGACGCTGCGATAGCTCGCCACCTCCGGCAGGACAACCAAGAATGTCCCGGCCACAATGGCGACACCAAGCACGCCAATAATCACGTGGGTCGGCTTGATCCGTGCCATGGCGACAGCGTACGGTGTCGGGCGCGTATTCTCTGCGGGTGAAGGGGCGTAGCTCAGCGGTAGAGCACCCGGCTCATAACCGGTCAGGCCCTGGTTCAAATCCAGGCGCCCCTATAAAAACGATAAGGAGTAAGCGTGTTGACAATGAGTCGCGGGACCTTCCTTGCCGGCGCATTGTTGGTGTCGGTGGCGGGGACTGGCGGAATGTCTGCACGTGCTGCACCGAGAACGACGAGTAAGCCCACGCGCGGTCTCGTTACGCGCTGGGACACAGATCCGTGGTCGTTGGGCTCGTACTCTGCCTTGCCCGTTGGCTCTTCGCCGGCCGTGCGTGAGACTCTCGCAGCAGCGGTGATCGCTGGTGGTGTTGTGCTAGCGGGTGAACACGTCAGCACGGTCCACGCAGCGACCGTGCAAGGGGCATATCTGTCGGGCCAACATGCAGCAACTCTGTTGATCAACCGGGGAGTGGCTCGTGCCTCGAAGACCGTGATCGTGATTGGCGCCGGAGTGGCTGGCCTCGCAGCAGCGCAGGCGTTGCAAGCCGCCGGGGCCACGGTGGTGGTGCTCGAGGCTCGCGATCGCATTGGTGGCCGTGTCTGCACCGATACCTCATGGGGCGTCCCAATCGAGCTTGGTGCCGCCTGGGTGCACGGGGTCAAACGAAACCCAATTACGACTCTGGTTCGCAGCGGTGGCTCGACGCTCGTGCCGACGAACTACAACGACGATGACGTGCGCGCGCTGGACGGCAAGACTCCGAAGGACCTCTTCTCGCATTCAACAGCACTCGATCGGCTGGTGGCGAAGATGGAGGCGCGGCCGTACCCCGTCGACGACTCCGTCGGAGACGTCCTGGCAGCCGCGGGGTGGCGTCCTAGCGTGCTCAACAACTGGATCGTGGAGACGACGCTGACGCACGAGTATGGGGTTGGCCCGTCGATACTTGGGGCTGAGGCGTTATATGAAGGCCAGGACCAATTCGGTGGGGATGCCTTCGTCAAGGGTGGCTATGACGTAGTGCCGAAGCAACTCGCCGCGGGAGTGAGCATTCGACTCTCCTCGCCGGCGAGTTTCGTGAACACCGCTAAGGGGTTGTCCGTGACACTTCGCTCGGGTGAGCGGGTGGTCGCTGATGGCGTCGTCGTTGCCGTCCCGCTCAGCATCCTGCAGCGTCGATCGCTGCAAATTGAGGGCATGCCGACGCGCGTGCGTTCTGCCCTCGATGGCCTGCGCATGGGGTCGCTCGAGAAGGTGATCCTGCAGTACGCAGATCGGTGGTGGCCACGGTCGCAGGCCTACGGCATCGTTGGCAGCCCTGGCCGTCGCTGGGCCGAGTGGTACGACCTCACGGATCTCGTTGGAGAGCCGACGTTGGTCGGTTTTAGCGCGGCGACAGCAGCCGCAGGGCGGTCCCGGTCGGACGCGTCCTGCATCGCCGAGGCCGCGGATCTGTTCGCCACTGCGTTCGGGTAGGGCCAGGTGTCACTGCCCTGATTCGGTGGCTCCGAGCTAGTGCGTTGCCGCCGCCGGAGCTGGTAGCGAAGAATCGAGAAGGCTGGCCGCGCGCTGACCGCTGCGGATGGCGCCTTCCATGAAGCCCGACCAGACGTCATCGGTAAACTCGCCGGCCAAGACAAGCCGTCCATGCCGTTGGCGCAGAAGTTCGTCGTTTGGTCGGTCGCCCGGGCGCACGTGCGTATAGATGCCCTGCGCGTACGGGTCGTCGTGCCAGGTTTGTGTGCCAGCCGCGTCGAAGTCGAGCGCAAGGTCAGGGCGTACTTCCGCCACGCTGCGCGCCCAGGTGGTGCCATCGCGCTCGACCTCGAGGAGGTCCAGCATCGGCTGCGAACCCATGAAACCCGCGAGGACAGGACGGAGCCCTTCGGTCCCCTGATTGGCCGTCCAGACCCAGTAGTCGTGTCGAGTATCGAGAACGGCACTCGGCTCCGCAGGCCCGAGTAAGGGGACAAAGAGCTTGGCTGCGTGTGAGACACCAAAGGTGCTCGCGGCGGCCAGTACAGCGGCGGGTAGGAGTGCAGCAAACGGGTCTTGCACCAGAATCGGTTTGGGTAGTGCCAGGACGATCTGAGCGGCGCGGTGAGTTTCCTTCGTGGTCTGCACCGAAACGCCGTCTTCGTCAATCGTGATGTCCAGTACAGGTTCGCTGAGGCGGACGCGATCTCCGAGAATCGCGGCCAGTGCGCGGGTTGGAGCGTCACTACCGGTCCCGATCCGTGGCGAGTCGACCTGCTCGGGTGCCGAAGCGAGGTGGAGGAGGTGCCAAGCTGCTAACTCTGTTGCGGGAGCACCACTCGTGCACTCGATGCGGGCACGAAACGCGATCTTGACGCCCTCCGGTTGGTCGAGTCGCTCGATCGCATCAGCGACGGAGATGTCGTACGCCTCGTCACCGAGCGCGGCGAAGAGTGCGCGCAATGCGGCGCGACCAGCAGCCAATTCATCGTCGCTGACAGGTGGACCCCCAACCGGTCGACGGTCGTGGTAGCTCATGCCGGTACGCGCAAGCGGGATTCCGAGACGATCGCAGAGGGCGACCATCTCGACCTGAACATCTTCGACCCACTCTGCGCCACGCTCGATAATCGTGCCGTCGGGCAGATGGTCGGTCCAAGCACGACCACCGACGCGATCCCGTGCCTCAAGGACGGTGATGTCCCAACCGGCATTCGCGAGAGCCTCGGCGGCGATCAGGCCAGAGAAGCCGGCGCCGACGATGATGGCAGAAGAGGTGTCCATGACTTGCACCATATCCGGATCGTACGTTTCGGTGCAATGCGCTCAGGGAGCGCTGACTGATGGGCCAGCGCCTGTCCTCGTTCGAGAGCGTCCGCCTAGTTGGTCTCAGGCTTCGATTTCGGCAAAATCAGGATGCTCGGGAGCGTGTCCCCAGGTCTCGAGTTCGACCGGTGGAGTCAGGCCCGATGTCACCCATTCCTGAGCGCGTGAACGCACGTGCGCCCGGAGAACCTCGAGATCCGCGAGTCCGTCTTTCGGAACCTTGCCTGTGTCTGCGACCGCCTCTGTGATCTCTAATTCGAGGAAGTAGGCAAGTTCACGGGTATTGATGATGTCGTCACTGACCGCGACAAATGGGAGTGCGTCCTCAGGTTCAAATTCGACCGTCTCTGCCGCCCGGAGCCAGCCGTAGTCGAAATTCATATTCAGGAGTGGGCGGGACGTCTCGAGAACTCCAACGGGGCTCAGCGTGGGATGAATCACCGTCATGGTGAAATTCTCGCGCGGCTGCTCGAGTGCACTGCGACGCGAGCTGTCCATTGCGGTAATCGCTGCGACACGACCCAAGACATTGAGAAAGCCATGCTCGGCAGCCTGCCACTCAATCGGACTCGGATCGAGCGGAGAGGCAGCGATCGCGATCACGTTCGTGGCACCGGCTCGACGCGCAGGGATGACCGGAAGGTTGCGGATGGCGCCGCCGTCGACGTAATAGTCGTCTCCAATTTGGCGCGGCTCAAAAATCACCGGAATCGACGCCGAGGCGAGTGTTCCCTCAATCACGCCCGGATGGCCAGCTCCCTCAATGACCGTGTCCTCGTAGTTATCGATGATAACGCCGGACTCGGTGACAAGTCGCGTCGTGCCCGCCCGCAGTGCCGTGACTGGCATACGCAAGGCGATACCAGAGGTTCTAACTGCCTCTTCGTCGATGGCTTTAAAGGCTCCGTCGACGATGCCGCGAAGGGCGTTCTCGAGCGGATCCATGACCATGAATGAGAGGGGGAGTGAGCGCATGTTCTGAATGAGATGCAGCGAGTGAAGAGGATGCGCGGCAATACTCGTCATCACCCGCATCGCAGAAATATCATCAGTCTTCTTCCTCCCGTGCTGACCGAGTGCGGAATGCCGTGGTGGACGAGTTGCCGTCTGCGTCGCGAGCAGGGATTCGATGAGCTTGCCGAGCCGCGTATCGTCGTATTCGGCGAGCCACGGTGCCTTCGTGAAGATTTCGGTTGGATCGGCGACATCCAGCATCGACTGGCGAACCTCTTGGACGAGACGAGCGAGGTCCTCGGGGGTATGCGCCTGAGCGAGCTGAACGGCCAAGATGGCGCCCATTGAGGTTCCGCTCAGCACGCGCGGCTTAAAGTGATACTTCGTGGTCAGGTAGGCCATCGCACCGACTTCAAACGAGCCCTTGGCGCCTCCGCCGGAGAGCACGATCGAGACGTCGTCGGTCGTCATCGGGTGTCGGTCACGGCGGTTGTTATGGGCGTATGTCATCGCGGCGACTATACGGGCATGCAGGTCCTCACCGCAACAGTTCAGATTCGTCCGGCAGAGCGAGGCCGTCCAATTTGGATTTTGTCGGCTCGAGCACGCGATGCCTCTGGTCTCAGCGGCATACTTTCTTCATGGAGAAACCGTCCACGATTGAGTACGACGCCTTCTCGGCGGTCGATATGCGCATCGGCGTCGTGGTTGAGGTGCGTGCCTTTCCAGAAGCACGCAAACCGGCGTGGCAAATTTGCGTCGACTTTGGTTCTGAGTTCGGTAGGCGCTGGACGAGTGCACAGGTGACGAACTACAACGAGCATGAGCTTGTTGGGCGTCGAGTTGTCGGCGTCATCAATCTCGGCACGCGACGCATTGCGGGATTCGAGAGCGAATTTCTCTTGCTTGGAGCCGTCCAACCGGATGGCAGCGTCGTGTTGCTCGACGTCGACCCGAGCGCAGAACTTGGCTCTCCTATCGCCTAACGGCTGAGGAGATAGACGGCGCCTGCGGCAAGCAGGTTGGCAGCGCGCTGCGTGACGGAACCCTCGCGGGCACCACCTTCGTTAAGCAAAATTCGCTCCTCGACGGTGAAGCCCTCGGCTTGCGCTAAAGCCTCAAAGTCCTTGATCGAGCAGAGACGAATATTCGGGGTCTCGTACCAGGTGTAAGGCAGCAACGGCGAAACAGGCATGCGGCCACTCGCAGCGAGCTGAGTACGTAGGCGCCAATGGGCAAAGTTAGGGAACGAGATGATGCTCTTGCGCCCCACGCGATTCATCTCGCGCAGCACCAGTGCGGGGTGGTGGACAGCCTGGAGCGTCAACGACATGATCACGATGTCGAACGAATCGTCTTCGAGGTCGTCGAGGCCCTTGTCGATGTCGTCCTGCAGCACCGGTACGCCGCGCTGAAGGCAGGCGAGAACGCCGTCGTCCGAGATCTCGACACCGAGTCCATCGGCGCCACGTCGAATCAATTCCTCGAGCAGCGAACCATCGCCGCAGCCGAGGTCGAGGACGCGTGAGCCAACGGGCACCAGCGATGCAATGACGTCATGGTCGGCGCGCATCAGTGGGTCTCCTCGAGCGCGCGGTCGAGATACGCAGCCACGGTCTTGTGGTACTCCGGTACCTCGAGCAGGAACGAGTCGTGGCCGTGAGGAGACGAGATCTCGCGAAAGGTGACCGGCACGCGGTGCGCCGTCAGGGTGCGCACAATCCCGCGGGAATGCGACGTGTCGAAGCGCCAATCGGTGTCGAACGAGAGCACGAGGAACTTCGTCTTGACCTTGGCCAGTTGTGACCGCACGAGCTCGGCGTCGGCGAACAGGTCGAAGTAGTCCATCACCCGCGTCAGATAGAGGTACGAATTCGCATCGAAGCGGTCGAGGAACACCTTGCCCTGATGCTGGAGATACGACTCGACCTGAAAGTCGACACCGAGATCGAAGCGTGGCTCTTCGCGATCCTGGATACGGCGACCGAACTTCTGCCGCATCGACTCTTCTGAGAGGTAGGTGATGTGCGCCATCATGCGCGCCACGGAGAGGCCATGGTCAGGTCCCTTGCCGTTGGCGTAGTAGTTGCCATCTGCAAAATCGGGGTCGTTCATGATCGCGGCGCGGGCGACAGCGCTAAAGGCGATGTTCTGCGCCGAAAGGCGAGCCGTGGCGCAGACGACGATGCCGTGTTCGACCTCGTCGGGGTAGTCGAGCGCCCACTGCAACACCTGCATGCCACCGAGCGAGCCACCAACGGCAGCCAAGACGTGAGTGATCCCGAGGTGTGCCAGCAGCGCGCGCTGGACCTTGACGAGATCGGAGACCGTAAAGAGTGGGAACTCGAGGCCGTAGGGCTTACCCGTTGCGGGGTTCACACTCGATGGCCCCGTCGTTCCCTGACAGCCTCCGAGCAGGTTCGAACTGACGACGAAGAGGCGATCGGTATCGACTGGCTTGCCCGGGCCGATCAGCGTGTCCCACCAGCCCGGGTGCGTCGGGTCGCCGTGGTGGCCGGCCGCGTTGGCGTCTCCCGTTAGGGCATGGCAGATCACGACGACGTTATCGTCGCTCGCCGTTCGCTCGCCATACGTCTCGTACGCCACCTCGACGGGCGCGAGGGTCTCGCCCGAGTCGAGTACGAGCGGGTTGTCCTCCGTAAAGAGGACAACCCGCTGCGTCTCAACC